>Ga0326727_10029030_pt1 | contig 10005 bp, 9 predicted proteins | sample MB2enrmetagenome_FD_207643 | JGI IMG/M metagenome (GOLD analysis project Ga0326727, IMG submission 207643) | Lab enriched peat soil microbial communities from McLean, Ithaca, NY, United States - MB29MY | ecosystem: Environmental > Terrestrial > Soil > Wetlands > Peat | place: USA: New York...
CGGATTGCGTTTGCATCATACCCAAAATCGTTTGCTGCACACGAGTAACGTGCCCTGAACCATGGCAAGTAGAACAAGTAGCAACATCACTGTAATCAGCTGCACCGGTTCCATTACAATGTGAACAAGAAACATATTTGTTCACTTTAATCTTTTTCTCAACGCCATTGGCAATTTCTTGCAACGTGAGGCGAACTTTGACCCGCAAATCGGCACCTCGATTATAGCGTTGACCTCCTCCGCTACTAGAACCACCAAATCCGCCAAACCCACCAAAATGACCACCAAAAATATCTCCGAAACGACTGAAAATATCATCCATTGAAAACTCCATCCCAGCTCCTTGAAAGCCACCTCCACCACCTGATGCTCCACTTACGCCAGCATGTCCAAATTGATCATAACGTTGACGTTTTTGGGGATCACTCAGAATTTCGTAAGCCTCCGCAGCTTCTTTGAATTTTTCTTCAGATGACTTATCGCCAGGATTCTTATCCGGATGAAATTTCAACGCTTGTTTTCGATACGCCTTTTTAATCTCTTCATCTGTTGCAGTTTTGGCAACACCCAGTATTTCGTAAAAATCTCTTTTTGTCATGGTTTGTTTGTGCTTTTTTCAAATAAAGAAGATATGACTTACTTGTCTATGCTTCCTAATTAATGTAATAAATAAGTGATTTAATCTTACTTATTCGCCTATTATAACTTTTGCATATCGAATAACCTTATCGCGCATCATATATCCTTTTTGTACAGAATCAATAATTTTTCCCTTTTGCGCTTCTGTTGGAGCAGGAATCGTTGTAATTGCCTCGTGATAAGCTGTATCAAAAATACTATCATTCGTATCAATGGGACTCACACCATTCTGTTTCAAAAAGGCAATAAATTTTGCATAAATTAAATCCATACCTTGTTTTATCGCATCCACATCAGTTGCATTTTCAGCCGTTTTCAAGCCTCTTTCCAAATCATCAATGAGTGGTAATAAATTGATAATAATTGACTCCCCAGCTGTTTTTATCATTTCTGACTTTTCGCGTAATGTGCGTTTCCGATAATTATCAAATTCAGCCATCAAACGTAAATGTGCATCATTCAAATCATCATACATCTTTTGCAATTTTGCAATTTCTGCTTTTAATTGCATTTCGGAAGTGGATATCTCATCAGGAGATACTAAAGCATCAGTTGACTTGTCAGGATTACCTATTTCTTCTTGTTGAATTTCTAAATGTTGCGCATCCTGGTCGGTTGGAGTTTCCGTTGTGAATGATTCTTCTTTTTTTTGTTTCATCTGTACTTGTTTAATTTTTCACCAGAGTTCATGTAGAACTCATATACATAGTAATTTAAACTGAGTTTATTCTTTATTGTTCCGTGTAATTCATAAAGACACTGCACTTTTTTAGTATATGCTTGTGCATATTTTCACTTCGACAAAAACTTTCCATACACAAATTTTGTTCACAATGAGTTTTCAAATTGAGGCCGATAGCAACCTCCAACTCACAACGACAGCATGTTGCATATTATTTTCGATGTTCAATAGCTTTAATAAATCATTTTACCCTTGCAAGAAGCTTACCAAATGATATGATGCATTCATCTTGTCAGTTATTATTTCATCATACTGCACTTTTGTCAGCTTTTAATGAATATATCTTTAACCATGATGATAGGATTCTCCTTTCAAAATGGTCATGGCACGATAAAACTGTTCAATAAAAAGAAGACGTATTAATTGATGTGAAAAAGTCATGTGCGAAAGGGCTAGTTTATGATTTGCACGGGCATACACAGCATCTGAAAATCCATAAGGACCTCCTACAACAAAAACGAGTCGCTTGACAGAATTAATCATTTTTTTTTCAATCCATTCAGCAAAACTTTCAGATGTATACGTTTTCCCTTTCTCATCAAGCAGTATCACTTCATCAGATGGCAACAATAACTGTAAAATTGCAACTCCTTCTCGTTCTTTTTGTTGTTCACGAGCTACATTCCTTACATTCTTCAACTCAGGAATTACAATGGTCTCAAACGTAATATAATGACTGATACGTTCAGTGTAAAGCGATACACTTTCAATCAAGTAATTTTCTGTAGTTTTACCCACAAGCACCCACACACATTTCACACTAATCTACTTTTTTAGCAAATTAAACAACACAGCAATCAAAAAACATGACAAAAATGCCACAACTCGTCATAGAATCTTCCAAACTAAAATTAACGAAAGAGTTAGCTACTCGAGAGAGCAAAACTATTTATTTTACTTCTGCAAAAATACAACCTTATTCTTGACAAATCTATAGAACCTAATCAAAACAAACAAATAAGACAAAATACCGCCTTATTCATTGAGTTGCAACAAAAGATATAACTCATTAGGAATCAATAGTGAGTAAAAAAGACTTAATGAATTACATATCATTAAGATACAATAGATTAGAAAATACATATCGCTACTCTAAACATTATCAGTTGTATAAAAGGAAGAGATCACTAAAAAAAAGCATAATTGCGTTCAGCAATTTCTCTCTTTATCACAAATTTACTACCTTTGCAACTCTTTTCATGCCCAGACAATAAAACTTTGTCATGATATAAATCGTTGAGGATATTCTCACCGTTCAACAAATTCGCTACGAATGAAACAGCTAACAATCTATTTACTCTTCAGCACACTATTATTCATGTCGTGCAGCCCATATCAGAAGTTGTTAAAGAGTACGGATAATGAGTTGAAATACAACGAGGCAAAAGCTTACTTTCAAAAGAAAGATTATGTACGCGCAGCCCAATTACTCGAGGATGTTTCAACCTATTACAAGAGTAGTGATCGTGCTGAAGAATTGATGTATATGTTAGCAGAAAGTTATATAGGACAAAAAGATTATTACACGGCAAGTGATGATTATAAAGCCTATGTCAAAAGCTATCCACGTGGTAAATATGCAGAGGAAAGCTACTATATGATTGGTTATTGTGCATATCTCGATTCTCCTGATGCTCGTTTAGATCAATCATCCGCCTATGATGCAATTCAAGCATTTTCAAATTTCGTCGAAAGTTATCCACAAAGTGACAAAGCCAAACAAGCCTACACCTATATGGCACAATTGAAAGATAAATTGGCGTACAAAGAGTTACTTAATGCAAGGTTATACTATAATTTAGGCACCTACATGGGCAATAATTATCTCTCTGCAGTGATTGTAGCAAACAATGCTCTGAAAAAATTTCCTGAATCAAAATATCGTGAAGAATTAATGTACATAGTGTTGCAATCAAAATACATGGAAGCTGAAAATAGTGTTGAAGAACTTAAGGCTGATCGATATCGCGACACAATTGATGAATACTACAATTACATCAACGAATTTCCTAAAGGAAAATATGCAAAAGAAGCACTTTCAATGGTAACTGACGCTAAAAAATACGTAAAAGAAAAATAATATGGATTTCAAAAAAACAAAAGCTCCCTTGACTACTGTCACTCGCGACATGAACAGCTTGTGTGAATCAACAGGGAATATATATGAAACCGTTAAAATCATTGGAAAACGGGCTAACCAAATTAATGTGATGGTTAGAGAAGAAATTGATCAAAAGATGCAAGAGTTTACTACAGTGACTGATAATTTAGAAGAAGTATTCGAAAACAGGGAACAAATTGAAATGTCTAAATCATTTGAAAAACTGTCGAAGCCAACTCTCATCGCTACACAAGAATTTATCGAAGGTAAGCTATTTTTTAAGCTACCAGCTAAAGAAAAATTAGCAAAATAACAAGATAACGTTAAACACTCTTCGTTTTTGCCGGTCAGTTTATTGCCTGATCGGCAAAAAGTGTCTTTAAACAACATGTAAACAGCGCTTATACACCACTTATTGCGTTTTATCTTTATCTATCACAACATGTTACAAGGAAAGCACATTTTATTGGGAGTCACTGGTAGCATCGCTGCATACAAAGTAGCCTACCTCATTCGCCAATGGATAAAAGAAGGTGCCGATGTTCAAGTAATAATGACTCCTCTAGCCAAGGAATTCATTACACCACTCACTTTGGCAACTCTTTCAAAACATCCTGTTCTAGTAGATTTCTTTGATCCTACGAATGGGAATTGGAACAGCCACGTAAACTTAGGTCTTTGGGCAGATGTTTATGTCATTGCACCTGCTACTGCTAATACGCTTGCCAAAATGGCAAATGGAATTGCGGATAATTTGCTTTTAACCAGTTATCTTTCTGCTAAATGCCCTGTTTTTATAGCTCCGGCTATGGATCTGGATATGTGGATGCATTCATCAACACAACACAACCTACAACAACTTCAATCAATTGGTGTTCATACTATTGATCCGGCTATCGGTGAATTAGCCAGTGGACTAGAGGGAAAAGGACGCATGGCAGAGCCAGAAACCATTACACAAGTACTAAACCATTTTTTTTCAATTAAGCAACTCTTAAATGGCAAAAAAATAATTATTACTGCAGGTCCAACCTACGAAAAGATTGATCCTGTTCGTTTTATTGGTAACTATTCATCAGGGAAAATGGGTTTTGCATTAGCGGAAGAGTGTGCTGAGCGAGGAGCATCTGTAACACTTATTTCCGGCCCTGTTCAATTGCAAACAACACATCCAAACATTCATCGAATTAATGTCGAAAGCACATCGGAAATGTTTGAGCTTTCAACAAAACTATTCCCTGACCAGGACATTGCTATTTTATCAGCAGCTGTTGCAGACTTTACACCTGAAACAAGCGCTTCTCAAAAACTAAAAAGAGAAGGTGATGGGTTGACACTGAAACTCAAACCCACACAAGACATCGCCGCTTCTTTAGGAAAAATGAAACGAAAAGAGCAACTTATAATTGGGTTTGCATTAGAAACAGAAAATGAAATAGAAAATGCAAAACTTAAATTACACAGAAAACAACTTGACTTCATTGTGCTAAACTCCTTACGCAATCCACAAGCCGGCTTCAGACTTGATACAAATCAAATTACGATCATTGGCAAAGATGGCTTAACCACTGAGTTTCCTGTCAAAAACAAACGTGATGTAGCTAAAGACATCATAGATACTATCGAAAAAACGATAATAACACTCTGCTGAATTGTCATTTTATGGAAAAGCAAAATATTCATACAGAGTTTATCATATATTCTTTCACTGAGTTAACTACAATCTATCAGCAACTCATTTTGAAAGCGCAAGAACAAACTCAAAAAGCTTATGCACCCTACTCACATTATGCTGTCGGGGCATCAGTTTTACTTGAAAATGGAAAGATTTTTGCCGGAAGTAATCAAGAGAACGCCGCTTATCCTTCTGGCTTATGTGCCGAACGAGTTGCCCTTTTTTATGCAAATGCACAATACCCGGAAGTTCCTGTAAAAGCAATTGCAATAGCTGCTTCAGTAAATGGAGACTTTGCTGTTACTCCAGTTTCTCCGTGTGGTGCTTGTCGTCAGGTGATACTTGAAACCGAAATACGTTTTAGACACCCTATCACATTGTTACTGTACGGAAAAGAACAAATCTATTTGTTTGACAGTATAAAAACATTGCTTCCTTTTTCCTTCTCAGAAGTAAGTTTGCAACAATAATCATTCAGGCTTTTTTTACGTCAAATCAAAAAGATTGCATTGAAACGAATGAATCAATGCAATCTTTTTATACTATACTGTCTGAACTCAACACTATACAAGGACTACCGTCAAAGGAGATAATTCTTTTTCGAGAGATGCAAGTTCTTCTAAAAAAGTAGCTTTAAATACCTGCAATCTATTTCTTGATCGTTGAAATAATTTTTGGTAGTATACAATCCCCTCCAATAATTGGTTTGAATAAGTTGCAAAATATTCCGATTGTTTGACGCTCCACGGTTGAGAGGCATCTTCCATTTGTTTATGCAAGTAATCAACATTTAATTTCAACTCATTAACAAACATGCTCTTTCTATCTGTGCGATCAATTACGTTTGTTCGTCCGTAAATATGATCAATCATAGTTTTCAAAGAAAGACGTTTTGAAAAATAAGCAAGATTTGGTCCCGGACATATAGACACCCCTTCACCTTCAGTAGTTGTATCTAAGTGATGGTTTAGCAAAGCGGATGTTCCTAAACCTACGCAAATGCAAGACTTTTCCACAATACGTTGATAAGCTTTCCTATGCTCTTCTTCCGAAAGATTTTTGGTGGCCAATTCTTCTAATTTTAGTTTCTGATATTGTCTCGATGCAGTACAGATAGCTCTCTCGGTAAATTCTTTATTGAGCTGAGCAAACTTCTTGGTACAAGCAAAACCAGGAGTTCCTAATCGAATGTTATTCTCCCTTTCTATATCTTTCGTATTTGATCGAACACTATTAAAAGGAACACCAAAGGGAGAAATGGTACTTAAATAAAGATCTTTTTCAGTGGCTGCACTCAGCAACTCAAGAGTGCTTTTATCTACATTGGTAGCTTCCGGAACCAACAAAAAAGGAGTTCCCCAACCAATGCTATCCAGTTCATAGTGTTCTAACAAAAATTGATGCTCTTCTGCAGTACCTACACCACCTTGAGCCGTGATTTTCATTGGAAGCACTTTATCAGGAATCACTAAATGTTTTGCCGCTAAAGCTTCGACAAACATCTTATTCACATCTTCTTCCAGTTGTTGTCGATTGACTTTAAATTTCTCCAAAATAGGACCCATCAGTTCTCCTTGGGACGAAAAAGCATGTCCTCCACAATTTAATCCTGACTCCACCCGATATTCAGAAACCCATAATCCTTTTTTAGCCAGAAACTTTCCCTGAATAATAGCAGAACGATAATCACTTACTTTCAAAATAATTTTCTTTTTCAAAGTGCCATCTGCATCAGGGAAAAAATCAGCAAACTGTTCTAAGTAACTGTATAAACGAGGATTCATGCCTGCGGACAACACAATAGCACCTCGAAGAGTACTTTGTGCAAAACCACGCAAAGCAGCATGGCCATCATTGAAAGAAGAAGGTAGTTTTTCCCCATTTAAATAATTCTCTTTATCCAATTTGGTCATGATGTTAACATCAATGCTTCCAGCTTCAATATGTTCGTCCACCCAAGTTTTTATCTCAAGTGCATTACTATGCTGAAATAATTGGAAATAAGATTGTTTCATCAACGAAGTATCAGGCAATAACTCCATGTAACGAGCACAAGCCCCTCCAATTTGCAAAGCTGACTGCTTGATTTCCTCTACTTTCTTGGCGACTAATTCATCGACCAGATTCAAATACGCGGTAATACGTTTCGCGCGTGGGTCTTCCATTTTGTCTGTGATGGGATGAAAAGGCAGATCCCATTTTTTGCTGTACCATGCTCTCATTTTCTCCATGAGCAAGTCATCAACCAAAGAAATGACAGAAGAAACACCTAATGGAGCTACTTTGATGGGCGTATCGATGGTGTATCCAATCCCCATAACAGGAATATGGAACGTGTGCAGATTCGTTCTATTCATAAAGAGTTAAGAAATAAATTGGAAATGGAAGAAAAGAGAGAGAAAAAGAACAATCTAATTCAATAGCAGAAGAGATTGTTACGAATTGTCGGTTTCGACACATTTCGATGTAATATATATGACAAAGATACGCATTAACATTCCAACTTAGCATGCTTTCTAAGCTCGGGTTATGTAAAAAAGCACAACATAAAAATTCCGTTAAACAAGAATTTAGTAAGTGGAGACAATGACGATTGTACATCATATATTATTTACATATAACACATTAAACAATCACATGTTCAATATGAGTATTTTGTTGAAATGTCTCAAATCAGATTTATTTCCAAATAGATTACTAAAACTTAGAATCATCAACGTCTTTTGACACATGTTTTGAAGCCATAACCGGAAAATTATCACAATAACAGATCTACTTTAACCTATATTGAAAATCATATCAAAAGAAAAGAAGCACATCATTTGACATGAATGCATTAAGGAATTATCAGAAAATAAGCCTACCTTTGCACCCCGATCACTTATTCATAGAAAAAAATACAACTAATTGGCTTTCAGACTGAATAAACAAACAGGATATCCCGTTGGAAAGTCACTTTCTGCATTTTGGTATCAACAAATCTATATTGATTCCTGTCAAACACAAAGATTCCATGATGAGCGCATCTTCTCTTCTATCTATTTATGTTGCAACCCGAACCATTTTGCATACATCAATAGCATAAAAAAAGAGAAATCAAAAAAAACAACACTGAAATACAGGCACAAAACGTCAGCAACTGAACGCCTTTGTTCCGCTTTTTCCCATTGATTATTCAACATGATTACAGTTTCCAATTTAGCCATTCAGTTTGGCAAGCAAGTGCTTTTTCAAGAAGTGAATCTAAAATTTACACCAGGTAATTGTTATGGCATCATTGGTGCTAACGGTGCAGGCAAATCTACTTTTTTACGTGCTATAAGCGGCGAAATTTCTCCCAGCAAAGGAACCATCATACTTCCAAGTGGCGAACGCCTTTCAGTACTTAGTCAAGATCACCATGCATTCGATGATTTGACTACATTAGATACCGTAATCGAGGGACACGAGTTATTGTTCAAAATCAAACAAGAAAAAGAGGCTCTTTATGCCAAAGAAGATTTTACTGACGCCGATGGTATACGTGCTTCCATATTAGAAGACAAGTTTGCTGAAATGGAAGGTTGGAATGCAGAAAGCAATGCCGCCATGCTTCTTAGCAATTTAGGCATAAAAGAAGCATTTCACTCCGTTAGAATGAAAGATTTGAGCGGGAAACAAAAGGTACGTGTTCTTTTGGCACGCGCTCTTTTCGGTAACCCCGACAACTTGCTTTTAGATGAACCGACCAATGACCTCGATCTTGAAACAATCATGTGGCTTGAGGAATATTTGGCCAACTACGACAATACGGTATTGGTTGTTTCTCACGACCGCCATTTCTTAGATACCGTATGTACTCACGTGGTCGATATCGACTATGGTAAAATTGAAATCTTCTCGGGAAACTACAGTTTCTGGTACGAATCAAGCCAATTAGCTCTTCATCAACAAAACCAGCAAAATAAGAAAGCCGAAGAAAAGCGTGCCGAACTGATTGAGTTCATTGCACGTTTCAGCGCCAATGCTTCTAAATCGAAACAAGCAACAAGTCGCAAGAAAATGCTTGAAAAAATCAATATCGACGAGATAAAACCTTCATCACGTCGTTATCCGGGTATTGTATTTACTCCTTCACGCGATCCGGGGAATGTGATTCTTGAAGTTCACGATCTTTCTAAATCTGTTGAAGGCGATCTGTTGTTTCGTGATGTCAGTTTTATGATTGACAAAAACGATAAAGTGGCTTTCTTCTCACACGATCCACGTGCCATGACCGCTCTTTTTGAAATCATCGAAGGAAAGATAAAACCAGATAGTGGCAACTATTCATGGGGTGTTACCATCACTCCAGCTTATTTGCCTTTGGATAATAACTCATTTTTCAATAACGATCTGACACTTATTGACTGGTTAGCTCAATTCTCAGAGGACACCAATGAAATATACCTGAAAGGGTACTTGGGTAAAATGCTTTTCCCGGGCGAAGATGCACTAAAAAAAGCACGTGTACTTTCAGGTGGTGAAAAGATGCGCTGTATGATCGCGCGCATGATGTTGCAAAACCCGAATGTATTAGTGCTCGACTCTCCTACCAATCATTTGGATATGGAGTCTATTCAAGCATTCAATAACACGTTGAAAACATTCAAAAACAATGTGTTGTTAGCTTCTCACGATCACCAGTTCCTACAAACCGTTTGCAATCGCATTATTGAACTTACTCCCAACGGAGTGATTGATCGGCAAATGGATTTCGACGAATACATCACCAGCGAAGATATCAAAGCATTGCGTGAAAAGAAGTACGGACAATCATAACCAATCATTTACTGATGCATTATGATATAAGTCAACATATATGCTAAA
>Ga0326727_10029031_pt1 | contig 10005 bp, 8 predicted proteins | sample MB2enrmetagenome_FD_207643 | JGI IMG/M metagenome (GOLD analysis project Ga0326727, IMG submission 207643) | Lab enriched peat soil microbial communities from McLean, Ithaca, NY, United States - MB29MY | ecosystem: Environmental > Terrestrial > Soil > Wetlands > Peat | place: USA: New York...
CCTTCTGAAACTGCACGCTGTTCCGAGCCATGGCTGTGCCCTTCGCCGCAGAATGGTGTTCATGGTTTGTGCCACGGCCGAACGGCTGAGGAAAGAGGGTAATCAGGAAAACTTTTATTCGTTGGTGCCGGCCTGCGCCAGACGGGCCACCACGAGGCCGGGAAACCCAAATGCGATCGCCCTGGCGACAACCGGTCGGGCATTGCACCCGGCGACCATGCTGCGATCTTCGAGCGGCTTCGCCAGGCCGGGGCGACGTTCCGGGTGGTGGTGCCGGAAGCTGGATGACCCGCACGCGAAGGCGGTTCCGGCAACCGGAATTACGCGGCGCGGCGCTGCGCCACGCGCTCCAGGATTGGCTCGAACGCCGCGGTGGCGGCGGAGTCGGACGCAAAAGCGACATGCAACCGGCCCTGCGCGCAGGCCCGGACAGTGAACGGAACCGGGAAGGCACTTCCTTCAACCGCGATCGTGCCGGCACACCCCACCGGCAGATCGAGTCCGCCGAGCACAGTGGCGCCGCCCGCCGACAGGTCGGCGATGCGAGCGGTGCGGTCCCGCTGACCGGGAATAATCACCCGGCACGCCAGATCGACCGGATACCGGGGGAGGTTGCGGCGATCGACCTCGGTGGTCGAGGTGCGCACCACGCGGATCACGGTCTGGCGCAGTTCACTCAAGGCGGCATGCAAGATGGCGGCGTTCGCCCGCACCTCGCCGGCGTGCGTGCCGGTCTGCTCCGCTTCGCCCGACAAGTCGGTGATACGGTTGGTTATTTCGTGCGCCGCCGCCGCCGTTTCGGCCACGTTGCGGGCGATCAGGGCGGTCGCCGTGCCCTGTTGCTCGACCGCCGCGGCGATCGACAAGGCAATGGCGTGAATCTCCCCGATGGTCCGTTCGATCCGCGCCACCGCCTCGACCGAGGCACCCGTGGCGGTGCGCACCTGGCTGATCGTACCGGCGATTTCCTCGGTGGAACGGGCGGTCTGGCTGGCCAGCGCCTTCACTTCGGACGCAACCACGGCGAAGCCGCGGCCAGCCTCTCCGGCTCGGGCCGCCTCGATGGTGGCATTGAGTGCCAGCAGGTTGGTCTTGGCGGCGATCTCGCCGATCATGCCGGCCACCGCGCCGATGCGGCCGACCTGCTCGTTCAGCGCCTCGATGGTCGCGCGCGTCTCGGTTCCGGCAGCGACGGCGCGGCCGACCGCTGCGCTGGACTGGGTCGCCTGGTCGCCGATCCCGCGGATCGAGCTGGCGAGTTGTTCGGCGGCACTTGCCACCGTCTGGGCGTTCGCCAGCGCCTGAGCCGCGGCACTGGCGGCGCTTTGCGCCGAGGTGCCGGTCCGGGCGGCCAGGGCGCTCATCTTGTCGGCGGTGGCGGCCATGCCGGCGGTGCGCTCCGCCGTCTGCGCCAGCGCCGCCGTCGTCTCGGCCTCGATCCGCTCGGCCATGTGGATCAGCGCAACCTGTTTGTCCGCCGCGGCACGCTGCCGCAGCTGCTCCTCCGCGGCCAGCCGGTCAGCCGTTACCGCGCTGTCCTTGAACACCAGCACCGTCCGCGCCATGGCGCCGACCTCGTCGCGCCGGGCGGTGGCGGGAATATCGGCGGCCAGATCCCCGGTCGCCAGACGCTCCATCGCCGTCTTCAGGGCGCCGAGGGAAACCGTGATATCGCGGTTGACCAGCCAAGCGGCGAACAGCATCACAGCCAGGATCACCCCGGCCGTCAAGCCGAGCCGCAGCAGGGTGGCGCGGAAAGCGGCGTCGAGATCGTCGGTATAGGCGCCGGCGAAAAATACCACCTGCCAGGGGGCGAACCGGACCACATAGGATATCTTCGACCGCGGTTCCGACTGCCCCGGCTTTGGAAACAGGTAGCGTACGATCCCTTCGTTGCCGCCTTGCAGCGCGTCGGCGATCAGCCCGGCGAGCGGGCGCCCCCTGGCATCCCTGGTCGCGGAGGGCTTGCCTTCCATCGCCGGATCGGCGCCGTGCAACAGGATCACCGCGTCTCGCCGGACGATGACGTAGCCGTCGCCGCCGTCGAACCGCATGCCGTGGATGCTGGTCCCCAGGCGGTCGAGTGCCTGTTCCCGGGTCAGCCGTTGCGCGACCACGTCGGCGTTCAGAAGCTGCGCGATGCCGACCGCCGATTGTACGACGGCGCGGAGCTTATCGACCCGGTCGTCGACCATGCGCTGCTGCATCAGCGATGCGGCAACCCCGGTCGCGGCTATCAGCCCCAGGCCGAACAGGCACAGCAGCAGGGTTAGCTTGGCACGGAGCTTGAGATGGCTGAGGACACGCATGGACCCTGCTTCATCTGACTGGACTCACGCAGGAGATCACGCTGCCGTAAAGAGCGGGTAAAGCCCGCCGCGGGAGCCCGGTTGGCCGGGATCAGCCTTGCGGCAGAGCGGCCAGGAAGGTTTCCATGTCGTCCAGCGCCGCTGCGCCGAGCGCCCGGATCTCGGCCCGCGCCACGCGCAACTGTGCCGGCGAGAGCTCGGCGCGGGCCATGGCGTCACGACAGGCCTGCGCCAGGGCGGTAGCTCCCACCGCGCCGGCGGCGCCGGCCAGGCTGTGGCAGGCGCGACGGAATGAAGACGAGTCGCCAGCGGCAGCGGTGCCGTCCAGCACGCCGGTCAGCCGGTTCACGTCCTGGCGGAACACACTCAGCACGCTGCGCAGGTCTTCAGGGTCGAGATCCTGCGACAGGCGGGCGGGAAAACCCTGTACCGCCCGGGTCATGCCGGGCGGCAAGCGGGGTGCCAGTTGCAAAGAACGGCAAGGGGGACACGGCTCATAACCGCTAACTGCGCTCAATCAGGCAGAAAGCAAGGCCACGGCAAAGGTTGCTTGACTTAAGAATGGGTCCAGGGGGCAAAGCCCCCTGGCGGGATCGGGCCGCAAAGCGGACCGATAGGCAGCGCCCCGGCTGCCACCCCGCATATCACACCGCCGCAGCTTCAAGCGCCGCCACCAGCGGCAGTTTTTCCTCAATGGCACGCAGCGCCGCTTCGGCCGGCACCAGCGCGCCCAGGCCTCCGAGCACGTGGCCGAACAGGCCCCGCTCGTAGCCTGCCTCGGCCGAGAACGTCACGGCGGTGCCGGCTTTGTCGAGCTCGCCGAACACGCGGTACTGGCCCAGCGCCCCGGCATCGCACAGGCCCGACAGCGCGTCGTAATGCGCCCGGGCCAAGCCGTCGGGCGCCTGGCCGGCATCCAGCAGGGCGGTATCGAAGCCGTGCTGCACGCCGGCATCGGGCCCGCCGTCGAGCGGGTTGGCAAAGCCGCGCTCCATCACCAGGGCATCGATGCCGCCCAGGTCGCCGTCGCTGCACAGGCGTTGCAGGTGCCGCTCGAAATCCAGCAGCAGCGCCACCGACTCCTGCACGGCCCTCGCGGCCATCGCGGCGCCCAGCACGTTATGGCTGTTCCAGGCGGCGGCGCAGCCGGTGGCCAGGGCGGCCAGGCGATGCAGGGCGGCCTGGCGGAACACCGCGACCTTCCATACGACCTTGGTGCGCAGCGCGCCCTCGCGCCCCACGCGCGGCTGGCGTTGGGCTGCCAGTCCGGCCAGCACGGCGTTCAGCCGCGACGCTTCCTCCCAGTCGCCATCCGCCGCGGCGACCGCCCGACGGTCGAAACCGCCGACGGCCGATGCCGCCCTGACGGCGGCAGCCCGGATCTCGGGGCGTGCCTCACGCAAATCGGCCGAGGGCAGCGGCACCATCTTGTGGGCGCCAAGCGCGCGTCCCAGCCCCGAGAAAACATAGGGCGCCAGCCACCGCCAGAGCAGATAGCCGACGGCGAGCACCGCCAGGTAGATGCCGATCTTTTCCAGCCTATCGTAATAAAACGACATGTCGCGCCGCTCCGCCGGTCCCGTGCGCAATCATTTTGCGCCCGGTCCATGCGCCAGGAAAGCCCCGCCGGCCTGCGGGCGGCGCGGGTCAGAGCCGCAGCGGCATGGGCCGCTGATGGCGTGCCGCGCGCCGACTCGCCGCTTCACGGCCGGCACAGATGGACGAGCAGCCAAGATATCCACTACACCGCGCCACCGCGCGGCTGCCGGCCGCGTGCGCATCCAGGTCACGGAGGCGGTAGCCGATACGATGCCCACGGCCCTCATCACCGGAATCACCGGCCAGGACGGCGCCTATCTGGCGCAGTTCCTGCTGGATCGCGGCTACGCGGTACATGGCCTGCTGCGCCGCTCGGCCTCGGCGGATGTGATCGGGGACCGGCTGCGCTGGCTGGACGTGCTGGACCGCGTGACGCTGCACGACGGCGACCTGATCGACCTGTCCAGCGCGCTGCGCATCGTGCAGGCGGTGCAACCCGATGAGGTGTACAATCTGGCGGCGCAGAGTTTTGTCCACGCCTCCTGGCAGCAGCCGCTGCTGACCGGAACGGTGACCGGGCTCGGCGCGGTGACCATGCTGGAGGCGGTACGCCTCATCCGGCCGCAGGCGCGGTTCTACCAGGCTTCGTCGTCGGAGATGTTCGGCAAAATCCAGCAGGCGCGGCAGACCGAGCGCACCCCGTTCTACCCGCGCAGCCCTTATGCGGCGGCCAAGCTGTATGCCCACTGGATGACGGTGAACTACCGCGAAAGCTTCGGGCTGCATGCCTCATCGGGCATTCTGTTCAACCACGAAAGCCCGCTGCGGGGCATCGAGTTCGTCACCCGCAAGATCACCGACGGGGTGGCGCGCATCAAGCTGGGCCTGGCGCGTGACCTGAAGCTCGGCAACCTGGAGGCGCAGCGCGACTGGGGCCACGCGCGCGACTATGTGCGGGCGATGTGGCTGATGCTGCGGCAGGACGTGCCCGACGACTACGTCATCGCCACCGGCCGCACCACGCGCATTGCCGATTTCTGCGCTCTTGCGTTCGGCCATGCCGGGCTGGACTGGCAGGAATTCGTCCGCACCGATGCGGCGCTGCTGCGCCCGGCGGAGGTGGACATTCTGCACGGCGACGCCGCGAAGGCGCGCGAAAGGCTGGGCTGGATGCCGACGGTGTCGCTGGAAGAAATGGTGGCGGAAATGGTTGAGGCCGACCTCGCCCGTCATCGCGCCCGCGTCTGCGTGGCCGCGCCCAGCGCGGCCAGCCTGCGCCCGGCGCAGGCCTGAGCGGAGGCCGCCATGCCGCCGCGACGGATCCTGGTGACGGGGGCGACCGGGTTCGTCGGTTCCCACCTGCTGCCGCGCCTGGGCAAGGCCTTCCCCGATGCCGCCCTGACGCCGTGCGGCACGTCTCCCGGCAGCGACGTGGTGGCGCTGAACCTGACCGATGCGGCTTCGGTGGACGCCCTGGTGGCGTCGGTGCAGCCGGATGCCTGCGTGCATCTCGCCGCCATCGCGGCGGTGCCGGCGGCGCGGCGGGATCCCGACCTGGCCTGGCGGGTGAACCTGCACGGCACGCTGGCGCTGGCGCGCGCGGTGCTGCGGCATGTGCCGGCCTGCTGTTTCCTGTTCGCCTCCTCGGCGGACATCTATGGCCGGTCGTTCCGCAGCGGCATGGCGCTGGACGAAAGCGCCGCCCCCGCCCCCACCAACACCTACGGCGCGACCAAGGCGGCGGCCGACCTGGCGGTGGGTGCGCTGGCTTCGGAAGGGCTGCGGGCGGTGCGGCTGCGGCCGTTCAACCACACCGGACCCGGCCAGTCCGAGGCGTTCGTGGTGCCGGCCTTCGCACGCCAGATCGCCCGCGTGGCAGCGGGACTTCAGCCGCCGCTGCTGCAGGTGGGAGCGCTGGACCCGTATCGCGACTTCCTCGACGTGCGCGACGTGTGCGACGCCTATGTGGCGTGTCTGCACCAGCGCGACGCGCTGGAACCGGGGGTGATTCTCAACCTCGCCTCCGGCACGAAGCGGCGGATCGGCAGCGTGCTGGAGGATTTGCTGGCTCTGGCCGGCGTGCAGGCTCGGCCGGAAACCGGCGCCGCGTTGCTGCGGCCGGCCGACATCCCGGTGGCCTGCGGCGACGCGGCGCTGGCGCGGCGGCAACTCGACTGGGCACCGCGCATCCCGTGGGAGGACACGCTGCGCGATGTGCTGGCCGACTGGCGGGCACGGGTGGAAGCGGAGTGCGCAGAAGCCGCATCGGGCGAAAGCCGGGGCGTTGCCCCGGACCCCGCCAAGGGCTTCGCCCCTGGACCCCACCAAGGGCCTTAGGCCCTTGGAACCCTTTATCTATGAGCAGGTCAGGTCAACCCGACTATAATCCCCATCCTGGCGACAGGAGCACGATAGTAGCGGCGTTGCAAAAATGACGCATCGCCCTGCTGAAACATAAATTTCGTCAGCCATCGGTCTGGCTACGGGTGGTGGTCCAGGCGTCGCCGGGCCATATCCGATCCCTAACGGCCAAGCCCCGGCCGACATGCCTCAGGCCTCCTGCCCATGCCCCCGCACGCCGAACCGGTCACGCCATCCGACCTTGCCGCCGAACTTCAGGCGCTTGCGGCGGAGCTCGACCCGCTCCCGGCCGACGCGGCGGTCGCATGGCTGGCCAGCGCCTATCGCGGCCGCATCGCCCTGGTATCCTCGTTCGGCGCAGAATCGGTGGTGCTGCTGCATCTGGTCGCCTGCGCCGATCCCGCCCTGCCGGTGCTGTTCCTGGATACCGGCAAGCTTTTCCCCGAGACCCTCGCCTACCGCGACGAGCTGGTGACGCGACTCGGGCTGCTTGATGTCCGCAGTATTCCGCCCGACCCGGCGGCGCTGTCGGCGCGCGACCCGTTCGGCGGCCTGTGGGCGTTCAACCCCGACGCCTGCTGTGCGTTGCGCAAGGTGGAACCTCTGGCAACCGCGCTGGCGCCCTTCGCGCTCTGGCTGAACGGACGCAAGCGCGCCCATGGCGAGGCCCGGAGGGTGTTGCCGCTGGTCGAGGCAACCGCCGACGGCAAGCTGAAGGTCAACCCGCTGGCAAGCTGGGACGCCGAGGCGGTGGAAGCCTGGCGGGTGGCGCATGATCTGCCGGCGCACCCGCTGGTGGCGCAGGGCTATGCCTCCATCGGCTGCATGCCCTGTACCAGCCCGGTGGCCGCAGGCCAGGCACCGCGCGCCGGCCGATGGCGTGGCACCGGCAAAACCGAATGCGGCATCCATGTCGCTCCCGCTCCCGATCTCACCCAGACCCACCGGACCGCCTGACCATGGACGATCTCGACAGCCTCGAAGCCGAAAGCATCTACATCCTGCGCGAGGCGTTCAGCCGGCTGCGGCCTCTGGCCATGCTGTGGTCGCTCGGCAAGGACAGCAACGTGATGATCTGGCTGGCCAAGAAGGCCTTCCTCGGCCGCGTGCCGTTCCCGGTCGTCCATCTCGATACCGGTCTCGAATTCCCCGAGGTCTATGCCTTTCGCGAGCGCTACGCCAAGGAATGGGAACTCGAGCTGATCGCCGATTCCTGCCCGCCGATCGAGGCGGTAGACCAGACCCTGCCGCCGGCCTCCCGTCTGGCCGCGCGCAAGACGCTCGGGTTGCGCCAGGCCATCGACCGCTACGGCTTTCAGGGGCTGATCGCCGGCATCCGCCGCGACGAGCAGGCGACGCGCGCGAAGGAGCGCGTGTTCAGCCCGCGCGGCGAGGACAATGCCTGGGACTTCCGCGACCAGCCGCCCGAATTCTGGGATCTGTTCCATTTGGACTTCCCGCCCGGCACGCATGTGCGGGTGCATCCGCTGCTGCACTGGACCGAGCTCGATGTTTGGCGCTATATCGCACGCGAGAATATTCCGGTCTGTTCCCTGTATTTCGCCCGCGACGGCAAGCGCTTCCGCTCGCTCGGCGAGATCGGCATCACCTTCCCGATCGACAGCGACGCCGCCGACATCCCGGCGGTGATCGCCGAACTGCGCCGCACCAATTCGGCCGAGCGGTCCGGCCGCGCCATGGACCATGAGGGCGAGGACGCTTTCGAACGGCTGCGCGTCGGCGGCTATATGTGATGTCGCAGACCCGTATGCCCGACATCCGCGCCTTTCCCATCGTCGTGGTCGGCCATGTCGATCACGGCAAGTCGACGCTGGTGGGCAGGCTGCTGCACGACACCGGCAGCCTGCCGGATGGGCGGGCCGAACAATTGCGGGCGCAATCCGCCAAACGCGGGCTGGATTTCGAATTCTCTTTTCTGCTCGACAGCCTGCAGGTCGAGCGCGACCAGGGCATCACCGTCGATGCGGCGCAAATCTGGTTCCGCACCGCGCGGCGCCGCTATGTCATCATCGACGCGCCGGGCCATCTGGAGTTCCTGCGCAACATGGTCACCGGCGCCTCGGCCGCCGAGGCCGCGGTGCTGGTGGTCGATGCCAAGGCCGGCGTGAGCGAGCAGACCCGGCGGCACGGCTATCTGCTGGGCATTCTCGGGGTCCGGCAGGTGGTGGTCGCGGTCAACAAGATCGACCTGATCGATAATGACGAGCAGCGCTTCGGCGCGGTGGCGGAGGCGGTTCAGACCTATCTGGGTGGCATCGGCATCAGCCCGGCCGCCATTGTGCCGCTCTCTGCCCGCCATGGCGAGAACGTCGTTCAACGCGGCGCCCGCACGCCCTGGTACACGGGTTCCACCCTGGTCGATGCGCTGGACGCGCTGACCGCCCGCCTACCGCCCGAACACGGGCCGCTGCGCCTGCCCGTGCAGGATGTTTACCGCCTGGAGGACCGGCGCGTCATCGTCGGCCGCATCGAGAGCGGCCGGGTGGCCGTCGGCGATGCGGTGCGGTTCGTGCCGGGCAGCCAGACCGCCCGGGTCGCCGCCCTCGAAGCCTGGAACGGCCAGGCGCCGGCGAGCCAGGCCGCCACCGGCCAGAGCGTCGCCCTGTCATTCGACCGGGAGGTGTTCGTCGAACGCGGTGCCATCGTCAGCGCGGCGGACAACGCCCCGCACGAGAGCCATGTGGTGACGGTGCAGCTGTTCTGGCTGGACCGGCAGCCGCTGGTGGCCGGCGACCGCCTGTCGCTGCGCTACGGCACGGCGGAGCATCGCGTGACGGTCGAGGCGATCGAAGCAGTCATCGACGTGGAATCGCTCACGGCGGCACCGGCGCTGGCCTTGCCGCAGAACGCGGTCGGCCGTGCGCGGCTGCAATCCACCCGGCCGCTCGCCATCGACAGCTTCGCCGACAGCCCGCATACCGGGCGCGGCGTGCTGGTGCGCGACCACCGGATCGCCGGCGGGTTCGTGGTGGAGGAGCTGCCCGGGCAGTCGCGCGACCTGACTGCGGTGGATGCCCCCGTCACGCCGCAGGAACGCGCCTTGCGCAACGGCCATCGCAGCGGCGTGATCTGGCTGACCGGGTTGTCCGGTTCGGGCAAAAGCACGCTGGCCATGCGGCTGCTGCGCGGGCTGACCGACCGCGGTCGCCTGGCCTACGCAATCGACGGCGACAATATCCGTCAGGCGCTGAACCGCGACCTGGGTTTCTCGCCGGAGGACCGCGCCGAGAATGTCCGTCGCACGGCGGAGGTGGCGAAGCTGCTGGCCGATGCCGGGGTGATCGTCATCGCCGCCCTGATTTCGCCGTCGGCGGCGCAACGCGCGGAGGCGCGACGCATCATCGGCCCCGGCTTCCGGGAAATCCATGTCGCGGCCGATCTGGCCACCTGCGAAGGGCGTGATCCCAAGGGGCTGTATCGCCGGGCACGGGCGGACGGGCTGGCCGATTTTACCGGGGTTTCCGCGCCCTACGATGTTCCGGCCGCCCCTGACCTGCGGCTTGATACCGGTACGCTTGGTATCGACGAAGCGACACAGATTCTGCTGGAGTTTACCGAAGCGGCGTTTTTGTTCGACGCTGCCACGGGGTCGGAGCCGGTGCGGTTGGCGGGCTGAAACGCTGCCTTGGACCCGCCCTTCGCGCGTCGGGTCGACGTACCGTCCCTAAAGCAAATGGGTCCAGGGGCTTAGCCCCTGGTGGGGGTCCAGGGGGCAAAGCCCCCTGGCAGGGTCCGGGGCAGCGCCCCGCCTGCTTACGGGCCGCGGGGCGCCGCC
>Ga0326727_10029033_pt1 | contig 10004 bp, 7 predicted proteins | sample MB2enrmetagenome_FD_207643 | JGI IMG/M metagenome (GOLD analysis project Ga0326727, IMG submission 207643) | Lab enriched peat soil microbial communities from McLean, Ithaca, NY, United States - MB29MY | ecosystem: Environmental > Terrestrial > Soil > Wetlands > Peat | place: USA: New York...
TGTTTCCAAGTAAATGCCCGGGAATCATGCCGTCGGGCCGGCGCGCGGCATCGCCGTACTTTTCGATGAGCTTGTGGCGAACATAGGTGTGCAGCTCCAGATAGAGCGGCTCCACTTGTTTCCACAGTCGCTCAATGTCAGCCGAGAACTCTTCGGGAGGCCTATCGTACTGCGAGCGCCACAGGGCGCCGGTATCGGCAAAGCCCAGTTCGCGCGCGCCCTGGTTGCTCAGCTCGGCCAAGCGCGCGTAATCGCCGCGCATGGGCTTGCCGATGGCGTGCCAGCCCGTCCACAGGGCCGCGAGTTCTTGAGGATCGTGGCTCTGGGTCATCTTGACGCTGATGTCGTCGATGCCCAGGCAGTGTTCGGTGTTCGAGTCAGGGCAGTATTTGCCGCGGCCATAGGCGGCGTCGAGCTCGGCGGCCTTCTGGGTGGTTTCAGCGCGCAACGCGGGGTCGGAGGGAGCGGGCAAGCCGATGCCCAGCTTGAGCAGCAGCATTTTGCGCGCCGCGTCGGGCGGCAGAGGAAGCCCGTCGAATTTGCGCGATTCGTAGATCAGCGCGGTTTGCCGCGCAATCGCCCGGTCGTTGGCCTCGGCCACCAGGGCAATGGTGTCGTCGGTGATGTAGGTCTCCTCAACCCACGAGGCGCGCGCCGCGGTGACGCTCATCGCGCCCAGTTCCTTTTCCGCGCTGGAGAGGAAGGCCAGAGCCTCGGCGACGGTGGGCTTGGCGGCGGGCTGGGCGGCGGCGTTTTGCGCCAGGATGGTGGGGACGAACAGAAGCAGGCCGGCAAGCGACACCAGGGACACAGAGATAGTACAAATTCTATTTTTCATGGCATTGAAACTATAGAACATTGAGCGGGGGTTCTGTAAGTGCCGCGATGCGGGACAAGGCAATGCGTTATTGAACGCCGTTCCCGCTCTTGCCCGTGCCAAAGAGTCTTTGCATCAGGTTGCGATGCTCGGCGGGGTGGTCGCAGGCCTCCGTGGGCGCGGTGCCGGCCAGAAAGGCCGCATTGAAACTGTCCGGGCAGGAGGCGTCACTGAGCAGAAGGCTGGCCCTGTCGATGGACACAATTTCCACACCTTCGGGCGGTGAGAACTGGTTGGTGTCGGAGTACTGCGGCAGTTGGACGGCCTTCTTCATGAACTCGGCCCAGATGGGCGCGGCGGCGTGGGCGCCTTCGATCTGCACGTCTGTATAGTCGTCGTTGCCCACCCACACGATGCACAACAGGTTGGAGGTGAAGCCGGCAAACCATGCGTCGTGGCTGGTGCCGGTCTTGCCGGCGGCGGGATTGAGAAAGCCGCGCGCGCGGACAGCCGCGCCGGTGCCGTGATCGATCACATTCTCCATCAGGCTGACGGTCAGATAGGCCACGCGCGGGTCCAGAATCTGCTTGGAGTCGTGCGAATAGTCGGTGATGACGTCTCCGGTGGTGGTGCGGACGCTGGACAGCATCCAGGGTTCCAGGCGCATGCCGCCGTTGGCGAAAATGGTGTAGGCGCCGGCCATCTCCAGCGGGGTTGCGTCATAAGCGCCGATGGCCATCGCGGGAGTTCCGCGCGCGCCCTTGACGCCGGCGTCGCGGGCCAGCGCGGCCACGCGCTCGAAACCCACCATGGAAGCCAGACTGATGGTGGCATTGTTGAGCGAGTGTTGCAGCGCCTCGCGCGCCGTCACATCGCCAAAATACTCGTTCTCGAAGTTTTTTGGCGTGTATTCGTATTCCGTGCCAGCTCCGTATGTGGTCTGTTCATCTTTGAGGATGGTTAGCGGCGAGAAGAGCTTGGTTTGGCCGGGCAGAATGGTGCCCTCGGCGGCTGTGGCAAAGGCGGAAGCATAGACGAAGGGCTTGAAGATGGAGCCGGTGGGACGCTTGGCCACGGCGTGATTCAACTGAGAGTTGCCATAGCTTCGCCCTCCAACCAGCGCCAGCACCTGGCCGGTGTGGGGATTGAGCGCCACCAGCGCCACCTGCGGATAAATGTAACTCTTGCCCAGCTTCCTATCCCGGGCGTGCAGCTTGTCCACTTGCTCGTCCACCACATGAATGGTGGATTCGACCGCGGCTGTCGCTTCCCGTTGCAGGTCGGGGTCGAGCGAGGTGTAAATGCGCAGGCTTTCGCGATTGAAGTCGCGCTCTCCCAGTTTCTGCACCAGTTGATCATGAACCAGGTCCACGAAGTATGGCGCCTCGCTGGCGTCCACGCTGCCGGGAACCAGATGCAGCGGCTCCGCTTTGGCTTTTTCCGCCTCGCCTTTGGTGATGGCGCCTATTTCTACCATCGAATCGAGGACGAGATTGCGGCGCTCGATGGCCCGCTCCGCATGACGAAAAGGATTCAGCCGGCTGGGGCTCTGGATGATTCCGGCCAGCAGGGCATCCTCGGCCAGGTCGAGCTGGCGCACATCCTTTCCGAAAAATGCCTGCGCGGCCTCGCCAAAGCCGTCGATGGAGAAGCTGCCGCGCTGGCCGAGGGGAATCTGGTTGGCGTACATCTCGAAGATCTGCTGCTTGCTGAAGCGGTGTTCCAGTTGGAAGGTGATGACGATCTCGATGATCTTTCGCTTGATGCGCTTCTCCGGCGTCAGAAGCAAGCCGCGCGCCAACTGCATGGTCAGCGTGGAGCCGCCCTCGACATAGCGCCGCCCCGGCGTCAGGTCGTTGCGAATTGCTCCGATGAAGCGGATGTAGTCCACGCCGCCGTGCTCGAAGAAGCGGCGATCCTCAATGGCCAGAACCGCATTGATCAGATTCGGCGGAAGCTCGCTGTAGGTGAGCAGGCGGCGCTTGGTGCGGTTGGCGTCGTCGCTGAGGCCGGTGATGAGCAGCGGTTCCAGCTCATAGCTGGAAAGCGGCTGGCCGTGATCGTCGGTAATCGATTCCACTACTCCGTTAGTAACGCGGATGATTGCGCCGTCAGGAGCGTGGTAGGACTGCGGGCCGGGGCGCACGGTGATGGTTTGCACGCCCTCCTTGTAGGTGCCCCACTCGGAGGTCTGCGAGGCTCCATCGGCCGAGTAGCCGGCCGCGTGCAACTCGTTGGCGATCAGCCGCACGGTGAGCTTTTGCCCGGGGCGCACCTCGCGCGGCGCGGCATAGATCTTGGCGGTCGAGGCAAAGATCGGCTCCTTCAACCGGTCGTCCACAATGTGCCGGTAAGTAATGTAGAAATAGCCGAAAATCGAAAAGAACACCAGCGTGCAGGCCGCTATGGTCAGAAGCCCCGCGCGCAACGCCAGCACTGCCCAGGGATGATTGCCCGTAAGCCATGGAATCTTGATCTTCAGCGTCATTGCCGCTCCTTGAATACAGTGATCAGTGGTCAGTGTCCGGCTACAGGCTACTCTCTGCCGTCAACAGCAGCGCATCTTCTTCAACGCGCTTCTTCACCTGCGCGACCACATCCGGCAACGCCACATCCTCGCTGCTGGCCGTCGCGCGTGTCACCAGTTCCACTTTGCCCTCGGCGGCCTTCTTGCCCACGTTGATGCGGTAAGGAATGCCCACCAGGTCCGCATCCTTGAATTTGACGCCGGCACGCTCGTCTCTGTCATCCAGCAGCACGTCGAGGCCGGCTGCTTCGAGTTCGGCGGCGAGTTTTTCGCCGGTCTCCTTGAGCAGTGCGTCCGTCATGTTGGTCACCGTAACCACCACCGTGAAGGGCGCAATCGAGGCCGGCAGCCAGAAGCCGTTCTTATCGTTGGACTGCTCCACCGCCGCGGTGAGAATGCGTTCGATGCCGATGCCGTAGCTGCCCATGATGGGCGTGATTTCCTTGCCGTTCTCGTCCAGCACGCGCGCGCCCATCGATTCGGAGTACTTGTAGCCCAGCTTGAAGATGTGGCCGACCTCAACCGCTTTGCCGACCACCAGCTTGCCGTTGCAGGCGCTCTTGGGGCAGGCTTCGCCTTCATTGACGCTGCGAATATCGGCTAGAAGAGTCCATGAAAAATCGCGGCCCGGCACAACATTGCGCAGGTGGTAGTCGAGCTTGTTGGCGCCGCAGACCATATTCTTGCGGACTTCGAGCGATTTGTCCACGACGACCGTCAAGCCTTCGCCGAGCGGCTTCGCTTCCGGCTTGAGTCCCACAGGCCCCAGAAAACCCGCTGGGCCATTGAAGTACTGCTCCAGCTCCTCGGCCTGCATAGTGCGCAACTCCGCCGCGCCGATTGCTCCAAGGAGTTTCGTTTCATTGACCTGGTGGTCGCCGCGAAGAAAGGCTGCAACCCCGTGCCAGCTATCCGGCTTCGCGGATGGGGCGCCATGCTCCAGCGCCATGTAGGCCACGCACTTAATATCGGAGGCCGGTGAAATCTTGAAGAACGCGGCCACGTCCGCAATCGCTCCGCAGCCCGGCGTGGAAACCATCTCCGGCTTGCCGTCGCCCGTTGGGGTCATCTCGACGACCGGCTCCAGGCGCGAAGTTGCCTTCTCCAGGTTCGCCGCGTAGCCGCAGACCGGGCAGCTTGCGATCAGGTCCTCGCCGGCGTCGGTGTAAACCATGAACTCCTGCGACTGCGAGCCGCCCATGGAGCCGGAATCGGCCTCGACGGCGACAAATTTCAGCCCGCAGCGCGTGAAGATTCTGCGGTAGACGGCGTCATGCAGATCGAAACTCTTGTCCAGGCCGGCCTTGTCGATATCGAAGGAGTAGGCGTCCTTCATGATGAACTGGCGCACACGTAGCAAACCCGACTTGGGACGCGGTTCATCACGGAATTTGGTTTGAATCTGATACCAGATTTGCGGCAACTGCTTGTAGCTGCGCAGTTCGCTGCGGGCGATGGTGGTCATGATCTCCTCGTGGGTCATGCCCAGGCAAAGGTCGGCGCCTTTGCGGTCCTTGAGGCGAAACATCGTGTCGCCCATGCCGGTCCAGCGGCCGCTTTGTTCCCAAGGCTCTTTGGGGAGTAGAGCCGGCAGATAAAACTCCTGGCCGATGCGGTCCATCTCCTCGCGCACGATGCCGATGATCTTGTTGATGGAGCGCTGGCCGAGAAAGAGGTAGCTGTAGATGCCCGCGCCCAATTGGCGAATGTAGCCGGAGCGGACGAGAAATCGGTGGCTGGCCACTTCGGCTTCTGCCGGGGCCTCGCGAAGCGTGGGAATGAAAAGTTTTGACCAGCGATGCATACGGATGAGGGCGCGCTTTCCCGCCGGCAAGCCGGCGCAAGACAATGAATATACGTCAGCAATCATTCTAAATCTTCGGGAGTTGGATTGCTGCTGAATGTCGGCCGTGTGCTCCAGATATAATGCGGAGATGGACTCTTGCGATCTTCCGACGGGTCGACAGGCATGAAAAGATTTCTGCGCCTGCTGCGCTACGGGCTGCCCTACTGGCTGCATATGCTGGCCGGCGTAGTGCTGCTGGCCATGGTGGGCCTGCTGGACACCTTCCGCATCCTCCTCCTCCAGCCCATCTTCGACCAGGTTCTGAAGCCGGACGCGCCCGAGGGCCCCATCACGCTGGGTATCGCCAAGAGCCCGTGGCACATCGACCTGCGGCAAGTGATTCCCCATTTTCTGCACATACACAACGCCTGGGATGTAGTGGCCTTCGCTCTGATCGTTGCCACGCTGACCAAGGGCCTGTGCGACTACACAGGCACTTACCTGGTCAATTACGCCGGCTTCGGCACCATCATGGATCTGCGTAACAAACTTTATGAAGCCACGATGCGGCGCTCCTCCAGCTTCTTTCACAAGCACGCCACGGGCACCATCCTTTCCACGCTCATCAACGACGTTGACCGCGTGCAGGTTGCGGTCAGCACGGTCATCAGCGAATTCCTGCAGCAATTCTTCACCTTCGTCGTCGGCCTGGTCTTCGTTATCAAACTCGGGGGAGCGCTCAGTTGGGCTCTGCTGCTGTTTATCCCTGTGGTGGTCACCTCGGCGCGAAAGATCGGCAGCGAGGTCCGCACGCGCACCCGCACCGGGCAGGACAAGCTGGCAGAAATTCAGAACATTCTTCATGAAACAGTAACTGGCAACCGCATCGTCAAGGCCTTCAACACCGAACTGTGGGAGATTCTGCGTTTCAGGAAGGCGGCCCGGCGCCTCTTCCGCGCCAACCTGCGCAGCGTGCGCATTCAATCCATCAGCTCGCCGCTGATGGATTCCATCGGCGCGGTGGCCATAGCCATGATGCTGTTCATCGGACGCAATGAAATCCTCCATGGCCGCATGACCATGGGCCTGTTCGGCGCGTTTATCATCCTGCTCTTCAAGCTCTACGATCCGGTGCGCAAGTTCGCCTACTTCTACAACAGCTTCCAGGGAGCCATGGGCGCCTCCATGTCGATCTTCGGCTTCTTCGACACCGAGGACGACGTAAAGGAATGCGAGCGTCCGGTAGTATTGAAGGGCTTCAAGAACTCCATCCGCTTTTGCGATGTGAGCTTCTCCTACTCCACTGAGGAGGGCGAGCACCAGATTCTGCATCACGTCGATCTCGACATGAACGCCGGCGAGGTGCTGGCATTGGTTGGCCCCAGCGGCGCGGGCAAAACTACCCTGGCCAACCTGATTCCGCGTTTCTTCGATGTAACCAGCGGCCGCATACTCATTGACGGCCATGATCTGCGCGACCTGACGCTGGCCTCGCTGCGCCGCAACGTAGCCCAGGTTACGCAGGAGACGATTCTCTTCAACGACACGGTGCGCAACAACATTGCCTACGGCCAGCCCGACACGCACATGAAGCTGGTGGAGGAGGCCGCGCGCAACGCCCTGGCCCACGACTTCATTCTGGGCATGCCGCAGGGTTACGATACGGTGATCGGCGAAAAAGGCTTCCGCCTCAGCGGCGGCGAGAAGCAGCGCCTGGCCATCGCCCGCGCCCTGCTGAAGAACGCGCCGGTGCTGATTCTCGACGAGGCCACCTCGTCGCTGGACGCGGAGAGCGAATCGCTGGTGCAGGCCGCTTTGGCCAATTTGATTCAGAACCGCACCGTGCTGGTCATTGCTCATCGGCTGGGAACCATTCGCCGCGCCAATCGCATCGCGGTGCTGGAAGACGGACGCATCACCGCCATCGGATCTCATGACGAGTTGCTGACCACATCGTCTACCTATCAGCGGCTCTATCAACTGCAATTCATGGACGTGCCGGAAAATAACGGAAACGGAAATGGGAAATAAACGATGCCGATTTATTCGATGACCGGGTTTGCGCGCGCTCAGGTTCGCGTCCCCCTCCCGAATGAGGGCCAGCTCAGCTACACGCTCAGCATCAAGAGCGTGAACCATCGCTTTCTCGACGTGCAGTTGCGCCTGCCTCAAGGCCTGGACGCGCTGGAGATGGAGCTGCGCAAGGCAATCAAGGACAACCTGATTCGCGGCCACGTCGATCTGAATCTCTCCATTGATCGCAGTAGCCAGCAAACGGCCGGATACAACCGGGAGCTGGTGAACGGCTACCTGGCTGCATTTGCGGCGGCGCGCGAGGAGCATGGGCTGAGCGGCCAGCCCGACCTGAACGCCGTTCTGCGCTTGCCCGGAGCATTGCAAAGCGACAATCGCTCCAACGGCGATGAGGACCAGATCGCGCTGACCGAAAGTGTGCAGCGCGAGATTGGGCCGCTGCTGGAGCAGTTGAAGATCATGCGGGCGCGCGAGGGCGAGGCTCTGGAGGCGATTCTGCACGGAACGCTGGACCGTCTGGCCGAGGCGACCGAGGGCGTGGCGGCGCTGCGGCCAGAGGTCGAAGCGCGTTACCAGGCCCGTCTCACCGAGCGGCTGCTGACGGCCAGCGGCCCTGAGTTCAATCGCCAGCGTCTGCTGGAGGAGGTTGCCGTGCTGGTGGAGCGCAGCGACATTGCCGAGGAACTGGAGCGCATGACCACGCACATCGGCCACTTCCGCGAGTTGCTGGCGGCGGGCGGCGAAGTGGGCAAAAAGCTCGACTTTCTGCTTCAGGAGATGAACCGCGAGGCCAACACCATGCTCTCCAAGACCGGTGGCGCGGGCGGGAAGGGAACCCGCATTACCGAACTGGGACTGGCCATGAAGGCGGAGATCGAAAAAGCACGCGAACAGATTCAGAACGTGGAATAACAAACCGGCAGGGCGTAAACTTCAACTGAGGCTCCAAAGGATAATCGCACCGTGGCGGGAATTCTCTTCATCATTTCGGCGCCCTCGGGCTCGGGCAAGAGTACGCTGGTGAGCGAGGTGCGCAAGCAGTTGACGGGAATCGAGTTTTCTGTCTCCTGGACCACGCGCCCACCGCGCGGATCGGAGCAGAACGGGCGCGAATACAACTTTACCAGCCGCGAGGAGTTTGAACGGATGGTGGCCGCCGGTCAGTTTCTGGAGCATGCCGAGGTCTTTGGCAACTACTACGGCACGGCGCGCTCGTCGATGGAGCAGGCCCGCCGCGAGGGTCACGACCTGGTGCTGGACATCGACGTGCAAGGGGCGGCGCAGGTGCGGGCCTCCATGCCCGAGGCGGTGAGCATCTTTGTTTTGCCTCCCAACCCCAAGGTGCTGCGCACCCGCCTGCGCAATCGCAGCCGCGCCGAGGGAGTGGTGAACGAGGCGGAAGTCTACCGCCGGTTGGGTGAAGCCAGCCGGGAGATTGAGAATTATCGCGAATACGGCTATATTTTGGTCAACGACATTCTTGACCGGGCGGTGGCGCAACTGGAAGCCATTGTGCAGGCCGAACGATTTTATCGCAATGCCGAGCCGATCGCATTTCGGTCGCACCGGGTGCTGGAGGTGGCCGCCGGCTGCCTACAGGTCAACTCCCAGGAACGGCTACAGCCCGTGCTTGAGGCCTTCGGGATTCTGCATCCCACCGGCCAGCGGCAATTAAACTTTGAGGAGGACTCCGATGACGATTGAAACCGGCTTCGACTCGAACTACCGCAAAGTGATGGTGGCCGCACGCCGCGCCCGCCAGTTGCAGAGCGGCTCCCAGGCCCTGGTTCCCACTCAGTCCACCAAGCCCTGCCGCATCGCCCAGGACGAGATCGACGCGGGCAAGATCGCCTACGTCAAAGCCGATGTGCCGGTGGTCAAGCCGGTGATCGATGGCCCGGCTGTTCCCATTCTGGCCGGCTAGCTTTGCCCGCATCTTTTATTGAGAGTGAAGCAGCGGGTGGTTGAGACCGGCATTTGACCGTGGAGTAAAGACGTTGGCGCACTCGCTCGATTCCGCAACCCGCCAGGCATTGCAGGACCGCGTCCGCTTCTATCGCGATCTTGGCCTCACAGAGTTTTACCGCCGTCCTGTGAACCCGGAATTACTGGCCCAGTTAACCGCCGAGCCGGATGAACCCCAGCCAGAACCCGAGCCTCAGACCTTCCAATTAGAGGAGCCGACCATTCCGCTGCGCAAGCCATTTCCCGTCGTCCCCGCCATCGCCCCAGCCGTTCCCGCGGCTGAGCGCGCCGCCGCCATGCAACTTATCCGCGAAGAACTTGGCGAGTGCACCCGCTGCGCGCTGCACAAAGGCCGCAACAAGCTGGTCTTCGGCGACGGCTCGCCTACAGCGCGGCTGATGTTTGTCGGCGAAGGGCCGGGCGCGGACGAGGACTCTCAAGGCCTGCCTTTCGTGGGCAAGGCCGGTCAACTGTTGAACAACATGATCGCCGCCATGGGACTGAAGCGCGAAGAGGTCTACATCGCCAACGTGGTCAAGTGCCGTCCGCCGAATAACCGTGTGCCGGAGCCGGAAGAAGGCGCGACCTGCTCGCCGTTTCTCTTCCGCCAAATCGACGTCGTGCGCCCCGAAGTGCTGGTCGCGCTCGGAGCAACCGCGGCTACATGGCTCTTAGGCACGCGCCAGCCGCTGGCCGGACTGCGCGGCCGAGTTCATGCCATGCGCGGAACAAGGCTCATCGTGACCTATCATCCCGCGTATCTGCTGCGCGATCCCCGACAAAAGAAAGAAGCCTGGGCCGATTTGCAGATTGCGATGAAGGAACTTGGTCTGAAATTGCCGGCAAAAAGCTGAGAAGCGCGTCCCAATCCACCA
>Ga0326727_10029035_pt1 | contig 10004 bp, 8 predicted proteins | sample MB2enrmetagenome_FD_207643 | JGI IMG/M metagenome (GOLD analysis project Ga0326727, IMG submission 207643) | Lab enriched peat soil microbial communities from McLean, Ithaca, NY, United States - MB29MY | ecosystem: Environmental > Terrestrial > Soil > Wetlands > Peat | place: USA: New York...
AAACATCGTGGGATCTGTGTGCTCAGTAAGAATCCCGACAGCCGAAAGAATTGAAGCCCTTGGCCAATATGGGTTTATTCGTCCATCATCCTGGTTTGCTCTCTGAAAGTACTTTATCATCGTATTGTCCCAGTCTTCATCAAGAACCATATTAATAATTGAACCGGCATGAACTGTATTGGCAAGGTGATAACCGGACGCAGTTAATCCAAGATATACATCGAAAACATTGTGATTAAAACACTCATGTGTGTTCATTTTCGTTTGTAACGACGATCCTATCCACAAAAATACAGATGACTGAGATAAAATTCACAAATTCTGTCCAATTCTAACATAATATAAATTTCCTGACTATTTCGCTAGGAGATGACATTAAAATATTCTATCGACCATACCAACCAATGCCTTTCAACATGCCTTTAACGTAACCGGCTTGTCCAACATGCTGGAAATTATTAATCGTACCCAGCAAACGTGACTCAACCGTTACGGTGGTTCCAAGGGTGGGGCTCGTAACTTCACGTTGAAGGTCAGATGACGAAAGGCGAGTTGTGATATATAGTTTGGTTCTTTCGAAAACCGCCTGATAATAATCTAAGTAGATTTGAACTTCGGGTGCCCGGAACTCTGCGACTTGCGATGTACTGTGACCGTTTCCTGTGTCCTTTGGGTCAGCCTTACGATTAAACTTGATATACCATTTTTCTCGAATCCAGAGTTGTTCTTCTCCAAACAGATCCGCATTTAGTCGATCTTGGCTGCGTATTGTATGCCAGACTAACCATCCGATGCTATTTGAGTGAGGATTAGGTTGATAATTTAGTTCTTCGCTTGTTAGCCCCTTGAGGACTAACTCAAATTCTTGAAAAAGGCGAACGTAAATGTCAAGAATAAATTGTTCGTAAGTCATGTATTTAATCCTCCAATAATTTAGTTCATTGAATTATATCATGAACATTTGAATGTATTTTGATATTTAATTTGTTATGGGGATAGGGCTTTAAAACAATAGATTGTCATAAATTTCCCATAAATTTTACGGCTTCCAGTGGGGAATCTCATCTTCTGCATCATTATTCGTGAGTCTGATCTGGTTACTTCCGTCTGCTTGCATGCGATAAATGTCTATGGAGGAATTTTGGTCTCCATTTCTGTCGCTGTCAAAGACAATCTGTTTTCCGTCCGGTGACCATGCAGGAGATTCATCATTACTTGTACCATTCGTTAGAGTTGCTTGATCGGTCCCGTCCACGTTCATTGTATATATTTCGTAATTACCATTCCTATTCGTCGAGAATGCTATTTTCTTGCCATTGGGTGACCAAGTCGGCTCTTCATCATTGCTATTATCATTTGTCAAACGTGTTTGGTTGCTGCCATCGGCATTCATAAGATATATCTGTTCATTGCCATCTCGAGCTGAAACAAAAACAATTTGTTTGCCATTTGGAGACCATGAAGCCTCCGAGTCTATATTCTGAGTCAATTGGACTCGCGTTTTCCCATCTGCACTCATTTTGTAAATTCCACCCTCGCTGCTGCCGTTGCCGTAAACCTCAAAAACAATCCATTTACCATCAGGCGACCATGCCGGATCCCAGTCTTGATCAGATTCACCCGAAAGACGAACCATATTATTGCCATTGGAATCCACGGTATAAATTCCTTCATTGGGCGCATTCACTGAATTATAGTCAAATACTATTTGCTTTCCATCAGGTGAAAATGACGCATCCCGGTATACCCCAATCGTGTCTGTCAGTTTGGTTATGTTGTTTCCATTTTGATCCATGGTGTAAATTTCCGTGTTTATTTGAAAGCCGGGATTCTGTTGAGAACCCGTTATCTGCACCATATTCGAAGTAAAAATAATTGAGCCAGAACTCTTGGATAATGAGTCACAGGATGTAAACAAAACTAAAATTAAAACCATGACAAAAGTTAATGCTATTAAAGGACATTTGCCTTTCCAATCTCTTGGAATTAATGTTTTTACCACATCCATCTCCTTCACCTATTTTCTTTTCAATTACGGATGATGAAAGTCCGTCTTTATTATTGTTCCGGGTATGTCTGTGTGATTTGCGTGCCATTTTCAGTCTGATATGTAACCGTTATTGTCGTTTGCCCAACCAATTGGGCTAACTCAGCTTTAGATAATGCCCTAGCATCAAATACCCATTCTACATTATAAGTAACGCTCTGCCACGAAGGGATGTTTTCCGGACTCGCATTATTGGACGGAACTGCCACCAGTTGTGCCGGCTTAACAATATTATCGGTAGCCATTGTCTGCAATGTTACTTGAACGTTATCCGCTTGCTCAAGCCCATCATTGTAAAGCGTAATATCGAATTGTATTGAAGAATTTGCCAAATCCGCGCCACCAATATTGTCGGTGTAATTCGCGGAAAGATGCGGCCCGGTTTGTAAAATGTTCCACCCTGACTGCAGATCACCAGTGGAAGTTAACGGCGCTGCAATTACTACCGGCTGGTTAAAGTTAGAGAACAATATAGTATAATCGATACCCATAGTCTCCTTTCTTGGTAAACTATCATCTTTACCGACCCAAATATCTACCACTTGTTTCTTGCTTTGCGATTCTTCCAAATCTCCCTCGTAATGGTAGCAATCAACACCGTCAACCGTTTGATCAGGCAATGTTTTTAAACTGTGCAGGGTATTCAGCAAACTAAATGTACCGGCCATGTCAGGAACTAATCCGGAAGAATCAGGACTAGCCACCTGAGGAACGGTACCGTCTTGTGTTGTCTTGAAGTACGATTGATCACCAATCTTGATCGTTTCTGTTACGGTCTCCCCGGTTGTATTTTTAATGTCGTAACTGTCGGGAGCAGCATAAGTCAGCTCAACTGTAACGGTACTGAGTCCTGAGACAGGGGGATAAGTCATCGTCAGGTCGGTTTGGTATGATTGCAGGGCTTGAGTTGCGGCAATCGATTTAGCCAAGACATCTTGGAAACCCTGAGTAGTCACCCAAGGCTGGAAAATTTCGAGGGCTGCAAGCAAGACCACGATTGGAATCACTACTAATGAACGGCGTAACCAGCGTTTGGTTGGAGAGGTGATATTCCTGATTTTCCCCATTGTTTCATCTTTTATCTCAACTATTACTGGGCTATCAATTAGAGAAGCGACCTGTTGACGTACCGATTGGAAATCATGCAATAAAACATTACAATCAGTGCAAGTGGCAAGATGGGCATCGACCAACTCTCGTTCCTGAGATGATAACTCATCGTTTGCATAAGCCGACAATAATATTTCCAAATCCTTGCAACCCATCAGACATCACCTCCTTTGGAACCGTACTGTTTACGAAACTCCAGGCTGCCTCTGGCCACCCGCATGCGTACCGCATCCTCGGAAATTCCCAGAGTTTGAGCAATTTCCCGGTATTTGAATCCCTCAATAAAGTGGAGAACCATGCAGACCCTTTGTTCTCTCGGGACCTTGAGTAATGCATCATGCACCGCAATCTTTTCCGGCAGTTCCTCAATCTGGTTATTGTTATCCGGAGGGTCTGATTTCAAATAATCACTAAAGGGGATAAATGCAATTATTTTCTTACGCCGCCGGTACTGCAGGGCTTTATTAGTAGCAATTCCGTAAAGCCATGCTTTTAATAATATCTGGCCATTATCTTTGCCAAGGCTTTTAAATGCTTGCATAAAAGTGTCCTGGGTTAAATCTTTGGCTGTTTCATGTTCGCCTATCAACCGGTACAAATATTTGGCAATAGGCAGTTGATAACGCTCAATAATTTGGCCGAACGCATCAGTGTTACCGTTTCTTACCAAGTCGACCAACAGTAAATCTTCCAGCAACCAATATCTCCTTTTATGTCCCCTTAATAATATATCGCATGGGAAGACCAAAACCGAACAAGATTTTTAAAAATATTTTCCAAAACGGAAAAATCAAAGATTTGCGGTTAATAGCAGTGTGAACGGCGATTGCTCGGCAAGAGCGGCAGCCTTCGGGAAGTTATTTTGTTAAAAACTGCACGGAATGATCACGTACAATAAAGCGTGGATTCTTTGTTACCTTTTTCTGCCAAAAGTTCATTTTTGTTTCGCCACGAATATCAGGACCGCTATAGCTCCAACAATAAAGATATAAAGCGTTTCTCATGCAACTGATGTTTTTCGCCCTCATCCAGCTTCAAAATTTTTCCGCATACTCCCTGAAAGCCTCCTTTTTTGTTTGGCAGACGAATTCTGTGTCATCCGCAGTAGCTTTTCTAAGCGTCAGATTGTTCATACCTTGTCGTCAGACATTTTGCATAAAATTAAATTCAATTATCACTAAATGACAATTATTTTTGTGATATTAACCTATGATATTTATTTTATTTTCAATCTGCAAATCAGTGCTGGTGGTGTGTGCTTGAAGACATTGTCGAAGATGCTATTGCTGTTTTCGATGCTTGTAAATGAAGGTTCTTCAAAGGCATCCAACACAAACCCGTTCTCGAAAAGATGCCTCAAAATGGTCGATATAGGTCGATGGAAATAATATTGAGGTTTTGGCTGTCCTAGCATGCCAATGCCCAACTCTTTTGTTTCAATTAAATAATTGCTTATTTTCACAAAATACTTGTCCTTGACTTTACCACCCAGATCGCAACGTTCATGGGCTAATGTATTGTCGCCAGAATTGAAGCACGGATGAAGGCTAGAAAAAATGAACACCCCATCTTTTTTTAACATTTTCGGTAAGTAGTTTATTAATACGTCAATCTTTTCCATATCCATTATTGCCATCGTGCACACTATTGAATCGAATACATTGCGGGGTAGTTTTTTTAAGTGATTTTCATCAGTGGTATCAATGACTTCATATTCAATATTGCGGTTGTCTTTTAATTTTGCGATGGCGATAAATTTTTCCGAGAAATCGATGGCTGTTACCTCTTGCTCAGAGAGTCTGTCCGGCTTAATTCGCCCTTGCTTCTCATCCTCCACGTCGGCTTCAATAAGCTTACGCGCAAATGCGATATTTTCGTTCTCTTCTTTATTGTCCTCGTCTTCTTCTTCGCGGTTAATCTGGTTTTCTTTCATCCAACGGTCGAAAGCATATTTTACATCCTCAAGCTTGCCGCCGTTCTTCAGTAAATGATCAGATATTAAATTGGCGATTTCCATTGCAATGTAACATTTGTGATCGGCCTCCGCTTGTTTCGGGAAGTAAATTTTTCCGCTAAACAACCTCCGTAAGCCATGGGGTTGGCGGAGTGTAGTTTCAACCTGTTCCTTTGAAAACCCAAGCACTTGTGCAATTAATTCTATTTGACGTTCACGATTGGGTGCCAACGGATTTAGTAGCTTTTTGAAGTATTTAATGGTAGTTTCTATTCCAGGATTCTTTAACCATTGGCGGTGGTACCGGTAAACAGTGTTAAGTTTGGCGCCGGTAGCCGCGGCAATCTCCTCAAAGGGTACCTGCTCTTCGAACATCTCAAAACATCTTTTTCGTGCAGACTTTCCTTTTTCATCCCGAATAATCGGGTATTTTCTACGTTTGGTCCGTTTAAACACTTTTAATATATCCATACGCATTAACCTCGATTATTTCACGGCTTTTCTCAAGATTGAATCTACGGTAAATAATGATTTTTACAAAAGTCAGAGATTTTAGTGGGGAAGAAAAATTTTCGGCAAGGAAGTTTTAGGTTGGTTTGACCATGTCTGGCGGGTTGGTCCAAAATTACCACGCTTTTTCGGAAAAATGATTGTGTAACTACCTAACGCCGGGAGAACCGCTACCCTGCTCCGCAGAAAGTAGCGGTTCGATCTCCTCAAACCACAATCCGGCAAATACCGTCCAGCGCTCGACAAAATTATGCTGCGTATCGATCTGAACAAAGATGAATGCCGCTTCTTTGTACCCGACTACCGGAGGGATATTCCAACTGTCGTCGTATGTCTCGATATTTGTAAAAACGTGTCTTCGGTAAAATTTGTGTTGCTTAAGATAATCCAGAGAAGGTGTCTGGCCCTGTTTCCAGCAGCGGTGGAAGTATTGCAGTGTTTTTGGTCGGAAGAGGGCTGTTACTCGTGGAACAACGATTTGCTCAAGAACGCCATCGATACCCAATTCCACCAGTAAATCCTGATTAATCCTGGTGTAAGTCGCATTAGTTCCTATGGAATACTCTTTCAAAAATCCCATTGATTGGAGTTCTTGAATCCGCCCTTTTTTATTTTTTCTTTCCAGGGTGTTCCAGAGAAACGGGTCCGCGTTAAGCAAATACGTTTCAAGTTTTCCTCTGGTTTCATTTATCATCAGCATTTGATTGTTCTCCTTGTCTTCAGTTTTTGTTATCGGACCATTGGATACTAACGTAATGGTACCATATTATAATATTATTTACAATCATGATTGTATGAAATACAAATGTTATGTGCTACAATATATTATCAAGAGACAGGTTCGATATCAACTTTTTATTTGAATCATCGATTAAACAAGGAAAAAGATTCTGACGGAAGGGTGACTATTGGGGATAGACCCAGCTTGTGGCTCCAGTACATTTGGGATTATTGAATGCGTTAGCGCCGAAATTATCATTTTGCTGTTCGGCTGCAAGCCGGTAAAACAAACTACTCTTTTCCAGAATCCGACACAATAATATATAAGAGATAAATCAACAATCTTACACCAACTTGGAACCAGTGTTATGTTATCGGCACATACCTGAATTGGGAGATAGAGTTTAATCGAAACTAACTTCGTTGAAGGAGAAATGTAATGGACAATTCAGAACAGCCGTTGGACCTCGCTAAAAAAGCATTGGCGCTGGCGGGTGGCGAAATACGATACAAGCATGAATTCCACTCGACCTCCGAACTCATTGCGATGACACATTATAATGCGGCCGAACGAGCAAGAATCGCGGCGATTGGGCCGGATGTTCTGGATCGCATCGATGACTTGATATGCCTACTCTTGGCAGAAGCATTGCGGCCTGTTATTTTGAATAGCCCGAATCCCAAAGCGACTCTGCGAAAGTTTCTGTTAGCCAGGTTCTTCGAGCCGCGATTCGGTTGGGCAGAGGCTAGACCATTGGTAAAAGGAATGTATGACGGTGGGGGATTTAACGCTGAAGAATACAAAACAATAGATGATTACATTGACTCAATGCCTTACGCAATATTTGATAATCTGGTAGATGCTGTAATTCCTTATTGTCTGATTCCGAAGGCGGACGCCGATAAGCTTACCGGTATCCTGGTGGAAATGCTCAAGGAGGCTAAAAATGTTGACAGTGGACGAACTGCTCAAGATGAAAAGAAAGAAACCGGTAAAACAGGATGATAACGAACTCAGAAGCCTTCCTTACAAGCAAGCCTGCATCTACGGACGGGTTTCTTCTCCCAACCAGGTAAGAGACAGCCATGAATCTATCCGGGAAATTGGCCGGCTGGTCGATCTAGCCAAGCAGGACGGATTTAATACCAATCTCCAGACCGATGAAATCGAGAAAGAACTCCTGGAGCACGGCGGTGCCAGGACAAGTGTTTGGAAAAATGCCGACGTCGGGGTCGATGTCCGGGATCTTGGGCTATCAGGTCAATTGTCCGCAGAAAAACGTTTGGGGTTGGCAGAACTGCAGCGGAATATCGAGAAAGGGATAGTGGGTACTGTTTACCTGACTGAAGGCGTCAGCCGTCTTTCGCGTGATAAGGATTACATCGTTCCCTTCGAACTGCTGAAGTTGCTTCGAAAATACAAGTGCCGCATCAGGACTCCGGAAGGAGTTTGGAACCCGGCAATTGATAAAGACCGAGCATACATCAAAGACGAATTCGAAAATGCCATAGATGAATCCGGCATGATGAACCGGAGACTGCTTCGCCGCAAGGCTCAAAAAGCCAAACGCGGGGAATTCGTTGGAGAGCCGATTATCCCCGGATTCATCCTCCCGATCGTGACGCGCAAAACGAACGGACAATATGAATACGGAAAGATGGAACCTTATCCGCCCCATGCCGAGGTCGTCATTATCATTCTGGAGGAGTTTATCCGTCAACGCGGAATCTGTTTCAGGACGAATAAAGCGCTGAAGGGTCTTACTTTCCCCTTTTTCCCTCCGGAACTCAGTTACATGGAGAGATTGACATCGCTCAGGACCTGTCCGAAGCTAGAAAACGGTTACGTTATAACTCCCGCATTGATCCGCGGTCTGACTACAAACATGAAGCTGATTGGCATCAGCCAATGGGGAGATGGAGAGCCCATTTTGAACAACCATCCGCCGGCCGTACCCGAAGCCCTGCTTCTGGAGTGCTGCCAAATGGCAATGGAACATACCAAACCGAAAGGGCGAGCAGTTAATTTCGAACCCATGGAATGGTCGGGACTTTTGAAATGCATGAAACATCCTGAGCCCCGGTTGATATCCGGGCATGGCTCCCAAGGACGGTATGTATGCTCCCGTGATTATTCGGCCGGCGATGGTCCTGTGTGCCTGGATATCTCGAAACGTTATCTTGATGAGCCTCTCGAAGATGCGGTACTGGGTCAATTACTCATCTCGGCGCAGGGAGAAAAGATCTTGATGAGGATGGAAACCGAGGCCAAAGAGGGCCGCTTGAAGGACAATAAAAGCAAACATGAAATCACCAGATTAGAGCAGGATCTTGCCAAATGGCAGTCGCTGCTGGCGTCCTGCGTCGATGAAACCACCGGAGCGGTTAATAAAGAAAAAGAAACTCTATACTGGGATAAAATACACAACGTACAAAAGCAAATTGATGGTTTGATATCCAGACAGGCGATCTCTACGGGCCCCGGGATTCCCGATTTTCAAATGGTTAGGGAGTTTATGGCTGGGCTGCAGGATAACTGGCCGTCATACTCTTCCACACTGCGTAACCGGTTTTTAAAGTGCCTCATTGAGAGGGTTGAGGTAGTGAGTGGTAATCAAGAAATTGAAGCTACCATCTTCTGGAAGGCCGGATTCCAGCAAAAAATCGCTATTCAGCGGCGGGGAATCAGGAAAGTACATGATAAACCATGGTCGGAAACCGAGATTCATACCCTGAAGAAATTGTATCCGTCATCTTCAATTGATGAAGTGATAGCAAAATTACCCCGACGCAGCTGGCATGGCATCGTGAACAAGGCGCAAAGGCTGCATCTGCAGCGAGACAAACAACGAAGACCGTCTCCGACCTATCGACTATGGTCGGTAGAAGACGACGCGAAACTCAAACTTGAATATGAAAATGGGATGTCGGTACCTGTCCTTGCCTCTAATTTAGGCCGCAGCATTTACGCGATTCAGGTGAGAGCTGCTAAAATGAATTTGGAACGTGACAAATCGCTTATCATGCTGAAGCGCAAAGATAACAAACCCATCTCATTCCAAGAATCCTCTCCCTAACAGGGCGGGGAAGATTCACGAGTTGGAGGGGATTCCCCTCCAACTTCTGGAACTTCTACCCGGACACGAACCAATACACCTTTCAGCATGATATAACTCAACCCAAAAAGGACCTAACTCTCCGAACCTATTTATCTTTTTCCATCAGGACATATTTTCTTTCCAGTTCGGTATATAAATCAATACCGCGCAAGGTGTTCAAATACTGCCAGTAAGGACCACCGGGGGCGGGATACCCTTCGAGCGTGCCTTTCTCAAAAAGACCTTTGTACAATTCAATGACATATTTGGCAACGGCGCTGTTAGGCGGCCCCGGGACCCACATTTTCGCGCCGATTTCTTCATAGTCTTTGGCGGAGAAATCATGGGGGCCCATCGCCCAGATTTTAACTTCCGGCGCGCCGATTTTTTTGAATAGTTCCTGTAAAGTTTCTTTGTTCCGGACTTTAAATTTTGAAGTCGGGGGAATAGCGTGCGGCAGAATAACATCCACACCCAATTTGATGCAGCCTTGAGCCCTGACCAGTAATTCTTCGTCACCCAGTGTGGCGGCAGCATCAATCCTGGCGACAATGACGAAGTCTTT
>Ga0326727_10029036_pt1 | contig 10004 bp, 9 predicted proteins | sample MB2enrmetagenome_FD_207643 | JGI IMG/M metagenome (GOLD analysis project Ga0326727, IMG submission 207643) | Lab enriched peat soil microbial communities from McLean, Ithaca, NY, United States - MB29MY | ecosystem: Environmental > Terrestrial > Soil > Wetlands > Peat | place: USA: New York...
TGAATGCATCGCAATCTCAAACGCATCTGGCCCTATCTTTGGAAATACAGACGCGGATGGGCGATCGGGCTTTCATCCCTGGCTCTTAAAGACGTCACCGGCGCGCTGCTTCCATTAGTGGTCCGCTACGCCATCGACGCACTTACCAGCGGCAGAAAGCTGCAAGTGATTGCCGGGTTTGCGTTGCTGCTGATCGCGGTCAGCTTAGTGAAAGGCTTCTTTCAATACTGGATGAGGCTGATTCTGGTCGGCATCTCGCGCGACGTGGAATACGACATCCGCAACGATCTTTTCCAGCGTCTGGTTACACTTTCCCCGAGTTACTTTGCGCGCAATCAAACGGGCGACATTATGGCCCGGTCGACGAACGATCTGAACGCCGTCCGCATGATGCTGGGGCCCGGCGTGATGTATTGGACCGAGACCTCGCTCACATTCATCCTAGCCATCGGAATCATGGTTTGGATCGACTGGCGGCTCGCATTCCTGGCGCTGCTGCCGGCCCCTCTGGTTAGCTTTAACGTAATCTTTTTCGGCCGCAAGATTCACACGCGCTTTCAGAAGATACAGGAGATGTTCTCGGACATCAGCAGCCGGGTGCAGGAGAACCTGAGCGGCGTTCGGATGGTGCGCGCGTTCGCTCAGGAAGACGCGGAGATCCAACGGTTCGAGAAACTGAATCAATCGTACATCGCGCAGAACCTGCGCCTGGCCCGGTTGCAGGGGACCTTTGAACCTTTGCTCGAAGGGCTGATCGGGCTCACCTTTGTTGCGGTGTTATGGGCTGGGGGCCGCCAGGTGCTGGAACACCGCATATCACTCGGCAGCTTCGTGATGTTCAACACCTACATGAGTATTCTGGTGTGGCCCATGATCGCGCTGGGATGGGTGGTGAATCTCATGCAGCGCGGCACGGCGTCGCTGACGCGAATTCTGGAAATCATGGATCAGACGCCGGCCATCGCCGGTCCGCCGGATCCGGTGAGGCCAGGTGAGATTCGCGGGGACATCGAGTTCGAAAACATCATCGTAAACTATCCTGCGGGCCGCGCGCTAGGGCCGTTAGATCTCAAGATCCGCGCAGGCACGACCGTCGCGATAGTGGGGAGAACGGGCAGCGGCAAAAGCACTCTGGTGAACCTGATACCCCGGCTGCTGGATCCGGACTCGGGCGTGGTGCGCCTCGACGGCGTCGACCTGCGCCGCTTCGACCTTCAGGACCTGCGCGCGCAGATCGGCATGGTGCCCCAGGAGACGTTCCTGTTTAGCGCCACCATCGCCGAGAACATCGCCTTCGGAGCGGAGCATGCCAGCCGGGAAGAGGTGGAACGCGCAGCCGAGCTTGCAGGTCTGGAGTCCGATATTGCGGGCTTTCCGAACGGCTTCGAAACTATGGTGGGCGAGCGCGGATTGACGCTCTCCGGCGGGCAGAAACAGCGCACGGCCATCGCCCGTGCGCTGGTGTTGAAGCCGCGAATTCTGATTCTCGACGACGCGCTTTCGAGCGTAGATACATTGACCGAAGACCGCATTCTCACCGGCCTCGCCCATGTGGTGGCGGGCAGAACAGTGATCCTGATTTCGCATCGCGTGTCCACGGTGCGCAGCGCGGACGAGATTATCGTTCTTGATAAGGGCCGCATCGTCGAGCGCGGCAAGCACGAAGAGCTGATTGCGTGTGCCGGATATTATGCTGATTTGGCGCAGAAGCAAACCCTGGAAGAGGAACTGGAAGCCATATGAAAAGAATCGTCCTGCCGCGCTTTGGCCTGGATGCTCTAGTCGTTGAAGACGTCGATATTCCCAAGCCGGCTGCGCACGAGGTGCTGGTCAGGGTGCGCGCGAACTCCATCAACTATCGCGATCTCCGCATCGCGCAAGGCCTGTACGATCGCCGGATGCCCATGCCGCGGGTGCCGCTATCCGACGGAGCCGGGGAAGTGGCGGAGACCGGTTCCGCGGTAACGCGCTTCAAAACGGGCGACCGCGTGGCGGCCATCTTCATGCAGTCCTGGATCACCGGATTGCCGGCCGAACGTTATCTCCCTTCGGCCCTGGGTGGAGCGATCGATGGGATGCTCAGCGAGTATGTCGCGCTGCCCGAAGACGGATTGGTTTCCATTCCCGAGCATCTGTCGTTCGAGGAAGCCGCAACACTTCCGTGCGCGGCGGTGACGGCCTGGAACGCTCTGTTTCAAGAAAGCCGGATCAAGCCGGGCGACTCGGTGCTGGTACAAGGCACTGGAGGCGTGTCGGTGTTCGCGCTTCAGTTCGCGCGGCTGGCGGGAGCGCTTGTGATTGCGACATCCAGCAGTGACGAGAAACTGGCGCGTGTTCGCGGACTGGGGGCGGCTGGAATCATCAACTATAAGGAAACACCGGATTGGTCGCGAACCGTGAAGGAGTTCACCGGGGGCCAGGGAGTGGACCATATCGTGGAAGTAGGCGGGGCCGGAACGCTGACGCAGTCCATGCGCGCGGTTCGCGTGGGCGGCCACATCAATGTGATCGGCGTTCTCACGGGCGTGAGCGCGGAAATTCCCATGGCTCTGATATTGCAGAAATCCATTCAGGTGCATGGCATTTATGTGGGGTCTCGCGACATGTTTGAAGAAATGAACCGGGCCATCGAGTTGCATCATCTCAAGCCTATGGTTGATGAGGTCTTTCATCCGGAAGAGATCGGAAAGGCGCTTGAGTATATGGAAAGCGGGCGGCATTTCGGGAAGATTGTGATTGGGTGGGAAGGCTGATGCGGGCGGCTGCGCTAGCCCTGGCCCTGTTGTGCTGGGGCTGCGGGAAGAGCGTGTTCGAGGTACCGGCGCCCGGCCCGGAGTTGCACGTCGCGGCCGCAGCGAACCTGGCCACCATTTTCGGGAGTCTGGCGACGGCCGAGTATCAGAAGACGGGAGTGCATCTGGTTCCCAGTTTTGGTTCCACCGCGACCCTGACCACGCAGATCGAAAGCGGCGCCCCTTTCGATATCTTTCTGGCCGCGGACACCGAGCATCCGCAGAGTCTGACCGCGAAAGGCCTTGCGGAATCTCCCCGGGAGTATGCGCGGGGGAAGTTAGTCATATGGGCGCCCAAGCGGCCCGATATTGGGGTGCTGGCGGATCTACTGCGGCCCGATGTAAAGACCGTCGCGGTGGCCAATCCGGACCTGGCGCCTTACGGACATGCGGCAATTGAGGCGTTGACGAACGCGAGCCTGTTGCAGCAGGTCAGGCCGAAGATCGTGTTTGGCCAGAACATCTCCGCGGCGCTGAGTTATGCGAATAGCGGCAATGCCGACGTGGCTTTGACCGCTTACTCATTAGTGGCGGCTCAGCATCCGGGCGCGCCGCTGGTTCCTGACAACCTATACAGCCCGATCGTACAATCCTTATGCATTCTGTCGCGCACGTCGCAGAGGAGAGCGGCGGATCAGTGCGTGGAATTCCTTTTGGGTCCGGAAGCCGGAGCGATTTTCATGAAGAACGGGTATGGCGTCCCGCTTCACACCGACCGGGTGCTCAAGGGAAAGTAAGCCTTGAACCTACTGCCTGAGCCATGCGAGGTTCTTACTTCCAGCGCGCCGTCATGGCTGCGGATGATGCCGAAAACGGCCGCTAGGCCGAGACCGCGCCCGGTGAACTTAGTGGTAAAGAATGGCTCAAAAATATGCTTCACCGTTTCGCGATCCATGCCGCAGCCATTGTCCGTGACTTCCAGAAAGACGTAGTTGCCGGGCGGAATGTCTTCACCGAGTACGAAGCGCTGGCGGCCGGCGGCCCGTACCTGAGCGACGCCCGTCGCGATCCGAATCAGGCCTTCGCCTTCGATGGCCTCTGCGCCGTTGATTACCAGGTTCATTAGGATTTGCTGGATCTGGGAGGCGTCGCCATCAATGGCCGGAAGATCGGCATCGAGATCGCACTCCAACTGGATCGAGCGAGAGACGGAGGCGCGCAGCAGCGCCAAAATCTGGTCCACCAGCGATGAGATGTTGATTGGCCTTACGCTGAATTTACCCTGCCCAGAGTACGCGAGCAGTTGGCGGGTCAGGCTAGCGGCACGCTCGCCGGAACTGACCACATTGCGGAGCATATCGCTAAACGGGTGGTCTTCGGGAATGGAATCGAGAACGAAACTGGCGCTGCCGATGATGCCCGTGAGCAGGTTATTGAAATCATGGGCGATACCACCGGCCAGCAGGCCGATGCTCTCCAGCTTCTGCGTCTGGCGAAGCACTTCCTCGGCGCGGCGGCGGGCAGTTACGTCCAGCGCGACTCCCGCCAGGCGCATCTCATTACCGTCGGGAAGCAATTGCGCGAGGCCGCGCGCGGAAAGCCAGCGAATGGAATCGTCAGACCAAACCACGCGATATTCAGACTCATACTCCAAGCCGGAGGAAATGGCGTTCAGCATCTCCTGACGGGCGCGTTCGCGGTCTTCGGGATGAATTCGGTTGGTGAGATCCTCAAGCGTCATCAAGTCGTCAGTTTGTGAAAAACCGAAGAGCTTACGGCAGCCGTCGGTCATGGTGACGCAATCCTGCGCGACGTAGAGGTACCAGATCCCGACTTCGGCGGCTTCCGTGGCGAAACGGAGCCGCTCCTCACTTTCGTGGAGACGGCGCTCATTTTCACTCAGTTTGCGATAGGCGGCTTCCACCTCTTGCGCGCGCAGCAATTCGTTGGCGCGCAGCCGGCTGCGTTCCAGGGTGGAGCGGATGCGGGCCAGCAGAATGACTAAATCGATGGGCTTGCGAACGTAATCCTCGGCGCCACGCTGCAGGCTGCGGGTCACCAAGCTGGTCTCATCGTGTGCGGAGACCATGATCACGGGGATGGATTTCTGAGCAGGATCGCTCTTGAGCCGTTGAAGCACTTCAAGACCATCCATGCCGGGCATTTTCACATCCAGCAGAATGAGGTCAAAGCGCTGGTTTGAAGCCTCGGCCAGAGCGGCCAGCCCATCGCCCGCGGCTGTCGTGATGAAGCCGTTTTGGGACAGAATGCGCGTGAGCAGTTCGCGATTGCCGGCACTATCGTCGACGATGAGAACCCGCCCGGTGGAATCATCAGGTTCATCTTGCGGCGGCGAATCCTTTTTGCCTTCCGTGAACTCCGAGAGTTCGGCGATGGCGGCGGCGATATGGAGCACGTCGCCTTCCTCGAAACCGGCCTGACGCGCCAACCCGTTTTCCTGCAGCCGGCCCAATTCGGCGGCCATGCTTCCCAGCGGCTCGCGAATGCGGTTACCGAGGCGGATTACGCGATCCGGACTAATCTCAGTGCTTTCCTGCGGCAGTTCATTTTGGGTGATTTCCAGAATAATCCGGCCATTTTCCCGAACATTTTGAAGCGTCGCGCGCGCGGCTGGGGGCGCATCGGAATCTAATTCGTCCAGCAGCAAGTCTGCGTATCCCAGAATCTGATTGAGGGGAACTCGCAGGACTCGCCGGAGTTGTGAAGCACGCGAGGAATAGAGTGCGGGCGTCATGAAGCGGAGATCTTCAACCTCCTTGAGGGTATCAAAAAGTCCACCTTCCTGGAAAACAAATGCGAGCAAGGCTATTCTATTGCTCTCTCAAATTCCGAAAAGGAAGGAAAAAAAATTAATGAAGAACATGTCGGTATTTGGGATTTTCGCGACGCGTACCGCGGCTGAGGAAGCGGTGGACGCGCTGAGAAGCGCCGCATTCCGCAACACAGATATCTCAGTTTTGTTTCCAGACAACGCAGGGACAAAAGATTTCGCGGTGGAGCATCACACCAAAGCGCCGGAAGGAACTGCTGCGGGGGCGGCTTCGGGCGTGGTGATCGGAGGTGTTCTGGGATGGCTCGCGGGAATTGGGCTACTGGCGATTCCGGGGATTGGACCATTGCTCGCAGCCGGACCGCTTGTAGCGGCACTGGCTGGCGCGGGCGCGGCGGGTACGGTGGGCGGAATGGTGGGTGCTCTGGTGGGAATGGGAATTCCGGAATACGAAGCCAAGCGCTTCGAAGGGCGGGTGAAGAGCGGAGGAATCCTTCTTTCGGTGCATTGCGACAGCTCCGAATGGATCAACCGGGCCAAGGATATTTTGAAGCACGCGGGCGGCGAGGACATCGCGTCAGCCAGCGAGGCGAGCGCCGATTTCGGAGCCTCGGACAAGCCGCTTCCGCGGACGCGCGGAGTGGATGCCATCAGCACCACGACGTTGGCGGATGGGTATGAAGTGGGGTCAGTGAAGGAACGTGAGGGCGTGGAGACCAAAGAAGCCGGTGTCTAGCCGGCCTCTTGAAGGGGGAAGGTTAGCGGACGTTCACTTGAAGCGCGGCGTCGGAATGTTGATGACGCCACCGCCAGTAATTTCTTTGATCGCGGGCGTTCAGGCGATTCCATTCGACATACGGATGACTGCGTTCCGTGTTCCAGGCGCGATAGGCATAGACCTCATGATCGTCCCAGTTATGCCAATCTCTGTGGTCGCGATCATAATATCGATGCGGCGCTACTTCCACTTGCACCTGTGCTACGACGAGGGCGGGCGCCATGAGCGCGGCTCCAACGATTAAAGTACCGAAAAATTTACGCATTGTGTTCAACTCCGTACAGACAGGTTGCACGTGGAGCGCCGTTACCAGGGCTTCAATTCGTTAGTGGGAGGTTAGAACGGGGGGGAATACGGAGGATACAAAGGGGCGGTTGGTCGGACTTCAACTTCAACGATCCGAGGTCTGGCCATCTAATCGCGCTATGAAGAGCGCAAGGCTTGGAGAACAGCCGCTTCCGGTCGACTCGTGATGCCCGCTTACAGGTTGAAGGTCCGACTCATCCGCCCCCATTGGTTGTCAGGCGGTGCGTTATCAGTAGGTGCTATTTCGAATCCTCCTTACAACTGCATCGACTCGATACCGGAACATCCGGTGTCAGGAAGCTTCTTACCTTGATGATCTGGTTTGATTGTCGCGCCGCCGAGCCGTGGCGTCAATAGGCAATTTACAGGAGACGGCTTTCTCATCAACCCGAGGCGGCTTCAAACGGTCAGGCGAAACCGCCTGCCCCACCCAAAGCGATTAAAGCTGCGAGGTGCAGTTCGGGCAGCGCTTGGCGGCCAGCGGAATGGCGGTAGCGCATTGGGGACAATCTTTGGTGGTAATGGCCGCGGGTGCGGGCTTGGGCATCAGGGGCGTGACCAGTTTGACGAGAAGGAACACGGCCAAAGCTACGATAAGAAACTCGATCACGACGTTGACGAAAATACCGTAGCTAAGCACCACGGCGGCCTTGTCGGCCTTGGCGGCGGCGAGGGTGGGATACTCTCCGCCCTTCAGCACAAAGAATTTATTCGAGAAGTCGACACCGCCCAGCAGCAGCCCGATAGGCGGCATGATGATGTCGCTCACCAGAGAGCTAACGATCTTTCCGAAAGCAGCGCCGATGATGACGCCGACAGCTAAGTCGACAACGTTTCCCCGTGAAATAAACGCTTTGAAATCTTTGAGCATCTAGAGAGTCTATTACAGAAAGTGTTTTTGAATGAAGTGCGTATCGAAATCGCCCGCGATGAAGTCGGGGTTCGAGAGTATCTTGAGGTGGAGAGGGATGGAAGTGTAGATCCCTTCGACGACGAACATACTCAGCGCGCGGCGCATGCGCTCGATGGCCTCAGTCCGGGTGGCCCCGTGGCAGATCAACTTGGCTACGAGCGAATCGTAGTAAGGCGGAATGACGCCATCGGTGAAAGCATGGGTGTCGACGCGGACGCCGATACCGCCGGGAAGATTCAGGGCCGTGATGCGGCCGGGGGACGGCGCGAAGGTATCGGGGTTCTCCGCATTGATGCGGCACTCGATGGCATGGCCGGTGGGACGAATGGGCCGTGTGATGAGATCGCTGAGATGCTCGCCTGCGGCGATCCGGATCTGCGATTTCACCAAGTCGATTCCGGTGACCATTTCGGTGACGGGATGCTCCACCTGGATGCGGGCGTTGACTTCGATGAAGTAGAGGTCGCCGGTGTCATCCATAAGGAACTCGACCGTGCCGGCGTTGGTGTAGCCGATGGCTTTCAAGGCTTCGCGCAGCTTGGCCATGACGCGTTCCCGCACATCGGGGCGCAGGGCGGGTGAGGGCGATTCTTCCAGCAGTTTCTGATGGCGCCGCTGGATGCTGCACTCGCGCTCGCCCAGAATCTCCACATCGCCATGTTCATCGGCCAGAATCTGGAATTCGATGTGGCGAGGTCTGGTGACGAACTTTTCCAGGTAGACATCGGCTGAACTGAACGCGGCGCCGGCTTCGGATTGAGCCTGGGCCAGTAAGCCAGCCAGCTCATCCGGCTTGTTGACCACGCGCATACCGCGGCCGCCGCCGCCGGCGGAGGCTTTCAGGATGACCGGATAGCCGATCTTCTCCGCCAGTTCAATGGCTTCCTCGGCGCTGGAGAGCACGCCTTCGGAGCCGGGCAGGATGGGCACGCCATAACCCCGCATGATGGCGCGGGCGCGTTCCTTGACGCCCATCTCGCGGATGACGTGCGGGGTGGGCCCGATGAACTTGATGCCGGATTCCTTGCAGACTTCCGCGAAGCGCGCATTTTCGCTGAGGAAGCCGTACCCGGGATGGATGGCGTCGACGTTGGTGATTTCCGCGGCGCTGATGATGCTGGGGATATCGAGGTAGCTGCGGGCGCTTTTGGCTGGTCCGATGCACACAGCTTCGTCGGCGAAGCGCACGGGAAGGCTGTAGCGATCGGCCTCGGAATAGACCGCGACGGTGGGGATACCGAGATCGCGGCAGGCGGATATGACGCGGAGCGCGATCTCGCCGCGGTTGGCGATCAGGATCTTACGAAACGGAAGCTTTGCGTCAGCCACGAGTTTGCGCGAAGACGGGAAGAGCTTGGGTTCGGGAATCTTGGTTTCGGTCAAGGTTAAATGGCCCGGATCGAGAAGAGCGCCTCGCCGTATTCGACAGGCTGGCCGTTGGGCACCAGTCTGCTCTCAATGACTCCGGCAAACTCCGCCTCGATTTCATTCATGAGCTTCATGGATTCGATGATGCAGATGACGCGCCCAGCCTGCACCGTTTCACCGATGCGGACAAATGGCGGCGCGCCGGGCGATGGGCACTCGTAGAACGTTCCGACGATGGGAGATTTCACCAACTTGACGGCTGGGTCCGCTGTCGGTTCGCTCTTGGGCGGCTTGGGGGTTTCCTGGGCGGCCAGGGCCTGCGGCGACGGGCCGGCGGCATAGCCTGGAACGCCTGGATGGGGTCCCTGCGCGTAGAACATGGGAGCCTGCATGGGCGCTTCCGACGCGGCAGTGCGCTTGATCTTGACGCGATTTTCCCCGCGCTGGACCTCTAGTTCGGCGATCCCTGTGTCGGAAACCAACTGGATGAGCTCCCGAATTTCATCGACTGTCATGGCAACGCTCTAGGTTAACAGATGGAGATTTGGAATTCTTAATGGGGCGCGGATGGAACCGGGATCGAACGGTTTTCAGGCGCCTGCAGAGCGAAAGCGCTACGGCCGCCCAAGTAAGCGGAATGCACGCTGCCTCGAGGTGGAAACTCCGCGAGAGAACGCGGTTGAAGGTCCGCATGGTAGTGCGCCAGGGAATCTCGCCAGAATTGCCGCGGTTTTTTGGAAAGGCTCGGCGCCTTCCGGGCAGGCGAAAGCGCGTGCCCCACCCTAGTGGTAGCCTTGCCAGAGATATTCGAGGGCTTCGGGCAGCGTTTGCAGTTTCGTGGCGCGGTCGGTGTGCCCGGCATTTTTCGCAAACACGAATTGGTAGTGATAGCCCTTGGCAGCCAGCACCTTAGCCATTTGTTCATTGGCCACCACCCAGTCATGCATGTTGTCGCCCATCACATTGGGATGCAGCAGGTCTTTATCGCCCACTTCCATCCAGATGCGCAGCGGCTTCACGGGGGAATTGGGAATCAGGGTTTCATGGAAGCCCCATGCGCCGTGCGGGGTTTCGGGGTTCCAGGGCCACTGCTGATTAACATAAGTGCCTGAGTAA
>Ga0326727_10029038_pt1 | contig 10004 bp, 8 predicted proteins | sample MB2enrmetagenome_FD_207643 | JGI IMG/M metagenome (GOLD analysis project Ga0326727, IMG submission 207643) | Lab enriched peat soil microbial communities from McLean, Ithaca, NY, United States - MB29MY | ecosystem: Environmental > Terrestrial > Soil > Wetlands > Peat | place: USA: New York...
GCTGGCTTGTCCGGCAGTGCCGAAGCACGGTTGGGCAAGCCAACCGTGGCACCCGACAGCGATGTTGTTCTGCCATTCCTGTACCTCCATCTTCATTCCATCAACGGCCCCAGGACCTCCTGACGGTCGTTCGGGTGCCACTGCTGGCTTGTCCAGCAGTGCCGAAGCACGGTTGGGCAAGCCAACCGTGGCACCCGACAGCGATGTTGTTCTGCCATTCCTGCACCTCCGTCCTTATTCCGCAAGCGGTCCCAGAACCTGTGGGCGGTCGCCGGCGAACTCGTAAAAACGCTGCTCCAATCCGCGACGGCCGGCCAGCACGTCCCACGGCGGCACGCCGATCTCGCCGAGCGTGCGGTGCAAGAACGGCTCGCGGCCGTCGATGGTGTGGAACGTTCTTGGCACGCGATGCTCGCGGCAGCGAGGGCAGCGGCCCTGTTGTTCCGTAACGCGGCCGAGCGACATGAGCATCTCCTCTTCCGTGTCGCACTTGGGGCAGTGCAACGAGCCGAGCAGATCGGCATTCAGCTCGACCACCGCCTCCGGGCCCAGATCGCCGCGCACCCGTTCGAGGAAATCGTCGATCCGCGTGTCGGCCACTCGCCAAGGGAGCGATTCCGGCTCGTCGTCGGGATCGTGCGAGGGACAGTCCTCTTTTCGCGTGTAGGCCACGACGTGGCTTTCGTGCGAGATGCCCTCGAAGACGAATCCCCGCCCGCTGAGCGTCTCCAGGCCGTGCAGCAATTTGACGGCCTCCTGGCATTGGATGCCGGCGATGATCGCGGCGGTAGTCGGCGTCGTGGGCACTTTTCCCTCGGCCATCTCCTCGCGCGACAGCAAGGCGCAACTCCGCCGCGATTCGAGCATCTTCCAATCGATCTCGTTCATCGTACACTCGTAGCACGGCCCGCAGGCGGGATCGAAGACGCGGGCGACGCCGTCGAGCCGTTCGATCGCCCCGTCGATCCAGACTTTTCCGGCCCGTGCTGCCGCGCGATTGATCGCCACGCGGGCCTCGCGGTTGTCCAAAGCGGCGAGAATCACATCGGCCCAGCGGTACAGCCCGAGCCCCAACTCGTAGACGATGTTGCCGCAGAACGGCTGAATCCGCATGTCGGGATAAATGGCGGCGGCGCGGGCGGCGGCCACTTGCGACTTCGGCCGGCCGCAGTCTTCCTGGCGAAAGAGCACGGAGCGGGAGAGGTTCGAGGTCTCGATCAGGTCGCGGTCGGCCACGAAAACGCGGCCGACGCCCAAGAGCGCGAGGTTCTTGAGAATCTCGTTGCCCAGGGCGCCGGCGCCGATCAGCAGGATTTTGGCCCGGGCGAGCCGCGCTTGGTCCCACCATGCCATCAACTCGAATCGAGCGAAGCGGCCGTCGCCGTTTGTGAGTTTTCCGACGTCGTTCATGGGGCAGAAAACACGCGGCCAGTGGTTGCGCGTCCTGCCGTGATTTCGGGTTGCAGGCGAACGATGTCCCCGTCGCGCACCCCGGCCGACGCGAGTGTTTCGGTGTCCAGCAACTGCCGGCCGGTGGGGCGATGCTGAAACTTGTAGCTCATCAATTGGCCGTCGGGACTGTGTTGCGGCAGGTTCATCTTCTGCACCAGCACCGCCACAACCCGGTTAACGGGGGCGTCGGCGGGCAGTTGCACCACCTGCTTCTTGTTTCCCGTGGCGTCCCAGACTTCGATGGAAATATCAGGCATTGGATTGGAGCAGGATGAACGTAGGGCACGATACTTCAACGACAACTACCCAGCTAATAGGGTAATTGCAGATCACTCTGCTGTCAACACCCCGAGGGAGTCTTCACGTCGCCTTTCGCTCTGCGAAAGCAGCGCAACTTTCGCAGAGCGAAAGGCGACTATTGCGGGCCATAACCGGCTACCGGCCAGCGAGCGGCGAACGGGGTCAATTGTACCAACGTTGGCCGCCCGTGTAAACTAATAAACCAAAATTATTCGCCGGGACACCGATTGTCAGCCCTTCTCCCCTTCGATCGCCATCAAGACGGTGGCCACGACGGCGGCAAGGACACCGACCATGTTGACGGTCGTGGCAGTCGTCCATTCGAGTTTGTGGGCCAGCGCTGTTACCACAAGCGAAAGCACCACCGTGACGACTGGCGCCCCGGCGTTGGTCAACGGCGAAACGATGATCGCCTTACCATAGCGAAACGCGTAGACGAGCAACAATGCGCCGATCGAGTTGAGGATCTGAATCCCGGCGGCCAGGGCCGGGCCATCGAATCCCCAATTGATCTTCTTCGTAAAGTCGGTCATGGCCAAGGCGACCGGAATCAACAGAATCGAGGTGAGCATCATATAGAAGAAGATGCTCTCGGCCTTCATGGTCTTGTTCGCATGGGAAATAGCAAACCCCTGAATGCCCCACGCGAGCAGGACCAACGAGGCCAGCAGCACCCACAGCAGCCCCCGCGACGCTTGCCCCTCGGGCGGCATGTACGCCAAGAGGACGCCCGCGACCACGGCCAGCGCGATCCCCACCCATCCCTTTGCAGTCGCCCGTTCTTTCGATAGCAAGAGCGCCATGGCAATTGTCACGACCGGCGAAAGAGCGACAAAGGGGAAGACCAAATAGGCCGGCGCCAACCGCAACGTCTTGAAGAGGATCAACTGACCGCCGGCCCCGAGAAAGCCCGCGACGCAGCCCCAAAAAATCGACTTAGCATCGTACTCCACCTTCCAGCCGACGATCCACATTGCGACCAGCGCCGGCGGAATCATCACGAACGCCCAGACTACGTAGCCTAGGGTTGCGGGAAACCCGTGCTCCGCCGGCGTGTCGATGAACGCACCCCAAATGCCCCATGCAATGACCGTAACCATCGCGTAGAGTAACCAAAGTCGGTTTTGCTTCACGGCGAATCTCCCGGGTTAGAGGGCGCTCTTAGAGGCGTGTTTAGAATGTCTTTTCCCACTCGCGAGCCTCGAACAGCGGCTGGCCTTCGGCGGTGAAATACGGGTGCGCGTTGGCGGACGGCGAAAATCCGACCTGCTCGAACAGAGCGATTTTCTCTTCGTCAACGCCGGAAAACAGAAGCCGGCACGGGCTCGGTCTTTCGGTCGATTCTTCAATGCGTGCGAGCACGGCCTCGACCAACGCCACCACGGCCGAGCGATTGGCGGCCAGGAATTGCGGCAGACAGTAGAAGTCGATCCTCATGGCGTTTCGCGTGAAGGGAAACACCCGCTGGGCGGCGCAGACCGCCATGATCGACCCGTGCCGATCGCGCAGCGCCAACGAAGCGACCTCCAGCCGGTCGCAGTCGGCGATCGCCGGCCGCACGCTGACAAGATAACACCGCTCCATTTCCGGCCCGAGTTGCACGCCCCAGGGGACGAGTTTGACGCGGAAATCGTCCGCCGGGCAGAGATTCATCAGCAGGAAGAGGTTGGCCATGTCGCCTACGCCCACCGGCGAGGTTTGGCCGTCGGGCAAATGCTGGCTGAACTGTCGGCGAACGTTTTCGACCAGCCCGCGTTGCATGTCGGCGACGTCGCCGGGCGTTGCCTGGGGAAATCGCCCTCCGCCGGCCTGCTTCTCCTGCCGGCAGCGCTCCAAGAGCGGTCGGTCGACGACCATCAGCCACTCTATCGTGTCGGTCAGCTCTTTTTCGGCCAGAATGGCGTAGCCCAACTTCGCGTACATGCCGCACGCGGCCCGTTCGCCCTGCTGGATGCGATAGCGTTTGTCGTCGGTGCCGAGCACCACGACCTGCGCCCCCTGCTGAAGCGCGGCCTGCGTGACCTCCTCGGTCACGAGGCTGCCGAGCCCCAGCCCTCGGCACGCCTCGTCGGTGCGGATATGGGCGACCAGCCCGGCGCCGGCGTGGGTTTTCGATTGGAACACGCTACCGTGAGCCACCAGCCGCCGCGACGACTTGTCCCACACCAGCGAGAAGGTGCCCAACGAATCGTCGTACAGGCCCATGTATTCGCTCAGGATGGCGTTGGTCCAGTCGGCGCCCTTCTTGACCAGCAGGCGGTGGACGATCGAATCGAGCACGGCCGTGCCACTTTGCGAGGTTTCGCGGCTGATCCGCTCGACGACCTCCCGGCCGGGGCCGGTGAAGAGGAGCCCTTCCAAGCGGTTTGAGGTTTTCGGATCGACGAGGGAAATCTCTCGGACTTGGACGGGGCTGGCTTGATTTTGCATGGAGGATTCGGAGGGGGCGGTTTGTCCAGTTGTCGGTCTATGGTCTTGCCACAAGGGCGGCTGCCAGCTTGCTGGCGGGAGTGCCGGGGCGAAGCACGGTCGCGCGGTTGTACTTCGAGACCGCCTCAAGGAAGGCGAAAGTCTGCTCCGCCTGCTCGTCGACGCCCTCGATCGCCTGGCCGATCGCAACGCCGCCGAGGGCGTATCTGTCGATGGCGTCCACGCGAGCGGCATCGGCATCGACGACCGCCGCGGCACGTTCCTGCACGCTCTGCTTCAAGCCGGGCACCATCGCCGCCAGCCGCTCGACCGGCCACGACTCGCGCAGGCTGACGGGTTGGACTTCGAGCTTCAGGTCATAGTCGCCCGTGTGCGGAAGGGTGGACGCCAACGACCAGGCGGCGTCGGCCAACGCGCCGATCCGCAGCGCCAACGCATATTGGGCCTCGATCAGCGCCACGCGGCTATCATCCATCGTCGCCTTGGCGGCCAATTGCGCGGTTTGCAGCCGCAACATGTCGGCCGCCCCCGAGGGCTGATTGCGACGTTCCAAGACGACCGGCTCGATCGCGGCGAGCAATCCCGCTTGCTCGGCGGCAACCTGGAACTCGGCCGCCCGCTGGCGGACGAGCCAGTACGCCTCGACCGTCGCACGGTGATCGACGTCGCCATCGCGGAGCAGGCAATCACCAAGACCGATCGGCTTGCCGGCGTCCTTCGGCAAGGAACGGTCCTCATAGAGCATGACGGCCAACTGCTTGGCGCGGGCGGGCGGCATCGCGGCAACCAAGGTCGGGTAAAGCGGGGCGACGGCCGGAGAATGGCCGAATCCATCGATCGCCTCCGGGGGCCGAATCGGTGGCTTGTTTGTCTTCCGCGTCCTTGGCCCCGACGGCATCGGCAGCGGATTGACCGGCACCATCGGTCCTTCGATAACGCTAGGCACATCGCTGGGCGGATCGGGCTGCGGCGGTCGCAGCGGGGGCTCGTTCTTGCCCACCGGCTTCAGCGCGTCGGGCAGCGGGGTCGTCGCCGGCTCGGTCCCCTTCCAACCGCCGCGCGACGGCGCTGCGGTCGATTCATTCTTGGGCCGAGGCGGCGCCAGCGTCGGTTCATTGCGGCCGGGCGACCGCATCGGACTCGATAAGATCGGCTCGGTGGCGCTGGTGGCTCGCACGGCCTGGTCGCCGCCCGCGCCGGCTGGTCCGCCCGTCTTCGCGTTCGGCCCGAGGAGGATCGTGACAAGCTCCTGCGGCGTTGTGGTCGGCGGAACGACCAGCAGGGCGTAGTCGGCGATGTTGCGGTTGTAAGCGCACACGGTTTCGATGAAGGCCCGCTGCTGCCGCAGCAATTCGCGGCTGCACGCGACGACGGCCGCCGCATCGCCGCGGCCGTCCCGGTAGCTCTCGGCGACCGCCGCCGAGGCATCCTCGGCCGCCTGCACCGCCGCGGCACGATCCTCGATGGCCTGATGTTGAATCGGGAGCGTCTTGTCGGACAGCCGCGCCCCGTCGGGCGGCGTTCTGGCCGCGAACAACTGGTCAAATTTCGTGTCGTACCGCAACACCAGCGGGGCATCGACGGGCAGCGGCGGCGATGAGCCGGCCGGCAGCCGTGCCAGTTCCGCCAGTTCGTACTGGGCGCGCACCGCGGCGAGCTCGGCATCGCGGAGTTGCGCCGTGGCGGTGGTCGCCGCCAGCCGTAAAGATGCTTCTCCCCGGCCGCCCGTTCTGATGTGCTCAAGCCCCTTCACGTGATCGCGGCAGAAGGTGTAGTCGGCGGCGGCTTCGACCAGCCGCCAATAGGCACGGACGATCTTCAACTGCTGACCGCGATCGGAGGTCGAACTCAACCCTGCAAGGAGGGTGAATCGCTGCCCGGTCACTGCGCTGCCGGCCGGCAATTGCATCGCCTCGGCCACGATGTCGGCCGAACGGACGCCACGCCCATCCGGAACCGCAGCCGACAACAAACAACCGAGCAACATCCCCGCGACGTGCATGGTGGATGCCTCCTGTGAAAACGCGAGAGCCCCCCTCTGCGGCAAACCTATAAGTTGACACGTTGGCCGCGCCGCGTCAATGCTGGCAGCTAAGAAGATCGCGGCGACGGATTTCCTCCGCGGCCTAACGGCCGCTTGGAAGTCGGCCCCTGTGCTCGCCGCCGTGCCGGCGGCGGCTAAACGGAGGTGCCCACCCGCTTTGGCAGAGCGATGGCGAAGTCGCCCTCGGCGGTTGGTCGTCCCGCTTTCGGGCGGAAACCGTGCGTCTACCGTGGCTTACGGCGGCGGCGTGCCCGCGACCGTGCGGTTGGCGGGGGCGCCTCAACGTCGTCACGGTCGTTGACGTGCCACAACGGCAGCCCCAGTTCGACTCGTTCGGCCAGCGCACACAGCTTTTCTCTCGTGCCCGGCATGGCGTCGGCGGCGTCGAACCGGCTGTAGGCCACTTCGCGCGGCTCGAAGTCCCAAATCCCCATTTTGATCGCTTCCAGCACCGACCTCGGCACAACAGCGCTCCTTCTTGGTGGTGACGAGATACAAGCAAAAGTGACGGCTAGTATCTCCCTAACTGCCGCGAATGTCAAGCAGTTTGCCTAGTTTTGTGAACATCTTCATCGCGAACCGGCAGGCTGCATATTCTCTCTCGTGCAGACCTCTCACTTGATTTTCTGCCGAGAATCGAGTCTCTTGTGACGAGGCGTGGGAAAGGGCTGCAAATTCCGCTCCGATGGTGCGTCGAGGGGATTGCCAAGCACGCCAACTATTACTGGCAACAGGAGCCAGTCCTTTGAGCAAAATGTTCGGTTCCCCGTCGAGCAACAAGGTGCTGGTGGTGACGATTGCGGTCGTATTGGCCGGCTATTTGGCGGCGGCCGCGTGTCATCTTCCGCAGCGCGGAACGGAACTGGTGGTTGCCGCCCAGTCGCATGGAAAGCGGGAGGCGCACTCCGCGAAGGGCGAGGCGAAGCCGGCGCTTCCGTCCGCCGTGCGACATCCGCCCTACTGGATGGTGACGCCCTTCGTAATGTTGCTGGGGGCGATCGCGGTGTTGCCGCTGATTCCGGCCACGGCGCACTGGTGGAAGAGCAACTTGCACCGTTTCTACGTGGCGGGCGGTCTGGGGGCGATCACGCTGCTGTACTATCTGACGCTGCACGCCCATCCCGTCGAATTGCACTGGCCCGCGCCCCGCGTGGCGCTGCCGTCGCCCGGCGGGCTGAACTTCGCCCAGACCGCCGCGGTGCTGGCCAACGCGGTGCTGAATGAATACGTTCCGTTCATCATCCTGTTGTTCAGCCTGTATACGATTAGCGGCGGTATTCGCATCGAAGGGGACTTGCCCGCCCATCCGGCGACGAACACCGCATTTCTCGCCGTCGGCGGCGTGCTGGCGAGTTTGATCGGCACGACGGGCGCGGCGATGCTCTTGATCCGCCCGCTGCTGGAGACCAACCGCGAGCGAAAACACGTTCAGCACACGGTGATCTTCTTCATGTTCATCGTGTGCAACTGCGGCGGATGCCTGCTGCCGCTGGGCGACCCGCCGCTGTTCCTCGGCTACCTGATGGGTGTCCCTTTTCTCTGGACGCTGGTGCTTTGGAAGGAGTGGCTCTTCGTCAACGCCGCGCTGCTGGCGATTTATTTCCTCTGGGATCGCTATTGGCACTATCCCCGCGAGAAAGCGGCCGACATCCTCCGCGACGAGACGCGCCGGCACCGATTGCGGTTCAGCGGCGTATGGCCGAACGCCCTGCTGTTGGTCGGCGTCATCGTTTGTGTGGGCCTGCTCGATCCGAGCAAAGCAGTGCCCGGCACCGGCTGGCATCCGTGGATGTACCTGCGGGAGGTCACTCAATTAGCGTTGGTGGGGCTGTCGCTGGCGATAGGGGCCGGGCACGCGCGGCGGGCGAATCGCTTCAACTACGGGCCGATGATCGAGGTCGCCGCCCTCTTCTTCGGTATCTTCATTTGCATGCAGCCGGCCCTGCAGATTCTGGCCGTCGAGGGGCCGAACCTGGGGCTGACCCGGCCGTGGCAATACTTCTGGGCCAGCGGCGGACTCTCGTCGGTGCTCGACAACTCCCCCACCTACGTTGTCTATTTCGAGACCGCGAAATCGCTGCCCGCGGACCTCCGCCTCGGCGGCGCCCCGGTGGCCGGCGTCGAGCCGCTGCTGCTGGTCGCCATCAGCCTCGGTTCCGTCTTCATGGGTGCGAACACCTACATCGGCAACGGGCCGAACTTCATGGTGAAAGCGATCGCCGAGAAATCGGGCGTTGCGATGCCGAGCTTTTTCGGTTATATGTTGTATAGCATCGTCATTCTCGTTCCATTGTATATCCTCGTGACGTTCTTGTTCCTGTAAGTGCAATATCGCAATATCACCACCGACGAGCAGTTGCGCGAGTATTGCCTCGGGCTTTCGCACGCGAAGAGCATCGCGTTCGACACGGAATTCGTGTCGGAACATACGTACCGGCCGGTGTTGTGCCTGATCCAGGTGGCCGCCGACGGCGAGTTGGCGGTGATCGACCCGATCGCGATCAGCGACGTGAGGTTATTTTGGGAAGCGATTGCCGCGGCGGGGCACGAGACGATCGTTCACGCCGGCCGCGGCGAGTTGGAGTTCTGCTTGCAGGCGGTCGATCGTTGGCCGGAGCGGCTGTTCGACGTTCAGATTGCGGCGGCGTTGGCGGGAGCCGAGTATCCCGCCGGACTGGGCTCGTTGATCTCACGATTTTTGGGCCATCCGCCGCCGAAGCATGAGACTCGCACCGATTGGCGTCGCCGCCCGTTGTCGAAGCGGCAGATCGAATATGCGGTAAACGACGCCCGCTTTCTGCAACCGCTTCGCGACGCGATCCACGCGAAGCTGAGCGAACTGGGCCGGCTCGGTTGGCTGGAAGATGAAATGGAGGCGTGGCGGCGGGAAATCCTGCACTCGCTCTCGCAGGAGCGTTGGCGGCGGGTTTCGGGCAACTCGGGGCTCGACGCCCGCACGCTGGCCATCGTCCGCGAGCTGTTCCATTGGCGCGACGCGGAGGCCCGGCGCCGCAACCAGCCCGCGCGGCGCGTCCTCCGCGACGACCTGATCGTGGAAATCGCGCGGCGGGGCTCGGCCGACGTGAAACACATCCAAGCGGTGCGGGGCATGGAGCGGGGCGACCTGCAACGCCGCATGGGAGAAATGGCCGCCGCGGTGCAACGGGCGCTGGACCTGCCCGACGCCGAATGTCCGGAGCGCCCTTCGCGCGAGCGCGTGCCCGAGCTGTCCGTCTTGGGCCAATTCCTCTTCGCCGCGCTGGGCAGCATCGCCCGCGAAGCCCAGCTCGCCCCCAACCTGGTCGGCACCCCCGGCGACATCCGCGAATGGATGGCCTATCGCGCGACGCGCGCCCACGCAACGCACGACAACCCGCCGCAATTGGCCCACGGATGGAGGGCCGAGTTCGTCGGGCGGCTCTTTGAAGATTTGCTGGACGGAAAGCTCTCGATCCGCGTCGCCGATCCGACCTCCGATCATCCGCTGGCGTTCGAGCGGCACGATCGGGACGCAGGGCGATAGAATCAGCACTATCCCTGGAACGGCACGGAGCCCATTCCCTATAGCGCTATAGGGAACGCCCTGCTATGTAGTTTTTCGTCAAGGAACAGTGCCCTGGCAGACCAGGTAGTAGGAATGATCACACGCAGCCTGCTATGTAGTTTTTCGTCAAGGAACAGTGCCCTGGCAGACCAGGTAGTAGGAATGATCACACGCAGCCTGCTATTCAGTCGTCCGTCATTGATCGGTGGAGACTATTTTGCCGAAACGCTGGGG
>Ga0326727_10029040_pt1 | contig 10004 bp, 8 predicted proteins | sample MB2enrmetagenome_FD_207643 | JGI IMG/M metagenome (GOLD analysis project Ga0326727, IMG submission 207643) | Lab enriched peat soil microbial communities from McLean, Ithaca, NY, United States - MB29MY | ecosystem: Environmental > Terrestrial > Soil > Wetlands > Peat | place: USA: New York...
CATCGGGGCCGGCAAGACCACTACCATCAAGATGCTTACCACGCTGTTGCCGCCCTCTTCGGGCGAGGCACACGTGGCTAGCTACTCCATCACGAATCAAGCGGTCGATGTTCGCCGTGCCATCGGCTACGTGCTGCAGGCGGTTTCCGTCGACGGTTCGCTGACGGGTTACGAGAACCTGCCAATCTTCGCCAAACGCTACGATCTGCCACACAGCGAGCGGAAGGCGCGCATCCGCGAGGCATTGGAATTCATGGGGTTGACCGCCGACGGCGGGCGGCTTGTGAGCCAATACTCCGGCGGCATGGTCCGGCGTCTGGAAATCGCCCAATCCACGCTACATCTCCCGCGGGTGCTACTCCTTGACGAGCCGACCGTCGGGCTGGACCCGATTGCGCGCAACGCGGTTTGGAAACATCTCGTCGATTTGCGGACTAAGTACCGAACGACCCTGTTCTTCACTACTCACTAACTGGAAAACGCGGCAAGTTACTGCGACTGCGTCGCGATCATGCACCTCGGCAAAGTAGACGCACTGGGCACCTGCAAGGAGCTTGAGGCCTCGCTGGGCGGCGGCGTTCACACGCTGGATGAGGTCTTCGCCCGCTATGCCGCAAGCGCCCTAGATTCCGGCGGCAGCGTCCGCGACGTATCCGCCGAACGGGCTACGGCACAGCGTCTTGGATATCCAAATCCTATGACCGCCGCTTTCACGTACCCTGTCACCGGCTTCGTCGAGAAGACGTTCGTCATCGCGGAGTTCGAATTGCGAAAGCTGCGTCACGATTTCACGGAGCTCGTCACGCGCGCTCTCCAGCCCGCGCTGTGGCTGCTAATCTTCGGGCAGGTATTTTCGCGAAGCGGGCCAATGCACACCGGGAACGTTCCCTACGTGGACTTCATCGCACCCGGCATCCTGGCCCAGAGCGTTCTCTTCGTAGCCATATTTTGCGGCATCAACGTCATCTGGGAGCGCGACCTGGGCATCGTACGGAAGTTCCTCGCCAGCCCGACGCGGCGTGCGGCGCTGGTGCTTGGCAAGGGCTTCTCCGCCGGGATCTGCACTCTCTCGCAGGCTATGGTGGTTTGTGGCCTCGCGCTGCTGCTCGGAGTGAAACTGACCTGGAGCCCGCTGGCGCTCCTTAGCGTTCTGGTAACAGTTGTCCTTGCGGCGACGCTATTTTCGACCTTCTCGCTTATTATTGCGTGCATTGTGAAGACGCGCGAACGCTTCCTGGGAGTGGGACAGGTGCTCCATGCCGTTGTTCTTTGCAAGCAACGCGATTTACCCCACCTCCATGATGCTCGGCTGGCTGCAGGCGATCTCCCATCTGAACCCACTGACCCATGTGGTCGATGCCCTGCGGACGTTCATGCTGACCGGCAACCCGAGCACCTTCAGCCCGGCTGAAGACTACGCCGTCATCCTGCCGACTACCACGGTATTGGTCTTCATTGGCGCGCGATCGTATCCCCGGCTTGCGACGTGAACGCATCGTGTGGAGGCGATAACCACGATGTGGCTGAAGGCGCAGCCGACGGCGTGGCGTTTGGGCGGCTGTTCATCGCCAACTCCGACCTTCCGGATCGGTTTCGGCTGCACACTCCACTCAACACGCCGGATGAGTCGACCTTTTACGGCGGGGCGGAAAAGGGATTTGTCACCCTTGCTCGGTAATATCGCGCTCGACGAGTTCGACCGGGAGTTGGAGCGGAGAGGTCTCCGGTTCGCACGCTATGCGGACGATAGCAACATCCACGTGCGCAGCCGTCGGGCCGGGGAGCGAGTGATGGCGAGCATTACGCGATTCATCGTGACGAAGCTCAAGCTCAAGGTGAACGAGGAGAAGAGCGCGGTAGCACGGCCATGGGAGCGGAAGTTTCTGGGTTTTAGTTTCACGGCGAATCGGGAACCCAAACGGCGGATCGCGCAGAGAGCGGTGCTCCGGTTCAAAGAGAAGGTTCGGGCAGTGACGCGACGTACGCGAGGCGCGAAAGTGGAGAGGATGGCCGAGGAGCTGGGCCGATATCTCCGCGGCTGGATTGGGTATTTCGGCCAATGCCAGACGCCTTCGGTGTTGCAGGGTCTTGACGAGTGGACCAGACGCAGGCTGCGGTCCGTGATCTGGAAGCAGTGGAAGCGGGGAACGGTGCGGTTCGCCGAATTGCGGAAGCGGGGCGTGGGTAAGGACCTTGCCGCCTGTACGGCGGGAAGCGCTCACGGTCCGTGGAGGCTAGCGAACAGCCCGGCACTCGCCATCGCGCTGCCCAATGGCCATCTCGACTCGCTCGGGATTCCGAGATTGGCTGGCGGCCGGTAGCTCAACCCGCCGAACCGCCCGGTACGGACCCGTACGCCGAGTGGTGTAACAGGGAAAGCGGGCGACCGCCTACCTATGTTAATCTTGGCCGGCGCCGCGGGAGCGCGGAAACCGCTTGACTTCACTTAACGGTGTACAGTATTCTATCAGTGTTCAGGATGAGCGTCGCGGACCGCAGGCAACGGGAGAAACTTGCTCTCCGCCAGGAGATTCTGGCGGCGGCCCGCCAGTTGTTCGCCAAGGAAGGGTACGAGAGCGTTTCCATGCGGCGGATCGCCCAGAAAATCGAGTATTCTCCGACCACCATCTATCTGTATTTCCGGGACAAGGACGAACTGATCGGGGAATTGTGCGAGGAGACTTTCTCCCTGTTGACCAAGAAGATCGGAAAGGTGGTGGGAGTTGGGGGCGACCCGGTGGAGAACCTGAAACGGGGGCTGCGCGCCTACGTGGATTTCGGCATCCAGCATCCCAATCACTACCGGACCACGTTCCTTACGCCGCACGAGGACATGGGCCCGAACCACCGGAGGAGCAGCGCTGGCAGGGCGGCTTTTGATTTCCTGCTCCAGGGCGTGGGGGCATGCGTCCAGGCGGGACGTTTCCGCGAAACCGATGTCAACGCCATCGGGCAGGCGCTTTGGGCGATGGTTCACGGTCTTACGGCCCTGCAGATCACGCACCGGGACTGCTTCCCATGGATCGAGCGGGAGCGGCTCATCAACCTGACTATCGATGCGGCAGTGGATGGGTTCGGGCGCTGAAGCGGGCGCTCTCTTTTTTTGAACTTTGGTTAACAATGTTACGTAGTTGACCAGTGTTACAAAACGGAACAATGTATGGCGTCTTTGGCGGTTCGCAACCTGTTTCACGACAAAGTCCGGCTGGCGGTCACGCTTACCGGCATCGTCTTCTCGGTGGTGCTGGTGGCCGTGCAAACGGGCCTCTTCCTGGGGTTCACCACCACCACGTCGAACCTGGTGGACAACTCCGGCGCGGACTTCTGGATCGCCTCGAAGGGCGTGAAGTACATCGAGGTGGGGGTTCCGTTCTCGGAGAAGAAGCTCTATCACGCGCGCGCGGTCGAGGGCGTGGCGGAAGCGGAGAAGTACATCGTGCGCTTCGGCCAGTGGAAGCGGCCGGACGGTGCCAGCGAAAGCTGCGAAATGGTGGGGTTCGACCCCGATACGCGGCTGGGCGCGCCGTGGCACGTGGTGGAAGGCAACGTTCGCGATCTCAAGCTGCAGGACACGGTGATGATCGACCGCTTCTACGCCGCAAAGCTGGGCGTGACGCACCTGGGCCAGGCGGTAGAGATCCGCGGCGTGCGCGCGAGGGTTGTCGGGTTCACCGCGGGGATTCGCACGTTTACGACGTCGCCGCTGGTCTTCACCTCGTACCGCAACGCTCTGCGGTACACGGACGTGAAGGCGGACCAGACCACCTACCTGCTGGTGAAAGCCGCGCCCGGCGCAAACCTCGCAAGGCTGCGGGCGGCGTTGCTTGCGCGGCTGACCGACGTGGACGTGCTGACCACGCCGCAGTTCAGCTCCCGCACGACCAACTACTGGATGTTCGGAACGGGGGCGGGCGTGACGGTGATCATGGCCGCGGTGCTGGGCCTGCTGGTGGGCGTGGTGGTGGTGGCGCAGACCATCTACGCGGCCACCATCGACCACATCCGCGAGTTCGGAACGCTGAAAGCGATGGGCGCCACCAACGGCTATATCTACCGCATCATTTTGCAGCAGGCGGTGGTGAGCGCGGTGATCGGCTACACGGTGGGAATCGCGCTGGCGATCGCGGTGGAGGCGTCCAGCCGGTCGAGCGGGGCCAACATCGTGCTGCCCACCGGCGTGCGCGTGGGGCTCTTCGGGATCACGCTGCTGATGTGCGTTAGCGCGGCCATGGTGTCGATCAATAAGGCCACCAGGATCGATCCGGCCATGGTGTTCAAGGCGTAGGGGGAGGGAGCAATGGCGGCGATTGAAGTACGGGCACTGACCAAGACGTACGCGGAGGGAGCGGCGGCGGCGCGCGCGCTCGAGGGCGTGGACCTGGACGTCCACGCGGGCGAGGTAACGCTGCTGATGGGGCCGTCGGGAAGCGGCAAGACCACGCTGGTTTCCATCATGGGCGCGATCCTGCGGCCCACCAGCGGGAGCGTGAGAATCGCCGGCCGCGAAATCACCGGGCTGCCGGAACGCGAACTGCCGGCGGTGCGGCTGAAGCATATCGGATTCGTGTTTCAGGGGTTCAACCTGTTTCCCACGCTCACCGCGGCCGAGAACGTGGAACTGGCGTTGAAGCTCAAGAAGGTTCGCGGGGCCGAGGCCCGCCAGCGCGCGCGGGCGCTGCTGGACGGCATGGCAATGAGCGACAAGTACGATGCCTTTCCAGCGGACCTGAGCGGCGGGCAGAAACAGCGCGTGGCGATTGCGCGGGCGCTGGCCGGACAACCGGACATCGTGCTGGCCGATGAGCCGACGGCGGCGCTGGACAAGGATAGCGGCCGCACGGTGATGCGGATGCTGCGGGGACTGGCTCGGGAGAAAGGCCGCGCGGTGGTGATTGTGACTCACGACAGCCGCGTGTTGGAGTTCGCCGACCGGCTCGTGCGGATCGAGGACGGCCGGGTGAGGGACGCGGAGGAATTGGAGAAGACCCATGCGTAAACGAATCGTCTATGCGGCGCTGTTGCTTGCCAGCGCCGCACTGGGGGCGGCCATCGCGATCCATGCCCGCACCGGGGCGTCGCCCGCGGGCGACCAGGCAGCCCCGGCGCCAGCGGCGGAAAACGCCATCTGCGCGGCGGGCCGTGTCGAACCCGTGAGCGAGGAAATCAAGATCGGCTCGCAAATTGCGGGCGTGTTGCGCCAGGTGAATGTGGACGAGGGCCAGCGCGTGGCGAAAGGCGCCGAGATCGCCAGCGTCGAAAACGGCGACTACCAGGCACGCGTGGCCCAGGCGGGCGCGACGGTGGCGCTGCGGCAGGCGGAACTCGACCGCCTGGTGAACGGCGCGCGCGACCAGGAGCGGCGCGAGGCTGCCTCGGCAGTGGAGGAGGCCAAGGCCGTGCTCGCGAACGCCAAGACGGAAATCGACCGCCGGCGGTCGCTGTACCGGACCGGCGATATCTCGCGCTCCGATTGGGAACGCGCCGAGCGGGAGTACGCCGTGGCCGAAGCGCGCCTCAGCCAGGCGTCGCAACATTACGCCTTCGTGGATGCCCCCGCCCGCGCCGACGAACTGGCCCGCGCCGCGGCCGCCGTCGATCTGGCCAAGGCGCAACTGGCCGAAACCCAGGCGTTGCTGGAGAAGACCATCGTTCGCGCGCCTTTCGCCGGGACCGTGTTGAAGCGCTATCGCAAGGCCGGCGAGACCGTGTCCGACAAGGGCGATACGCCCATCGTCAGCTTCGGCGACGATTCGCGGCTGCGCGTGCGCGTGGACGTGGACGAAACCGACGTGGCCAAGCTGCGCGTGGGCGACCGCGCGTACTTCACCGCCGCGGCTTTCGGCACGCAGCGATTTTGGGGCCGCGTGGAGCGCATCGGGCCGGAGTTGGGGCAGAAGAACGTGGACACCGGGCAGCCGGCGGAAAAGCTCGACACCAAAGTTCTCGAGACCCTGGTGGACCTGGACGGCCATCCGCCCCTGCCGCCGGGATTGCGCGTGGATTCGTTCATTCAGATCGGTGGGAGGTAGGCGATGCGGCGCGGAATAGCGGTTCTGGCGATGGCGGCGGCATTGAGCGCCAGCGATGGCGTCACCCCTCCGCGGCGGCTGGGGGCCGGCGCGACGGAGCGGCGCTTGACGCTGCGATCCGCGGTCGAGATGGCCATGCGGGCCAATCTCGACGTGGCCATCGAACGGACCAACGTGGACACCGCGGAGGAGGCGATCCGGGCCGCGCGCGGAGGCTTCGACCCGGTGATGCGCTGGCAATCGCAGGCGGCCGATTCCAACACGCCGTCGCCCTCCATCCTGCAGGGGCCGGACGGCGTTTTGACGCAACACACCGCCGGCCAGACGCTGGCGTGGCATGAGAAGACGCCGTGGGACGGCCTGACGGTGGACGCGCAGTTCGACGCCAATCGCACCACCTCGGCCGATCCGTACGTCTCGCTGAGCCCGTTCTACACGACCGGTCTCGCCGTCACGGTGACGAAGCCGCTGTTGCGCGGGCGGGCCATCGACGCGGAGCGGGCCTCGATCAAGATCCGCCGCCAGGACAAGGCTGCTTCGGCGGCCGAACTGGAAGCGCGCGCCATGGACGTGGCGTCGCGCGTCGAGCAGGCGTATTGGGACCTGGTGGCGGCGCGCCGCGGCGTGGACGTGGACCTCGAAGCAGCCAATCTGGCGAAAACGCAATTGGAGCAGAACCGCCGCATGATCGCCGCGGGGACGCTTGCGCCGGTGGAAATGCCCGCGTCCGAGGCGGAACTGGAGAGCCGCCTGGACGATCTGTATCGCAGCACCGGCCAGGTGACCGAAGTGGAAGATGCGCTGAAAACGCTCCTGGCGCGCGACCGGCAAGACCCGCTGTGGAACGAAGAGATCGTGCCGGTGGACGCCCGCGCGGCGGACCTGCCGGCGGTGATCGAACTGGCTGACGCGCAAGCCGAAGCCCTCGCGCGGCGGCCGGAACTGAAGCAACTCGATGCCGACCAGGCAGCCACCGGCGTGGTGCAGCGGCAGAACGCCGACCTGCTGAAACCGCGCGTCGACCTGGTGGCCGGCTACACGCTGGCCGGCTTGGCGGGCCACATCCGCGCGGCGAATCCGTTCACCGACGCGCTCACGCCTGTGTACCAGCGCGTCGACGAATTATCGGCGGCGGCCGGGCTGCCGATGGTTGTGGCGCCGGCGAGCGGGACGCTTCCGGCTTCCGTGGCCGGCGGGTTGGGCGGTTCGCTCAGCAGTTTGTTCCGGGGGAACTACCAATCGGTGCAGGCCGGGATCGCGTTCGATTTCACCGTCCACAATCGCGCCGCCGAGGCGAACCTGGCAACCGCGGCGATCGACGGCAAGCGGCTGCGCTTGATGCGGGCGCGCGCCGAGCAGACCATCGAAGCGCAGGTGCGGGACGCCCTGCAGGCGCTCGATACGGCGCGGCAGCGCGTGCGCGCGGCGGAGGCGGGCGCGCGCGCGGCCGGAGAAAAGCTGGCGAGCGAGACGCGGCTGTTCGCGGCCGGAGATTCGACCAACTTCCTGGTGCTCACGCGGCAAAACGAATACTCGGCGGCGCGGCGCCGGGTGGTGGATGCCGAAACTTCGTTGGGCAAGGCGGTGTCGCGGTACCATGCCGCGGTGGGAAGCACGCTGGCGGCATGGGCCATGACGGTGGAGTGAAACCTATCTTCGCGTGTCCGCCAGTTCCAGCGTCACATCCCGATTGCCGTTGGCTTCGAGCGCGATCTCCTTGGCTCCCGCCAGAACGCGATCGAGCTTGGCGAAGTCCTCGAGGTCGGCCATCATCCCGCTCTCCACGGCGAACACGCGGTACGTGCCGGGCGCCAGGCTGCCAATTTGAAACCGGCCCTCGGAATTGGCGATCGTCTCGATACGGTCCCGATAGGCCGCATCCGAAAGCGGGCACTTAACCAACCGGACATGAGCGTTGGCGGCCGGATGGTCGCTGTCGCCCACGACGCCCGAGAGCGCGGCCGGCTTGTCGTCCAGCACGATCTCCAGGTTGTGCGTCATCGCCCCGGCGTTCAGCGGCACCACCTTGCCGGGCAGCGAACTGCCGTTGTAGCGAAGCTCCTTGAGGTAGAAGCCCTTGGGCACCTGGAAGACCGCGACCTCATAGTCGCGAACCGGCACGTCCGCCAGACGGATCCGGCCCTCGGCATCCGGCGGTCCCGGCTGATCGAAACCCGCCGCGGAACCTCCAATCGGCCGCATGAGCAGTTTGATGGATTGGAAAACCGGCTTCTGGCTTCCTTCCGCCCCCACGAACTTCGCATCCACGGCGACACCCGGCCCGAGCGCAATGGGGGCCTCGGCGTTCTTGTCCGTGATAGTAACCGGTACCGTCCCGCTGACGCTGTGGCCGGGAGTGAAGATGGCGGCATTCAGCCAGTAGGTGTCCGGCTCCTTATCCACCAGCAGAAATTCCTGGCCGCAGGTCAGCTCGCCGAGGGGGCGATGCTGCTCCTCTCCATTAGGCCGGATGACCAGTGCCAACGCGACCTTCTCGCCGGGATTGCATCCGCCCGCGAACGAACCGTGTATGCGGTAGAGCGGCACCTTCTTCGCCACGATCTCGCCAACCGACACCTGCGCGCCCGAGCCCACCGTCACCGGAGTTGCCGCGAGCATGTCGCCCCCTCCCGGCCAGTAGGATTCCTGCCAGTCATGCTCCACCGTCTCCAGGTCCTTCCTGGTGAACTGCAGCCGCAAACCGTTTCCCGTGGCGCCGGCGCGGTGGATCTGCACCACGTATTCGCCCGGCGTCAGCCCCTGGATCGCGAACCGGCCGTCCGTGCCGGTGGCTGCAAACTGGCCCGTCGGCCAGGCGGTCCGCTGGCGGCCCGAGTACCTGGTTCGCATGGCCAAAAGATCCAGCCCGGCGACGGGCTTGCCGGTTTCGAAATCCACCACGCGGCCATCCAACTCGCCTGCGCGGGACATCTGGAACTTCAGATCGATGCGCGGGTGCTGCTTAGTCAGCCTTTCGCCGAGGTTCGTGCTCATGCCCGGATTGAGCAAAACGTCGGCGCTCCAGCCGTCCTTCTTGATTTGCACCGAGTAGTCGCCCAGCCGTTCCACCGGCAACTGAAACACGCCATAGCTATCGGTGCGAACCGTGACGGCGTCGTCGTGTTTGACGCCGAGCGGGCGCGGGCCCTCGTCGGGCCAGCGGAAGATCTCGACCTCCACGCCAGGCACGGGGAGGCGCGTGCCCACCTCGGTGACGGTACCGCGAATTTCGGGTTGGGTTGGCTTGGACGAATCGTCCTGCAATGGCGAACACGGCGCGGCGGCCGCGAAGATCGTCGCCAGAAAAAGCGTGCGCAGCATGGATTTGGTTTGGCCGCGGTGCGGCTGCTATCAGTGTCCCATACTGAAGAGCGGGACAAGGCCGATCGCGGGAAGCTATCTCCGCATGTCCGCCAGGTCCAGCGTCAGATCCTGGAAGCCGTTGACGTCGAGCGCGATCTCCTTGGCGTCTTTCAGAACGCGGTCGAGGATGGCGAAGTTCGCGAGGTCCTCTAGCGCCTTCCGCTCCACGGCGATCACGCGGTACGTGCCGGGCGCGAGGCCGCCTATCTGAAAGTGGCCGTCGTCATCGGTGGCAGCTCCGATCTTCTCCCAATAGGCCGCATCCGAGAGCGGGCACTTGAACATCACGACGGCGGCCTTGGCGACCCGATGTTCGCTGTCTCCGACAAAGCCCGAGATCGACGCCGGCTTGTCGTCCAGCAGGATCTCCAGGTTGTGAGCCATCGCCTCGGGGTTCAGCGGCAGAAGCTTGCCGGGCAACGCGCTGCCATTGTAGCGAAGCTCCTTCACGTAGAAGCTCTTGGGCACGCCGAAGACCATCACTTGGTAGTCGCAGAGCGGCACGTTCGCCAGATGGAGCCGGCCTTCGCCATCCGGAGGAGGTGGAGGGTCCGGGGATCGAGAGGCTCCGACAGGGGTAAGGACCAGCCTGATGGGCTTGAAATCCGGTTG
>Ga0326727_10029041_pt1 | contig 10003 bp, 8 predicted proteins | sample MB2enrmetagenome_FD_207643 | JGI IMG/M metagenome (GOLD analysis project Ga0326727, IMG submission 207643) | Lab enriched peat soil microbial communities from McLean, Ithaca, NY, United States - MB29MY | ecosystem: Environmental > Terrestrial > Soil > Wetlands > Peat | place: USA: New York...
CGCCAGCGTCGCCGGGTCGGCCGGGCGGACGCGGTACAGCAAGCCCGCCAGGAACCGCGTGAGCGCCAGGGCCGCAACCAGGCCCGCGGCCATTCCGATCGCCGCCAGCTTCATACCTTGGCGCAGAACGAGCCCGACGATCTCCCCGCGCGACGCTCCCAACGCGGCGCGGATTCCGAGCTCATGGGTGCGCCGGGTCACCGCGTAAGACATGACGCCGTAGATCCCGACCGCGGCCAGCAGCAGCGCCGTCGCCGCGAAGATGATGAGCAATAGCATGGTGAATCGGCGCTCGGCCAGCGATCCAGCAATGATCTGCTCCATCGTTCGCACCGCGTAGATGGGCTGATCCTGCGTGGGGCCGGCCACCTGTGCGCGCACGGCGGAGACCAGGCTCAGGGGCTCGGGACCGGTGCGCAGCATGAGCGTCAGCCCCGCCACGGCTTCGGACATGAACCTGTCGGGCACTTGCAGGAAGGGAAAGTAAATCTGCTCTCGTATGTTCGCTGTATCGTCGGAATCCAGCCCCCAATGCTTCACGTGCCCTACCACGCCGACGATCTGGACCGGGCCCACTGCCATCAGGCTGATCTGCCGGCCAATCGGGTCCTGACCGGGAAAGACGCGCCTTGCCAGGACCTCATCGATCACCACCACCGGGGGCGAAGCCAGGGTATCCCGGTCCGTGAAAAACCGCCCGCGCCGCAAGGGGATTTGCATCACGCTGGGGTAATCGGAGGTGACGATATAGAACATCGCCGATGTGGTCCGGTCCTGAGGAGGCTGGGGTCCGGTGCCCGGCCAGAAGGGAGTCTCGCTGTTCCTCTCGCTGAGAGGAACCACCGACGTGATGGCAGCCGACTGAACTCCCGGGACGGCCGCCACGCGCCCGAGCAATTGCTGGTATGCAAGCCGGATGGCCGGCGGACTGGCCATCACTTTGGGCGACAGCGCGACCTGCGTCGTCAGGATGTCGTGCGTGTTGAACCCGGGATCGACCTGCCAGAGCCGCCAGAGGCTCTCGATCATGAGTCCCGCGCCCGCGAGCAAGACGACAGCCAGGCCGATTTCCACCGCCACGAAGACGCCCTCTGTGCGATGACGTCCGCCGCCGGCGCCGCGCGCGCCTTCCTTCAAGCATTCCTGCGGGTTCGCATTGGCCCCGTGGAGGGCCGGGGCGAGGCCGAACAGCACGCCGGTGACCATCGAGACCACCAGCGTGAAGAGCAGGACGTACGGGTCGATTCCGATTTCCCCAGAGCGCGGCAGGCTGCCCGGCGCGGCGGTCAGGACGACTCTGGTCGCCCAGCGAGCGAGCAGCAGGCCGATCAGCGCAGCGCCCAGAGAAAGCAGCACGCTTTCGGTCAACAACTGGCGCACCACGCGTCCGCGATCTGCGCCGAGCGCGGCGCGTATGGCGAACTCACGCTTTCGAGCCGTGGACCGCGCCAGCAGCAAATTGGCGACGTTGGCGCAGGCGATGATCAGCACGAAACCCACTGCGCCCACCAGCAGCATTAGCGTGGGGCGGATGTATCCCACCATGTCGTCTTTCATCCGCACCACCCTCGCCCCGTGTCCCGCGTTCGTCTTCGGGTACTGGTGCGAAAGCGCATTGCAGATGGATGCGAGCTCCGCCTGCGCCGCTTCGATGGTTGCGCCCCGCTTCAGGCGGCCAATGACCCGGAGTCCCGGGTGGTCCTCCCGAGTGCGCAGCCCGGCTGAGTTCCATTGCTCGATCGGAACGTAGACCCGGGCGTTCTCGCCGAGGCGAAAATCGGCCGGCAAGACGCCGACTACCGCGCAACTGACGGCATTCAGGGTCAGCGTCTTGCCCAGGATGTTCGGGTCGGCTCCGAACCGCCCCTTCCAGAACCCGTAGCTCAGCATCACCGCGCTGGCAGCGCCCTGGCGGTCTTCCTCAGGCAGAAAACTGCGCCCGAGAAACGGCGTGACGCCGAGCACCGGGAAAAGGCTCGCCGAGACGTACTCGCCCGAGACATGCTCGGGTTGGCCGGCTCCGGTGAAGTTGAAGTCGTCGCTGCGGAAGGCGCCCATATCGGTGAACGCACGGCTTTCGCGGCGCCAATCCAGGTAATTCGGGTACGCGACCGAGGACCGGCTGAACTCCGGGCTTGTCTCGAAGATGATGAGCAGCCGGTCAGGGTCGGGATACGATAGCGGCCGCAGCAGCACGCCGTTCACCACGCTGAAAATGGCGGTGTTCGCCCCGATGCCGAGCGCCAGCGCCAGCATCGCGATGGCGGTGAAGCCGGGGTTCTTGCGCAACGTCCGGAATCCGTACCGAAGGTCCTGCCCCAGGCCGGCCAGCAAACGCCCTCTGCTTCCCGCGCCCAATACGACGGGCTCCGGCGCATCCGCACGCTCCACGGCCCGCAGCTCTCTGGCCAGCAGATGGTGGCCGCCGATCTCGTCGAGTGTGGCGAGGCGGGCTTCCGCCTCCGTAGCTCCCCCGCTCAGCAGTTCCCGGTAACGATCCTCGGCGTGCTGCGCCAATTCCTCGACAATCTCCGCCTCGCGAGTGGGAGCCAGGTTCAAGGCCGCCAGTTGCTGGCGAATCTGTTCGCGCCACTCAGGCATTTTCCACTCCGGCGATTCGGTTGATGGCCGCGACAAACGCCTGCCAGCCCTGCCTCTGGGAAGCCAGCACCTTCCGCCCCGGCGAAGTCAGCCGGTAATAGCGCCGCCGGCGCTGGCCGCTCTTCTCCACCCACCGCCCTTGAATCCAGCCGCGCTTCTCCAGGCGATACAGCAGCGGGTATAGCGACGCCGCGTGAAACCGGAGCGCGCCTTCGGATCGCTGTTCGATCAGCTTGCCGAGTTCGTAGCCGTGGCGGGGCACGGCCTCGAGCAGCGAGAGCAGAAGCAGCTCGGCGCTGCCCTTCTTCCACTCGCGATCGATAGATGGATCGTCCATATGTGGCACTGCTATATATTACGGCCGAAGCCGGGCCGCCGTCAAGGGGCGGCGAATCTGGCGCTGCCGCGGACCCTACTGCCGCGGCATGTTGTAGGCGAAATTCATCTGCAGCACGATGCGGTCGCCTTTGAATTCGGCGGGGAGCGGGGGGAATGGAACCGAGGCGCTGATGCCGGCCACCGCCGCGCGGTCCAGGGCGTCGGCGCCGGAGGCCTCCGCGATCACCAGCTTGGGAACGCCGCCGTCGCGGCTGATGGAAAACTGAATGGCCACTTTGCCCCTGCGACCGAGTTTGACGCTCTCCGGCATCACCGACAGCCAGTGCTGCTTCACGGAGGCCAGAATGCGAATCAGGTAGGGGCGGAAATCCACGCCTTGCGGGTCCGTGAGCAGTTGCATGTTGCTGCCCTGCGAGCCGGGCGACGGGGGAAGATTGATGCCGGGGCCGAAATCGCCCACCACCAGCCCTCCCGCGGACCCGCCACGAGCGGCTTGGCGAATGGCCCCGGATACCGACGTGTCCGGCACCGGCACACGGGCCTGTCCGGGTGGAACAGCAGGCGGCGGCCCGCTGGGGATTTCGAACGCCAGCTTGGGGGTTTCCACGGGCTGAATCTGCGGCGGCGGCGCTGGGGGCAATTCCACTTTAGGCACTTCCTTGACGGCGGCCTCGACCTTGGGCGGCTCCGGCAAGGGCGGCGCCGGCTGTGGAACCCGCGGCATGGTGACGGAGGGCAGCCCCATGGGGACCTGGATGCGCGGCCGCGGGTGCAGCTCGGTGGCATTGAACTCTTTGTTGAGCTTGCCCTTGTTGGGCGCGTTCTGGGTCAGCTCGGTGAGCGGTTCGATGAGCGGCGTGATCTGAACCTGCGCCGTCCGCGGCAGCGGTTCGAAAAAGCCTTTGGGCAGGGAGAACAGCGTCACCACCGCCGCCACGTGCACCAGCACCGAGAAGACCGCCGCTCTCCGCTTGCGGGGCCTGTCGGCGGCGTCGCCCCATGGCGTGAGGATGTGAAGTTCGGCGTCGGCCGGAGGTTGGACTACGGTTTCCATCCAGCTACCAAGGAGCGCGAGACCACTTGCGAGTGCTCTTCAATTTTATCAAGAATCGCAAGCGCCGCCCCTAAAGTTTGACGCGCGGCGTGGCCGGAAGTTTTCGGCGATTTTCGCGTTTCCACGGAGTCCAGGAAGGCTTCGAGCTGCAGTTTCAGCGGTTCGGCCTTGGTTACGGGCGCCTGCTCGAAGCCGATCTGGCGGTCCTCGCCCACCGAGAAAACCGCCAGGTCCTGCCGGCCGTAATCCAGGGAAAGATATTGGCGCGGCTGAAACAGGCGCAATTTCCGGACCCGTGCCGTGGAAATGCGGCTGGCGGTCAGGTTGGCCACGCAGCCGTTGGGAAACTGCAGCCGCGCGTTGGCAATGTCCACCTTGGGCGAAAGGATGGAGAGGCCGGCGGCGCGGATCTCGACCGGTTCGGCGCGCGCCAGGGCCAGCACGATGTCCACGTCGTGAATCATGAGGTCGAGCACCACGTCCACATCCAGGCTGCGGGGGCTGAACATGTTCAGGCGGTGGATCTCGAAGAAGAGCGGCAGGGTGGCGCGCCGCTCCAGTTCGACCACCGCTGGGTTGAACCGCTCGATGTGGCCCACCTGGAGAATGCGGCCATGGCGTTCGGCGGCCTCGATCAAGCGGCCGGCGGAGGCGAGATCGGGCGTGATGGGCTTCTCCACCAGAATGTCGATGCCGGCCTCCGCCAACATGCTGCCAATCTCTTCATGCACGGTGGTGGGGACCGCGACGATGGCGGCGTCCACTTTGCCGGTGAGTTGGCGGGCATCGGCCAGGGGCTCGGCGCCGTAGAGGGCCGCCAGTTCGGCCGCGCGGGACGCATCGGTATCCACCACCGCGCAGAGTTGCGCCCGCGTGGATTCGTAGACGGCGCGGCAGTGATTCTTTCCGAATTGCCCGGCGCCGATTACGGCTAGTCGTAGGGGCCGGGCATGCCCGGCCCCTACCTCGGTGGTGGCCATCACTTGTCCAAACCCACAATTGCAATGTCCGCCCCATTGGCGGCTTCGATCATCCGGTCGCGGTCGAGCATCAGGGTGCGTCCGGCCTCCACCGCCAGCACGGTAGTCCCGGTTTCGCGCATCACGGGAATGGTGGTGGACCCCACCACGGGGACGTCGAAGAGCAGATGCTCGCGCCGCCGCGCGGCTTTTACGAGCGACAACCGGCGGCCATTCACCAGCGCGGCTGCCCGCCGCAACATGGCGTCGGTGCCCTCCATGGCTTCCACGGCCACGCAGGCGCGCTCGCAAACCGCCACGCTCTGGCCGATGTCCAGACCCGCCAGCGCATCGGCTACGCGCCGGCCGTATTCCACGTCGGCCATCTCGTCCTTGTCCGGCTTGCGCCGCGTCATGGCGCCCTCGCTCGCCAGTAGGGGCTTGAGCAAGGCCGTGGAATCGCGCAGGTGGATGCCTTCGTCTTCGAGAATCTTGATGACGCCGCCAATCAGGCCGTCGGTGTTTTTCGATGGCAGCGAAAGCAGCAGCTTGGCCAAGCGCCAGTCCGGGCGGATCGATGAAAAGATGCTGGCGTGCTTCACCTGGCCGGCCATCACCACCTCGGTGATGCCTTCCTGCTTCAGGATTTCGATGAGCTTGCCGATCTGCCCCAGCGAGATCCAGTGGCAGCGCGGCGCCAGCGATTCCACTTCCTTGGAGGCTTCCTCTTCGATGGCAATGACCGTGACATCGTGCCCCAGGCGTTGCGCGCTTTGGAGCGCCAGCAGCGGGAACCGCCCGTTTCCGGCAATCAGTCCGTACCGCATCACTTAATGACGCCGCGCTCGGAGGCGCAGATGAACTCGACCAGCTCGTCCACTTCGGGCGTTTCGGGAACTTCCACGCGAATGCGCTCGATGGCCTGCGTGGTATTGAGCTCGGAGCGCGTCAGAAGCCGGAACGCGGTTTGCAGCGCCTCCACCACCCCGGTCTCGAATCCGCGCCGCTCCAAGCCCACGCGGTTGGCGCCGTACACCTTGATATCGCGCTGGCTCACGGTGTTGGAAAACGGCAGCACGTCCTGCGTGACCACGCTATAGCCGCCAATGATGGCGTGCCGCCCCACGCGGCAGAACTGGTGCACGCCGCTGGCCGCGCCGATGATGGCCCAATCGCCCACCGTTACGTGGCCGCCCAGCGTCACGGCGTTGGCCAGCACGATGTGGTCGCCGATGTGGACGTCGTGGGCCACGTGGGTGTAGGCCATCAGCAGGTTGTCGCTGCCGATCGAAGTGATGAGGCCGCCGCCCGCGGTGCCGCGATGGATGGTGACGAACTCGCGGATGCCGTTGCGGTCCCCGATGCGGGTCTCGGCGCGCTCGCCCTTGTACTTCAGGTCCTGCGACGCCACCCCGACGGTGCTGTAGGGGAAGAAGACGTTGTCCTCGCCGACCGAGGTGGGACCTTCCAGGTAAACGTGGGCCATCAGGCGGCTGCGCGGGCCGATCTCGACTTCCGCGCCGACAATGCAATAGGGGCCGATTTCGGCGCTCTCGGCGATCCGCGCCAGTGGATCCACGATGGCGGTCGGGTGAATGGGCATGGTCAGGCCGGCGCTTCCACCGGCGGCTTTTCTTCCTTATCCGCGAGCTTGCACATGACTTCCACTTCCGCCACCACCACACCATCGACGGTGGCGACTCCCGCCATTTTGGCGACGCTGGCCTTGCGCTTGAGCACCTTCATTTCCATGCGCAGCGTGTCGCCCGGCACCACGGGTCTGCGGAACCGCGCGTTTTCGATGGCCACCAGCAGGACCAGCTTCCGGTCGCGGTCCGGGACAGTCTTCAAAACCAGCACGCCGGCAGTCTGCGCCATGGCTTCCACGATGAGCACCCCCGGCATCACCGGAAAGTCGGGAAAATGGCCCGTGAGAAACGGTTCATTGTGGGTCACGTTCTTGATGCCGACGATGCGCTCCGCATCCATCTCCACGATGCGATCCACCAGGAGAAAGGGGAAGCGGTGGGGCAAAATGGCCCGAATTTCATTGATATCCAAAATGGGCATGGAAGCAGTTATTATAACGCGGAAAGCGTGCTATTCTTACTGCCGTGGAGCCGCCCACGTATACGCCCACCAGGGCCGAGATTGCCCGCGGCCCGCAATGCCGTTCACTGAAGCCACCTCCGCAGGAGCGGTAGATTGTAGCCCACGGCGCAAGCCGAATAGGCGTTAACCTAAGGCTTGCCTGCACTCTGAAACTAGCGTATGCTGTTGCTGTGACGAACTTGACGGAGCGCACTGCGGTACTCGACAGTTGGGGAATCCTATGCACGTTCCTGCCAGAGGATTGGGTTGATCAGGCATGGGAACTCGGCGTAATGCAGCGGGCACGCTATATCAAGGATCCAGCGGTCGTGCTCCGGTTGCTGCTCATGCATGTTGGGGCCGGTTGCTCGCTGGCGGAGACCGCCGCCCGCTGCCGGGCGGCTGGATTGGCGCAGATCAGTTCGGTGGGCGTGTTTAAGAGACTGCGTGCCGCGGAGCCGTGGTTTCGCTGGCTAGCCCTGCAGATGCGAGGGGCAACCACGTTGCCCATGCAACTGCTGGGGCGCCGCCTTCGCGCCGTGGATGCCACGTCGGTTCACGAACCCGGAACAACGGGAACTGACTGGAAACTCCACTATTGCGTGAATTTGGGCGATCTGCACTGCGACTTTTTTCAGCTTACCGATATCCGGGAGGGAGGCGAGACGTTTCGGCGCGTGCCCGTCGTGCCTGGCGACGTTCTGATGGGAGACCGTGTTTACGCAGCGCCGCCCGGCGTGTCGCATGTCGTGAGCCGGGGAGGCGACGTGATCGTCCGGCTGAATCGTGCGGCCCTGCCGTTGTATGAACCGAGTGGCGAGCGCATCGAGTTACTGCCCCGTTTGCGCCAACTGGGGGAAAAGCCGCGCGAGTATCAGGCGCATGTCAGGGACCCGCGCGGAGGTTGGATTCATGGCCGGTTATTCGCTCTGCGGCAGAGCGTAGAAGCGACCCGATGGGCGCAGAAGCGGATGCAGCGCCGCGCCCAGCGCAGCCAAGAGACGGTCTCCCGTGAATCGTTGGAATGCGCGGAGTATTTCATGGTGTGGTCAACGTTACCTGCTGCGGTGCCCACCGCGCAAATACTGGAGTTCTACCGATTGCGTTGGCAAATCGAGTTGGTTTTCAAACGCATGAAATCGATATTAGGCGTTGGCCATTTGCCCAAGAAGGACCCCCTCAGTGCGCAGGCTTGGCTGGAGGGGAAGCTGTTTGTGGGCTTGCTGATCGAGCGCATGATCCACACTGCAGAAGCTATTTCCCCCTGGGGCTACAACTTGGCAGCCTCGCCGCAGCCGCTGGCGCGAGGTTGAGTTTCTCTATGGACAAGCAGGCGCTGCGCTGTTGCTGCCACAGAACCTCTCGACCGTGCTGGACAACTGGGATCCAATCGCCAAGGCTTTGTCAGAACCGCAGCGGAAGCGGTGTCGGTATAATTTCAGAGCGTAGCCCCGTATTAGGTTAACGCATATTCGGCTCGCGCCGTGGGCTACTCTCTTTCGCCCTGACAGGCTAGAGCGCTTGCGCTGATCTGCCCCCTCCCACGCTATAATCGTCATCGAATGGACGTTTTCGAGGAACTGGTCCGTCTCCGCAACCTGGGGCAGAAGTGCGCGCTCGCCACCATCGTCGAGGTGCGCGGGTCCATCCCCAGCTATGAGACCGCCAAGCTCCTGGTGCGCGAGGACGGCTCCATGATCGGCACCATCGGCGGCGGCTGCGTCGAGGCCGAGGTGTGGAACGCCGCCCGGGAGGTCATGCAAACGGAAAAGCCCAAGCGCCTCACCTTCAATCTGGGCCAGGACGCCGCCTACGACAACGGCCTCATTTGCGGCGGCCAGCTCGATGTCTTCGTCGAGCCGGTGCTGCCCGTGCCGCACGCCTTCATCTTTGGGGCCGGGCACATCTCGAAAAGCCTGTCGAAGGTCGCCACGCTGGCCGGTTTTGCCACGGTGGTAATCGATGACCGCGACGCTTTCGCCAACCGCGAGCGCTTTCCCGAGGCCGCCGATGTGCACGCCGCGGAGTACGAGGCGGTTTTCCCCAACCTCCCGATCAATGAGACCAGCTACATCATTATTGTGACGCGCGGCCATCGCGACGACATGCGCGTCCTCAAGCTGGCCATCGCCACGCCCGCGCGCTACATTGCCATGATCGGCAGCAAGCGCAAAGTGCTGAACGTCATTCGCGAACTGGAGAAGGAAGGGATTCCGCGCGCGACATTCGAACGTATTCACGCCCCCATGGGGCTGAATATCGGCGCGGTTTCTCCCGAGGAGATCGCCATTTCGGTGGCCGCGGAAATGATCGCGGTGCGCCGCGGCGCCGCGTCCAACTGGCGCTCGCTTTCGATGTCGGTGTTCGCCGACGAATCGCTGCGGGCCGTGCTGGCCAAGTGAGCGCCTCGCTCAGCGTCGCTGGATTGATCCTGGCCGCCGGCGAATCGCGCCGCATGGGTTTTCCGAAAGCTCTGTTGCGATATGGCGAGGAGACCTTCCTCGACCGGCTGGCCGGACTGTTCGCCGCGCGCTGCTCTCCGGTGATTGTGGTGCTGGGCGCCGAGGCGGAGCGGATTCGCGCCGCCGCGCACCCCGCCGCCACTTTCGTTGTGAACCCGGACTGGGCGCGCGGCCAGACCACCTCCATGCAATGCGGGTTGGGCGCCGTTCCTCCCGAGGCCACTGGCGTGCTCTTTACGCTGGTGGACCACCCCGCCGTCGCGCCCGCCACCATCGATGCTTTGCTGGCCGGGCCGCGCGCCGCGCTGGTGCGCGTGCCGCGATACCACGGACGCCGCGGCCATCCCATCTGGTTTTCGCGCGACATCGTCCCAGAGTTCCTGGCGCTCCCCGTGACCGGCGCGGCGCGCGACGTGGTGCGCAGCCATACCGCGCAAACGGAGTTCCTCGACGTGGACGACCCCGGCATCCTGGCCGATATCGACGACCCGGAAGCC
>Ga0326727_10029042_pt1 | contig 10003 bp, 6 predicted proteins | sample MB2enrmetagenome_FD_207643 | JGI IMG/M metagenome (GOLD analysis project Ga0326727, IMG submission 207643) | Lab enriched peat soil microbial communities from McLean, Ithaca, NY, United States - MB29MY | ecosystem: Environmental > Terrestrial > Soil > Wetlands > Peat | place: USA: New York...
GACGGTACCCCCGCCGGTCGGGGTTCTCTTCACCACTCCGCTCCCGCGGTTCAATTCGATTGGAGCGCTGGCGGATCCGAACGGGCAATCGGTGTCCGACAACCCGGATTTGCGCTTTGCGCCGGCGTGTATCGCAACAGTTGCGTACGCGGACCCGTCAGCCTTCGCTGGCGGTCCATTCCTTAGCGGCATCCCGGCGGCGGATTTATACGGCAACGCGACCTTGACCGGTCCGTATTCCCCGAACCAGAACTCCATAGATTACAACGATATCGTCTGGGCCAGCGAAAATGCGTTGTACAATGCGGCCAACAACATCCGCGGCGCGCAGTTCCCCACCGGGAACGCGGTTCCGGCCACGATAGATGTGGTCCTCCTGAACAACGCTCCTGGCGCTTACGCGCCGCCGGATCTATCGTCTACGCTTTTGCCGAGCGTCGCCAACGATCCGACTTACCCTTCGTACAAAGGTAGTCAGCCCGCGGGGCAGTTTTTCAACGAGCCGAGCCCCGCAGCAGTGCAGACCGCGTTTGCGAGCATCGCCGCCCAAGTTTTGCGGCTGGCTGCCCATTAACTACATAGCTGAGCGCGGGCACGCTTCAGTACAGTACTAGGACGGGCGCCCGGCGATTCTTGATGTTAATCGCACGCACCTATAGGACAATTGATTTTCAGATGAAACCCGCTCTCGTACTAAATAATTTTTTCGCCCGGGTCGTTTTTGCGGCCTTGGTTCTCACGTTCTCGGCCAGCGCCGGAACCGTTTATCTGGACAACAATGTGACCATCGGTGCATACACGACTCCGAACTCCGGCGCCGCGTATACCTCGCCTGCTTCTAACCTGGCGACGGGACTTGATTCAGTGGTCAGCGGTATGGCCGCAGATAAATTGAACAATGGGTCCGAAGTCATCCTGGTCGCGAACGAGGGGACAATCTATTCGAGCGGGCCAGTCGCTGCCACCAACGGCGATATCCTGGAGTACACGCTGTCGGGCGCCGTATCCACCTTCAATGTGGCGAACGGCACTAACGGCGTTGTAAATCCCAACGGTATTGCGACCGATGCAGCCGGTAACGTCTATGTCGGGGCAAATGGAGGGGCGGCGCTCGAGGAGTTTTCGTCGACCGGCGCCTACGAATCAACCCTCGCGCCCAGCGGTCTCGACATCCAGTCACTGGTTGTTAACTCGGCCGGCGACGTGCTTGCCGCAGAGGGAAATCAGAATCTGGTTGAATTCTCGGGTCCGGGCGATACCAATGAGACGACTCTTAATGTCACGCTGACCGGTGCCAACCATCTCGGGATGACGTTCGATAGCGCGGGGGATCTGTTCATTACCTACACCTCCAACTCGAATAGTTACAGCGGGGGAATTGAGGAGATCACAGCATCCCAACTGGCCTCACTTTATTCGGCCGGGACGGCAACTCCCACTTCGATCTATTTAGCGGGGAGCGCGGCGACTCCAATGCTCGCTTCGGGTGTAGCGTACGACTACGGCAGCGGTGACCTGGAATTGGCTTACGCCACGTCCTTTTCGCAAGAAAGGGGCGGCGGTATCGAAACGGTTTCGACAAGCGGAACTTTTGTAGGTACTCTTGCAACTACCACTGCAGGTACTCCGGAGGCGATTCTCGATCCTGTTCCCGAACCCGGCACTCTTTTCCTGTCCGGCTTAGGACTCGCGATTTCGATCATCTATCTGCGCCGCAAGAACCTGGCAGTAATTCGTCAAAGCTAAGCAGCCCGTGGGCGGGAGTGTCTGGTCAGCAGTAACACGGCGCGCTGGCCATCGGAACCGGCTAACGGAATCATGTTAGCCAGACCGAAAATCAGGTTCATCATGGCGAATTCGTGAGCGGCTGGCCAGGCCATCGCGAGTAACACGTTCAGCAAAGGTCCGCCGAGAGTGGTCATCATATTCGCCAGGGGCGGACCTGACTCGCGCACGATATACATACCCTTCCACGACATGCCCACCCGCTTGACATGAACCCCCAGCGCGAAAGCGGAGATCAGGTGTCCAGCCTCGTGCAGAAAAAGCACCAGAAGCCACATCAGACAATACGTTACAACCATCGCAAGCCTTCCGTAAGTTGATCGGCAGAATCAATAGAAATCTGCACTATGCGAACTAGCTGAATCTTAGCCGCGTTACCGCTGCCGAGTCCAGATTGCCAATCGTTATGAGTCCTCGTTAACACGAATCAGACAGGGATTTCCGTATAGTACTCAATTCTTCAGCGGCACTGCCAATGGCGGGTATAAACTAGTAACACTTCCGTAAAGTGCTGCTCGAGACTGTGCAGAACAGACGATTGCGAAAATACACTTCGCCCGGCGTGCGCGACCACCGGGTCTCGCGCCGCGTCCTTTGGGACCGGTCGATAACCTTTATCCTTGTTGTCGGCTTTATTATTTCGATCGTCAGTTTCCGGGTAGTACGCACACAGGAGATCCGCAGCGCCCTCGATGAGTTCCACCTCGCCGCATTATCGTCTGAATTCCAGGTTCGACAGGCAATCCAGTCCGATCTGGCGACACTCGAAGCACTGCGCGCTTACATCGGGACGTCGCCCAAAATCCCCGGCCCGGACTTCGATCGCTTTACACAGCAAATAATCGGGAGCAATCCTCACATCCTGAGCCTGCGCTTTGCGCCGCATTCCAATAATCTGCCTGCCGCCGAGACTTCGCACGATCGCTTCGCGATGCCGTTGTACCTGCCGGTCTTCGATGGTCCCCCGGAAAGCGAAAGGCTCAAGGGATACGCGCTCGGCCTGTTTCGCATGAGCGACGTGATCGAACGAAGTCTGCGCGGAATGAAGCCGGAGCCGATCGATATCGAATTTTACGACCTGAGCGGCGCGCTCGGAAAGCGCTTCCTCTATCGGCATCAGACGGCTCTTTCACGCGAGCCCGGGGCAGGCGGTACTACCGTCTCGCGGTATAAGTCGGAAGCCGAAGCGCTCGAAGAGGCGCCGTTCAAACGCGTGGTGCGGTTCGATGTGGGCGGCCGGCAATGGGCCATGGTTGAGACCGGCGGCGATGCCTGGCGTCCGCTGACGTGGCTTTCATGGAGCATTGTGGCCACGGTACTGGTGATCACGGGAATCAGCGCGGTGCATTTCGTGTTGAATGTCGGCCGCGTGCGTACCGACGAAGAACGTTTGCATCTGCAATTGCGCAAAGCGGCGGAGGATGCCCTGCGCATCAGCGAAGAACGCTATGCCCTGGCGGCACGCGGCTCGAAAGACGGCCTCTGGGACTGGGATCTGCGGGCCGGTCTGGTTTTCTATTCGGAGAGGTGGAAGGCCATGCTTGGCTTCGATGCCAAAGCCATCGGCAATAGTCCGGAAGAATGGATCGGGCGTTTGTATCCGGCGGACCGCGCCCGTGTGGAAGCGGAAATCGCCCAGCATTGCGCCGGCAAAACCAACCACTTCCAGACCGAATACCGCATTCTGCACAACGATGGAAGCTACCACTGGATGTTGAGCCGTGGCGTGGCCGTGGTGGATGAAGACGGCGTGGCGACACGCCTCGCGGGATCGCAGACGGATATTACGGAGAGCAAAGCGGCGGATCCGCTCACGGGCCTGGCGAGCCGGCTGCTGCTCGACGAAAAGCTTCAGTTCGCCATCGAGCAGGCGCAAAATAATCCCGATTGGCGCTTCGCGGTGCTGTTCCTGGATCTGGATCGCTTCAAAGTGGTCAACGACAGCCTCGGTCACCTGGCTGGCGACCGGCTGCTGCTGCGTATCTCCAATCGCTTGCTGGCATGTGTGATGGAGCCGCCGTTCGGGGAGGCGCAGACGCTGGTGGCGCGCGTGGGCGGCGATGAGTTTGTGATTCTGATCAGCGGCCCGATCCATCAGGATACGCCCCTTCAGCTGGCCAATCGAATCCGCGACAGAATGACGCCGGCGTTTAATGTGGATGGGCACCACCTGTTCGTTTCCACCAGCATCGGGGTAAGAATCGGGCAGGTCGATCTGAGTCCCGAGACGCTGCTGCTGGACGCCGACACCGCCATGTACTACGCCAAATCGCGGGGCCGGCAGCGCCATGAGGTTTTCGTTCCGGCCATGCGCCTGGATGCGGTGGAAAGGCTGCGCCTCGAGACGGATCTCCGCACAGCCATCGAGCGGGACGAACTGGTGGTGTTCTACCAGCCCAAGGTCTGCATGACGACCGGCATGCTGATCGAACTGGAGGCGCTGGTGCGCTGGATGCATCCGCAGCGCGGCCTAGTCGGTCCGGTCGAGTTTATTCCGCTGGCCGAGGAAACCGGGCTGATTCTGCAGCTGGGAGAATGCGTCCTCAGAAAGGCCTGCCGGCAAATGGCAGCCTGGCTGGACGACTTGAATGTGGGGCCGGGCGTTCGCGTGAGCGTGAATTTGTCGTGCAGGCAGTTCAATCAGCCCGATCTGTTCGACCGTATTATGGGCATCCTGGCGGAAACGGGGCTGCCGGCCGACAGGCTGAGCCTCGAGGTCACGGAAGGCGTCCTGATGGAGAACGTGGACAATGCCGTGTTGCTGCTGAATCGGCTGCGCGCTAAAAACATCGGCTTGCAACTCGACGATTTCGGTACCGGTTACTCTTCGCTGAGCTACCTGCGCCGTCTGCCCTTCGACGGTCTGAAGATCGATAAGAGCTTTGTACACGAGATGGGGCTTCGCCAGGAAAATGTGGAGATCGTCGGTACCATCGCGCTGCTGGCGCGCACGCTGGGCATGACGGTTCTGGCGGAGGGCGTGGAAACCCACGAGCAGATTCAAATGCTGATCGGCGCCGGATGCGACTACGCCCAGGGGAATCTTTTCTCGGTCGCGGTGGACAGCGAGGCGGCGCGCGCCTTCTTCGTCGGGTTCCGGCACATCTTATCCCAAACCAGCCGGCAGGAAGACGAAAAGCACGTCTCCGCCGCCGTCTGACGGAGAAGAGGACATGCGACGACAGCTATCGCCGCGTGTCCCCCGGTTCCACTCCGCTTTGTGGAATCGCGGACTTTTGTCGTAGTATTCACTCATGGTAATTCGAAGGCGCACGCAACGGCGTTTAGCCGCTCTCGCCATCGCTCTCGCCGCCTGGGCCGCGAGTCAATTCCGCCTCACCCACGCAGCCGCTTCCTCCGCGGGGCCCTCTTTCGTGGAATTCGAAAGCGGTCATGTGCGCCCGCTGGCCATTTCACCCGATGGCGCCACGCTCTTTGCCGTCAACACGCCCAATGGCACTCTGGAAATATTCGACCTGACATCCGGAACGCCCGTATTTGTGAGCCGTGTTCCGGTGGGCCTCGAACCGGTGGCCGTGGCAGCGCGAACCAACACTGAGGTATGGGTGGTGAACCATCTTTCCGACAGCGTGAGCATCGTCAGCCTGAGCTCAGTCGCGCTGTCAGCCCCTGCGCCTCGTGCCCGCGGTGGCGCCCAGCCTTTTGAAAGGCCCACGGCAGTACGCTATATCCCCCATGTGATCCGCACTCTGCTGGTCGGCGACGAACCGCGCGACGTGGTATTCGCTGGCAATCCGCAGCGCGCCTTCATTACCACGGCGCATCGCGGCCAGCAGCGCACCGATCCTTCGCTCGCGAATGTGCCCGGCGCGGGCGATCCGCAACTCACTACGGCAGGCATTCCACGCGCCGACGTGTGGATCTTCGATCCCGCCCATATCGGCGATTCGCTGGGTGGCACACCGCTGCGCATCATGAGCTTCTTTACCGATACGCCCCGCGCGCTCGCCGTCAGTCCCGACCAGAAAACGGTGTACGTGGCGGGCTTCAGGAGCGGCAACCAGACCACGTCCATTCTCTATGAAAGGGTCTGCGCCGGTTTCGCGGCCATGCAGCCCTGCAAGCTTGGCGATGGCACTACCAGCCCCGGCGGCAATCCCGGCCCGGCCACCGATGCATCGGGACAACCGGCCCCGCAGACGGCGCTCATCGTCAAGTTCAATAATGCATCCGGCCACTGGGAAGACGAACTGAATCGAATCTGGGACAACTCGGTGCGCTTCACGCTGCCCGATACCGATGTCTTCTCGATCGACGCCAACGCTCTCACACAAACCGCCGCCTACGCGCACGTCGGCACCACGCTCTTCAATATGGCCGTCAATCCCGTATCCGGCAATCTCTACGTATCGAATACGGATGCGATCAATAATGTGCGCTTCGAAGGGCCAGGCACATATGCCGGCCATACCGTGCAGGGACACCTGGCCGAATCCCGCGTGACTGTTATTGCCAACGGCACAGTCAATCCGCGCCATCTCAACAAGCACCTCAACTACAGCCTGCTCGCGGGATCGCCCGGCTTCGATCCCACCGCCGCGACACACAGCCTGGCCACGCCGCTCGGCATCGCGATTACGGCGGATGGCAAGACCATGTACCTCGCCGCCTTCGGTTCGAGCGAAATCGGCGTCTTCGCCACCAGCGAAATTGAGGCCGACACCTTCGACCCGGTGGCCGACAGCGCCAACTACATCCCGGTCAGCGGCGGCGGACCCAGCGGACTGGTTCTCGATCAAGCGCACGGCCTGCTATATGTGGCGACGCGCTTCGATAACGCCGTCAAGGCAATTAACCTCGCCACGCATGTGGAGATCGCGCAGCTTTCCATGCCCAATCCAGAGCCGCCGTCGGTGGTCGAGGGGCGCCCCATGCTCTACGACGCCACGCACTTCTCAGGCAATGGCGAAGCCACCTGTTCCAGTTGCCACATTTTCGGCGACAACGATGCGCTCGCGTGGGACCTGGGCAACCCCGATAACGCCGTCTCGACGAGCCCGATTCCCATTAACCTGGGCGTGCTGCTCACCAATCCCCTGGCGGCGGCCCTGATCTCGGTTCCATTCAAGGTCAACGGCAGCGGCAATCCCACCGATTTTCATCCCATGAAAGGGCCGTTCACTACGCAGACGCTGCGGGGCATCGGCGAATCCGGCGCTATGCACTGGCGCGGCGACCGTTCCACTGGCCCCGCCGGCACCAGCGCCAGCGATCCCAATATTTCCTTCCTGAATTTCGCGCCGGCTTTCCAGACCCTGATCGGCAGCGCTACCCAGCCATCCACCGCCCAGATGCAGGCCTTCGCCAATTTCCAGCTGCAGGTTCTGCCGCCTCCCAACCCGGTGCGCAATCTGGATAATTCGCTCACCGCGAGCCAGCAGAACGGCTTCAACTTCTTCTCCGGCTCGCGCCCTTCGGACGGCATTAATTCCGCCGTTGTGAATGCCGTGCTTGGTGCGCCCGCCTCGTTCACCTGCAACGGCTGCCACACGCTCGACCCTTCGCAGGGCTTTTTCGGCACGGGCGGCAACCAGAGCTTCGAGAATCTTCCGCAGATCGTTAAAATTCCGCATCTGCGCAATCTCTACGACAAGGTGGGGATGTTCGGCGCGCCCGCTGTCACGTTTTATGGCGCGGCCGACAGCGGCAACCTCGGCAACCAGATTCGAGGCTTTGGCTTCACCGGCGACGGCTCCACCGACACTATCGTCCGCTTCCTCAGCGCCACGGTTTTCAATCCTACGGCAAACTCAGGTTTCCCGCAGCAGAATCCCGACGCCACGCGAAGCGCCGTGGAGCAGTATCTTCTCGCCTTCGATTCCGACCTCGCCCCCATCGTCGGCCAGCAGGTGACGCTCACCAGCACCAACGGCGCCGCGGTCGGTCCCCGCATCGACTTACTCATCAGCCGTGCGTCCACCCCGTTCGTTTCGAAGGCGCTGGGCGGCCAGGCTATGGAGTGCGACCTGGTGGCCCACGTGGTTCTGAACCGGCGCATGAATACTTATCTGTACGATCCGACCGCCGGCAACTTTATGGCTGGCGGCGGCCTTACGCGGGTGACCGACGGGACGATGCGCGCCTGGGCCGCGCAGCCGGGACAGGAAATCACCTACACGGCGTCGACGCCCGGCTCGGGTTTGCGCCTGCTCGGTTCGAATTGAATCGGTCGTCAATTTCCTGACGTTAATTGCGACGAGCCTCGAGCTGTCAATTATTTTGACGCTCGGGCATTGAGCGCATACCCAAAAAGTCCCCATAAAACCGACAAATCGGGACCATCCCCGATTGGCTCGCGGCTTGCAAATGCCAGGGCTGGCAGGGCGCCCGATATCCGTCCGCGAAATTTTATGTCAGAAGATATGCCGGTTACCACCGCGCTCGAGGAGATTTCTTCCTTCGCCGATCTGCCGATCGATATTCGGGCAGAATTAGACCGGCGCCTCCTGAAGCTCGGCGACGTGCTGGAGCTGGTGGATGGCAGCGTGATTCCATTGTCGAAACCAGCCGGAGAGCCTCTCGATGTCTTCGCAGGAGGCGTGTTGCTGGGCGCCGGTGAAGTCAACCCCATCAACGAGCACTTCGGCGTCCGTATTACGGCCTTTGGCGCGGGCAACAGGAAACCGGCCGTGGCGCCATTCCCTGGAGAAAGCGAGGGCCACGCCTCCAGAGATGTGCTGTTCCGCTCGGGCGATCCTGTCGCGCTGGCTCTGTTGCGCCACCAAACGGTCTGCCTGAGCGTCGTCGTCGGCCGCACGCAGATGACCCTCGAAAAGCTGGTGAGGCTGACTACCGGCTCCATTCTCGAACTGGAAAGCCTGTTGAAACAGCCGGTGGAAGTGCTGGTAAACGATCAGGTGCTGGCCTACGGCGAAGTAGTCGCCGTCGACGGAAATTACGGCGTCCGAATTTTGTTCGCCGAAGACAATGGACATTCCAAGTAATGCAATAACCGGCGTGAAGATCTGTTTGAAAGGACGGAACAAGGCGATCACTTCCTCTGTCCCGGATCGACATTCGAAGTTGCGGCAGGAGGTTAAAGGATGCATAAAGGACTGACGCGCCAGGGACATGCGGCGAGAGCCGCGTTTTCACGCGACCGGGCAAAGGCGCAGCTATCGCAGCGCGTCCCCAACCCGCTCAAGCGCCAGAGGCACCATCCGTTATGAGTAATCCCGAGGGGTTCCGCTGGCTGATTACCGAATGGGCCCACACACTGGCCCAGGCGATCGAGGGCATGGGCGGCCCGGCGCTGAAGGCAGAGGTTGCGGAGACAGGAGAGCAACCGGGGGGCGAGGGCTCGTTTTGGTGGGCGCAGGAATTGAGCCTGATGCCGGGCCACTCCGTCTGGATCGGGGCCGCGGAATCTTCGTGGCGCGAAATTGGCGGCGGCGTGCTTCAGGCGCTGGGGATCGAAACTCCGGAAGCGGGCGAAATACGGGATACCTACCGGGAAATTGTGGGGCAGTCGCTATCGAGCCTTGCGTCCGCATTGACGGCACGCTGCCACAAGGAAGTAAGCTGCCAGGCGGGCGAGCCGTTCGCTGGCCCACCGGAAACCGGCACGCGCGGTTTTATCGATCTGCGAAACGGCGACGGCACGCGTTTTCAGTTGTGCTTCGTGGCGCGCGCGGAACTCGTGAAGCAGCTCGATCCCGAAGCGCCGGCCCAGGCGAGCGCGCAAGAGGTTGTGGACAACAAGACTGGCAAGCGCGAGCGTACCGAACACGCGGCCGTCGCCATCGGGCCGGTACTGAATCTGGAGATGCCCGTTTGCGTCTCCCTGGGGATTGGAAAGATCAGTCTGGAAGAAGCCTTCAAACTCACCCGAGGGTCGCTGATCCCCCTCGCGCAGCGCGCCGACGACCTGGTGGAGTTTCGCGTGAATGGCAAGCTGGTGGCGCGCGGCGAGGTAGTAACGGTCAACGGCCAGTACGGCATCCGTGTGCAGGAACTGATCAGCCGCAGTGAGCGCCTGGATCAGGTCAGATCCTTATAGGCCTTCAATATTATGCGTGAACTTTCCCAGGATGAGATAGATGCAGTACTCCTTAGCCGTCAGGGAAATTCCGCGGCCAGGCTGAAGAGCAAAGCCCTTCCCTTTGACTTCCAGCGGGTGGACCGCATTCCGAAGTCCCAGCTCAGGACTATCCATTTCCTCCATGAGAATCTGGTGCGCAGCCTCGTCTCCAGTCTG
>Ga0326727_10029043_pt1 | contig 10003 bp, 6 predicted proteins | sample MB2enrmetagenome_FD_207643 | JGI IMG/M metagenome (GOLD analysis project Ga0326727, IMG submission 207643) | Lab enriched peat soil microbial communities from McLean, Ithaca, NY, United States - MB29MY | ecosystem: Environmental > Terrestrial > Soil > Wetlands > Peat | place: USA: New York...
GCTGTCCGGCCTTTTGCTTTCCCTAAGTGAACGCTGTTGGGGCTAAGGGTCCAGGCGGGCCAGGCGCTATCGCGTGGCGACACAGCGAAGCAGAGCTGTGAGGAGATCAGTTTTGGGCCGCCGATTAACGCCGATAAACACCGATAGCACTCCTGTTTTCCATCGGGGTTGATGAACGTTGCATATACTGCACCTAGAAGCTCACGGGATGCGGGTCGGGGCGCTCTTCGGATTCCGCGCGCGTAGCCGTGGCGCTCGCCCTAGGTCAAGGCGGGCAGGATGGGGAAGGTGGAGGATAATGGGTGCGGAAATGCTCAAGCTTTCGATTTTCGGATTGCTGGTTGCCGCCGCCGTCGCCGCCGGGGCGGGCGATTCCACGTCCGCACGGCTGGAGGCGATCTTCTCGCCGCTGGCGGATGGACGATCGCCGGGGTTGGCGGTTCTGGTCCGCCAGGACGGGCGCACGATTTTCCAGCGGGGCTATGGCGTACGCGAACTGCGGAGCCGGGCGCCGATCGACGGCAGCACCGATTTCCGGCTGGCCTCGTGCAGCAAGCAGTTTACGGCATTGGCCACGATGCTGCTGGTCGACGACGGCAAACTGCGGTATGACGAGACGCTCACGGACGTGTTCCCCGGCTTCCCGGAATATGGCCGCGGCATCACGATCCGGCACCTGCTGACGCACACGTCGGGTTTGCCGGACTATGAAGATCTGATGGACGGGCCAAGATGGACGGCGGCACACCAGATTCAAGACGCGGAGGTTTTGGAGCTGCTGGAGCGGCAGGCCCGCGGCAAGTTCCTTCCGGGCACGAGCTGGGCTTACAGTAATTCCGGGTACGTGGTGCTGGGGCTGATCGTGGCCAAGCGATCGGGCGAACCTTTCGGGCGCTTCCTGCGCGAGCGGGTTTTCGAGCCGCTCCAGATGCGCCGGACGCTGGTGTTCGTGAACGGCGAGAACACCGTGCCGAATCGCGCTTATGGACATGCCAGGGAGCGCGGCCAGTTCGTGGAAGCCGACCAGAGCGCCACCTCGGCGACCCAGGGCGATGGCGGCTTCTATTCGAACCTGGAAGACCTGGCGAAGTGGGATGAGGGTTGGCGCGAGGGGCGGTTGCTGAAGGGCAAAGAGATGCGAGCCGCCCTGGTTCCGGTGAAACTGGCGGACGGGTCGGCGCCGCACTGGCCGCGCGAGGCGGGCGGAGATAACCTGGCGCCCGGCAAGCCGGTGGCCTACGGATTCGGCTGGTTTCTCGATCCGTATGCCGGCCGGGCGAGGATGTGGCACAGCGGCAGCACCCGGGGATTCGGCACGGTTATCGAACGCTTCACGGAGGAGGGGCTTTCCATCGTGGTGCTGGCGAATCGCACGGATCTGGACGTGCCCGCGCTGGCGCTGAAGGCGGCGGACGTGGTCAGGGCCACCGGCGGCGCCGGACTGAATCGCCTGTGACTGGGGGGTTGGGGGTTGGGGTTGTGTGCTCGCGCGCTCGCTCCATTCTTGCAGCGGGAGCCGATGTTGAAAATAAAGGGGTTGACTAGGAGTCACAGATTAGCAGGGCCGCCGGCGGCGCCGGATGGAATAAATCTGTGACTTTGGGGGCCGGGGAATGGATGCGCGCGTGCACTGGCCGGCTAGCGTCCGCTCCACCAGGGCGCGCCATGGGGCAAGGTGTGGGGCCAGCCTCGGGTTCAAGAAAACCTCTAGCCACTCGATAAGCAAGAGGAGGGATCGACCTCATCGAGGTGGAATCTGGAGCGGGCATTGAGCACCATCGAGCGCGCCGGACTGGTGGCTGCCGTCGAGCAGGCCGCCGATGGCATCGTCATCACCGACACCGACGGGAAGATCCAGTACGTGAACCCCGCCTTCACCGCGATGACCGGTTATAGCAGCCAGGAGGCCATCGGGCAGTACCCACGCATCCTCAAATCGGGACAGCACACCGCAGCGTTTTACGAAGACCTCTGGAACACCATTCGGGCCGGGCGGGTGTGGCATGGCGAGATGGTCAACCGGCGCAAGGATGGCACGCTCTATACCGAGGAGATGCGCATCACTCCGGTTACCGGCCCCAGCGGCGCGCCCGCCGGGTTCATCGCCGTCAAGCACGACGTGAGCGAGCAGCGGGCGCGGGAGAAAGCGCAGCGCTTCCTGGCCGCAGTCGTGGAGAGTTCGGAGGATGCCATCGCCGCCTACACCCCGGAAGGCACCATTCTGGCCTGGAATCGCGGGGCGGAAACCTTGTCCGGCTATACTGCCGCCGAGGCGATCGGGAAGAACGCGTCCATCGTGATACCGCCAGAGCGGCTGGATCTCCTGGCGCGTTTCACCGAACGGGTTTTGCAAGGCCAGGTGGTTTCCCAGCAAGAGGGCATATGCCAGCGCCGGGACGGCAGCAGGTTTCACGTGTCCGTCACGGGGTCCCCCATCCGCGACGCCGCGGGAGACGTAACGGCGATAGCGGCCGTCCTCCGCGACATTTCCGAACGGCAGGAAGCCGAGCGAAGCCGCGCGCTGCTGGCCTCCATCGTGGAATCTTCCGGCGACGCCATTCATTCGGCGACGCTGGACGGCACCATCAGCACGTGGAACCAGGGCGCCGAAACGCTTTTCGGCTACTCTAGCCAGGAAGCCATTGGCAGGAGCGCGACCATTCTGGCCCCGCCCGGCCGGTCGGAGGAGGTGCGGCAGTGCCTCGACCTCATCCGCCAGGGGTCGAGCTTCGGTCCCGCGGACACGGTTCTGCAGGCGAAGGACGGACGCCTGGTGGATGTGTCCCTCTCCATCTTCCCCATCCGCAATGCGACCGGAGAGTTGACCGGCGCTTCCGCCATCGCCCGCGACATCGGCCGGCGGCTGCGGGCGGAGCGCCAGCTTCGGGAAAGCGATGAGCGCTTCGCGGACGTTTTTGAGCACGCTCCGCTCGGTATGTCGGTGTGCTGGTTGGACGGGCGCATCATCCAGGCGAACGCCGCGCTTTGCCGGATGCTCGGATATTCCGTAGAGGAACTGTGCGCCACCACCTTTGGGAAGCTCAGCCACCCCGACGATGAGGGGCCTTTCCTGCAGAAGATGGAACGCTGGCTGGGGCAACCGGGCGAATACCTGGACGCGGAAAAGCGCTTCCTTAACCGCAATGGCAAGGTGGTGTGGGCGCGCGTGCGCATGTCGCTGGTGAAGGACTCCGGCGGCAGCCCTTTGTATTTTGTGGTCCACGTGGAGGACATCACCGAGCGCAAACGCGCGCGGGAGGTGCTGCGCGAGAGCGAAGAGCGGTTCCGCATCCTGGCCGACAGTTGCCCGGCCATGATCTGGGGCAGCAATCCGGAAGGCGGGACGCAGTTCATCAACCGGGCCTACCGGGAGTTTTGCGAGGTGCTGGGGGAAGAGTGGGAAGACAGCCGGTGGCACCCGCTGATTCACCCCGACGATGTAGGGGAATACGTGCGCGCGTTCCACCACGCGGTGCGGGAACGCGCGCCTTTCCGGGCCGAAGCGCGGTTCCTGCGAGCCGACGGCGAGTGGCGCTGGGTAGCCTCCTACGCCGAGCCGCGCCTCTCGGCCGGCGGTGAGTACCTGGGGCACGTGGGCATCAGCCCGGACATCACCGAGCGGAAGCACGCCGAGCAGGCCCTGCAGGCGAGCGAAGAGAAACTTCGACAGTTGGCGGAAAACATCCGTGAAGTCTTCTGGATGTCGTCTCCGGCGAGCAACGAGATACTCTATGTCAGTCCGGCGTATGAACAGGTCTGGGGCAGAAGCTGCGAGAGCCTCTACCAGGACTCCTTATCCTGGGCCGAGGCGATCCATCCCGACGACCTGCCGCAGGCCCTGGATTATTTTGCCCGGCAACGGCGGGGAGAACCGGTGGATTCGGAATACCGGATCCGCACGCCCGGAGGCCAGGAGAAATGGATACGGGACCGGGCTTTCCCGGTGCGCGACGAAGCCGGCCGCATCATTCGGATCGCCGGGATTGCCGAGGAGATCACCGAGCGGAAACGCTATGAAGCGGAGTTGATTCAGGCGCGCGAGGGCGCCGACGCCGCCAACCAGGCGAAGAGCCGTTTTCTGGCCAACATGAGCCACGAAATCCGCACACCTATGAACGGCGTGCTGGGCATGCTGCAACTGCTCTCGACCACCGATCTCAATCCGGAGCAGCGGTATTTCGCCGAAGTGGCAGAAACCAGCGGGCGGGCGCTGCTGAGCCTGGTCGACGATATTCTGGACCTTTCCAAGATCGAGGCGCGCAAGGTGGCCCTGGAGCGGGTGGACTTCGACCTGCGCCAGCCGGTCGCGGAGGTTGTTGAGCTCCTGCGGGTGCAGGCGGAGGCCAAGGGACTGAAGCTCCGCTGGCAGGTGGCGCCGGAGGTTCCGCAACTTCTGCGGGGCGATCCTCACCGCTTGCGCCAGGTATTGACCAATCTCTGCGCCAACGCCATCAAGTTCACCCAGCGCGGAGAGGTCGTGGCGGCGGTGGCCCTGGAAAGCCAGGTCGGGAGCGCCGCAACGCTGCGCTTCGCCATCACCGATACGGGTATCGGGATACGGCCCGACCAGGCCGCGCGGCTATTCTCGCGCTTCACCCAGGTGGACGCCTCGTCCACCCGCAAGTACGGAGGCACGGGGCTCGGCCTGGCGATCTCCAAGCAGCTTGTGGAGATGATGGGAGGCGCCATCGGCCTCGACAGCCAGGAAGGGCGGGGCTCCACTTTCTGGTTCACCGTGGTGATGGAACTGGCGCCCGACTGCGCGTCCTCCGCCGGCGAGCGGGCGGAAGACCGGCCTGGGGGAAGCGTCGGGAGGGTTCGTCAACCGCGCATGACGCGCATCCTGGTGGCGGAGGACGATGTCACCAACCGCGAGGTAGTGCTGGCCCAACTGGAAAAACTGGGATACCCGGCCAACGCCGTCTGCGACGGCGCCGAGGCCGTCCGGGCGGTGAAAGAGGAACGCTACGACCTGGTGCTGATGGATTGTCAGATGCCGGTGATGGACGGCTTCGAGGCCACTCGCCAGATCCGCGAATCGGCGCAGGCGCACATTCCGATCATCGCCCTGACCGCCAGCGCCATGGCGGGCGACCGGGATCGATGCCTGCACGAGGGCATGAACGACTATCTGGCCAAACCGCTCGAGCTGGAGCGACTGGCGGAGATGATTGCCCGCTGGCTGGATACCGGCAAGGGAGAGTCCGGAGCCGCGGCCGGCGAGCCGCGCAAGCCGATTTTCAACGGGGAGGCCCTGCTGCGGCGGCTGATGGGAGACCGGCGATTAGCCGGCATCACGCTCCAGGGCTTTGTCCAGGATGTCCCCCTGCAGTTGAATCGTCTGCGCGCCCGGGTGGAGGCGGCCGACGCCTCCGGCGCGCGGTCGCAAGCGCACGCCTTAAAAGGCGCAGCGGCGACGGTCGGGGCGGAAAGCCTGCAGGCCCTCGCCCTGGCGCTGGAACGCGCCGGAGCGGAAGGACGGCTGGACCGCTGCGGTGAACTGCTGCCCCGCGCCGTCGAGGAGTTCGAGCGGTTCAAGCGAACCATCGAGAGGGCGGCATGGATATAGGCAGGAGCGTCTCTGGCGGCAGAAACCCAAGACACAGGCAAGAATGCCTGTGCCACGAAACCCAAGACACAGGCAAGAATGCCTGTGCCACGAAAAGGATGACCGGCCATGATCGATCTGGACGACGAGTTAGCGCAGGAATACCTGGCGGAGTGCCGCGAGCACCTGGATACCATTGAGGCCGATCTTCTTGCCATGGAACGGCGTGGAGCGGAGATCGACGAGGAACTGGTGAACCGTGTTTTCCGGGCCGTACACTCGGTCAAAGGAGGGGCGGGGTTTTTCGACCTGGTGAAGATTCGCGAGTTGGCCCACCACACCGAAGACGCCCTGGCGCTGATCCGCGCCCGCACCTTGGTACCGACGCCGGAGCGGGTGCGCATATTGCTCCGTGCCACCGACACGTTGAGCGAGCTGATTGACGACCCCGAGACCAGCAACCAGGCGGATATCGGCGACATGGTGGCCGCGCTGGCGGCGGTTTGCGCCCCCGGACGGACCGCGGCGGATGCCGGGCCCCACCAGAACCAGCGACTGCGGGTGCTCCTGGTGGAAGACGATTTCGTCAGCCGCCTGCTGCTGCAGACATTTCTTTCCCGCTACGGCGAATGTCACATCGCGGTCAACGGCCGGGAAGCGGTGGAGGCGTTCTGCTCGGCCGCGGAGCAGGGGCAGGGATACGACCTGATCTGCATGGACATCATGATGCCCGAAATGGACGGCCGCGAGGCCGTCCGGCAAATCCGCGCCCTCGAAGAAGCTCGTGGAATTCTGTCGACCAACGGCGCCAAGATCATCATGACCACCACCGTGACGCAGATCAGGGAAGTCAGCCGCTGCTTCATGGAACTGTGCGACGCCTACCTCCTGAAGCCCATCGATCTGGGGCGGCTGCTGGGGCACATGCGGGCGTATCAACTGGTCCCATAAAGGCGGGGGTTGGGGATCGGGGGTTGGGGGTTGGGGGCATACGCGTTAAAGTTGCCGCCCAAGGCCGCTACCAGATGGAAACCCAATCAATGTCGTCCACAATAGGCAGTGTGGCGGTGATGATTGAGTGACGGTACCTTAACGCCTATGGGGGTTGGGGGTTTTGCTCGCCAACGGCGAGGGGGTTGTGCGGCCGACGGGGGCATGCCAGCTTGCTAGACTGATGTGAAGGTAAGAGGCATGCCACTCGAATTCGTGGGACGATCGCTGGCCCTCAGCACGGCCGCCATGAGCACCGCTACAAACGCGCTTTCCACGGGCGCCGCGGAGATCTGGACTGTGTTGCACGTGGAGACTTCGGGCTGCGGCTTCCTGCCCGACCGCCGGCCCCCGATTCTCTTCGAGCGGCACATCTTCAGCCGGCTCACCAATGGCCGGTTCGATCTTTCGGATGTCAGCAATCCCGAGCCGGGCGGCTATGGTGCTTTGGGCGCCAACCAGTATGTGCGCCTGGCCAACGCCATCGCCGTCGATCGCGCCGCCGCTCTTGAAAGCGCGTCCTGGGGACTGGCGCAGATCCTGGGCTCCAATTTCGCGCAGGCCGGCTTCCCCGATGTCGAGAGCATGGTGGCGGCGATGAGCGAGTCCGAGGACCGGCAACTGGCCGCCTTTGTAGCGTTCCTGACTGCCAATCGTTTCGACCGCCTCCTGCAATCCCACGACTGGACTTCCTTTGCCCGGGGATACAACGGCCCGAACTTTGCCGTGAACCAGTACGACACCCGGCTGGCGCAGGCGTTCGCGCAGTTTTCGACCGGACCATTGCCGGATCTGAACGTCCGCGCCGCGCAACTCTATCTCACCTTTGCGGGCGTGGATCCCGGGCCGGTCGACGGCATGATGGGCGCGCGAACGCGCGCGGCGCTGCTGGCGTACCAGCAGCGGCAGAGCGTTGCGCCGAGCGGCCAGGCCGATCCGGCAACGCTGGCGTCTTTGGCCCAGGTGGCGCTGGCCTGAGAGCGCCTACTTGCCGATACAGAATGTCGAGAAGATACGATTCAGGATGTCGTCGGCGGTGGTGGCGCCGGTGATCGCGTCGATGGGGCGCAGGGCCGCGTAAAGATCCAGGAGGAGCATTTCGTGCGGGATCGACGCTTCCACCGCCCCGCGCGCCTTCTCGAGGTAGGCTGCCGATTCGCGCAGCAGTTCTTCGTGGCGCAGGCTGGTGATGAAGCCGGTCTCCGAATCGAGCGCGCCCTGGGGGGCGATGGATTCCAGGATGGCTTCGCGCAGGCGGGCAATGCCTTCGCCGGTAAGCGCGGAGACTTGAAGACAGGGGTTGGGGGATGGCGGGGCCACCGGCGGCGCCGGATTGAATAATCCGTGACTTTGGGGGTTGGGGGTTGGGGGTTGGGGGTTGGGGCTGTGTGTGGCTCGCTGCGCTCGCCAAAACCAGGGACCTGTGGCCAGGGGCCGGGAGTCACAGATTAGGTCGCACTTGTTTCCGACCACCAGGTGGCGGCCTTGCGAGGCGGCGCGCGCGATCAGCGCGTCGTCCTCGGGATCGCGGGGTTGGGAGAGATCGATCACCACCAGGGTCAGGTCGGCATCCGCCATGGCCTGGTAGCTGCGCTCGATGCCCAAGGACTCCACCAGCTCCGTGCCGGCGCGGATTCCGGCCGTGTCGTAGAGTTTGACGGGAATGCCGCCGATGGCGGCGGTCTCCGAAACCAGGTCGCGGGTGGTGCCGGGAATATCCGTCACGATGGCGCGGTCCTGCTCCAGCAGGCGATTGAAGAGGCTGCTCTTGCCGACGTTGGGCCGGCCCACGATGGCCAACGTGAGCCCCTGCCGCACCAGCCCGCCGTACTGGAAGCTGGCGGCCAATTGCCGAACGGCATGGGTGATGGGGTCGAGGCGGCGGAGGATTTCGGCGGCCGGAGCCACGCTCACATCGTCCTCCGCGAAATCGATGCCGGCTTCGAGCAGGGCAATCAGCTCCAACAACTGCTCCTTGATGGGGGCAATGCGACGCGAGACCGATCCCGAGGCCTGCTGCGCGGCGATGCGCGCCTGGTAAAGGGTGGTGGCGTCGATTAAGTCGCGCACGGCTTCGGCCTGCGGCAGATCGATGCGGCCGTTGAGGAACGCGCGCAAGGTGAACTCGCCCGGCTCGGCCAGGCGCGCGCCGGCTTCCAGGGCGCGTTCCACGGCATGGCGCAGAACCACGGGCGAGCCATGGCACGAGATCTCGACCACATCGTCGCCGGTATAGGAGCGCGGAGCCTCAAACCAGGTGGCGACTACCTGGTCGATGGGGTGCTGGCTGCGATCCAGCAATTGCGCCAGGTGGGCGTGCCAGGAGCGCCATTCGACGGGCGAGAGAATGGATGACGCAATCGAGCGGGCGGCGCGGCCCGAAATCCGTACTACACCCAGGCCACCGCGGCCGGGAGGAGTGGAAATGGCGACGATGGTATCGTAGAGATTCAACGGCGGGATTCAACGGCGGTGGGCGGGCCGCGAGCCGCTGCGGCGCGGCCCGCGCGAGCTGTCGCCGCGAAACTCCATGCCGCGCGGCGGTTCCGGCAGGCTGGCCATGCCGGCGGGATACACCACCACCTGGCGGCCGGGACCGAAGCCCGCACTCTCGCTGCGCACGGCGGTCTCGCCGCGCAGCGCCAGGTGGATCACGCGGCGCTCGCGGCTGTTCATGGGGCTGAAGCGGAACGGCACGCCGGTGCGCTTCACCTTCTCGGCCGCGGTTACGGCGCTCACCCGCAACTCTTCGATGCGCAGCAGGCGATAGTCGTTGGCGTCGAAGGAAATCCGCGAATGATCCTCGGAGGGCATGCGCAGAATCTCCATGGTGACATGCTCGAGCGCCAGCAAAAGCTCGGCGCGGTTGGAAAGAAGCAAGTCCACGTCGTGTCCGGAGAACTTCACCACCACGTCGGGAGTCTCGAAATCGTCGCCGGAAGCCGCGCCATCCAGGATTTCGTAGTTGACCTTGAATCCTCCATTGCGGAGGGTCTGCCGTAAGAAGCCGTCGATCCGCGAACCGATCGACGACACGGTGTACTTTCGCTCATTCACAGAGGCTATTTCCTACCGTTCTTTTTCTTGGGCGGAGCGACCGACTCGGCAGCCTCCACCGCCGCCTGGGTATGGTTGAAGAACCACTGCTGGGCCATTTGAACCAGGTTACTGGTCAAGTAGTATAACACCAGGCCGCTGGCAAACCAGTAGAACATGTAACCGAAGATCAGGGGCATGAACATCATCATTTTCTGCTGATTGGGATCGGCGTTGGCCTGCGGGGTGAGCTTCTGCATGGCGAACTGGCTGGCGATCATGAGCAGCGGCAGAATCTTGATGGGCAGATGCTCGGGCTGGGAAAGATCCGTCACCCAGAGCCAGGTGGCGCCGCGCATTTCCACCGACACCGTGAACACCTTGTAAAACGCGAAGAAGAACGGAATCTGGATGAGCATGGGGAAGCAG
>Ga0326727_10029044_pt1 | contig 10003 bp, 9 predicted proteins | sample MB2enrmetagenome_FD_207643 | JGI IMG/M metagenome (GOLD analysis project Ga0326727, IMG submission 207643) | Lab enriched peat soil microbial communities from McLean, Ithaca, NY, United States - MB29MY | ecosystem: Environmental > Terrestrial > Soil > Wetlands > Peat | place: USA: New York...
GAAAGGAGATCAACCCCGCCTGATACCCTGTCCTTCAGGCTCATTCTTGGATTAGAAAACGCTATTCCTTATGCCGACAATTCCTTATGCCGGCTGCCTCCTGTCAACCAACTACCACCCGACCAAACTGTTATCGTCTGCGCGCCCACAGAGCACAAGTGTAGCTCGCAGTTTAACCATTAGATTTTAAGCCCCAGTTCTTTGAGTTTCCTTAATGCTTCGGCGTTTCCCTTAGCATCATCCACCGGATTGTGAGTGTGCGTAGTAATCCGATATTTCTTCCACTCTGATGCCTTGGATGCATCCTTGACCATGCCGCAGTACAGATCACCGATCCGACGACCTGAGAATCCAAACGGGTTGCGTCCCAGAAAGCGATGGAAGTAATAATTGATGAACTGCCAGTCGAACGCAGGATTGTCCGACGTGAAGACTGGCCGACCCTCAACGTGCGTCGTGAGCCATTCTGCAAAATTCTCAATCACCATTTTCGGTTCGTCAAAACCTAGGTGCTGTTCGCGGGAGAAGCCGCTCACGGCCAACGCGTCGGGAACGAATCGGTCAGAAATGGGACGTGTCCTGCCATAAAATGACTTGTCGAGCAGATCGTCAAAAATCACAGCACCGAAGCACACCATGGAAAACTCCGCAGGAATCGGCCCGTCAGACTCAACATCCACGACGATATAGCTTATAGAGTTTCCTGATAGTTCCTCACTCGACATCATCTCCTATGACTCGGCAACCAAACGGGCAAGCGTGGAAATGCACCTGCTCAGGCGTCTGGCAAGCAAACCTGAGCGGGCGATGGCGTTATAGAAGGCGAAGTATGCGGCTATGCCTGCCTCTGCCTGCCGTATCGAGGGCGTCATGGCCGGCTGGAAAACACGCGTGAGCCGGTCGTTCCTGGGCTTCCGTACATAGTTCGTTTATGACGATTCTCCGGTACGTGTCGTGATCCCGAATATCTTCACGGCGCGGAACGCCGGCCGCAGCTACTACAACTGAATCTGCGCGCATCCGGCGAGAGATTAAGGGACACTGCCGAAACCGCGCCGAGGGCCTATGGAACCTTACCCTCGCAACCGAAGCCCCGACGAAGTCGCCTCAGCCGTCATGCCTCGAAAGTCTGCAATCAATGCGGCGGCATCGGAGAGTTCGGACGCTGGATAGGTCGTCAGCACGCCAATGGCTTTCATCCCCGCCGCGCGCGCCGCCGCTATGCCCGCCGGAGCGTCTTCGAACACGACACACCGTCCGTATTCGACGCCCAGCCCGTCCGCCGCTTTCATATACACTTCGGGGTTCGGCTTGCCGCGCTCCACATCCTCCGATGCCACCAAGACATTCGGAATCTGAAATCCCAACTTGCGCAGGCGAGCCATTGCAACCACCCGCTCGCCCGACGTCCCGATGGCCCATGTACCGGCCGGTAAGCTCTTCACGAACTCCAGCGCGCCCGGTATCGGAATCACGTCATCCAGAAGGCTCTGTTCAATCTCCACGAAGCGATCAATCTCCGTTTGCCTGTCCAACTCCGGCGCCACGGCTTCCAGGATTTCAGCAGTCCGTCGGCCATGTCCAATCCTCAGGAGCAACTCAGGGTCCAGTCCATGTTCCTCGGCCCAAATGCGCCACGATTTCTCCACCACCGCAATGGAATTTGCCAACACTCCATCCAGGTCAAACAGTATTGCGCCAGTTTGCAGAACGAGTTCTCTCATCGAATCCAAATATAGCTTTGATAGGATGCAACGAGTGAAAAAACCACATGAAATTACCCTGGGCCTGATCGTCGGCAACCGCGGCTTCTTCCCGGATCACCTGGCGAAATCGGGCCGCGAAGAAATGATCTCGGTTTTGGAAGCAGCCGGCGTTAGAGTGATCGCGCTTGGCACATCCGACACGAAATACGGCGCCGTTGAGACGCGCGTCGAGTCGCGTATTTGCGGCGAGCTCTTCGACCGCCACCGGCATGAAATCGACGGCGTAATCATTACGCTGCCCAACTTTGGCGAGGAGCGAGGTATCGCCGATGCCTTGCGTTATTCCGGGCTCAATGTTCCGGTCCTGGTGCAGGCCACTCCGGATACACCCGGCCGCATGACCATCTCCGACCGACGCGACAGCTTCTGCGGCAAGATGTCCTGCTGCAACAATTTGAAGCAATACGGAATTCCTTACTCACTCACTACGCTGCACACGGAAGCCCCCACCTCGCCTGAGTTTGCAAAAGATCTGGCGTGGTTCACGTCCGTGTGCCGCGTGGTGCGTGGCATGAAGAACCTGCGCATCGGAGCGATCGGCGCGCGTCCGGCCGCTTTCAACACCGTCCGCTATAGCGAAAAAATCCTTGAAAAGGCAGGGATTTCCGTTGAACCTATCGACCTTTCGGAGATCTTCGGTCGCGCAGCCAAGATGGCGGATGACGACCCGGCCGCAATCGACAAACTGGGGGCGATTGAAGCGTACGTCTCAACCGGGACCACGCCCCGGAAAGCCTTGCTGAAGATGGCGAAATTTGGCGCCGTAGTGGACCACTGGATGCATCAGACCGAAGTGGGCATCAGCGCCATCCAATGCTGGACTTCTATGGAGGAATACTTCGGCGTCGTCCCCTGCACGGTCATGAGCATGATGAGCAACAACCTCATGTCCAGCGCCTGCGAGGTGGATATCTGCGGCGTTATCGGCATGCATGCTTTGCGGCTGGCCTCCGGCACCCCGAGCGCTCTGCTGGATTGGAACAATAACTACGGAAATGACCCGGACAAAGCCGTCTGTTTCCATTGCAGCAACTTACCCAAGCACTTCTTTGACGAGGTCAAGATGGACTTTCAGTTGATCATCGCGGGGACAGTTGGTAAGGAGAATACCCACGGCACCGTGGTGGGTAAAGTGAAATCGGGCCCCATGAGCTACGCGCGCTTCTCCACCATCGACGCGGAGGGCAAAATCCGCGGCTATGTGGGCGAAGGCGAGTTCACGTCCGATCCCCTGGACACATTCGGAGGTGCGGGTGTGGTGCGGATCCCCGGCATGCAGAAACTCCTTCGCTATATCTGCGAGGAAGGCTTTGAACATCATGTCGCCGCGAACCTTTCCAGCAGCGCGTCTGCGGTGGAAGAGGCTGCGTCCAAGTATCTCGGCTGGAGCGTCTATCACCACCAATGAGCATTGTCGCCGGTGTTGATTTCGGCACGTTAAGCGTGCGCGTTTCGATCTTCGACAGCCAGAAGGGCAAGCTGGGTACCGGGATTGGTGAGTATCCGCTGCACCGGCGGCGCGAAGATCCGGATCATGCGACCCAGAGCCACGCGGATCACATGACCGCCCTGGTCTCGGCCACCCGCCTCGCAATTGCGGACGCCGGTATCGATGGACGTCTGATCGAAGCGATCGCCCTTGATACCACGGGTTCCAGCGTGATCCCCGTTGGCCCCGGCCTTGAGCCGCTCGACGAGTATTACCTCTGGTGCGACCATCGCGCCTGGCGGGAAGCGGCCCTGATCACCAAAACGGCGCACGAACGCGGGCAGGCTGCAATCGGCTGGTGCGGAGGCGTGTACTCCTCCGAATGGGGTTTTTCGAAACTGCTTCATTGGCTGCGCCATAATCCGGAAAAGCGTGAGCAATTGGTTACCGCTTTTGAACACTGTGACTTTGTAGCGGCCGTCCTCTGTGGCATCACCGACCCTCATCAGGTTTCCCGCAGCATTTGCGCTATGGGTCACAAATGGATGTGGAACGCGTCGCTCGGCGGCTTGCCGGCTGAAACCTTCTTGGTCGCAGTGGACCCGCTCTTCGCAGGTGTGCGGGAGAAGATGTCTCTCGGCCGCTACGCCACTTCGGACGCAATCGCAGGCACGTTGAGCCCGGAATGGGCGTCGAAAATGGGGCTGCGCGCGGGCATTCCGATTCCCGTCGGCGCCTTCGACGCGCACTGGGATGCCATCGGTGCGGGCTGCCGGTTAGGTGATGTCGTCAACGTGATTGGCACTTCCACCTGCATCATCGGAATGAGCGAATCCGCCACGCTGGTTCCTGGGGTCTGCGGTGTCGTGCCTGGCTCCGTGCATCCCGCGTACACGGGAATCGAAGCCGGACTCTCCGCTACCGGAGATATCTTCGATGCCATCGCGCGCCGAGCGTCAACTAACGTTTCCGAACTTTCCCGCGGCCTGGAACAATTCAACCCGGGTCAAACCGGTTTGCTGCGATTGACTTGGGATAACGGCGACCGCACCGTCCTGGTGAATCCGGAACTGGGAGGCGCAACCCTGGGTTGGCACCTGACGACCACCGCACAGGACGAGCTATTCGCGGCGATAGAAGGGACCGCCTTCCACACGCGCATCATTCTGCAGCGCATGGAGGAGCATGGGGCGGCAGTGCATCGCGTGATCAATGGCGGCGGAATCCCGCGCAAGAACCTTGTGCTCAACCAGGTGTATGCGAATGTCTTGAACAAGCCCATTCTTGTCCCCAATGGTGACGTCACAAGCCTTGGGTCCGCTATCTTCGCGTTTATGGCGGCAGGCGCATTTCGGACCATCGAAGAAGCACAGGATACTCTATGCCCTTCGTATACAACTTATGAGCCGCAAGCCGGCAGCCGCGCTATCTATGATGAGTTATTCGGCCTTTTCCGGCGGCTCTATTTTGAGTTCGGAAAAGGCGATGTGCTGCCGGCCTTGCGTCGATTAGCAGCGGAAGCCAAACAGTTATGAGTGCACTTGGTCGCCTTCGCGAGGAAGTCTATGAAGCTAACCTGGAGTTGGTGCGCCGCGGATTAGTCACTTACACATTTGGAAATGCGAGCGGCATTCTGCGCGGCGAAGATTTGGTGGCAATCAAACCCAGCGGGGTTCCTTATGAGAAGCTACGGCCGTCTGACCTTGTGATTGTTCGTCTGGATGGTTCATCCGTTGAAGGGACCATGCGGCCATCTTCCGACTTACCGACGCATCTGGTTTTATATCGAGCCTTTCACGGTATAGGTGGGGTGGTTCACACACATTCCTCTTTTGCGACTTCCTGGGCGCAGGCGGGTCGCGAGATCCCTTGCCTGGGAACAACGCACGCAGACTATTTCCACGGCCCCGTTCCCATTACCGAACACCTGAAAGCTTCAGAGATTGAGGGCGACTATGAGGGCAACACGGGCGACGCCATCGTTCGCCGTTTTACCAACCTGAACCCTTCTGCGTTCCCGGCCGTGCTGGTAGCGGGCCACGCTCCGTTTTGTTGGGGGGCCACGCCCGAATCCGCCGCGCATGCGGCGGTCATCCTTGAGGAAATCGCCCGCATGGCCTATTACACAGTCACCTTGAATGCGGCCGTCGAGCCGATTTCAGCGGTGCTGCATGACAAGCACTTCTTGCGTAAACACGGGGCGAGCCGCTACTATGGGCAGCCCTAGCGTTTGCTGGCCCAGTCCGCCAGATCGCCGGCCCGCCCGAGTATCTTGATAAATGGCTCGGCTATGTCATTGGCGGGCGCACCCTCCAACTTCCTCCATGCCGCCAGGCAAAGCGGTGCGGTCCAGAAGCGCAGCACCACCAGTAGCAGCACGAACCCAATCCCGTCGAACAGAACAAATCCAGCAGGGTAAGACTGGGATTTGACTAATATCAACGGCTCATTCGAAGGATGCTGAACGAATCGATTGATAGCAGCCGCCACGGTAACTACGTCGGATGAGTCTACCTTCATCGCCCGGGTCTGCCGGGTAGCTCGGATACCGATAAGAGGATGATGCACTCCATCCCGCGCACTCAGAGCCAGCGTTGCGATTACTTCATCTGGTTCAGGTTGGGCAACAAACTCATTGGAAGCGCTTTCGACAGGGCCGTACCGTATTACTTTTGAAAATCCCAAAAGCTTCTCCGGCCGCTCTTCGCAGGTGACGCCGCCACCGTCGTAGCTAAACCGCAGTGTTACCTGCCTGACGAACGAGAAGTTAGGACTGAATGCCGCGACGGGCAGTAACAACGGAGCGACCGCCAGAACGACAATCAGGGCCACTCCGCCGGACGGCTTCATTCGCTACTGGATCGTTCCCCTGAGCACGGTCAGCGAACCCGCCGGGAGGTTATAGACCGTCCCCGCCCCGCCCTGCTCCGTGGTGGTGACTGCCGGACCGTCGGGCGACGGATAACCCTTCGCGTTTTCAGGGTGCCAGACATACTGCTGCTGGCCGAAAGTAACCTGCGTTACCGAACCCGAAAAATACTGTGATGCGCCGCCGTTCTGGAATACCACATTCACCGGATGAGCGGCTGTCTCGTCCTTGTTGATCAGCATCAATGACCACTGGCCGTCGGGCCTGAGCAGCGCATACGCGGTTACAATCAGCTCGCCGCCGCTTGACTTCAGGTTGCTTGTAGCGGGGTAGGTATAGTGGGTGGCGTTCACCGGCTCCGCCCATTGCTGAGTTAAGATCTGTGCCGAGAAGAACTGCGAATCGTAGCCTTCGATCTGGCTCTGATTATTCGCCACAAACATTCCGAAGTTACCCCAGGAATTGCATTCCGAAGCTGAAAATAATGGGAGTGGTTCATATTCGTAGTAATAAGCTTGGCTGCCCCCGGCCGTCAGGAAGGTCCCAACGAAATCTGGGAACCAAAGGGCTCCGAACATGGCAACCTGCTGTTCCTGATAATCCCAACTCACGTTCGACTCGGTTACGAACACCGGAACGCTCTTGGGCAGTCCGTCACCCCACCAGGTCTGCAAGCTCTGCGCCGTATAAGCAGGCTCCGTCAGTAAGTTGTTCCAGCCAAACTGACAGGGGTTATAAGGATAGTGCTCATAGGAGAAAAACGCCAAATTATTAATCCCATTGTGCGACGACAGATAGGTAAGGAACCGGTTCACCCAGGACGTGTTTCCGCTGGCGTTTGGCCAAACCTCCACCTGTTGGTCCGCCTGCAGAATGGGCCCACCCAGCTTGAGCGCTGGATTTACCGCGTGTAGCGCAGTCGACCACTGCAAATAGAGAGCGCCATAATCCTCCGGCAGAATATACTGCCCGTCCGGCTCCTCGCCTAACTCCACATAGCCGACGTTGTACCCTTTCCCCAACACATACGCCAGCTCATTGGCGGAATCCTGCGGCGTTCCATAAAGCATAGTCACGGGTATCACTGCGGGGAGCCCGCGCGTGATCCCACTGGTAAACACCAGATCCAGACCGGCCTGCTCCTCGCCTGTTTCCTCCTCGGACGAGTTGTGCCACGGATCTACCGATGAGCAATACGTCAAAGTTTGACTCTGACTAGGCTCATGAACGACTAAGTCGTTAAATACATCTCCATTCAACGTTCCGATGCCAACCTCATTGATCGCGAATCCCATGCAGTCCCTGGGATCCAATGCAGGCTTCTCCGTGCAAGTGCCCGAAGACAAAGTCATGAGGACGCGAATGTACTCCACTGGGCCTTTCGCCGCCGTACCCAAGGACAAAGTCACCGTTCCGCCTTGCCCGCTGGTAACAGTTCCGTTCGGAAACGTAACCCAGGTTCCCGCGCCCTGGCTGTAGATGGCGTCGGAGCCGGTGAAATACTGCACCTGGTAATTGACCGCATACGGATTCGCCCAATTGATCCGGATCGCGTTCACCGTCTTCAGAGCTCCCAGATCAAACAGAACCCATCCGGGGTGCATGGAATCCGGCTCTCCGGTATAGGCCTGGGTCAAATAAGGATTGCTCTTCCAGAAGGTGGAATCGTTCCCGTCATCCAGGCGTGAGTAACTGCTGTTGGTGCCCTGGTCAGTTGTGAATCCGCGACGCGGTAAGTTATACCCATGCGAATGCGCAATGGGCGACGTACTGGTTGTGCTGCTGGTCCAGTACCCAGAGGAGCCGCCGCTATATGCCCCCTGCGGATTCCAATGCCAGTCCTGCACGCTCAGCTCGGTATAGAGCCGGTACGTCAGAGGGCCATAACCGGCACTCAGCATCTGTGGAATGTTTTGAGATGTATAAACTTCATTCACCGTTCCAGTGGGTACGCCGTCCACGCCCGCGCCCAATGCCAACTGAGGGCTGAATGAATTCGTCGCATCCCCCGGAGCGGCCTCCACTGTTACGGACACGACTTGAGAAACCCCAAACGAAGGCGCTAGCAACACGACCGCTGCCAGACTGCCCAGGCTCAATCGGAACATACCACTATCCTATCTCCGCTGCAGCGTTGCTTGGTCCCAGGATTTCATCCGACCGGTACTTACCAGTTCCACGTGTTCTCCTTCCGAACTCTGCCAGTGCATGACGCGAAAGGGTGGCGCCTTCTCCACCAGGAAAGTCTCGGTCCCACCATCATCCTCGCGAACTGTAAATTGGTCATTCTTCTGGGTTGCCGACTGACGGCTCAGCGTTGCCTTCTTCCAGGACAGTGGCTGGTGCTGCTCGCGCACATCGCGCAATCTGGGCAGCAGATCAACAATGCGTTGTTGACCCGTATCCACCAGGGGAGCCGCCATGCCGCGCGCCCAAAACCACAAGGCATCAGCGGAAACGCCATCCCGCGGATAGGAAAGAGTAATCTGTTCGTCCCCTTCCTTCTGGAAACTGTATTGGTGCGAGCGAATCCCGGTGGCGTCGAAGAGGAGTTGATGAAAAAGCTGGCCATCCCACGACTGCAACGAGAAATCCGTCTTCGTCTCAGTTCCCGCCGCGCGTCCCTCCACCGGCGAAAGAGCCACCACGGTGGTGGTCATTTCATCGCATGGCTCGGCGCCAATGGAATAGCGCTCGATCCACATCATCTCCATCACTGGGAATAGATCGCCGTGCTGGGCGGTCTTGATGTCCTCGGGCTCGGCTACGCGGTCGTCTTCGGAAAAAGTTGCGCGCCTGATCACTGCGGTCGCCGTACCCTTGCGTAATGCGCCGCCTCTGACCCGCTCCGTGTTGTAAGTGGAAACCTCGGCGGAACCGTCATCCCAAACCTGGTGAAAATCCGCGCTCAACACAGGCGCGCGCAGCGCAGGGCCAGTGGTCACCTGAGTCGTGGGCGCCTCTTTGGGCGATTGGTTCTGGCAGCCGGCCAGGCAGCATAACAGAATAATAGTAAAGGGAAATGAGTGGCGCACTCTACTCTTGCAGTGTAACCGTTTCCCCTGCGAAATGACGAATAACCTCACATTCAGCCTCATCCGCATCGCATGTTTCACGTGGCTCCTCTTTTGGATCTGGTCGGCCCGCGGGGTCAAGCGCACTGAGCGCAGGGAATCGTTTTTGTCGGGTATGTCCCATCGCCTCGCCCTGATGTGCGGCATGGTCCTGATTTATATTGGAGCGGGACCCCGCTGGCTTCCTCCATCCGAAGTGCTGAATCTGTTTGCTGTCATACTGACGTGGGCCGGGGTGCTCTTCTCCATTTGGGCTCGCGCCATCCTGGGCCGCAACTGGAGCAGTTCCGTGACTCTCAAGAAGGAACACGAGCTGATCTTGACCGGTCCGTACAGTAAAGTCCGCAACCCAATCTATACCGGAATGCTGCTGTGCGGGCTCGGGGTCGTCGTCGCCACCGGCACAATGGACGCGGCCGCGGGATATTTGATCGCGTTCGCTGCGTTGCTTCGGAAGAGCTTGATTGAGCAGCGGATGCTCACCGCTCATTTCGGCGAGGAGTATAGTGCCTATCGCCGCAAGACCAAGCTCCTGATCCCTTACGTCTTTTGATGGTCTGCGAGAATCATTACGAAAGGATCAAACTGAATTGACACAGTCTCTTGTCTTGCTGGCCTCATTCCTCATTGCTATGAATTATCCAATCGCGCCGAAAGGCGACCAGGTCGATAACTACCACGGCCACCAAATCGCCGACCCCTATCGCGGCCTGGAAGACGCTAATTCACCCGCCACGCAGCAGTGGGTGGAGCAAGAGAATGCTCTCACGCAATCCTATCTCGCAAAGCTGCCGGGACGCGATCAGATCCATTCACGCCTTTCCAAACTCTGGAATTTTGAACGCTTTTCACAGGCTTATCAGGC
>Ga0326727_10029047_pt1 | contig 10002 bp, 5 predicted proteins | sample MB2enrmetagenome_FD_207643 | JGI IMG/M metagenome (GOLD analysis project Ga0326727, IMG submission 207643) | Lab enriched peat soil microbial communities from McLean, Ithaca, NY, United States - MB29MY | ecosystem: Environmental > Terrestrial > Soil > Wetlands > Peat | place: USA: New York...
ATGTTTCCCATCAGCGCAATCCGGTTGTTCGTCCAGGCCTTCATCTCCGCCAGCGTGTGCTGAACGCCGAAGTTGAGCAGATTGATTCCCGCCATCTCCAGCAAAGGCGCGCTCGCCTTGCAGGGGGCATCGTTGTGGAAGAACTTAACGCTCACGTCCGCGCTGAAGGCGCGCAGCAAATAAGGCAAGCCGAAGATCTCGAAATCGCGGCGGCTCACAAATCCAACAATATCGTCGAGTAAAAAAATGCCGTCAATCGACGGAAATGCCTCGCGCTGAACCGCGATCCAGTCCACCAAGAAGTCAGTAACAATATCGAGCAGGCGATGCATCAGTTCCGGTTCAGTCTTCAGCGCCTCCAAGAACTCCGGCGTTCCCATCAGGAACGAGGCGATATTGAGCGGGCCGCGAGCAACCGCGAAGCGGATTTTGTGGCCGGCCTTTTCAATCTCCGGCTGCAAGTGCTGGAGCCGCTTGATCACAAAGGGTAGCAAGCCTTGTTTACGCGGATCGGGTCTTTCCAGACGCTCGACCTCGAACGGAGAGTGCAGAACTTGTCTGGCGAAGGGGAATTCGTTCTCCCCCCAGATGGAGACAGATCCGAAGGCCGAGGGTTCCGTGCACATCCCGAATTCGGACCAGAAACCCGGCAGGAAAATCGCTTCCGGGAAGGTGCGAATGGCCGCGAGATTGTCGTTCAGAAAAATGCGTTCGTCGGTGAAGTAATCCAGAATTGTGTGGCCTGCCCAATTCGGGAGCCAGGGACTATCGATGATGAAAGCTGTCGGGAGAGGACGGATCTCTTCTCCGCGAACGACAGCGACTAGCGTCTTCCATTGCTGATCGGTCATGGCCTGTCTTTACCTCGCACAACTTTTGCTTCTAAGCTCACGATTTTAAGCTCCTGTCAAACAATATGCCATATCGTTCGCCGCCGTAGCGCCTTCAAAGCGTCAAAACGCCTGCATCTGCCATTTTTCATAGCCGTCAAGCTATCACGTCCAAGCAGCCGGCTCAAAAGTTCGCGTTTTTCGCTACGTATTTTTGAGGAAATGTTTCGTGGCGAGGAATTGCTCGGGGTCTATTCTACAAGTTCAAAATTAAATGCTCAAAAGCCGCGCTAAGTGCTTACTGGATGCTGTTTTTGGAGCTCCAGCTTCTTTTGACGCCGCCGCTGATAACCCGAATGGCGCTGCAGGACAACCGCCGCGGCTCCACGCAGCCTGTCGAACTCACCGTCGTTGGTAATTCCCAACTTCGGCGCATTCCCGGTCAACATGTTAGCTTCCAGTTCGGCTTGAACTATGGGGCCGAATCGAGCCCAGCACGTGTTAATGTCGCCTGCAATCAGAATCACTTCCGGGGAAAGCGCGGCGGTCACCAGCCGCAAACCTCGGCCCAGATAGGCAGCCTGACGGCTCAGAGCTGCTATGGCGGCAGGATCTTCTTCTTCGGCCATGTGGATCAGTTCATGACTACCGAGGGGCGCCGCATCAGAACGTATCTCAGCATAGTATCGAAGCGCCGCATTAGAAGATGCAAAGACCTCCCAGCATCCATGCTGTCCACAGCCGCAAAGGGGGCCAGTCGGGTCAATCGGAATGTGGCCGAACTCGCCGGCCAGGCCGCTGCGGCTGGTGACAATCTGCCCGTTGGCTAGAATAGCCCCGCCAACACCCTCCGAAACCGCTATGATTACGGCATTGCGGATGCCGTCGAGCTTGCCTGACCATAGCTCCGCAAGCAGGCAGGCATTGGCGTCGTTGGTCAACTCAACCTGCAGCCGCATCTCCTTTTCAATGGCGCTCTTGATGTCGTAGCTGCCCCACTTCAGATTTGGAGCAAGTATAAGAAGCTGCGACTCCGGATCAACACGACCCGGCATGCTGATGCCAATTCCCTCAAAGGAGCGATTGGGGTGGCCGGCGCGCATGGCCTTCATGCAGAAAATGATTTTGCTGATCGAGCCCTCGGGTTCTGAGACAAGAGGCACAACCTCGCGCGCAAGAAATCGCCCATTCAGATCGAGCAGCGCGACAATCGCATGCTTCGGCCGTACATCAGCGGTTAGGATCACTAACCCATCGTTGAGCGCAAGCAGTGTAGGATGTCTGCCGCGAGGCCGCCGTTCAATGGCGCCTTCCTTTACCCATTTTTCGGAGATCAACTGCTCGACAATCGCGGAGACTGTGCTAGGTTGCAAGCCGGAGGCACGCGCCAGGTCCGCACGGGATACAGGCTGTTGGGATCGGATAATTTCCAGAACCACATCGCGATTGATATCCCGCGCGCTTTCGCTGGTCGCCAACTGAACATAGGCCAAGTCGATGCGCTTGATTCCCCGAGTTGTTGGTGACGAACGTGAGGTTGAATTCATGCTTGCCAGTTGACTCAGTATGTCACAAAATGCACTTTTCAGAATAGCAGGTTGCCCATCCGCGCTCTTCCCAGGCTCTATTGGCTCATTACGTATGGAAAACGCTGCGGACGCGATAACATACCGTTTGCCTCGTCATCGTTGTGGAAGCGTTCCCTCACCGGGTCCCAATGCAATCTGCGCCCCGTCTTCATTGCAATATGGTGCACCAGGCAGGTGGAACACGCGCGGTGCCCAATCTCGGCGGGCGCGATGGGCGCTTTCCGGCTGCGGATGCATTCCAGCCAGTTGCCATGCTGGTCATCGCTTTGATACAAATGAACTTCCTCGGCCCCGATTACGCTCTCCAGAATCTTTGCGTCGCTGGCCATCAGCGGTTGCAGGGTTTGCGGCTTGCCACTCGGATCGCTGGCCGTGACTTCAACATCGCGGGTTACAAAGATCCATCCCTCGCTCCCGTGGAACTTGATGCCATTGGGAAAGTCTCCGCTGATGTCCATGGTGACGCCGTTGGCATAGAGGCCATGGGTGAGAAAGTTGCCATGCACATTCCATAATCCGTGTTTGGGAAACTCCGCCGTGCCCCACACCTCGATCGGTCCCGTGTATTCCGTATTCATGCCCCAGTGGGCGGTGTCCACATGGTGCGCGCCCCAGCCGGTGATCATGCCGGCTCCAAACTGCTCGCAACGCAACCAGCCGGGGCGTCCGTAGCCCTGCTGCGGATGCACGCGCATCTCGGTGTAGTAGACCTCGGGCGTGGAGCCCAGCCATGCGTCGTAATTGAGGTTAGGAGGTATCGGCATGGGCGGCGCATCCTGCCCGCTGGGGTCGCCCGGCAAGCCTATCTCCACATGCTTGATCGTCCCGATGCGGCCATTGCGCACCAGTTCGCACGCCCGATGAAACTGCTTCCACGACCGTTGCTGCGATCCGACTTGCAGAATCTGCCCCGACGCCATCACCGCATTGCTCATGGCGCGCCCCTCGGCAATGGTCAGCGATGCCGGCTTCTGCAGGTACACGTCCTTGCCGGCACGCACCGCATCCACCGCCAGAATCGCGTGCTGATGGTCGGGTGTGCTGATCACCACCGCATCGATGTCCTTGTTGGCCAGTAATTCGCGGTAGTCATGGTAGCCGGTTACGCCGTCGTATTGCTTGCCGGTCTTCCCGGCATAGTAGCCGTTGACGAGTGCCCGGCCCTCTTCCATCCGCTTGGAATCGAGATCGCACACCGCCATGATGCGCGCCTGTTCATACTTCCAGATTCCCGGCAGATCATGGCCGCGGGAGATGCGGCCCACGCCGATCGCTCCAATGTTGATGCGGTTGCTGGGTGATTTCTGTCCCATCACGCTGGCCGGCACAATCGCCGGAAAGCCCGCCGCCGCAACCGCGCCCGCGGACATTTTCAGAAACGTCCTGCGCGGGTACTCCGTACTCGTGTTGATGGCTGTCATGGCTATCTCCTGCTTGATCTTTAGTTCATCCCTTCCTGCACCGGTCTACGCAGTGAAGTTGAGACGCCGCGCGTTCTTCTGTGCCTTTAGCACCAGTTCGGCAGCCAAAAGCGCTTGCTGTTGATCTTGCGCCGTATGGGTGCGGTTCACAATATCGGTGACAAACTGCGGCCCGAAGGGCAGCACCACATGGCTGCAATCCATGTAGCGGGTCTGCTTCTTGTCCACGATAAACAGATGGTTGCCGCCTGGCCGGCCGGCGATATCGAGATACTTACGCAATTCGATATACCCTTCGGTTCCCAGAATGAACAGCCGCCCATCGCCCCACATGCCCAGGCCATCCGGAGTAAACCAATCCACCCGCACATAGCCCGCGCCGCCGTTGCCCTGTAGCATCATGTCGCCAAAGTCCTGAAATTCAATATGCTCGGGATGATTCACATTCGCAATCTGCGAGGCTACCACGGCAGCCGTCGTCGAACCCGTGTAATAGACAAACTGGTCCGCCTGGTGCGATCCGATGTCGCACAAGATGCCGCCGTACTGCACCGGGTCCCAGAACCAATCGGGACGGCTGGGGGCGTTCACCTGGTGGGGCGCGATGTTGATTGTTTGCACCACCCTTCCGATGGCCCCGGCCTTGACCAGGTAGCCGGCCTGCACGGCTGCCCTCACTTCAAGCCGCTCGGAGTACATAATCGCAAACATCCTGCCGGTCTGCGCGGAGACTTTGCGCACCTCGGCCAGTTGCTGCAATGTCGTAATGGCCGGCTTGTCGCTGAGATAGTCTTTGCCGTGCTTCATGACGCGGATGCCGAGCGGGGCGCGCAAATTTGGGATGGATGCGCTGGCCACAAGCCGGATCGAGGGATCATCCAGGATCTCGTCCTCGCTCTTTGCCAACCGCGCCTGGGGATAAATTTTCTGAAAGCCGGCAGTCTCCCTGGGAAGCGTCGAATAGAATGCGGCCAACTCCCCGCCGCCGCGAATCACGGCTGCCGTGATGCCCATGATGTGAGCATGGTCGAGGCCGATCACGGCAAACTTGATGGAGTGTTTCGGCTTTGCATCCTCATCGGCTCCGGGCGCGGCGACTTCATGCGCAATATGCCCGCCTCCCGCATGCAACCCGAAAGCCGCTTCCGGCAATGTCGATAACATACCCGCTGCTCCCATGGTCTTCAAAAAGTTTCGCCGGCCTAAATTCTCATATTGCATCAGTCTCACTCCTCTTTGCCGGTGCATTTTCCCATGCGCTAATTAGAACAACAGGAGTCCGTGCCCGGTTGCATATTGTGCGCTGCTCAAACCGCCATGCCGGCTCAGTGTTGCTGCGCCTCCGGTGTTGCGGCAGATTTCCAATTGATGACATGATAGACTGCCTCTCCCGTACCAACGTTTCTCAACCCGTGCAGTTGGTTGGAGGCGTTGAAGATCACCGAACCGGGCCCGACCCGCTTCCACTCGCCGTTCGACAGGGTTTCCACCGTGCCCTGCATCACAATGATCAGTTCCTCATTCGGATGCCGATGCGGCGGATGCGAAGCCTTGCCCGGCAGCAGCGTTGTTACGTGCATTTCCAGTTCGTCCAGCGTGGCTGTGCGCGCTCGGAAGAACGAACGCACCGAGCCAACCTCTGTCGCCTTGGCGGGAATCGAGTTCCAATCGAATACGGCGGAGCCCATCACCGGCGCCTGGCCGGCAAGGGCGAAGGCCCCGGCTGTGCCAGCGATGGCGATCAGCGCAACCAGTAAATCCCGGCGAGTTATCATCGTTTCTCCTTGTCAGTCCGGCTTCGATCTCATTGTTTCAGGGCGGCCGCTGCTTTCGCTGTTTGGGGGCATTCCAAGGGACAACTCCCGAAACATCCCCTACTGTATCAGCAGTTCTTGAGTCCGTCGATATTCTTATAGTCAACCTGGTGTGTTGTGTGATCTGCCAGCGTGATCTCCGCCCCGAGGACGGAACCAGAAGGAGTCACCTCCATGATCCGGATAGCCTTCACCGGGTCCAATTCATCCGGCGTCCATGGGGTGTCATCGGTCTTGTGCAGCATCGCCGTAATCATCAATTCCATCGCCGGGTTTTTGGCGGTTCGCTTGCGATGGACGAACAACACGGTGCTGTCCTCCGCTTCCGCATTGAAGCCGCGATGAACCTGGCTCTGAATCGTGTCCCAGCCGTTGTAAGCGATCATCGCCACCGATCTGCCCGGAATCGAGGCCGTGATCCCCTGCTTCATCTTGTCCTCGAAAGCCTGCACTGCGGCTTTCATCCCGCCGAAATGCGGCAGGCCGAAATGGCCGAGCGTGAGTTCGTGCTCGAAGGCCAGCCGGCAGCGGTCGACGCGGATGACGCCTCCAGGAACCGTGATCTCCGCCAAGTCGATGATGTATCCAACTCCGTTGTTCGGCGGTTTCCGCATGATCAATTGGCGGTAGAGCACGCCGTCGCGTACGCCGTTGAAGAGAATGCTTTGCGAGGTTACGTAGGCGGCGCTCTTCCATGCGGCATTATCGACCGCTTGTCCCGTGAGGTAGAAATTGATGTCCACTCCCCTCAGATCGCGTGGATCCAGGCTGCGGAAACTATACTCCTGGGATGTGCCGCCGTTCGGGTTGTGGTCTTCCCAAGGGAAATGGGTGTTGAACACCAGCTTGGAGTAGTTGTGATCGTCGTCGTACACCTTGCCGGAAATGATCTCGGAGGCGCCGCTGCTGCCGTGGTTGACCAGAACGATGCCCGGCATTTGGAGCACGGTCCGCTTCGAGCGCCTTCCTAATCCTTCCCACATTCCGTCGTTCTCTTTGACAGTCCAGAACGGAGAATCTTCCGGCAGCGCCAGGCTGATGAGCGGCAGGAACATGATGAAGGGGCTGGCTGAACAACTGTAGTTTTGAATGGCGAATTCCCGGTGGGGATAGAAGCCGAGGCTGGGAATATCGTTCTCGTAAAAGTCTTCCCGTCCGGTGAATTGCAGAATCGATCCGGAACAGAGCCGCCTCGCCCAACCGGGATCGAGCGGCGGTTCCGAGGCAAGCAGGAACGACACCGGGAAGCCGCCCGAAATCCACAGGCGGTAGCAGATGCTTCTGGCCCACATGTTGATAAAGCCGTTGCGGCCGAAAAAGTTGGTATACGTTTTGAACAGTTCCTGAAAACTATTTTCGAGCACGCCGGCGATTTCCGGATAGTGCTCGCGGCCGAAGGCGCGGCTCCAGATCGTGCCGTAAACGACGAACAGGCTGATGGTGTAGTAGTTGTAGCTCTGCTCCAGATACCAGCCGTTGCCCGCGTGGTAGGATGCGACCCATTGCAGGTGGCTTTTCAGCAGATCGTCGTCGATGTCATACCCGTTTTTCTTGAGAAACGAGAGCGCGCAGATGTTGAAGAGCCGCCAATTGTTCTGCGTCGTGCGGTGATGGGCCCACTTGGAAATGGTGACGGCCATATCATCGCGCTGCTTTTCAGTCAGGTACGGCCACAAAACATCGGGCATCAGCAACAGCGTCTTCGCCAAGCCGCCGAACTCGCAGGTGAATTGATAGGTAGCGTCCGGCAGGTCCTCGGGCATGGGCAGGCTGTTCACATGCCCCGGCGTCATCGCGTTGTAGAACTGATTGGCGTAGTAATCGCGCAGCTTGATGCCGCCGATACTGACCTCGGGATCCACGTGGATCAGCGGGGCCGCCAGGTTGAAGGTCCGCTCCAGCGCTTCGAACTCGTTGGAGCGATGACGCCATTCCGGCGCATTCGGCTGCGGATACGATTTGCCCGGTACATGCGGAAACACGATGGGCGAGTCAAACGACTTCACGTGCCGGAATGCCCGTTGGAGCACATACTTGGCGCATTCGATGTAGTGTTTCCTGGTCATCCCGGTCAGCGGGCTCAGATTTAAATCGGGATTACTGACTTCAAAAGCATTTTTCATCATAGCCTCGATCAGTTAGCATCCCTTCGCATTTTGTTGCCCGGTCATGCACTCTTGAGGTTCAGCAGCCCACTGGTGCAACAGATCAAAGCCAGCCGGATTATTCGTCCGGTCACACCCTGGATATGGGCAGCAAATGGTCTGGCAAGCGCACCAAGTCCCCATCAGGTTGGCCTCCAGCACCCGCGACCAAGTCGAATAAATTCGACTCGTGAATGAAATCCCCTTATACAGGTGATGTCCTCTTGCCGCTTTCCCTCGGAATCCATTCGTACACAAAACCGAGCAATTATCTTAGCACGCGGCGGATGTCCACGCCTGTCTATGAAATATAACACTGAATGCGATCCTTCACTCGCTGGGCGGCTCGTCAAGGCCGCCCGGTAGAAATCCTGATTGTTATCTTTATTCTGCGAACAATATGCGTGATTTCGCGGCAGTTGTACGGCTATTCAGGCAGCTCCAACGTGCCGGTGACGGTGAAACTGGCTTCGGATTTGGCTTCGGTCTCCTGGGGTTGGGCGCCGCCCACGCTCAGTGTGTATTTGCCGGACAGGATGGAGCGGATTCCTTTGTCGTTTACGCTCGACAGCGAGCGGGGATCGATAGTGAGGTTGACTTCCCGGCTTGTTCCCGCAGCAATGTGAACCCTCTGAAAGCCCACCAGGGAGTGAATAGGGCCATCGGGTTGTGGGGTTTTGAGGTAGGCTTCGACAACTTCGTCTCCAGAGACAGTGCCCGTGTTGGTTACTGAAACAGTTACCGTAATCGGGTTGCCCGCCTTGAGCGTTTCAGCAGAGAGCTTGACCGGGCCGTACTTGAAGCTCGAATAGCTGAGGCCATAGCCGAATCCCCACAGCGGCTTTCCGGCGAAATAACGATAGGTGCGGCCTTTTAGCCCATAGTCGGTAAAGGCGGGCAGGCCTTCAAGCGAGGCGTAGAAGGTGATGGGCAGACGGCCAGCGGGGTTGTTGAGGCCGGCGAGGGTGCGGGCGATGGCTGTGCCGCCCTCAACGCCGGGATACCAGGCTTCAAGAACGGCATCGGCGTGCTGGCTGGCCCAGTTGAGCGCCACGGCGCTGCCGCTTTGCACGACCACGACGAGTGGCTTGCCCGTGGCGGCAACGGCTTCCAGGAGTTTTTGTTGGGGCGCGGGCAGGTCGAGGCTGGTGCGGTCGCCACCGTCGAAGCCGTCGATCTTGATGCGCATCTCCTCGCCTTCAAGCTGCGGTGAGAGGCCCGCGAAGGCGATCACCACATCGGACTCCCTGGCGCGGGCCACGGCTTCATCGAGTTGTGCCTGCGCGGGCGCCTCCCACATGAGGGTGATGCCCCCGCCGGCCTGATCCCCCGCATGAGAGTACTCCAGACGAAAATCATGCGGCTTGGCATCAGAGAAATTGACCGCGATGGAAGGAATCTTGGGGAAGTGTTCCACCGGCGGAGCCGCGGGTGAGGCGCCGGAAATGACCTGGAAGTTGCCCATCACCGCAATATCGTTACCCTGGCGCAGGCTGCCTTCGGCGAGCACGGTGCCGTCAAGGACGAAGCGGTAGTTCTCCACCGGCGAGTAGGGGAAGCTGCCGCCCGGTTCAAGGGTGAAAACGTAGTGGCCGGGAGCGGGAACGGCAAGCTTTCCGCTCCAGCGCACGGAGTAGTCGTGCGTGGCCAATTGAGGCGTCGGCAGCGCATTCTCCCAGTCGGCTTGCACATTGGGCTGCGTCAGGATGGCAACCGGGCGGCCGGTCCAATCGGGAGTGGCGAAAAACTCCGTCTTCAGGCCCTGACTGAGGCCGAAGGCTGTTCTGGGGACAGGCACGCCTATGCCCGCCGCCAGTAAGGAGCCCTGCGCGTAAAGGATGGGTGAGCTCTTGAATTGTTTCCTCAATCCATCCAGCGGCGTGACCGGATCAACCGGCGTACCGACATAGTTGCCCAGGATAGACGGCAGCAAATCCGCGGTCGGGCCAATGACCGCAATGTGTCCCGGAGCGCTCTTCAACGGAAGAACGCCGTGATTTTTCAGCAATACGATGCTCTCTTCGGCTGCTTTCAGCGCGCTTTGGCGATGCAAAGGCGATGCCTCCTCAGAGAAAAGAACGCGATCTCCCCAATTGGAACCTTGCGGGTCAAAGAGACCAAGCTGAAAACGCGCCGTGTAAAGCCGCTCGGTTGCTTGGGTAACCAAATCCTCGCTGACCAGGCCCTGGCGGACCGCATCGCCG
>Ga0326727_10029048_pt1 | contig 10002 bp, 8 predicted proteins | sample MB2enrmetagenome_FD_207643 | JGI IMG/M metagenome (GOLD analysis project Ga0326727, IMG submission 207643) | Lab enriched peat soil microbial communities from McLean, Ithaca, NY, United States - MB29MY | ecosystem: Environmental > Terrestrial > Soil > Wetlands > Peat | place: USA: New York...
CATCGTTGGCACGGAGATGTCGAGATCAAGGCAGCCTAATGAGCGGTCGAGGATACCCGGGGCCATCTCATCCAACTGAGCCTTGAACGGGCCAAGACGCCGAGCCATTTCGCCGGCAAGCAGCGCCAGGTTTTTTGACCCACCGCTGCGGGGCAGACGGCACAAAATGTCCATGAATTCAGGCCTGAATTTACGGCCCGGCATCGCTCCAGCTACAAATTCCTGTGCAGCTGCCCGCAATTCGGAGTGAACTGATAGAAGCTTCGGCGCCCAACCGTATGGCTCCAGCTTGCGGAGCATCTCAGCTTCATGAAGGACGCTGACGCCGCCTCCAACTGTGAGCCCGATTTTGAGAACCGCCGCAATGCAATGCGCGTCATTGAGCAGGAAGACAACCAACTTCCTGTCGGGAGATGGATTGCCGGCCAGAATGACCATCTCTCCGGTTTGAGACGGAAGGCCGCACCTCTCAAACCACTGCCGCACACCGGGCCGAGAGACGGCCACGCTCGATACAGAGCGGGCAAGCCGCAATGCGCCGATGCGGGCGGCCATGCGGATAGCGAGCCATTTGAGCCGGCTGGGTATCGTATAAGGCCGCCATGTGTTCAATGTGAAGGCGGAGGCGCGCGACCGCGCAGGAATCAGCCAGCGTGGGCCCCAGTTACCGGGAATAACGAGATACGGTTCTGAATCCTCGACGGCATCGCCGCCATTAATACCTAAACAATTCAGTATTTCCGCAGTGCTGAGCGTTTCTGAGGGAGCAGCGAATTCTATCGCCATACCGACTCACGAAATGCTTCGGCTTCATGCGCTTCCAGATTCGCCACCGCTTACGCTCCCAGCCTCTTTGCCTGCTCTGCACCGCCCAGCACGCGGAAGACGCCTTCCGCCAGGGCCTGTAATTCATCCTCGCCAGGATAAACGCGGATGGGCGCGATCCATTCCACGTATCCGCGCAGCTGACTCACCACTTTCTCAGAGTGCGCCATTCCGCCGGTCAGAAGCACGGCGTCCACCTTGCCCCGGAGGACGGCTGCCATCTCTCCAGCGGTTTTTCCAATCTGGTGAATCATCGCGTCGAAGACCAACCTGGCCTTGGTGTCTCCCGCAGCTATCCGGCGTTCCACTTCGATCAAGTCGCGTGTGCCCAGATAGGCAAAAACGCCTCCATCTCCGAAGACATGGCGATCGAGCTGAGCTTGGGTGTATTTACCGCTGAAGCAGAGCTTGACCAGCGCCCGCGAGGGCAGCCCCCCGCAGCGATCGACGCCGAACGGCCCGTCATCGATGGAATTGCTGTCGATCATCTCTCCGTTCTGGTGAGCAGAGACAGTGATTCCGCTGCCCAGATGCGCCACGATCAGCCGCAGAGTTTCGTAGGCGCGTCCCTGCTCACGCGCATACCGCCGGGCAACAGCCTTGGCGTTCAGTGCATGACCGACCATGGTGCGCTCGATCAGAGGCGATCCTGAAAGGCGCGCGCAGTCCTGCCACTCATCGACCGTAGTCGGATCGACGATGTAGGCGTTCACCCCGGAAGCTTTTGCGAAGTGAAGCGCCAGCAAAGCTCCCAAATTGGAAGCATGTTGGCCGTAGCGCGCCGCCCGCAAACTCTCCACCATCACATCGTCCACCAGATACGTGCCGCACTTGATGGGAGGCAACATCCCGCCTCGGCCGACCACCGCAGCAAATTCCCCCGCCGCATACCCGGATTCGGTAAGCGCATGCGTAATCAGTTGCGCGCGAAAGTCCAACTGATCCAGAATCGGACGCCCGTGGAAAGCCGCCAGTTCTTCCTGCCCATGCCGAATGGTGCGCACCAGTTCGGCTTCGTCTTCGGTGTACACTCCAAACTTTGTTGAGGTCGATCCGGGGTTGAGGACAAGCACCCGGCTGTTTTCGTTGTTCAAGGATCATGCCTCCCAGGCCAAAACAGAGTTTACTCTTTTCGCCGCCTTCCTCACACGCTGCCTCGGAAAAGGCGCAGGGCAACTGCGTGATGGAAAGGCGAGTCAGCGAGTCGGCGAAAAGGATCTGTTTTAGGCAAAAAACGAATTTTCCCGGTGATTTTCCGGAGGTCAATCTCATGATGCGGGAGAATTTGGGGTCAAAAAGTTTTCAACAGGCGTTGATTTCAAACGGGTTGGAAATAATCTGCAAGGTTTCAGGGGAAATTTATACCCCCCAGGGGTATAGGGGGGGGTACCTCTCGGGGGTATAAACCGGGCGGAAGCCCGACATATTAGACCGGTCGCATACCCTACATATTGAACCGGGGAGAGACCGGCCCGCCCGAAAAGGAGAAGTGAGTTCAGGCTAGCAGGGTGGGGGAAATAATCAGCAAAAGCTGTTCCGGTTGGCAACTACGGCATTTAGCTGTCTTTGTGGTGTTGGCGCAAAGGGTAATTCAGCGTTTCCTCGCCCGGTATGGAACTGGAAATGGAGCAAAATGGCCGAACTGGGACTGGATGCGACACGAAATTAACAGTTTACCGATTTTTTACGTGCGGTGGAAAATCCGTGCTACACTCTATTCAATCGTAGAATTCGATCTGAAGTTCTTGCCTGTTTCGGTTACCGCCTACTCGCAAACTTCCACATTGCGTTCGCGGTAAATCAGTATCGAAGGAGTAACACACAATGGAAACAGGCACAGTCAAGTGGTTTAACGACGCCAAGGGTTTTGGATTTTTGAGCCGCGAAAACGGCGAGGACGTCTTCGTCCATCACACCGCCATCCAGTCGAACGGCTTCCGTTCACTGCAAGAGGGCCAGCGCGTCCAGTTCAACGTGACCAAGGGCCCCAAGGGCTGGCAGGCAGAGAACGTCCAGGTTGTCTAAGGGTAACCACCCTTCCAACCGGTTCGGAATCAAAGAGAAAGGGACGGCACAATGCCGTCCCTTTCTTGCGTTTGGCGTAGATGACTGGGTGCGGAAAACTCAGATCTCAGACGAAAACCCGGGAGAAACGTCCCTCAGGGGCTAAAGCCCTCCATTGTTTTTGCTGCATTTACGGCACGACTGAAGTCGTGCCCTTTCAAAACGGGTGATATGGAACGACCCTAGATTCTTAGCCAAGTGGCGTGGCTACAAATTTCTGTGCTAATTTTGCGCTACACCTGATCGTAAAACCCGAGAGTACGCGTTTCTGTAGATGAAACTTCTGCATGGCCGGTAATCCGCCCGGAATCGGAGTCACACACGCTTGAACTACGATGGACACGTGACCTACGAGAACGTTATTCGCAACTTGTTCATGCGAATGCCCGACCTAGAACCCCTCTACCGCGAACGGTTCTCTTACCTTGAGGGCGAAGAGCTACCCTATGTCGTGTTCGGGTCGTTCTTGATCCCGGTACTGGAAACTGCACTTGAGGATCACGATACAGAACGCATTAGGTCCGTCTGCGCCTTCCTCGAAGAGGCAGCCGTCAGCGCGGGTACTGATGCCGGTCTCGAACAGTTGCTGCTGGTAGAGATAGGGGAGTGGCTAAGCGGAACGCAATGGGAGGCAGAAGTTGCGCCTAATTTAGGCGAACAAACAAAGCGAGTTTGCCGGTATGTGTCTGGACTTGCGACCCAGCGAATCGCGTTGAGGGAAGCCCGTCGCAAACGGTGAGCAGAGGTTGGGTCGTGTCGTCGCCAATTCGGCAGTACGGCTCATGCGCGTAGCCGTACTGCGCCAGACTTTGTGCTAATTTGTGCTGCGGGTTGGCCTATCTCGCCTTTCTCGCCCATTTTGCCCATCTAAGAATCAGTAACTTACGTATTTTCAATGGCCTGTAGAGTCGTGCCCTTTCAAGACAACGGGTTCTTCCGCATCCTGTAAAGTCGTGCCCTTTCAATACATTGAGTTTTTCCGCAGCCTTTAAAGGTACGCCGGATGAAAACCGGAATACAGCGCTGGCCTCTCCGGCTTTTTCCTATTCCATGTTTTTTATACGGCCGGCTTGAGGCTCTTGACGCTCAGTTGAGGAGCGACGGGGTGAAGATTTTCGAGAATCGTGACGTGGGTGCCGAGATATTGCAGCACATCGTTAATTGAATCCTCGAAACGCGAGCCGGTCTTGTGAGTGGCTTTGACGCCTTTGGAGACTAGCTGGCAGACTTCAAAGCGGTTCATTCCCTGCGCGAGCGCGCGGTGTATCTTGTCGGAACGCATGACGTTACTCCGGTCAACGGGTGAGAGTTGCGTGCGGTGCGTATTTCGTCAGGAGCGGTGGGAAGGCGAGAGCCGAAGAGGCTTTTCCAATTCGAAGACCGGATCTGATGACTCAAATCTATCTTCATTGTACGCCGGAAACAGATGCAGCGCGGGTTTTCACGCGCCGGCGACGCTTTCGCCGGCACACAAAGCCTGTTATTCTAAGGGTCGCATCTGCACAATTTGCAGGAAACCCTGATTGGATTCGAGCGAAAGAGGTTTGAAGTGGCAGACACTACCAAGATTGAAGATACGCAGGAACGGAAGAAGCTGAAGCGCGCCGCCCGCAAGAAGGCCGCTCCCAAGGCGAAGCGGACAGAACCGCGCGGTTCAAAGAAGAAGAAGGTCAAAAAGCTGGCGCGCGGCGTCTCGAAGCGGTAAGAACTCTTCATGCAGCGACAGTGTTCCGGGCTGGCCAGCAAAGCTGCGACCGGCCCCGGAACCCAGTTTGCCTTCCCTCTTTCATTAATTTTTCCCCTCTGCCGCCGCTTTTTGTACCCCGAGCGGAACAGCGCGGAGTTCCATCAGGAAGCCCTCACCCTGTACACTGCTTCGGGCGTTTCCTGATGCGTGGAAAGCCCCCCGAAACGGCCAGGCCCTGTAAGTCTCAGACTGTATGCCGACAACGGGATGAGGAGAACCGTCCTGTTCAGACAGCTAGTTGCCCGCAAGTCCATCGATAAGTTGATCCGGGATTCCGAAGAACCCGGGCACTCCCTGAAAAAAACCCTCGGCCCCTGGTCGCTGACCGCGCTGGGCATTGGAGCGGTCATCGGGTCCGGCATTTTTACGGTCATTGGGACTGCGATGGCCGGCCAGAAATTTGATGCGCCGAATATCCGGGATACCCCGCTGCTGCATTACCTCATCCACCACACGGCCCTGGCAGGACGGCCTGGCGCAGGTCCGGCGCTTGCCCTTTCGCTGGTGCTGGTGGCCATAGTCTGCGTATTTACCGGGCTGTGCTACGCCGAACTGGCGTCGATGATTCCCATCGCCGGCTCCGCATACACATACACCTACGCCACGCTCGGCGAACTGGTGGCCTGGATCATCGGCTGGGATTTGATTCTCGAATACGCCTTCAGCAATATGAGCGTGAGCGTGGGCCTGTCGGCCCACATTGTGGATTTATTGGACTGGTTCGGCTTCCATCCGCCGGCACAATGGATCTCACCGGCCTATCTTCCCACCGGCCTCCAGGATCTGGCGGGCAACGACCTGTACAAGTCCGGCTGGCACTTCGGCTTCAATATTCCCGCCTTCCTTGTGGTCATGATTCTGACGGTGATCCTGGTGCGCGGCATTCGCGAATCGGCCCGCGCCAACAACATTCTGGTTCTGGTGAAGATGGCAGCTATCCTGGTGTTCATCTGCGCGGGCGCCAGCTTCATCAAGCCGCACTACTGGCACCCGTTCATGCCCAACGGCTGGACCGGCGTGCTGACCGGCGGATCGATCATCTTTTTCACTTACATTGGCTTCGACTCAGTCTCGACGGCCGCCGAGGAGTGCAAGAACCCGCAGCGCGATATGCCCATCGGCATCATGGCAACGCTGGTGGCCTGCACATTGCTGTACGGCGCGGTAGCGCTGGTGCTCAGCGGCATTGTGCCCTGGCAGTCGGTGATGGGCGATGCTGCCCCGGTGGTGAACGCCATCAAGCGGCTCTCTGTGCTTCCCGGCGGGCACAACCTCATCTGGGTGCGGCTCTTTGTCCTCATTGGCGCCATGCTCGGCATGATCTCTTCGATTCTGGTCTTCCAGCTTGGCCAGGCGCGCGTCTGGTTCGCGATGTCTCGCGACGGCCTGTTGCCGACGGTCTTCAGCCACATCCATCCCAAATTCCGCACCCCTGCTGTTGCCACGTGGGTGGCCGGATTCGTGGTGGGCATTCCCGCCGGATTGCTGGACATCGGCACCGTGTCGAATCTCTCGAACATCGGCACGCTCTTTGCGTTTGTGCTGGTCTCGATTGCCGTGCTCATCCTGCGCTATCGCGAGCCGGAGCGGCATCGCAGTTTCCGCGCCCCGCTGGGCCCGCTCTTTCCGCTGCTGAGCATCATCTTCTGCGTGGTGCTGATGATGGGTTTGGAAGTAATGACCTGGATGGCCTTTTTCGTCTGGCTCGTTGCCGGCCTGACGATTTATTTCCTCTACAGCCGACATCGCTCGGAGTTTGCGGGGCTGAAGTAGACTCTTATCACAATGGAGATTGAAGACTTCATTCGCCGGCTGCCGAAGGCCGAGCTGCATCTGCACCTCGAGGGCACAATCCTGCCCGCGACGCTGGTTGAGCTGAGCGAGCGCCACGACGCGCGCCCGCTGACGCTGGCCGAGGCCGAAACGCTTTATAAGTTCGCCGACTTCTCCGGCTTCATGGAGGCCTTCAAGGCTGTCACAGGGCGATTGATGACGCCAGAGGACTACGAACTGGCCGCGTGGCGCATGATGGAGCGCCTGACAGCGCAGGGCGTGGTTCACGCCGAGGTCTTCATCTCAGTGGGAGTCATCTACCGCTGGCGCGACCACGACGCGGCGGCCTTCGAGCCGATATTCGCGGGCCTCGAACGAGCGCGGGAACGCGGCGAGCGCGAGCTGGGCCTCTCGATCTTTTGGATTTTTGATGCCGTGCGTCATTTTCCCGTCGAGGAAGCTGAACGTGTCTTCTTGAAGGCCGCCGAACTCAAGCCCGTGCACCCCTCAATTATCGGAATCGGATTGGGAGGCGACGAACGCCGGAGAGGCTCCGAGGTGTTCCACGCTCTTTACAAGGAGGCTGCGCGCGCAGGGCTGCGGCTCACCAACCATGCCGGCGAAACCACCGGTCCCGAGGCCATTTGGGAAGCACTGGGCATTGGCTCGGAGCGCATCGGCCACGCTCTCTCGGCGCTTCAGGACGAATCGCTGGTCAAAGAACTGAAGGCGCGGAGCACGCCGCTGGAGTTGTGTCCCACGTCAAATGTTCGCACCGGGGTCTGCTCGTCGTTTGCCGCCCACCCGCTGCGCCGCCTCTTCGATCTGGGTTTGCTCGTCACGCTCAACTCCGACGACCCGGCCTTCTTCGGCTCCGATCTGGCCAACGAATTCCTGCTGGCCCACAGAGAGCAGGGCTTTACCCGCGACGAACTTCGCCAGCTCGCTTGCAACTCGATTTGCTCGAGCTTTCTTCCCGCGGAGACGAAAACCGCATGGCTCGCTCGCATCGAATCCGTCGAGTAAGCCGAATCCGGCTCTGGTCCGGCTACCCCAGGTGGCTATCCGCCGTCACATACAGTTCGCCAATAGGCGGTATCATGTTCAGGTAGGAGAAGGCCAGCCATGTGCACTGAATGCGAAACATTGACCGCCGAAGAAGAAACAAAAGAGTCCAGCACCCTGCGGGTGATTGGCTGGCTCTCGCTGGGAGTGGCCGTGGCTGCGCTAGGCGTCTTTGTGGGCCGCGAACTCCGCAGCCGCTACAAATTCAACCACCGCACCCCCTACGACTTCTACTCTGAGGCGGGCAGACGCCAAAATGCCGAGTTCGGCTTGGGCATCTAGGCCGCGGAATTGATTCTTGTTGGAAAATGCCGCCTTCGGGCGGCATTTTCCATTAGTGCCGCGTTTTCAACGGACCCCACACTCACTCCCTGCGTTACTCTTAGGAACTATGGGCCGGATCCGCGTACTTCCCGACCAGGTTGCCAATCAGATCGCCGCCGGTGAGGTTGTGGATCGGCCTGCCTCGGTGGTGAAAGAGCTGCTGGAGAACGCCCTGGATGCAGGCGCCAACCGCATTCGCGTCGAGGTTGAGGCGGGCGGACGCAAGCTCATCCGCCTAACCGACGACGGCCACGGCATGAACCGCGATGACGCCCTGCTGGCTTTCGAGCGCCACGCCACCTCGAAACTCCGCACCGCCGACGACCTGCTCTCCATCGCCACGCTGGGATTTCGCGGCGAGGCGTTGCCCTCGATTGCGTCGGTGGCCCGCGTGACGCTGGAAACGGCCACGGGTGAGGAGAGCGCAGGAACGCGCGTGGAGATTGCGGGAGGCAAGATTCTCCGCGTGGACGATGCGGCTCTGCCACGCGGCACAACGCTGGCCGTGGCCGATCTGTTCTTCAACACTCCCGCGCGCCGCAAATTTCTACGCGCCGAATCTACCGAGCTGGCCCATGTGACGGCTCTTGTGACGCACTATGCGCTGGCCCACCCGGAAAAGCACTTCGAGCTCATCTCGGCCACGCACACGGTGGTTTCCGCGCCGCCAGTCGCCCGCGCCGCCGAGCGCATCTACCAGATTTTCGGCAAGGATACGTTGGCGCAACTGCTTCCTTTGGCCGCCGAATTGCCGCTGGAACGCGTGGGCCTGCCCGAGCCGCCGCCGTGGAAGAAGAATCCCGACGACCCCGCGCGCGTGCCCGGCACTCTTCGATTAAGCGGCTTCTATTCCAAGCCTGAACTGCAAAAGCTCAACCGCAACTCGATTTATATATTTATTAACAAACGGCTGATACGCGACCGGCTGCTGATGCACGCCATCACCGAGGCTTATCGCAACGTGATTCCGCCCACCAGCTTCCCGGTGGTGCTGCTCTTTCTGGAGATGCCGCCCGAAGAGGTGGATGTGAACGTTCATCCAGCCAAGACCGAGGTACGGTTTCGCCAGCAGAGCCTGATCCACGACTTTGTCCGCGACAGCCTGAGGACGGCGCTTATCAAGGCGAAGCCCGCCGCAGGTTTTCTGGCCGCGCTGGACTCGGCGCCAGCAGCCAGCCCCTCGCTGATGCCGCCAGCCGCTTCGCCGCTGCCCGGCTCAGCGGATTCTATGCCGTTCGTGCAGCAGCCTGACTCCGACCCGGCCGCGTTCCAGAGAGCCGGGAGTGACGCCGAAGTCTTTGTGCTGACGCCTCACCTGCCCACGCCCGTCCCCGGCAAGTTGCCGTTTACCGCCGAGAGCTTCAAGCCTGAAGGCTGGGGCGACAAGAAGGCATGGGGCGAGGCAGCGGCGGCACTGTTTCAACCAGCCAGCCTGCCGCCAGCAGGCGATTGCTCCCCGAATCCCGGCGATGCAACCGGTACAAATCCCGCCGCGGAAACGGCCCTGATCGAAGCCGAGCAGGCTGCAGCCAACCTCAACCACCTGGGGACGCTGAGGCCGCTGGGGCAGTTGCGCGAGTCGTTCATTCTTGCCACGGGAGACGATGGTCTGTGGATTATTGACCAGCATGTGGCACACGAAAGAATTCTTTTCGAGAAAATTTTGAGGGACCGTCAAGTGGAACAGGTAATGCGTCAGAGATTACTGATGCCCATGCTTGTGGAACTGAAGGCGTCTCAGATGGTGGTATTCGCCAGCATCGCCGAGGAGCTGGAACGCAACGGCTTCGAGGTGGAACCATTTGGCCCTCAGACACTTGCGGTGAAGGCTGCGCCAGTTGGGCTGGAAGGGGCGGCTCTGGAGCGGATGTTAGCCGAGGTAATCGAGCAATCCGGCGCAGTTTCAGATGAACCAACGCAGAATCATGATCTTACGGCGCTGCGTACGCGTATTGCCGCTTCCATTGCCTGTCATGCCGCAATCAAGGTAAATACCCCGCTAGACCCAGTTCGGATAGAATGGTTACTAGTGGAACTTTCAAAAACCAGCCATCCGACCAGTTGTCCCCATGGACGGCCAATCGCTTTGCTGTATTCTTGGAAGGAGATCCAGCGGGCCTTCCACCGCATTTGAAACATGTGGAAGGTGGCAGCCCTCCTCTTAGGGGACGGGGCTGCCCGGCGCTAACGCCTGCCTGGAAGCG
>Ga0326727_10029049_pt1 | contig 10002 bp, 11 predicted proteins | sample MB2enrmetagenome_FD_207643 | JGI IMG/M metagenome (GOLD analysis project Ga0326727, IMG submission 207643) | Lab enriched peat soil microbial communities from McLean, Ithaca, NY, United States - MB29MY | ecosystem: Environmental > Terrestrial > Soil > Wetlands > Peat | place: USA: New York...
ATCGCTTCTTGCCCGGTGTCTGGCGCCCCATATTTGCCCGCGGTTGGCAGAAGGTGGGCTAGCGGCTGGTTCGTCCCTCGTAGCCACCATCGGTCCCAGCATTTACACTGGAAAGAATGACCGAGCAGGAGTTGCAAGAGCTACGCGGCGCCAAGTGGCGCACCAACGGAGCGCCCATCCGGACGCAGGATGACGCCCGCGACTTTATCGAGAGCGTCGGCTTCTGCCTGATGTATCCGCTGCGTCCGCCGGTGCTGGTGCCGACCTTCATCGGCGCATGGGCCGGCACCAACGAGAACCTGCCCACCTGGCAGCACGCCTTCGCCGATCCGCGCGCCAAGGATGCCACCGAGGTAATGGTGCGCACCCTGCGGCAGAAGCACGCCTTCGAGGCTCCGCTCTTCGGCGATACCGATTTTCTGGTCTCGGCCTCGGTCTTTCCGTACTTTTACGGTCTCGTTGGCGACCGCAATCCGCGGGCGGCGATCAAGACCGGCAATCGCTCGGAGTACTCTCCGCTGGCCGCACACGTCTTTTCCGTCATCCAGAAGGACGGTCCCATCACCAAGAGCCGCATGCGGGAGATTCTCGGCGGTGAGCTGAGCGAGGCGGCGCTGGATCGAGCCCTGGCCGAGCTGGCGATGAAGCTGCGCATCACCCGCGTCGATTACCGCGCCGAGCACGGAGCGTACTGGGACGTGCTGCTGCGCTGGTCGCCGGACGAGGTGCGCGAGGGGATGAATCTCTCTATCGCCGAGGCGCTGACGGCGCTGGTCTCCAAGTACATGGAGTGCGTGGTGGCAGCCGAGCCCTCCGAGGTCGAGGAGTTCTTCAGCAACTTCATCGGCCGGGGACGCGTCCGCGAGGCGATCAACGCGCTGCTGGCCGCGCGGGAGTTCCAGTTCACCTACGTGGGCACCCGCTCAATGCTGCACATTCCTCCGCCCAAGCCGCAGACGGCTGCGCCGAGAACGGTGCGGCGCGGGCAGCCGATCGCGAGGCGTCCGCGTGGCGGAGCCCGGCTGGCGCCAGCAGCTCCACGGGAAGGGAATCATGAGCCAAAGTAGCAGGAAAGTGGTGATTGCCATCGACGGGCCGGCGGGAGCGGGAAAGAGCACCATCGCCTCGCGGCTGGCCAAGGCCCTGGGATACGTCAACCTGGAGTCGGGGGCAATGTACCGCGCGCTGGGATTGAAGGCCCTGGAGACGGGCATCTTCCTGGGTGACGGTGCGGCGCTGCTGGAGCTGGCCCGGAGGTCGAAGATCGAGCTGGAGCCGACGCCGGAGGGCAACCGGGTGCTGCTCGACGGCCGCGACGTCTCCACGCGAATTCGCGAGCGTGATGTGACCGACGCCGCCTCTCGTGCCTCCACTCACCCTGGCGTCCGAGAGTGGATGGTCGAGCGCCAGCGCGAGATGGGTGCCAACGGCGGGGTGATTATGGAGGGGCGGGATATCGGCACCGTCGTCTTCCCCAACGCCGAGATCAAGATCTTCCTGGACGCCGATCCCAACATCCGCGAGCGGCGCCGGGTGGAGCAGGCCCACGCTCAGGACGATCCCGCCCAGGCGGAGAAGCTGAAGCAGGACCTGCGCGAGCGCGATCGCCGCGACTCAACCCGGGCGGTAGCTCCCCTACGCCCGGCCGAGGACGCCATCCATATCGACTCCAGCTCGATGAGCATAGAACAGGTGATCGCCCGCGCCGAGCAGATCGTCACGGAGAAGCTCGGAAACCAAGCAGCGGTATAGCAATTTCCGGGGCTGAATTCTGCGATTCAGCAATATTTCTGAGCACCTCTCCCAAAAATCTGTGGAAATCTCCTGCGGTACGTTGTGAAGCACAACAGTGTAAAAGAATCCCGCAGTCTTTCCCAGTTTTGAGGCAAGTGATTGATTTTGTGCGGTCGCCGTCAGAATCAGCCGAGGATTCCGCGTCATTGTGCGTTGTGATTCTCAGCAAAACCAGATGCGGCGAATCTCAACAGTCTAACTTCACCAGCAGTTAACCAGCTTGTTATCAGTCGCTTGCACTATCCGTTCCATAATGGCCCAGGGAGTGCAACTACCTAGGTCGCACGCGGGAGACAAGAAAGACGGAGTCGGAACCGCGGATCTCATGAAAAGCCCCAAAGGGGCGGAGGATAGGGCGATGACAGTCATTCTGGTTCTGGCACTCTTCGTGACGTTTCTGGTGATTGAGCGCTTCACCAACAAGAAATCTCCCGAGTACGTTCTTCAGACGGCTCCCCGCACCGAGGTGGCAGCGCGCAAGGCGCAGCCGGTGGTTGCGGGCTTCGAGATTCCCGAGCATCTGCGCTTCCATCAGGGGCACGCCTGGGCGCTGGGCGAGAGCCCGAATCTGGTGCGAGCCGGCATCGACGACTTTGCCGCCAAGCTGATTGGCGAGGCCGAAGAGGTCACGCTGCCGCAGCGCGGCCAGTGGATCCGGCAGGGACAGAAGGTATGGAGTTTCCGGGTGAACGGCAAGCTGGTAGAGATGGTTTCGCCGATCGAAGGCACGGTTTCGGATGTGAACGATGAAGTGGTCCGTCATCCCGAAAGCCTGACCGCCGATCCGTACGGCAACAGCTGGCTGATGACCGTGCAGAGCCCGGATGCGAAGACGAACTTCCGCAACCTGCTCGGTGGCAATATGGCCCGGAACCTGATGGCCGAGAGCTCCCGGAAACTGGCCAGCTATCTACCGGCGACCAGCGGCAATCTGGCCCTGGCGCAGGACGGCGGCAAGGCCCACACTGATCTGGCCAAGCAGATTCCGGCCGAGAAGTACATCGAGATCACCAAAGAGTTCTTCCTTGCTTAAATTCGCTCGGCAACAGCCACTGGAGATGAATCCAGGACTGGAGCAACTCACCCGGAGGCAAATGCCTCCGGGCTTTTTTGCGCCGGGAAAGAACTTGTACCGGGGCTGAATTTGAATCGGGGAAATGAAATTTAAGTTACTGGCGTACAATCGCTTACAGGGGTGATTGCAATCACAGGCGGAGGTGACTTGAATCACCGCTGAGGGCACTCGAAACGCCCAGACTATACGGTTCCCAAACGCGGGCGGGAGTCCCTCTGAGGCCCCCGGTTTGCGCCGAAGGAAGACGCCAGAGGAGGCGCAGAAAGCTATGACCATGCTCGCCCAAAGAATGATGCGACTGATCGAGAGCCACGCCGACGCACTGGCGGAGTCACTGGAAAAGAAGATCGCCAGTTCGGAGCGATGCGCCGATTACCGCCGCGTCTCCTCCGATGAGCTCAAGACCCTGGTAGGCGGAATCTACAGCCAGCTCGGGCAGTGGCTGGTGACCAAGACCGAGGAAGATATCGATCGCCGCTACTCGATGGTGGGCACGCGGCGGGCCGAGCAGAACGTATCCGTGAGCCAGCTGCTGTGGTGCATCATCCTGGTCAAGGAGAATCTCTGGGAGTATCTGCGCAACTGCGAGAGCCTGGAGAATACGGCGGAGATCTTCGGCGAACTGGAGCTGGTGCAGCTGGTCAACCAGTTCTTTGACCGGGCGATGTACTACGCGGTGCACGCTCATGAGCGCGTCCGCGAGGCGCGCATGACTGAGATGAAGAAGTAGCGGGAAGATACGGCCCGTTGCCTAAGGCGGCGGGCAACAACAAGGATCTCATTCTTATGTCCTGGCAGTTGGATTACAAGAAGAAACTGGTGACCGCCGATGAGGCGTTGCGGGCGGTGCAGAGCGACATGCGCGTGTACGTGCACGCGAACTCAGGTTTTCCGGCAGTGTTGCTGGAAGCGCTGACCCGTCGCGCCCGCGCGGTCCACAACGTCGAGGTGATGCATCTTCTCGGTTTTGGAGAGGCGCACTACAACCTGCCCGAGCTGGCCGAAAACGTTCGTCATAATGCTTTGTTTATTGGTTCCAACATGCGCCCGGCGATCCATGAAGGCCGGGCGGATTACATTCCCGTACACCTGAGCGACATCGAGAGGCTCTTTACCAGCCACGAGGTGGAGCTTGACGTGGCACTGATTCATGTCTCAGCGCCGGACCGCCACGGCTTCTGCAGCCTGGGGGTTGCGGTGGAGACGACACTGACGGCGGCGCGGCAGGCGCGGGTGCGCATCGCGCAGGTCAACGATCATATGCCGCGCACCTTCGGCAATACCTTCATGCACGTCAGCGAGTTCGATGCCATCGTCGAGTGCTCGCATCCGCTGCCGGAGATGCGTCCGGAGGAGGCGACCGAGGAGCAGAAGCTGATCGCCCGTCATGCGGCTACGCTGATCGAAGATGGCGCCTGCCTGCAGGTTGGCATCGGCGGAATTCCCAACGCCATCCTGCCGTGGCTGGCCGACCGCAAGGACCTCGGGGTGCATACCGAGACGCTTACCGAGAGCGCGATTCCACTGATCGATAAAGGCGTCATCACCGGATCGCGGAAGCAGATCAATCCGCACAAGATCTTGCTCGGCTTCGCCCTGGGAACGCGGGAGTGGTACGAGTACGTCGATGACAATCCGCTCTTCGAGTTCCAGCCCAGCAGTTATTGCAACGATCCGTTTGTGATCGCCCAGAACGACAACGTGGTGGCAATCAACTCGGCGATTGAGGTGGATTTGACTGGGCAGGTGGTGGCGGATTCGGTGGGGCATCGGTTGATCAGCGGCTTTGGCGGGCAGCTGGACTTTATGCGCGGAGCCGCCCGCAGCCGCGGCGGCAAGCCGGTGATCGCGCTGACTTCAACAACCAAACATGGCGGCTCGCGCATTGTGCCACAGCTCCGTGAAGGAGCCGGCGTGGTTACGACGCGGGCCGATGTGCACTACGTAGTTACTGAATATGGCGTGGCTTACCTGCACGGCAAGAATCTGCGGCAGCGCGCCGAAGCACTTATACAGATAGCCCATCCCCGCTATCGCGAAGAGTTGCATGAGCATCTGCGCGAGCGTGGCTGGGGGCCCAGGGCGTTTGCCGCTAGTACGGCGAGGTGAAAGATGGCCGAAATTAAAGGCAAGGTTGAAATTGATCAGAACGAATGCAAAGGCTGCGGTCTTTGTGTGGAATCGTGTCCGGTGCACGGGTTGACGCTGAGTCCGGAGCTGAATCACTACGGGGTTCATCCGGCGCAGTACCACGGTGAGATCTGCTCGGGCTGTGGCATCTGCTATTTCGTTTGTCCGGAGCCGGGTGCGATCACGGTATACAAGCGCGTGGCCGAGAAGAGCGAGGTGCAAGATGCGGCAACTGTGTAAGGGAAATGTGGCCGTGGTGAAGGCGGCGATCATGGCGGGTTGCCGGGCGTTTTACGGCTATCCCATCACGCCGGCCAGTGAGATCGCCGAATATGCCGCGCTGCTGATTCCGCAGGCCGGCGGGACCTTTGTGCAGGCAGAGAGCGAAGTCTCGGCGATTAACATGGTTTATGGCGCTGCGGCCGCGGGCGAGCGCGTGATGACAGCTTCCAGCGGACCGGGCATCAGCCTGATGCAGGAAGGGATCAGCTACCTGGCCGGAGCTGAGCTGCCTTGCGTCATCGCCGACGTGATGCGTGGCGGTCCGGGACTGGGCAACATCGCTCCCGAGCAGAGCGACTACTTCGCCATGACCAAAGGCGGCGGCCATGGCTGCTATCGCAACATCGTACTGGCGCCGGCGAGCGTGCAGGAGATGGCGACGCTGACCAGCCTGGCCTTTGAGCTGGCCGACAAATACCGCAATCCGGCGGTGCTGCTGGCCGATGGCTTTGTGGGCCAGATGATGGAGCCGCTCGATCTGCAGCTGAATGTATCGCAGGCTCCGGAGAAACCGTGGGCGGTGAAGGGCACGGCGGAGACGCGCCGCAGCATGATCTCGTCCATTCACCTGACCTCCGACGAGATGGAGGCGCACGTCCGCCATCTGGAGGCGAAGTACAAGGAGTGCGAGAAGCATGAATGCCGCTGGGAGAGCTATCGCACCGAGGATGCCGAGGTGCTGCTGGTTGGCTACGGCATTGTCTCGCGAGTGCTGCGCTCAACCGTGGAGCTGGCGCGCCAGCATGGCGTGAAGGCTGGACTCTTCCGTCCGATCTCGCTATGGCCGTTCCCGTCGCAGGCGCTGGCTCACGCGGCGAAGAACGCATCCCGGGTGATGGTGGTCGAGCTATCCACCGGACAGATGGTGGAAGATGTGCGGCTGGCGATCAATGGCGCCAAGCCGGTGGAGTTCTACTCGCGCGTCGGCGGAAACGTGCCCTCGCCGGAAGATTGCCAGGCAGAACTGTTTACCCGCATGGAAGTGTTGGTTTAGGAGGCGGCGATGAGTGAATTGAAAGTTGTGGAATCCAGAACGCCGGTCTTCTTCGACCGCTTTGAGCGCAAGGATGAGAATCAGCACCAGACACATTACTGTCCCGGCTGCGGCCACGGCGTGGCGCATAAGCTGATTGCCGAGGCGCTGTGCGATCTCGGACTGCAGGACAAGACGATCATGGTCAGCCCAGTGGGCTGCTCGGTGTTTGCGTACTACTACTTCGATACCGGAAACGTACAGGCGGCGCACGGACGCGCTCCGGCGGTGGCGACGGCGCTGAAGCGCTCCAACCCCCACGCTGAGGTGATCAGCTATCAGGGCGATGGCGACCTGGCGGCCATCGGCACGGCGGAGATTGTTCATGCCGCCAATCGCGGCGAGAACATCACCGTGATCTTCGTCAACAACTCGATCTACGGAATGACCGGCGGGCAGATGGCGCCGACGACGCTGATCGGGCAGACCAGCACGACCTCGCCCTGGGGACGGCGTCCGAACAACGACGGCTTCCCGATGCGGATGGCCGAGCTGATCTCGACCCTGGAAGCCCCGGCATATGTCGAGCGCGTGGCGCTGAGCGATGCCAAGCACATCATGCAGGCGCGCAAGGCGGTGAAAAAGGCCTTGGAGCTGCAGAAACAGGGCGCGGGCTTCACCATGGTGGAGATCCTCTCGCCCTGCCCGACAATCCTGAAGATGGAGCCGGTGGCGGCGCGGCGCTACGTCGCCGAGGTGCTGACCAAGCACTTCCCGCTCGGAGTCTTCCGCGATCGCAAGCCGGAGTTTACGCCGGTTGAGGTGCCGCAGAAGGAGCTGGCCGAGCTGCTGGGCATCAGCGACAAGCGCGTTCCGGAAGACGTTCGCCACTCCCGCAAGCAGCGCACGCGGCCAAAGACGATCAAGATAGCGGGCTTCGGCGGACAGGGCGTGCTGCTGCTCGGCCAGCTGGTGGCCGAGATGGGAATGCGCGAGCACATGGAGGTGAGCTGGCTGCCGAGCTACGGTCCGGAGATGCGTTCGGGCAGCGCGCACTGCCACGTCACACTGTCGCATGAGCGCATCGGCGCGCCGGTGATCTCGCGTCCCGAGGTGCTGATCGCGATGAACGAACCTTCGCTGCGCAAGTTCGGACCGACGGTGAAGGCCGGTGGAGTGATCCTCTACAACGGCAAGGCGCTGCCGGAGGACCTGAAGTTCGAGGGCGTTACAGTGGATTGCGTCCCGGCCAACGAGATCGCCGACCAGATCGGCTCGGCGAAGGTCGCAAACATCGTGTTGCTGGGCGCGATGCTGGAAGCCACCGACTGCCTGCCCTTCACCACCGCCGAAAGCGTGCTGGCCGGCGTGAAGAACAAGAAACTGGCGGAGATGAACGAAAAAGCCCTCGTCGCTGGACGTGACTACGTCGACAAAGAAGTGATGGTCGGCGCAGTTGCGGGACCGGATGGCTGCGGGGATTAACTAGCATCGAGCAAGAAGCGAGCGGCGGGCCAATGTGGCCCGCCGTTTTTGCGTTCCGGCAGTTACCGGTCGAGCGAGAAGTGCGAGCGGCGGTTCTGCTGCCAGCACTGCTCGTTGCCCTCGGTGCAGAAGGGCTTGTCCTTACCGTAGCTGATGGTCTTAATGCGATCCCTGGCAACGCCAAGCTTCACCAGTTGATCGCGAACGCCGTCGGCGCGATTGGAGCCCAGCGCGATGTTGTAATCCTCCGAGCCACGCTCGTCACAGTGGCCGGAGATGGTGACCTTGTAGCCGGGATGGGCGGCGAGGAAGTCGGCATCGGCCTTCAGCGTCGGGGCGTCAGTGGAACGAACATCGTAGCGATCGTAGTCGAAGAAGATGTCCCTGACGTTCTGGCTGAAGAGCTCTTCGTCGCTGGGCCCTGCCTTTGCTGGAGGCGGAGGCGGCATGGTGACGGTCACGCGCGCGGTTGCCTGCGCCGTTCCGCCGGGACCCTTGGCAGTCAGCGTGTAGGTCTTGGAGTCGGACGGCGTGACCGAGCGGTTTCCGCTGGCTGGGACGGTGCCGAACGCGTCGATGCTGACATCGGTCGCATTCTGCGTGCTCCAGCTCAATTGCACGGACTGACCACGCTCCACATTGCCGGGAGTGGCGCTGAGAGTTGCGGTGGGTTGGACAGGCGTCGGCGGAGTTGGCGGCGGCTGTACGGCTGCCGTCTTCTTATGGCAGGCACCGAGTAACAACAATGCGGACAAAGCGATTATGAAACCTGCAAGACGCAGGCCACGGTAATTCATACACTCCTCCTTATAGGGAAGCTGAAGATGGATTGAAACCTGAACTAAAGCGGGTGGGCTGCAGGACTAGCAGCGCAGTGTGAGGAACTGCGGATGGCCGGTGGTCACGATGACAGGCGTCGCGGCAGATGCAGGGCGAATCGAACTGCGGCCGGTGGCGAAGAGCAGCACCGCGCTGATGGCTGCAAAGAGCCGGCGCGCTGCAGTCAAGGCCCGGAATGCCGTTGCAGGGCCGTGCGTTACCGTGAAGGCTCCGCCGTGAGCTGGAAGGAAAAAGACAAGGAGCGTCCCCAGCATCGCCAGCACGGCAAGCGCGGCCACCCGGGAAAGTCTCCTCATCGAATCTCCCAGCTCTCTACTAAACAGAATAACCCGGCCAGGAGTTCTGAGTCGCGGCGATTTGCGGAATTTGGGGAGAAGTGAAGCCAGAGCCCCCGAACTGACGAAAGAAATCAGGATTGAGGGCTCAGAGAAGTGATCAGTTTCAGGCTTCCAGCGCATCCAGCGCGGCGGCTACGCCGTGGACGACGGCGGCGATGCGGACCCCAGCTAGGATCTGCTCCTCGGTGACGCCTTTTTCCAGGAGCACCTTTTCGTGCGCGCTGACGCACTTGCCGCAGCCGTTGATGGCTGAAACCACCAGCGACCAGAGCTCGAAGTCGAGGTGATCGGCGCCGTGGGTGCGCATGATGTTCATCCGCAGGCGCGCCGGAATGGTGGCGTACTTTTCGTTGGTGCTGAGGTGCTGGAAGCGGTAGTAGATGTTGTTCATGCCCATGATGGCCGCAGCGCCCTTGGCGGCGGCGATCAGCTCAGGCGTGATGTGCGCGGCGGCCTCGGACTCGACGGCCCGCAGCAGCTGAGGGCAGCGCGCTCCGTAGGCGGCGGCGACGAACGATCCCCACTTCTGGGTTTCGCTGAGCTCGCCGGCATTGACCAGCGCCGACCAGTTCAGGCGAAGGTCCTTGGCGTATTCGGGCAGAGATTCGAGTAGAGCTTCGACGGAAATCGTTGCAGTAGTCATAAAGGTGCCGGTCTCCCGTATGAGCGAACTGCCCCACCCTCCGCATTCGGGCGGAAGGGTGGGGCACCCTCAATTTCTGTTGTTAGACGTGGATGGTTTCTTCGCCCTTGTGCCAGCCGCAGGGGCAGAGCTCGTCGGTCTGCAATGCGTCCAGCACGCGCAAAACTTCCTTGGGCTCGCGGCCCACGGAAAGATCGGTGACATAGACGAAGCGGATGACGCCCTGAGGATCGACGATGAAGGCGGCGCGCTGAGCGGCTCCGACTTTGGGGTCGAGGATGCCAAGCTCGCCGGCGAGCTCGCGCTTGAAGTCGGAAACCATTGGGAAGGGAAGGTTCTTCAGATCGGCGTGATCTTTGCGCCAGGCCAGGTGGGTGAACTTCGAGTCCACGGAGACGCCGAGAATCTGCGCATCTCGATCCTTGAACTCCTTGTCGTGCTT
>Ga0326727_10029050_pt1 | contig 10002 bp, 14 predicted proteins | sample MB2enrmetagenome_FD_207643 | JGI IMG/M metagenome (GOLD analysis project Ga0326727, IMG submission 207643) | Lab enriched peat soil microbial communities from McLean, Ithaca, NY, United States - MB29MY | ecosystem: Environmental > Terrestrial > Soil > Wetlands > Peat | place: USA: New York...
CGTTCGAAGATATCTGAGTCTGGACGATTTCTGATGCGATTTCGATGAGCTTTTCTTGTCAAGCGGAGATCCTTCGTTATCGTTTTATCGGCAAGAATCTATTTGCCGCGATAAGAGACTCGGCCGGTCAAGAAACTCTGCCTTCACTGACCATGCAAATAGTCTATAATGGCCTTCAGGAGCGAAGCACTGTGCCCAATCTGCGCATAAGCTTCCTCCCTGGTCAGCATGCGATTCTCCGACTCAAGCCGGTAACCCAGCTTCATTGAAAGGTTCGCAATCCGCGCTGTCTCCCTTACCAGATCGTCTTCGGACTTGATCTGAATGGGATAGACCTTGATCCGATCGAGGTGCTCCAGCACATCATCGTTGACTATACCGTCCATTGCGTTGTGATGCTGCCGGTTGAACAAATTATACCGGGTATTATGAAGCGGCATGGACAGATCGCCGACGTAATGAGCACAATAGGCGAGATGGTATTCTCCATACTTTCCTGCCGCTTTGGCCGATCTGTAATCTCGAAGGGAAGCGACTATAGCCCCATAAAGATGCCCGTTCTCATCTGTCGGATCATTGTATCGGGGAATCTGATCCAGAATCATTTTTGGAGTCACAACCGTATCGGGCGGATTATTCGAGTAGTGGTTGTAGCCCTCCTTATCCCCTGCCTTGACTTTGGCGATGTCCGGTCCTGCGGCGTTGTACCATTTCTCATATCCGGCAGCTTTGGCAATAGCCAGGTGGGTTTCGTCGTGCCAGGCCTGAGAAACGCTTGGCAAACTGAGGACCAGTAGCAATGCGAATAGTTTGCATGCAGTTGATTTTGATTGTTTCATTTCCGCTCCCATTCATCTACGCATCTATAGTACTCATCTTTGGCGTTGTCGATGCACATCCTCGGATCACCCGATTCTTCAAGATCATCGTGGGTTGACTTGCATGATTCGACTTCCGATAGATACAGAGGGGACTTACACAGGCGACGACCATGCAGGAAATATCAGATAATCCTGCCTTCGTAATGTTCAGGGTCTCGATGAAAATGGGCTAACGCGGTAATCAGTATTTCATCTTTCTCCGCCTACATAATGAAGGGCTTAGGGGAAACCCTTCAGAAGGCAGCGCCTCGTTTTGCTCGTCAATTCTAGTCCATGCTTCGGGCATGAGCTTAACCCTACCAATTGCCGCATTCACTTCCTGGAAAAAGCGGAAGCCCAAACCTGACAACTGGTGATCATAATAGCGTATGGCTTCGTCCAATTCCATGCCGGCCGTTGAGAGGAAGCGGACTTTCAACGCTCATACCTTTTCTTAATGTCTTCCCAATCTATCGCATCGAGTTTTCCTCGCTTATAAGCCGCATATCGCGCTTCCGATTCGGCGATCCAACTCTGCTCAATGTCATGATCCGGCTTGTCAAGGCTGTATAGAATTGCTTCGACCAATCGAATCCGGCCGACCGGTTCGAGCTCGATAGCTTTTTTGGCAAGCTGGCTTAGTGATTCCATCGCGCTCTCCAATCACCCTTTCAGGCAAGGCTTCTAAAAATGTCATCCACCTGGAACAATATAATAGCAGATTCCCGCTTGTGAGAACTCCAAGATTTTACATAAACTTACAGTCATTCGCCCAGGCCCGTCAAGGATCGTCGATTTTGAGCGTTCACTCCGTTTTTGATGCCAAAGCGCCTGGCCGACTCGAGCCTGCAAGGAAACGATCCACCCTAACGGTGTCTGTGCTTCTTATTAGGGTTTCCGGGCCTTGCCGGTGCAACCGGATCGGGAGGCAACCAGCCTCGGGGCTCATATCTTAAGGTCAGGTACTCCTTAATGTCTGCCGTATGCTCTAAGATAAACTCGATTGTAGATGGTTCGATCATGCCTTCCCGCCATGTTTTTGTTTCTACCGTTCCTATCACCTGGTACTCATTCCCGATCACCGCCGGGTAAGATTCCGAAAATATCTCGGTCAGAATGTGCTCGAGATCATTTTGATGGGCTATTATAAACTCGCATGTCGCGCAGTAGCGGCATGTCTTACCCAAGTTGAGGAGTCCGAATCCATCTACATGAATAAGCAGCGGAAATTTCCGCATGTATGTGAGCTTGCCACATTTCGGACACCTACTCCATCGAGTTTGGATGTATTGGTTAAGAGCAAAACTAAAGCGCGGCGGTAACTTTCCTATTCGTATTCGCTTCGTAGCCATGACAGGTCAGGCCTTCCAATGCTAAATTACTCCGAAATCTCACATCCTACTCTTCGATAGCCAAGACGCCTTCCGAGCTTCTCGTCGTTCCCTGATCTCCTTTCAACAAGGTCTTTCGTGGGCATGCCATGTCGAAAAAAACAGGCTAGGAACTCTCAAGGGCGATTACCAGAGCCTCCGGCGTGACAGGCCACAATTCTGACACCGCTACCTACAATTTCAGGCACTTACAAACACAGCCTTGTATGAAAATACATAGCCTTGGATGGCTCGTACCCGGAGGCGTACCCGCTGATTTTCGACCCAGCATAAGTTCCTCCCAATGTCGCTAACCCAATCCATAATTAAGCTTTACGCTTACCAACGTAGTATGTTTCATCGGCTTCATCAAAGGTGAAGCTGACTGTCTTTACCCCAAACAGTGAGCAACTCATCAATTCTGCGGAATCCAGATCGAACAAAACTACGTTCAGATTTTTGCCTAGACTGCTACTATATACAATCCCATCGATGCCATTACTTTTGAAAAGTTCAGCAATTATCTGTGTTGGAACATAATCAGCAACCGTATCGCTGGGATTCACGGGCCGAGAGAATGCACGGCCTATATCAGACCAAACGGCCTGTTCGCGTTCCAAGGGCCCAGGTTCTGAAAAATGGAATATGAACCCTTTATGATGGAGCGTGCAATTCACAAGTTCTAAGTCTCGAATAGTCCTGAATTGTCCGACAGAAATCAGAGAACCAATCCAGGGGCGAACTTCAGACATTGCGGTTTCTTTGTCTTTTGACAAATATAAACAAGGAATCCCTTTAGGATTGGCGCGTCCTTCGGATGCCGACCCCATGCAAGGTTTCATTCGTTCAGAGGGTAGTGCACACGATATATCCGTGACGTGTATTTCTTCCTCATTTGGTGACTCGCAATCTGATTGATAAATTGGCCTCCAACTATTACCGAGTTGCGCTCGCCATAAATACCTTTCTTTGGGTAGTTTTGTTTTGCGGCTCTCGCTTGTCATCAGAACAGTCCGGAGTAATCTTTGAGCCTCTATGTCATGCACATAGCGTCTCTCTTCTTTGACATGATGTTCGAATTTCTGATAATCAAGCCAGGATGTGAACTCACTTTCTTTCATGTTGCCATCCCTCCTCGGGACAGGTCTCTAAGCATACGATGGCACGGCGATGCCGTACTCTACTTGCCTGGTGCGTTAGCGTTGGGCGTCATAGCATAGTAGCTTTTTCTGATCAGTTGGCCGTTTCCTGCCACCCCGTCCCCAACATCGCATGAACGGCTTATCGCTTGACACTCAGCGGGCATCTGGGCTCCGAAATCCACAGCGGCTGAAACCCATCAAATTCCATCGGGGCATCTCTCAGGAGCTCATCAATCACCGCAGCTCTCAGGGATCTGCGTCCGGACTTCCACATCTTCTGAAGATCGAGGTATGCCGGTTTGGGGCGGAATGGGACTCGGATTAAGGCAAGCATGAGGCCAGCAGAATGCCCCAGCAAAGACTTTATAAATTTTAGCTGCCCCAAGTAATAATCGCTTTCGGGCTTTTTTGAGCCATCGTCGAATATCATGTATACCACAATCCGGGTGCGTGCCACATTATGACATGCCGACGCGCAACGGTGCACGAGCTGATATGATATTTTGCCTACATCATTCGGTCTAAGGTCACGTTTCGCTGCACGGGAGATGAGTTCAAGCCAGCCCTCCAGGACTGAACGCTTGTTAGAACTCCCAACACCCATCCACTGTCTGACCGTTTTGTATGGAGGCTCTGTATATTTCGCTTCGATAGCGATAGTCGTCGAATCCCCAAAGAGCATGAGGTCGGTGTGTGACGCTTTGCCCCGGCCTTTAGGCGGAGGTACTTGATATTCGAAGCTGGCCACGCACTGAGTTGGCGGCGACACTTGAATCGCTTGGCAGAAACCTACTAAGCACTGGTCTGGGGCTCGCCAGAGCGAAAGCAGCGGCACCGTGGAACGGAATGGCGAGTCAAATTCCCTCTCGGGGTATGATCTGACCAGTTCTTGGAAGCTGCCGAGAATTTTGTCGTTGTGTCTTAGCTCCATTTTCACGTCCCTTTGAGTCTAGATGTTTTATTGAGCCTTTCTGCGCCACAGATCATCTTCCCACTTTGAAAGTGACATATCTCCGGCCACTTCCCGAATCGAAACAATTATCCTTTGGTATTCTTTAATATCGTCCAACTGAGTCCAGTTCATGTCGATACCCAATTCATTTAGGACGATCCGATCTACGGGGCAATGCGGTGGCTCAGGTATCAAATCCGCACTCCACAAGAACTTGAGAAACAGGTTCACCGCCTTTTGAGCTACTCCGATCCGCAATCGCCCATTTGCAAGGACACTCGAATGGGAATCCGACAGTCCCTTCGCGAAGTTCTGAATGATACAACAGTGATCTTTATCAGAGACCGGCACGGCGTAGCGATTTTCAAGCGCCTTAAGTCTATTTAGAAAGTCGTTTTTGAATGGTATCTTTTGTTGGTCTGTCGCATCTTTTGCATAAACGTTTGCACGCTGAAAGCTGGCACCCTGCGTATTGGACAAAAATATCGTTATGAGAAAATCCTTGTTCATTCTATCTCCTGATTAGGTCAGAAGGTGGACCATTTGCTGCTCGAAAATTCATGCGGCTCACGGAGGCGCATACCTGAAAAGCTCCGCTGAGACTTGCCGGAGCTGCCAAACAAAGGCTATCAGCCAATTAGGTACTATGATCATTATTCGTCGGGCTCACTTCTGTCAGCATCTGGTGACGAAGGCCCTACAGCAGAATTTGTGTCGTCTGATGCTGGTGACCACAATTGGATTCCTCTGATACCTGGAAGACCTGATGGAAACCGGCTTGTGGTTCCAGATAGAGTTGGAGTTAGCGACTGACTGAATATGTTAGCTAATCCCGGTATTATGGGATCGTCTAAGCCTGTTATTCGTCTCTGTTGAAAATCCATACTAATCAGTTTCAGCTTAGGTTTCTTATATAGTGACGTCCTTATCACTTCAGCCTCTATAGTCACAAGTTCTTTGTAGAATTCCGTATAATGCTTGGTAGAAATGCCTTCAGGTGGAATGAGGTCTAAATTATAGGTCTTGCCGTTGTTGATGAGCCTGAAGGTGAGGCTGTCCCCAACGGTGCTTTTCAGGCTTCTGATTTCACCGAGCAAGCAGTAGGCGCATCCATTTTCCAAGTACGGCAGGACTTCATCATCTTTACCCAAGTAATTGTGAAAATTATTTTGATCGATAACGACACGTTCACTGGATTGGACATCATTGCTTATCTCAATCGAGATAGCCTCATCTTCGATGATTGGCCTCAAAGCTCGTTTGAAACCGTGACTGTGAATTAATCTGTGAAGACTTATGGCAATGCCTTTTGGAAACTCACTGTTTATAAGATCGCGAGGTTGCTTAAGGTTCTTACATCTGTCGATAAACTTGATAATGGCGGCAACCAGAAACGCAACCTGGAGGGGGTGTCTGGCGAAATATGCTTCCAATTCCTCATAGGTGACTGCTATTCCTTTAAAGAAAGAACATGCGTCCTGCCATACTATGTCACTGGCTACTTTCAAGAATTCGAGAAGATGATTAACTCTGTCGAACGGCAGATGATCTGGATACTGTAAAATTTTGATGATCGTTTCTACGTCAATTGAGCCAGGCTTGAATGACGTAACCTTAAGCTGAACGTCGCCATTGATTCGTGTGACCTTAATCAGTTTCCTGAAAAGTTGATCGAAGCCGAGTAGCGAAATACCCAGTTGAGAGAGGTCAACCTGTGAATGATCTTTGAAACCACGATAGCGTAGATAGATACTTGCCTCGTTCTGTTCCACGCTTCACCTCATTTCGTGCTTGGGTGCATCGGGAGAAGCTTCGGCGCAGTTGATGCCTGGTAAGCCTAATCTATTGAAAGCACCAGGTCAGCCTCCGTCCTGATTAATAATTTCGTCGATCTCTTTCATCGGCTTGATCGTTTCAGAAAGGGCGACGATGATACGCTGGTAGTGATCGATCCCTTCCTCCGAGAGCATGCGCGCCCTTTGCGGTCTTCCAGCCAGTCATGGCAGTTTTGGCAGCCACCGATATAGGGGAATTCGTATAGCTGCATCTTATACTTCCTCGGCTTTCTGAATCTGCCTCTTCTTAAATCGAAGGGGAATAAAAATAGATCGGAATAAGTGGCAGTCTATTTTTGTCTTCATCTGTTAGCTTCGGAAAGAATTCCTGCCAGAGCACGATAAATCGGTCGAGGTCTATTAATTCGACATGGACATGGGAGCCACGCGCGGTGGTTTTTGCGTCGCCCGTGAATCCACCTGAAGATACGAAGATGCCTACGTCGCCGTCTTTTTGAAGCAGGCCCATTAGTTGACGGACTTCTTGCACAGAGGCAGCGGATTCCCGGTGTTTCACCTGGACTTTAATGCGGGGTGAGACTGTGCCAAGCGGGTCACGATAAGCAATCACGTCCACTCCGCCATCTTTGCCCTGTGGGGCGGTAAAAGGAGTATAATATCCCATCCCGCGAAGGAGCGCTGCCACGAGGTCTTGGAACTCGTAAGCATTCTTCCTGCCAATCTCTTTCTTCAGGCCCTCTATCGCAATCTGCTCGATGTCCTGAATGGTCGCTTCCTGGCTTTTTTCAGTTTGATCGGAGACATCCTGATCTTCTTTTGAATCTGCAAGTCGCTGCTCACCCTTCCATCGCCTATAGGCGGCCACGGCAGCGTTCAGGAGTCCGACCTCGCCCAACGTCAAAGCAGTTTCGCCTTCAGAGGTCAGATACCAAATCCCCTTTTTCTTGAGGAGGTAACCCGCCTTGGTGCAGTCAATGCTGAACAAGTGCAATAGGGATTGCCATCGGATGTAGCCGGTTTTCTCAAAGATCGCCTTGGCCCAGTCATCCAATTGGACGCGCCTTCCGACCTCTGCGACAACTTCTCGGCCTGGGGCTTCCCCACCTTTTTCTTTTAGAATCTGGAATGCCGCGAAAATAACCTTGGCAGCAAGCTGCCGGGATGGACTTTGCTGCTGATTGGCCATAAAAGACTCCCGTACAGAGCTTCAGGCAAAATTAGTGTATTGGGAAAATAAGGAAAGTGGGTTTTTATTACACCCGAATGGGTGCGGATTCCAGTGCAAAGAGTGTGTTCCCGCCATGCCATTCAGATTGTAGATTCAGCGTGAGGCTTACCATGCCGGGAGTGATGAACCTAATGCACTGTAAGTCCTTTGATGAGACCCTGGCGGGACGGCCCGTGTCCAGCCGTCCCGCTTTTAGCTGGCGGATAAAAAAATCCCACCTGTTGCAACAAGCGAGACAATTTGCTGGCGCCGAAGGCCGGACTCCTTGAAAGGCTTACGGGGCTTGCTTTTACTCACTTCGGCATCTCTCGGCTACGTCATCCGCCTGATTTTTCGCAACTCCACTGCGACTATTTGCAAGAATTCGGCGACCCCCAATTTCGGGCAAAATATTTTCCATTTGTCCGAGAAAAAAAATGTCAGATGCTCCAAGCCGGGATGTATTTGGAAAGCTGTTTTGGCGAATGCCGTGATGTGTTATTATCATTATGGTCGCATAGAAAATCCTGAACCGTGGAGGTAATCACCGTGCTCGGACCAATCACTATCGATAATTTGGACGAGGCGACCGCAAGCTGGATAGAGAGGGAAGCGGAGCGGTGTGGTATAGACAAGGAAACCGTTGCTTTGCATCTCATTCGGAAGGGAATCGAATGCGAAGGTGAGCATTCCCCGCCTCGGTTACATGAGGATCTGGATTCTCTGGCCGGCACTTGGACCGAGGAGCAGGCAGCCGAGTTCATTAATGCTATCAGCTACTTGGATGAGTTGGATAAGAAGTTATGGCAATGAAGGATGTGCTTTTGGACACCAACGCTTATGTAGCGTTCAGATATGTGGATTGCCGCTACTGCTTTGCAACATAAAATGGCCGTCATGAGCTTCGATGGGCACTTCAAAACCGTTAAAGGTTTAGTTGCCGGGAGCCGCCTGTTGGACTTTGTTTCTTAATCTCGAAAACCTGTCATATAATTATAGCACTCCGTACTGCTCCAAAAATGATGGACAATCACCAATGGATTGATTTCTTCACCGACGCCGCTTTAGCGGAGTTGGCGAATGCCCGAAGATATTTGGAGAATAAATCTGCCTTGGGTTGGGTCTGCAGCTCAATTCGCTCCGGATTGATGATGGGCATCGAGGTGTGGCTGCGGCGCCATGATTACGATCTCGATAAGGGAAATGGGTGGCAATCGACGAGGTCTCAATTTTTCAGAGTTGCTCCCGAAGATCTCGGATCTATAGTAACGTACTGTCTCGGCGCTGTTGTGATGCACGAAGGACCGGAAACTCGAATCGAGAATGATGAACTCATTTATCGCAGTCCAAATGTGTTATCCGAACAATGGCAAAGCACAGCAAAGAAGCTGATCGTGCGGGCAGAGGAAGTTCTGGAGATTTTGATAAGTGACGTGAAAAAGAATCGTGATGAGGAGTGACTACTGCTCGACCAGTCTGATTTTGTGAGTTAATTCCAAAAAGTGCCGAAGGCCGGACTTCCTTCGCTCTGCTCGGGACAAGCTCACCTGGTTCTTGGGGTGGGAGATGTAAATAAGTGCCGAAGGCCGGACCTCTAGCCACGCATTGATTTTACCAGCTTTTCCGACCTGTCCGACTCAACTGGTGTCACTGAGTGATATGGAGCGATGCTGAGTGATCATTTTTTGTCGCACGTTCGGGGGTTACCCCCTCGGTAGTCGAACACTAGGACCAATGGATTTCGATTGTTTTTTTCGGTCTGTTACCTTCGAAGATGCTATTTTTCTTGCGCAATTCGCGAATCGCGAATAAAGAATACCCATGAGACTTAAACCACAGGACATGCTGATTTTGATGAAGCTCGTTGCATTGGGAGAATCCAAGTGGTCGTATTCATCCCTGGGGCTGGAGATCTCCATGAGCCCCTCCGAGGTCCACTCGGGGCTGAAACGGGCAGTGGCAGCACGCCTTTTCGACGAGCAGCGACGAAGGCCTGTCAAGAAAGCGCTTCTGGAGTTCCTGATTCACGGCGTTAAATATGCGTACCCTCCTTCCAGGGGCGGACTGACGCGTGGCGTGCCTACCAGCTTTGCCGGGCCACCTTTACGAGACCTGATTGTTTCTTCCGATCAACTTCCACCGGTATGGCCTGATCCCGAGGGAGAGGAGCAAGGGTATGAATTCGCTCCGCTATATAAGTCTGTCCCGAAAGCCGCAGCCAAGGACTTCAAGCTTTATGAGTTATTAGTCCTTGTGGATGCAATTCGGGACAGTCGCGCTAGAGAAAGGGAGATCGCCGTCAACGAGATCAGAGCGAGACTGCAATAAATGAAAATTAAGAGCAGCGCAACGTTGGAAATGTTAAGGATTGTTGCAAAAGGGGTTCGGGAGTCTAAATGAAAGAATGGTGTTCCTCGGCGGTGCGGCAACGTCTCTTCTCATAACGGACCCGGCTCTGCCCTATATTCGGACAACCTCCGATGTAGATGTGATTGTGGAAGTATTATCCAGAATGGACTACTGCCGTTTGGAGGACGCTCTTCGGGAACGTGAATTTACGCAAAGCATCGACAGCGGGCACCCGGTGTGTCGCTGGTCCTTCCATGGGGTGATCGTCGACATAACGCCAACCGATGAGAAAATCCTCGGCTTCTCCAATCGATGGTACTCGCAGG
>Ga0326727_10029051_pt1 | contig 10002 bp, 6 predicted proteins | sample MB2enrmetagenome_FD_207643 | JGI IMG/M metagenome (GOLD analysis project Ga0326727, IMG submission 207643) | Lab enriched peat soil microbial communities from McLean, Ithaca, NY, United States - MB29MY | ecosystem: Environmental > Terrestrial > Soil > Wetlands > Peat | place: USA: New York...
CATAGCGTGGCGATGAGCGCGGCCATGAATCCGCTTAGCCCGCCAACTGCGTGTGGCAGAGTGGTACCGAAGTTACTCCACGAGCCGGTGACGGAAGCAAAGCAGAAGACGGCGACTATGAGGATGAGAATGGCTTTGAGGATGGTGAAGACAAGCTGGAAGTCGCCGGCCTTCTTGATGCCGAGGTAGTTGAGGCCGGTCATGAACCAGGTGACGCCGATGGCGAAGATCTGCGACCAGAGGAGCAGGCCGCCGGTTCCGGGCACACGCGCATCGAGCCAGTGGAACCACGCGAAGACGCCCAGCGTGCGCGCCAACCCGCTGGTGACAGCGGCGATCGAGGCCGGCTTGGCGACGGCAAACCAGGTCCACATGTAGAGAAAGGCAGTCGTGTCGCCATAAGCGCCGCGCAGGTAGACGTACTCGCCGCCGGCGTAGGGCAGCATGGCGCCCAGCTCCGCATAAGTCATTGCGCCGAAGAGCGAGAGCAGGCCGCCCACGATCCACGCCAGGTAGACCAGCGCGGAGGAGCCCACATCCTGCATCATCTCGCGCGGGACAAGAAAGATGCCGCTGCCGATGATGGTGCCCACCACGATGGCCGTGGCCTGGCTGGCGCCCAGGACGCGGGGCAGGTCGGGCGGCGATTGAGGGGCTTGCACGGAGAGGTTTTGGCTCATGCGGATGAAAGTGAGATTAGCATGAGCCGGGCTGCGCGCTCAGTTCCAGAACTTGAGCTTCGGCCAGATGGTGGGGAAGACGGGCGTCTGTTTTGGGTTGCTGAGCAGGAAGAAGTGCAGGCGCTCGAAGTCCATCATCCAGGGCGCGTCGAAGGGGCCCAGATCGGTGAGGGTTTCGTAGTATTTGTCGGTTTTGCGGGTGGGACTGCGAAGCGTGAGGACGTATTCTCCGCTGTTGCCGTTCCATCCCCAGAAGAAGTAGTTTTGATGGCCGCTGATGGCGGTTGGCAGGCCGTAGCGGGGACCAAGCATGTTGACCGCGCTGGCCTCGCCGTAGTTGCCGCAGAAGATGGTGGTGCGGGCGCGCACGTCGGGCGGCAGGGCGTAGTAGTGATCCGCAAAGCCCTTGACCATCTCCGGCCAGCCGAAGCGGTCGGAGAGGAACTGCGGCAAGGGGCTGGTGAACTTTTCCTGCTTGGGAATCTTGATCCCCATCCTCTGCTGGTAGGCCTGGTAGCGATCCGGCGGCATCACCGGGAGCAGCAGCGGTACCGCAAGGCAGAAGAGGGCCACCAGGAGCAAGGCCCATGCGACCTCAACGGTAGGGACCGCGAAGTGGACCCAACGTGGCCATTGCGGCCGCGCAAGATGGCTGAGCGCGGCGGCGCCCGCGGCAAACAGCACGGGGTAGATGGGCGCCAGGTAGTAGTCCTTGCCGTGCATCAGCATCATCATGGCAAGGAAGACAAGGTAGGTGAAGGCAACGAAGCGCACGGCGCGCGCAGGACGCGACAGACCCAGACAGATGAGTCCGCCCAGCCAAAGCGGTGCGGAAACGAAGAGCTGCATCCTTCCCTGCTGGATGAGAAAGGCCAACGGAGGCATCTTGATGTTTCTGTCGGAGTGGTCGATGTTGCTGAGCAGCTCATAGGTGGGAAAGTGATGGACCCACTGCCAAACCAGGTTGGGCAGCGCCAGCAGGATCAACAAGCCCACGCCGGCCGCACACCAGCGGGACCAGAGAATGCGCCGCTCGGGGCTGAGCAGAAGTCCGAGCCCCAGGGACACCAGAAAGAAGACCGTGGAATGCTTGTTCTCGATGCCGAGGCCGGCAATGAGTCCAAAGAGCAGCCAGGCGCGGGGATGGGCGCTGCCGTCGGCAATGCGCAAGACCACCAGGAGCGAGCCCATCCAGAAGACGGGCTCCCAGGCGTTCATGGAGAGAAAGCTTCCGATCACGAGATGGACCGGAGCGCAGAAGACAGCGGTCATGGCCAGCACCTGGGCCAGGCGCCGGCCGCCTAACTGCCGAGTGAGCAGGCCGGTGAGGCCCACGGTGAGGCCACCGGCGGCGAAGCTGAAGATGCGAATGCCGGTGGGCGAAAGGCCGAAGATGGTCTCCGCGAGCCGCGCCTGCAGGGCCACAAGCGGCGGCTGATCCACATAGCCCCAAGCCAGGTGATGACCGCAAACCAGGTAATAGAGCTCGTCGCGAAAGAAGCCATAGCCCAGATGGCTGCCCCACAGCGAGGAGGCGAGGAGCAGCGAGAATTTCAGCGCGGCAAACAGGGCGGCCAGCCACAGTGCGGTGCGCAGCGGCGTTCCGGCGATGTTGGACGAATCGGCTTGCGGCACGCAGATTTCCCCCGGCATGCGTCCCTGCGATTGTACGCCCGGCGGCGGCGCGGTTCGGTCAATTGAGCCGTCGTGCGGAGAATGCAAATCATCTCGCTGTTCGTTTGTGAACATCGGTTTACAATTTCGAACAGATGACTTCCGCGAAGCATGCCGCCTTCCCCTGGAATTGCCCGACAACATTGAATGTGCCCACTGGATGGTTTGGCGGAATACGTGCTGCGCGAAAGGCACGGCAACGTGCGCCCGGAGGTTGACATGCAGGGTTTTCTGAACGACCTGAAATATGCATCGCGCCAACTGCTCAAGACCCCAGGACTGGCGCTGCTGGCCATCTTGACCCTAGCGTTGGGTATCGGCGCCAACACCGCCATCTTCACCGTGATTGAGAGCGTGCTGCTGCGGCCGCTGCCTTATGCGCACTCTGACCGGCTGCTGCTCATCGCGCCCAAAAAGAGTCCTGGATTCGGCGCCACCTCGTGGTTGAACTACCGCGATATCCGCGACCAGTCGCGGCAACTGGAGCAGGTTGCGGGTTATTCAGAGGATGTGACCGTCTTAGAGAGCCAGGAAGGCTCGGAGAGCGTGGCGGCGCCGCGCGTGACCACCAATCTGTTTTCGATGCTGGGCGCGCGGCCGTTGCTGGGGCGTACCTTCACCGATGCGGAAGGCCAGTCGGGTGGTCCGAAGGTGGTGATCCTCTCGGAGGGATTATGGCGGCAGAGCTTTCACGCCGACCCTGGCATCGTGGGGAAGGTCGAGAAGATCGGCGCCGAGTCGCACACCGTGGTGGGCGTGATGCCGGCGTCCTTCGGCTTTCCTGAAACGATGGGGACGGGCGCACAGAAGGGCCTGTGGCTGCCGACGCAGCCAACGGCCGAGATGCTGAAGGATCGCGGCTACAACTTCGTCTACATCGTGGCTTCGCTGCGGCCCGGAGCCAGCGGCGCACAGGCGCAAAACGAGCTCGACTCGATCGCCGCGCACATTCCCCTCACCAAGGACGAGTACGCGGCCTCGTTTCGCGCCAGGCCATACCAGGAAGTGCTCACCGGGCCAGTGCGCCCGGTTCTCTACGCGCTGTTTGGCGCGCTGGCGCTGGTGCTGCTGATCGCCTGCGCCAATGTCTCGAACCTGCTGATCGCGCGCTGCCTGGGGCGGCAGCAGGAGTTTGCGGTGCGGTCGGCACTGGGCGCGGGGCGATTCCGGCTTATCCGGCAGATGCTCTCAGAGGGATTGGCGCTGAGCCTGCTGGGGTGCGCCGCGGGAGTGATGCTGGCGCAACTGGCCATGTTGGCGGTGAGGAAGCTGCCGGAGGGGACGATTCCGAGAGCCGAGGCGATTGAGCTTCATTGGACAGTGGTGCTGGTGCTGGCGGCGATCGCCATTCTGACTACTGCGCTGTCGTCTCTGCTGCCGGCGCTGCTGGTGGCGCGCGCCGATCCGCAGGCGGCTCTGCAGGCGGCATCGCGCGGCGTCGGTTCGCGTTCGGCAAGCGGCAAGCTGAGCGGCTGGCTGGTGGCGGGCGAAGTAGCCCTTTCCACGCTGCTGCTGGTTGGCACCGGACTGCTCTTTCATACCCTCTGGAACCTGGAGCGGGCGCGGCTGGGCTTCGATGCGGATCGAGTGACGACTTTCAGCGCCATGCCGGCGGACGCGGCCGGCTTCTCAGGCATGGCCGTTTCAGAAGATACCGCCAATGCGCCGCCTTCCGTGGCCACGCTTACCTATCTGCCGGTTCTGGAACGGATGCGCCGTGTGCCCGGAGTGCAAAGCGCCGCGCTGGTCACCACGCCGCCGCTTTCGGGCATGGATATGGGCACCAGCTTTTCTATTCTCGGCAGGGCGAAGGACCCGGCCAACAAGCCGGAGGCACGCATCTCCGCGGTGAGCGGCGACTATGCGCAAACCATGGGCACGCCTGTCCTGCGCGGGCGCACGATCGGCGACGGCGATATTGCCTCAACGCCCTTCGTGGTAGCGATTAACGAAACCCTGGCGAAAAAATATTTTCCGGGCGCCGATCCGGTGGGCAAGCAGATCGATCTGGGTGGAAAAGACACGGGCATGATCAAGCCCTACACGATTGCCGGTGTATTGGCCGACCAGGTGGACAAGAGCGTGGGCGGAGATGTGCAGCCATTCATCCTGGTGCCGCAGGGACAGGTTCCCACTACTTCGCTCTTCTACCAGGCGCTGCTGAAAACGATGGTGAATTTTGTGGTCAAGACCAAAGGCAACATTCCCGTGGCCGCGGAGATGCGTTCGGTCTTTCGCCAGTACGCGCCGGGGATTGCGCTGGATGACTTCAAGACCATGCAGGAGGCTGTGGAGGAGAACACTTTCAGCCAGCGGCTGGGCTTGTATCTGGTGGGGTCGTTCGCGGGGCTGGCGGTGGCCATGGTGATCGCGGGGCTGTATGGGGTGCTGACGCAGCTGGTGAGCTACCGGAGGCGCGAGATCGGCGTGCGCATGGCGCTGGGCGCAACCCGGCTGAGCGTGGCGCAGCTCATCCTGCGGCAGGGATCGATTCTGATTGGAACCGGGCTGGGCGTTGGGCTGCTGCTGGCTTTTGCGGCGGCGCGGCTGATCAAGGGCTTCCTCTACCAGGTGGAGGCGCTGGATGCTTGGACGTATGTCGCCGTGGCTTTGACGCTGGTGGTGATTGGGTTGGTGGCGGCGTTTCTGCCGGCGCGCAGAGCTGCTTCCATCGAGCCGATGCAGGCGCTGCGCACGGAGTGAGGCGGAGCAGGCGGGACTTGGCGGTCGGCGAATTCTGCGCCGGGTTCTAATCTGTCGAGATACTCGGAGGGGTTGCAGACGTGGTTTAGGCGCCATTTTGAGCCTTCTTGCTACACGGATGCAGTGGCATGTCCTCTGACCGTTCGCGGCTGGATGGTCCTGCGGGCGGTTCTTGACCGCATGCGAGATTCAGTCGAGAGACTGACGCGGATGTTGAGGCGGTCAGAGTAGTAGAGCAGCTTTTCGATGCTTACTTTAGAGATCTTTCCTTGAAGCAGGTTGCTGACGGAGGGCTGATATTCATCGAGGAGGTCAACGAGCTGGCCTTGGCTGTAGCCGCGCTTGTCGATTTCGCGCAGGATGGCGTCGAGCAGGTCGGCTTTGATCTTGAGGGCGGAGGCTTCGGCGCGGGTGAAGCCGAGGTCGTCGAGTACGTCGCCCTTAGTGATGTGGGTTGGCTTGGTGCTCATCGCTCCCTCGCCATTAGTTTATACAAAATGGCGTATTAAGATGCGACCCGGGGTTTCCGGCCGAAGAGGCTAACCGGCGCGAGCGAGGGGAGCATGGGCCACCCACCCTTCGCCGGAAAAAAGGCGAAGGATGGGGCACCCAGCCGAGGGCCTTCATCACGCCGAGAAAAGTGGAGAGCCGTGGATCGCCGGTGGGCGAGAGGGCTTTGTACAGTGCCTCGCGCGTGACTCCGGCCTTGGCGGCGAGCTGGGTCATGCCCATGGCGCGCGCAATGTCGCCGAGGGCGGCTGCAATCAGGGATGGATCGCCGTCCTCAAAGGCGGCTTCGAGGTAGGCGGCGATGGACTCGGGACTTTCGAGATACTCGGATGGGTCCCACAGAGTGGTTTTAAGCGCCATTTTGAGCCTCCTTCTTCGGCATCGGCACCGTATTTCGGCGCTCACATTATCTGTTATGTCCTGAAAAGAGCGGGGACTCCCTCGAGAACTCGAACCCATCCTGCGTTTGCAAGCCATAGGATAGTGGAATCCTGTATTTCCGAAGCGTCTTGAGAAAGGTCCGATCAGCTTCGGTTGGCTTGCAGTCTAGGACCAGTATCCATTGGTCATGGGTCACTCTGTCTGGATAATGGTTGTACTCCAGAATTTGTCCCAATGCCTCCCGTATCGCAGGTTTTGGATCGCCGTTATAGGCAACTTTGAACTCGACGAGCACTTTTTGCATCCCAATCCGAAAGGTAACATCGATGTTCCTTCGCTCTACACTGCACTCGATGCCATGGTTCGAGATCAACCAGTCTGCAAAAGCGTTGCAAAGCTTTACGTGTCTACGGTCAATTCTCCTAATTGACTCGGCGGTGTATCGTGTGTATGCGGATTCCTCCAACTGCCGGAGATGAATCTCTTCCTCGGTTTCGTTTTCCTTGGCGGTGGTCCGTCCTCCTGGCTTGGAAATGAAGACAGAATCCCCTTTGCCGCTGACTCGTATTAGGTTCCTTATCCTGGCGATCTCTGGTGGCTTCAGTTCGAGCACAGTGTTTTGTGTCGCGAATGGAGTTGGATAAGGAATATGCAGGAGTTTTCCCCATTCCACGTTGATTTGGTGGCACCATGGGTGATCGTCATCGTCCACAATCGGAGTATCAGCAACAAAACGATAAGCTCTTGAGCCATCTGGGCCTTTGACGCGACCGACACAGACAATGCGTGACGGATTTGACTCGGCGACGTAGATGACGTCGCCGCCCCGAATCCGCCACGCGACCTTCCGCAGACTTCCGCTTTGAGCTGGCTGAAGACTGCTCCACTGCGAGGGAAGAGCGTCCTCGCTGATGTCAGTCAGATTGACGTCTTCGACGGGCGTGTAGTGGATAGCCGCTACGCCCTCGGCGCGGCATTTCGGAAACATATCGAAGCCATGCCATCCCTTTCGCATTCGCATGCGCCAATAACTCATCGGGGGTCCTCCTTGTCCAGAACGAAGAATCTCAATTTGGCGTCAATCCTAGCAGAGGGGTTGGAGGATTGGCGTAATCACTCAGCGAGCGACGAGATTCTCAGCTGGCTGGTTGTCCCTGATGAAGATGGCGCCAGATGGTTTCGGCGGTTTTTCTGGGGACTACGGCGGCTAGTGACTCGGCGGTGGCTTGCTGGATGTCGCGGAGGCTGCCGAAGTGACTTAGGAGGCGCTGGCGGGTTTGGGGGCCTACGCCGGGGATGTTGAGTAACTCGGAGTCACGGTCGCGCATGGCGCGGCGCTGGCGATGATAGCCGACGGCGAAGCGATGGCTCTCGTCGCGGATGAGCTGGACGAGATGGAGCACCGGCGAGCGGCGATCGAGGACGATGGGCTCGTCTTCGTTGCCATAGAGATAGATGACTTCTTCTTTCTTGGCGATCGACGCCAGCGGCTGCGAGGTGAGGCCGAGGGATTCGAGCGCTTCGGCGGCGGCGTGGAGCTGGCCCAGGCCGCCGTCGATGAGGATCAAGGATGGGAGGGTTTTGGGTTCTTTGGAGGGCTTGGCCTCAGGGGCTGAAGCTCCCATTTCATTGGGGCCGTTTTCGGCACGACTGAAGTCGTGCCCTTTCAAGGCGGATTCGGCGGCGCGGGCTCCGGATGCTAAAGAGTTGATTTCCTCCGGGGCTAAAGCCCCCGTGTTTGCTGCCGGCTTGGTGCGGGGGTTGAAACCCCCGCCTCCCTCCGGTTGCGCCCGATCCGACAGGGGTTGCGCTTGATCCAACAGAGGTTGCGCCTCATCCAACAGGGGTCGCGCCTGATCCAACAGGGGTCGCGCCTGATCCAATAGGGGTTGCGCCTGATCCAACAGGGGTCGCGCCTGATCCAGCAGGCGGCGGTAGCGGCGGGTGACGACTTCGCGCATGGAGGCGAAGTCGTCTACGCCGAGGACGGTCATCACTTTGAATTTGCGATAGGCCTGCTTGTTCATTTTGCCATCTTCCCACACGACCATGGAGGCGACCGTTTCAGCGCCCTGGATGTGGGAGATGTCGAAGCACTCGATGCGGCGGGGCAGCTCGGGCAGCATGAGGGCGTCGGCGAGCGCCTCCTGGATGGCCTTGCGCGAGGGTTCGAGTACGCGGAAGCGCTGGGTGTAGGACTGCTTGGCGTTCTGGCCGGCGAGATCGACGAGCGAGCGCTTTTCGCCGCGCTGGGGGACGGCGATTTCGATGCGATGGCCGGTGCGTTCGGTGAGCAGGGCGGCCAGGGATTCGCGATCGTCGAAGTCGACGGGGACGAGGACGGAGCGGGGGACGTAGTGCTGGTCGATATAGAGCTGTTTGAGCAGGGCGGAGAAGACCTGGGCGGCGTGGAAGGGGGGGGCCGGGGCTTCGGAATGGTTTGCGTTGATCGAGGCTAATTGAGGTTCGTGGTTTCCCACCCATTCCGCAGAAGAAAGCGGAATGGATGGGGCACCCGGCGTTTGTGGCGGGCGGACAGGAGGCGAGTCGGCGGCATGGGTTTCCCAGGTCTCAGAATCGAGACCTGGGGCACTCGGCGCTTGTGGCGGGCGGACAGGAGGCGAGTCGGCGGCATGGGTTTCCCAGGTCTCAGAATCGAGACCTGGGGCACCCGGCGTTTGTGGCGGGCGGACAGGAGGCGAGTCGGCGGCGTCGGTTTCCCAGGTCTCAGAATCGAGACCCTTCGGCAAGCTCAGGGCAGGCTCTGGGGCACCCTGGGGTTCGTGGTCTCCCACCCATTCCGCGGAAGAACGCGGAATGGATGGGGCACAGGAATTTTCTGGCTGATCCTGCGAAGGCGTTTCTAGCAGGTCGGGGAGGTCTTCCCAAAAAAATTCGCGGCGGTCGACGATTTTGCCGGCGCGGACGTGGAAGAGGTTGACAGCCAGGCTGCCGGCTTCGTAGTGATAGCCGAAGACGTCGGCGTCGTCGCTTTGCTCGGCGGTGGCGATGCGCTGTTTTTCCTGGAGCTGATGCACGGTGGAAAGCTGATCGCGCAGGCGCGCGGCGGCCTCGAACTGCTCGGCCTCGGCGGCGGCCATCATGCGCGCGGTGAGCGTCCGCTCCAGCTCAGCCTGGCGGCCCTCGAGAAAAAGCTGCGCGTCGCGCACCGCGTCCTTGTAGGCCTCGGGTGTGGTGAGGCCCTCGACGCAGGGGCCCAGGCAGCGGTGGATGTAGTACTGGAGGCAGGCGCGGGGATGATAACGCGACAGGTCGACCTTGCAACTGGGAAGCAAGAAGCTGCGGTGAATCAGCTCGACTACGCGATAGGCCAGGTTGCCGGGAAAATAGGGCCCGTAGTAGGCCGAACCATCCTTGCGCAGGCGGCGAGTGACAAAGACTTTGGGAAAGCGATCGGCGAGGGTGAGCTTGACGTAGGGGTAGGTCTTGTCGTCGCGCAGCAGGATGTTGAAGCGCGGCTTGCGCTGCTTGATGAGGTTGTTTTCAAGGGCCAGGGCCTCGTGCTCGTTGGCCACCAGGATGTAGTCGAGGTCGACGGCCTCGCGCATCAGGGAGCCGGTCTTGGCGTTGGCCTGCGAGGCCTCAAGCAGGTAGGAACGGACCCTGGAGCGCAGGTTCTTGGCCTTGCCGACGTAGATCACCTCGCCGTCGGCGTTCTTGTAGAGGTACACCCCCGGCTGGGTGGGGAGGGAGCGGATTTTCTCGTAAAGGTCCATGGGGCGGATGGGTGGCGTCGGCGCCAGTTCTTAGGATAGCGGGTGGGAAGGCAGGGACTGGGGACTGGGGACTAGGGACTTGAGGGACTAGGGGCTACCGGAGAAGCGAACAGCGAAGGCAAGCGTTGAGGATTGGCGTTTAGTCCCTAGGTCCTTGGTCCCTGGTCCCTCGGATTGACGCAATCCTTACCGGGGTGTGTAAAAAGTACATGGCTGGCGATGGGGACTGGATGCCCAAGGGCGCCTTGCAAGGTGCTTGTTTTCAGAACATTTGCATCTATTTAACTAATGGTCCCGTACTTGCAACCTTAAAACCA
>Ga0326727_10029053_pt1 | contig 10001 bp, 6 predicted proteins | sample MB2enrmetagenome_FD_207643 | JGI IMG/M metagenome (GOLD analysis project Ga0326727, IMG submission 207643) | Lab enriched peat soil microbial communities from McLean, Ithaca, NY, United States - MB29MY | ecosystem: Environmental > Terrestrial > Soil > Wetlands > Peat | place: USA: New York...
ACGGAATCGATGTCGTTGGCGCGAGTGCCCGCTACTAAGTGCACAGGCGTGCGCGTGAATTTTTGCGTCACGCCCTGGTGGCACTTGCCGCAGGTCGCGTCGAGATTGGCGGGATTGACGGTCGATCGCGGATCGCTCGAGGGCAGAATGTTGTGCACGCCATGGCAACTGGAGCAGTTGGCAGCCACCACGCTGCCGCCCTCGGCGGCCAGCCCGTGATAGCTGTCAAAATAAGTGTTCACGCGGTTGCCGGGAACGCCGAACTCCTGCGAGAGCCGCACGCCTTCATGGCAGCGCGCGCAGATGTCGCGCGAAACGTTCTGCTCCGCCACCGGCGAGTTGGGATCGGTGTGCGGCTTGATGGAGTGAATGCCGTGGCAATCCGTGCAGGTGGGGGCGAGCGCATTGCCGTGCGCCAGCGCCTGGCCGTGGATGCTCACGATGAAGGTGTTGGCCACATCCGTGTGACAAGTGCCGCAGGTAGCGGCGACAGAAAACTTCGAGATCGGCGACTTGGGATCGTTGGCGGGCAGGATCTGATGCGTACCGTGGCAATCAGTGCACACTGCGGCATCTTTCGAACCGTTGGCTATGGCGCGGCCGTGCACGCTCGACTGATATGAGATAAAAGCCTGCGCGCTCTCGCCGTTCGACTCCATTAGAAACGTCTGCCCGTGGCAGCGGCCGCAAGTGGCCGGAATGTTGGCATGATTCACGGGCGATTTGGGATCGCCGCCGCCTTCGATCTGGTGCGCGTCGCCGTGGCAATCTTCGCAGGTGGCCGCGGGATTTTTCCCACTCTGGCTGGCTTTGGCGTGCGTTGAATGCGCGTAGGCCGTTTGGGCATCGGCGTGGCACTGGGCGCAGCTCACCTTTTCCGGCGGCTTTTCGTGCACCAAGCTCTTCACATCCGTGTGGCAGTCCACGCACGCAAACATGCGGCCGTGCACCGAGCGCTTGAACTTGCTTTGATCGACAAAAAGACTCACGGTCGCGCCATTCGCACCCTCGGTGGTGCGAGTCGGGTCGGAGTGGCAGGCGAGGCAGTCCGCGTCCTTGAGCTTTTGCGCGGAAAGTGCGTTGGAGGCCCAGGCAAAAAAGACAAAAACCAGCGTAGAAAGCCAAAAAAGTCGTGCGGATTTCACACTTTGAGGAGATGCCGAAGTAAAATTTCCTGCCGTGACTGGAGTCACAGAGGCAGCCGGTAGCTTGTAGCCAGTAGCCTGTAGCTACTGGCTACTGGCCGTTTTCCGCTAGCTGAAATACGCCGTCAACGTGAGCACCAGCAGCGTGAGCCCGATGAAAATGGCCGTGAAACCCACCACTTTGGAGAAGTTCAGCAGCCACAACGGCGGCGCAATGCCCACCTTCTTCTCGAGTGTTCCCTGCGCCTGGTTCCGCTGGTATTCGAGCGTGCGCTTTTCCTCGAACTCGTGATCGCTCTCCACCCCGGTAAAGATCACCATATCCATGGGAAAACTGTCGGGGCGCAAATGGGTGTTGACGAAGTGAATGGAAAAGATGAAGAGAACGGCGAGCAGGGCCTCCTCGCTGTGGATCACCAGAACGGCATTCAGCGCCCACCCGGGGAGGAAATGCGCAAAGAACGGCGCAAACCACATGGCGTAGCCCGAGAAACCGATGACGATCATGCCCCAGAACACCGCCCAGTAGTCGAACTTCTCCCAGTAGGCGTAGCGCTCGAACTGCGGCTTGGGCCCCAGCCCGAGGAACCAGCGCATGTGGCCGAAGATGTCCTTCACGTCTTTCCAGTTGGGAATCATCGAGGTCGGGCCCCAGAAAACTCCCTTTTCGCGGTTGATGATTCCGCGCTGTAGGACGTCTTTCAGGTGAATCAGAAAGGCAATAGTCAAAACCACGGCGAACAACTTATGCAGAAACAGGATGGCCCCGAATCCGCCCACGCCGGTGGCAAATCTTCGCGCCCAGAAGCTCTCGCTGAAGCGCATGGGCAGCCCGGTGGCCGCCAGGCCGAGAAACGTGGTAAACAGCACGGCGTGCATGTAGCGCTGCTCGCGCGTAAAGCGCACGTAGTACTTTTCCCCTGCGCCGGGATTCGCCCCTGGATTCGCGCCGGGATTCGCACCGGGATTCGCGCCGGGATTTGCTGTCTGCGGCTCAGGCATGCTTGCCTCCGTTATCACTCTTGGTTTTTACCTGTTGGTAGCGCGAGCGGATCAGCCACAAGATGGTGTGCAACAGGAAGAACGTGAGCACACTGGCCAGCAGCAGGTTCATAAACAGCCGCACAAAATAAAGCCCAGGATTCAGCTTGCGGTCGCGCGCGTTGGCGTGCGGCTGATATTGCACGAAGCTCAGGTTTGCGCCCGCGTGGCAACGGCCGCAGGTGACAATCAGGTTGGCCGGATTGATCGGCGAACTGGGATCGCTGGCTGGGCGCACATCATGCGCTCCATGGCAGTCCCAGCAACGCGCCGTCTCCACGTAGCCGCCCAATGAACCCAGCTGCGAGTGGAAGGTATCGCGGTAGGTGGAGAACTTGTCCTTGTGGCAGTTGCCGCAGATAGGCGTTGACTGCATGCGGAACTCCGCTTCCGTCGGCTGCAGAATCGCGTGCGCGGTGTGGCAGTCGCTGCAGACCGGCGCCTTCAGATCGCCCTTTGCAATGGCCTGTCCGTGGATACCGGCCTGGTACTCGTCATTGATCTTGGCGTGGCACTTGCCGCAGGTCTGCGGAATGTTGGATTTGTAGGTCGGGCTTGCGGGATCGGTGCGGCTCAGGATGTGATGCGAGCCGTGGCAGCTTTGGCAGTTGGCCGCCACCAGCAACCCCTCTTTGCTCAGCGCAAAGCCATGGATCGAATCGATGTAGTTTGGGTAAACGCTGGCCAAGCCGTGTTTGCCCGCCATCCCGTTGTTACTGTGGCATTGGCCGCAGGTCTTGGGCACGTTGAGCGGATAAACTGCCGAACGCGCGTCGGTCTTGGGAAAGATTTCGTGCGCATTCCCGTGGCAGCTAGTGCACGGATGCTCCTTGCTATCGAAGTGAACGCTGCCCTTGAGCTGATCCGCCTGGTCGGCGTGGCAGGTCTTGCAATCCACCGGCGCAACCTGGTCAGGATGCGGATAGCCCTTGATGTCCGCGTGGCAGTTGGTGCATTGCAGGCTGCCGTGAATGCTGTCGCCGAATTTCTTCCCGTCCACGGCGATGCTGTGTCCAGCACTGTCGGTCATGCTGGCGTCGCCGTGGCAGGTCAGGCAGTCCTGCGCGCGGAGTGGCCGCGGCGCCAGCGCCAAAATTGCCAGACAGGCCGCCAGCGCGAGGCTGCGGACCATCAAAACTGCGTTCTTCCATGCGGCATCGTTCATTCTGCCGTCTTCCTTCCCTTGGCGAGTGCGGACTTACCCACTCATCCGCAGCTTCCCGCGGATTCCACCGTTCCTTCACACAACTTTTGCGGGGGATCGCACTTCCAAGGTCGTTCTTTTGGGAAGGCGCTGGCAGTGACACGTATCACAAGCGGCGCGATACAGATCACAGAAATGCGGTTTGAAGGCCGGGATTCACAACGGAGATCACAAAATCGGGGAATCGCATCCGGAGGTGAGGGCTTTCCGCGTCGCCAAAGCTATCGAAGGCCCGATTTTACTGCGAGATGTCTACGAGTGTTTTTGAGCCCAGTCGCGGGCCTCGTCGAAGCGCTCACGGTCGCGCCACACTCCGCGGTCCCAATGATCGCCGATCAGTTCGAACTGCTGGCGGGCAATGGCCGCATCTTGGAATTTGTATGCGAACCAGGCCATCTTATTTTTCAGCCGTCCCGTGGTCCCGTACTGCGCGGTAATCGCCTGGTATCCCCTCTGAATGCGTGGCCAATCCATCTCCTTGACGCCAAAATTCCTGCCGTTCTTTCCCACCATCGACACTGCAATATGAAAGTAGATCGCATCACCCTGCTCGCCGCCCACGCGGTCCGCGGAAGATGTGGCAAAGGCCACGGCCTCTCCCGGCTTTCCTTCCCATTTGGGCAGCAGGTACATCGCCATCTGCTTGTAGAGATCGAAATATTCCGGCTCGAATTGAATGCCCTGCTCGAAGACCTCGCGCATTTTGGGCTCGTCCCAACCCTGCGCCAGGCCGACAATCATCATCTCGGTGTACCACTGCGGGCAGCGTTCACGCAGCCTGGACGCGGCATTCAGCACATCGAGCGACTCCTGAATGCGCTCATCGAAGAGCTTCCAGCCCTCGGCGGTCACGGTATTTGCCATGCCGTTGCCGCGCGCCACCCACGCCCAGCGATGAAGACTGGTGGCCAAGGCAACCCGCGCGGTGATGGAATTCGGACGCTGAGCAATCCAGCGCTTAAGGTGCGCCAGGTGGTCGAGACTGTCCTTGTCAGTGAGCATGGGCTTGTCGAGCGCGCCGTAAAACTCTGTCAGCTTCCAGCTTCCTCCCGCCGCGCGCCTCTTCTGGCTGCGCAACTCGTACGCCATGCGGTCCAGTTCGTCGAATTTCTCCTCGACGAGATCGGTCTCAATGAGATGCGTCCACTTGCTTCCGCTCCATGAACTTTCATCCTCATTGGATGCCATGGTCTTTGGCGCGCCTGGCGCTGTCTGTGCTCGCAGTGGTTTCGAGAGAAATACGAGCGACGGCACGAGGACAAGAAGAGCGGCAAATTTCGAAATGTGCATGAACGGGCCTCTCAAAACGACATCATGCTAGCGCATACCGCCATGCAGAACAAGGTAGCCCGTAAAGGAATATGTATTCCGGCATCTATCCATTTCCGAGGCTAGCGAACCTCGCCCCTTCGAGGCGTAGAACCCAAGTCCACTAGCTGAGAGCTGACGGCCGACCGCCTTGTTCGTCCAGGTGATGTGGATCACATGCCACCGTGCCCCCGCTCGAAGAAAATAGTGGCGCTAGTCAGGAGACCCTCCATGGGCACAGTTGCGCTTCCCGAAACAAAAAACATGCTCACCCTCCCCGGAGATGCGGTACGGCAGATTCTCTGGCGCTTTGCCGATCGGTTCGACTTACAGATGCTTGTGCAATCGGCACGCGGCGTGGCAAGGGGTACAGTGGCCCGCATGGTGGCGGCCGGCGAGCGCAATACTCACGAGTGGACCGCGGCCAAGGATGAAATGCTCGACGCCTTCGACCGCGCCGGCATCACCGCGGCCTTCATGGAGCCTGAAGAGGGCGGCTTCATCGTCGGACCCAAGAATCTCGCGCTCGGTCTCGCGGCCTTTGAACTCGCGTGGGTGGATGGTGGCGCAGCGACCGCGAGCCTGGCAGGATTTCTGGCGCTATCGCCCATTCACGAGCGTGGCACGTTGGAGCAGGTCGCGCGCTACAAGAAGCTCTCCGCTCCCCCACAGCCCGGTGAAGACCGCAAGCCCTGGCGCGGCGCCTTCGCGTTGACCGAACCCATCCCTTACGTGGGCGTCGACACCGGCATGATGAGCGGCAAGGTGCGCGTGGCCGACTGGAAAGACGACGAGGAACCGGTGCTGCAGGTGGACAAGCGCGGGCGCTTCATTACCGGCATTGCGTTCGCCAACTTCGTCACCGCCGCCGTCACCTCCGACGACGCGCGCATCAAGGGCAGTTGCGTGGTCATTCTGGAAGAAACCGACCCAGGCACGTTCGATCGCGGCACCCCGACCAAAAAGCTTGTGCACCAGCTCTCTTCTACCGGCGACCCCGTCTTGAACCTCAAGGTTCCTGCCAACCGCATCGTAGGCGGATACACCGTGAAGGACGGCGTGATCGTGCCCAACTTCAACCACACCGAAATCATCGATGCGGTCTTCCGGCGCACCCGCGTCCCGGTGGGATTGATGACGGCATCGAAGCTCCTCTCGGCGGTGGAGCCGGTGATCCGCTACCAGCGCCAGCGCTTCCGCGGCGCTGAAGGCGCCAAGCCCGGATCTGTGCGCTACGAGCATGGCATCCAGCAGCGCGAAGATGCGCTGCATCGCCTGGTTGACGTGTGGGCCACGGGCGAGGCGGCGACTTCGCTTGGCTTTGCCACGGCGCGCCTCTTTGATGAATTAGACCCGCTGGAAAAACAGAAGACTACGATCCTCAAAGAGCGCGGTGTCGCCGGCGGCCGCGCCGAAATCAGGGCGCTCAAGGAGAGCGAGCAGCGCGCCATCGAGCTGTCGCGTCTGAAGGAAGGCGATCCGCGCCGCAGCGAACTCGAGGCCGATCCCCTTGTGCAATACGTCCTCAAAGATGCCGAGGCCAACGTCTTGTGTCCGGCGACCAAACTCTGGAACACCGGCCACGGCGCCAACATGATGCGCGAGGCCGTGAGCTTGATGGGCGGCTACGGCATCACCGAGGACTGCCCCGGCTTCCTGGCCAACAAGTGGATGGACGCCCAACTTGAAGCCACCTACGAAGGTCCGGAGGCTGTGCAGCGCCGCCAGTTGACCATCACCATGACCAGCGAAGTCTTCCTTGCGGAGTTCGCCGCGTGGACCGCGGAGATGCGCAGCATCGCGTCGACTCGTCCCGGCACCGGGGCCTGCACCCTCGCCTCGGCCATGAACCTTTGGGCGTGGACGCTCCACTATCTGCAGCACGCTACAGATCCCGCAGGCAACAAGCTCTACCACGGGCAGCGCCAGGGCGTGACCTTCGCGCTGGCCGACGCGCTCAGTTGGCTGATGGCTTCGCGTTGCCAGATTCAGGATGTGCTCGAACTCGAGACCCGAGGCGCTACCGACGCCGTGGCCGCCGAAGGCCTGGCAGGAACCGTGCAATTCCTGAGCGACCTTTGCCACACCCAGGCCGCGCAAGCCGCCGGCGAAGTTTCGCGCATCTGCGCTGAGCTGGTCTTTGGCTACAACCGTCATCCCGCGTGGGACGAGGGGGAGCACCGCACCTGTTTCCTGTCGAGCGAACTGGAAGAGTTGGAAGAAACCATGCCCGGCATCATGGCGATCGCCGTTGATGTTCTCGAGGCTGACGGCAGCCATCCGGCGAAGGCCGGCCCGTGCGCGGGATGCGCGGGATCGAGCGAGTTCCTACGCCTGCAGAGCAAGTTGACCACCTGCCTCACTGGCGCGCGCCTCGCCAAGGATCGCGCCGCTGAAACCGTCAGCAAAGTCATGATCCCCGAGGCGCTCGATTATCCCGTATGAGCTTCGTCCCACAGTCCGCCGAGATCGATCGTCAGACGATGGAAGTTGACATCGCCTGCGCCGGTTTCGGTCCGGCCACGGGTGGATTTCTGACTACGCTCACCCAAGCCTGGAGCCGGAACCCCGCCGACCCCGTGTTTGAAAGCCGCGTGGCTCCGGGCATGCCGCTGCAGGTGCTTTGTTACGAGCGCGCGGACGACCTGGCCGCCGGCGTCAGTGGCGTGGTCACACGTGCCGAAGGCATTCGCTCGAGCTTTCCCGCGCTCGACCCTGGGCAGATTCCCATGGCCGCCGCAGTCAAGCAGGAACGCGTTCTTTACCTGCTCGATCCCATCGGCGCCAGCCGTCGCTCCGCGCTCTTGCGTCTTGGAGATTATTTTCTTGGTCTTGGAAAAGGGCCGTGGGTGAAGGACTCTGCCTTCGAGCTGCCATGGGCGCCTGCGTTTCTGCACAAACGCGGCGGCTTGATCCTCTCCATCGGCCAATTTAATCAGTGGGTCGGCGCGCAACTGATGGCCAGCGGCTTCGTGCAGATCTGGCCGGGCACTCCCGTCAGCGGCCCCATCTTCGCCGGCGTCGCAAACGCGCAATATCGCGGCGTCGCTGGCCTCCGTCTCGCCGATCAGGGAGTGGACAAGCTCGGCGCGCCCGCCGGCGGCTTCATGCCCGGCATGGACGTGCGTGCGCAACTCACCGTCGTAGGCGACGGCCCCGTCGGCGCGGTTGGCCAGCGGCTCGACGAGCGCTTTGGTCTGCCCGCAGGCCACGCGCGCCGCGAGTGGGCATTGGGCATGAAATTCGTTATCGAGTTGCCTGAAGACACCACGCTTGAGCCCGGCACGGTCTGGCACACCTTCGGATTCCCTGAGCCCGAGATCTTCGGCTTTCTCTACGTGCATCCCGACCGGCTAGTCTCCGTCGGCATCTTCGTCCCCTCCTGGCTGGACGATCCCACGCGCACCGCCTATCGCTATTTGCAGCACTACATCCTGCATCCCGCGCTCTGGCGTCATCTCCAGGGCGGCGCACTTCGCTCCTGGGGCGCAAAATCTCTTGAAGAGTCCGGCAAGCACGGCGAGCCCTTCCTCACCGGTGACGGTTACGCGCGCATCGGCGAAGGCTCCGGCTCCACCAACATGCTCACCGGCTCGGGCGTTGACGAGGCATGGACCACCGGCGTCCAGCTCGGCGAGGCCGTCCTCGAAATCCTTCGCGCCGGCCTTCCCTTCTCGCAGGAAAATTTGTCCAGGACCTATGAAAAGCGCCGCTGCGCCAGCTCTGTCGAACGCGGCGCACATCAGGCTCGGAACGCCCGCAACGGATTTCATCGCGGCTTCGTGCGCGGCCTCACCGGCATGGCGCTCGCCGGTCTCACCGGCGGCCGTCTCTCGCTCCGGACCCACATTCCGCCCGTGCCGCGCCAGATTCGCTCCGTCCGCCCCCATAGCAAAGCCGGCCTCGCATTGCGCGACGCCGCCGCGCTCGCCCTCGACTCCGGCCGCCCACTGCACGACGCGCTCATGTCGGCGCGTGGCTGGCCAGAGATCCCTTTTGACGGCCGTCTTCTCGTCACGCACCAGGATGCGCTGCTTATGGGCGGCAAGGTGCAAGCCATACCCGGCTACGCCGATCACGTCGTCTTTCTCGATCGCCGCCGCTGCATTTCCTGCCAGGAAAAAACCTGCATTGGCATGTGTTCCGGCCAGGCCATCACACTCGGCCCCGACGGCGCGCCTGCCTTCGAGCGGGAGAAATGCGTCCACTGCGGCGCGTGCCTGTGGAACTGCCCTCACTCGCCCGACGGCGAGCGCTCCAACATTGAGTTTCAGGCCGGCGCAGGCGGACTGCACTCGGGCGAAAACTGAGTGCCAGCTTCTAGCTACTAGCTCCTAGCTGCTAGCTTCACGAATTGGCTTTGTAACAAGGGCATGGCTTCAGCCAGGCCGCAAGTGGCCACTCAATAGAAACGGGCTTTAGCCCCTGAGGAATTCAGAAAAATGGCAACCGCATTACATATCGTGGTCTGCGCGGGAATCGTTCCGGACCCTCTGCAAACTCTGGAACCAACGACTGGTCCGAACGGTCCGGGATTGAAGAACGAAATGGTCCTGCCCGCCGTTCTCGATCCGTGGGCCGCGTGCGCGCTCTACGAAGCCGCAGCCCTCGCCGCCAAGCTTCCGGGCAGCAAGCTCTGGCTCGTGGCTCTCGGTCCCAAGGCCAAGCTGCAGCAGGTGATGATGACCGTCGCGCAAAAGGTCGCCTTCGAGCTCGTTCCTGTCGACGGCCCCATCGGCGGATTCCCTGACGCGCACGCAACTGCCGCGGCCCTTGCGTCCGCCATCGAATCCATTGCCGGCCTCGACCGCGCGAGCCTCCTACTATTCGGCGGATGGGAATCGGCCTCGCGCGGCGCTGGCGTCACGCTGCAACTCATCGGCGAGCGTCTCGGCATCGCTGACCAGTTCTTTGGCGTTGACCAGATCAGCGTGTGCGACGACGGATCCTTTGAAGTTCTGGAACGCGTGGAAGGCGGCAAACACCAGGTATCGGTCTGCGCGGGCGCGCCTGCCGTGCTCGGTTGGGCCACGGGCAACCTGGCAGAGCCGCGCAACAACCCACAGATCGGCATGAGCAATATGCGAACGATTATGCCCGCGTTGCAAAAGGCCAAAACCGCCGCGCTCGAGGCCAACTCGCTCAGCTACGTCTCCGTGAGCTTGCCGAAACAGCAGCGCACCACGCGCGTCGAGAAAAACTTGACTCCCGATGAGATCGCCGCCGAGCTGGTGGAGTGGATTGGGAAAGACAGTTAGCAGTGGTTAGTGGTTAGTAGTTAGTTGGCAGCCATCAACCTCCTG
>Ga0326727_10029055_pt1 | contig 10001 bp, 10 predicted proteins | sample MB2enrmetagenome_FD_207643 | JGI IMG/M metagenome (GOLD analysis project Ga0326727, IMG submission 207643) | Lab enriched peat soil microbial communities from McLean, Ithaca, NY, United States - MB29MY | ecosystem: Environmental > Terrestrial > Soil > Wetlands > Peat | place: USA: New York...
GTCCCGTGCCTGGAACCGCCAGGTCAATCGGCATCGGGTCAAGATCAACTGGCAGTTCACCCGCAAGAGGGCACGCGCAAAGTTCAGCTATAAAAGGAATCTATTTAGACGGTCAAAGACCTAGCGACTTTCCCGACCTGATCGGGACGCTCCAGCCACCTATTCGATTTACGCGATTTAATAACTGGTGGGCCTGGGTAGAATTGAACTACCGACCTCACCCTTATCAGGGGTGCGCTCTAGCCAACTGAGCTACAGGCCCGTTCTTCCTCGCGAAGGGGACAGGCACAGCGGCTTGCATCCCTTGCGGAGAGAATTACCAGTATAGGCAGACGTTCTGTTTCGCGCAAGAGGAAACCTCATGCAAACAGTCGTCGGTTGTCGCTCATCGGTAATCAGCAAAAGCCACTATCCCTTTTGAGGCCGCTGTGTGACAACCGACAACTAACGACTTTCGCCTGATGACTTTTGCCTATCGCCGTGGCCTTTTTGCGGGCGCTGTGGTACAAAAGAAGTAGCGGGTAACTGCGGGCTTTGTCATTTTGACTTTAATCAAGAAGTAATCTTCTGTGCCAAGGACGGCGACTCATGCCGAATGTTCGCAAAGATGTTCTTCCCAACGGTCTCACGATTCTCACCGAGTCCATGTCGTCTGTCCGCTCTGTCTCCGTGGGCATCTGGCTGCGCACTGGCGCCCGCCAAGAGCGCGTCGAGGAAAACGGCGTCTCGCATTTTATCGAGCACATGCTCTTCAAGGGGACCAAGAACCGCAGCGCGGAGGAGATTGCCCGCGCCGCTGACTCCATTGGCGGCCATCTGGATGCCTTCACCGCCAAGGAGACCACCAATTTCTCCATCAAGGTCCTGGACGAGCACCTGCCCCGCGGCTTCGCCATCCTCGCCGACCTGGTGAAGAATCCGCTCTTCGACCCAAAGCATATCCTCAACGAAAGCCGCGTCATCCAGGAAGAAATCAAGATGGTGGAGGACACTCCGGACGACCTGGTACACGAGATCTTCACCCAAACCTATTGGCGCGGGCACGCGTTGGGACGTCCGATTTTGGGTACGCGCGCCAGCGTGCGGAGTTTCGATCGCCAGCGCCTGCTCGGCTACTTCCGCCGGCACTATACGCCCAACAATATCCTGATCGCCGCCGCCGGGCATGTTCAACACCGCCGGATTGTGGATCTGGTCCAGCAGGAGTTCGGCGGCCTGCCGGCGGGCACTGCCCCGCGCAATGGCCCGATTCCGGTTCCCCATCCCCACATGCAAGTGCGGCACAAGAAGGATTTGGAGCAGGTCCATCTTTGCGTGGGCGCGCCGTCTTATCCGCAGCCCCACAAGAACCGCTTTCCGGCATACATTCTCAACTCGGTTTTGGGGGGCGGCATGAGCTCGCACTTGTTTCAGAATATCCGCGAAAAGCGTGGGTTGGCTTACGCCGTCTTCTCCAGTCTCAGCAGTTTTCACGATGCGGGTTGCCTGAGCGTCTACGCGGGCACGGCGGTTGACAAGGCGCGGCAGGTCATCGAACTGGTGCTGGCGGAGTTTTGCGAGTTGAAGTCAAACCCCATCAGCCAAGAAGAGCTGCAGCGCGCCAAGGACTACCTGAAGGGAAGCTTGCTGCTCAGTCTTGAGTCCTCCACCAGCCGTATGGGGAATGTGGCGCGGCAGGAAATGTACTTTGGCCGTTACATCTCGCAGGATGAAATCGCCCGCAGCGTCGACGCCGTCACTGCCGAACAGGTGCTGGCGGTGGCGCAAGAGTTCTTCCGCCCCGAACGCCTGGCCATCACGGTTCTGGGTCCCATCAACGGTCTTAAGCTCTCCCGCGCTGACCTTCGCTGCTAACTTCCTTCTGTGGGGGGGTGGCTCAAAATGCAACAGCCCCGGGAGGCGCTTGCCATCGGGGCTGCGTCCTGCACGGTTTTATTGTTGGCGGGTCAAACCACCCCGTCCATCTTGCTAGGCTGCAGAGGACACTGACGTACCGCGTCGCCGAAGACTCAGCGGCACCAAGCAGAGCAGTCCAATCCCGAGCAAGGCCAAAGTGCCGGGCTCCGGCGCAGAGGTGGTGCCCAGGATCTGGAACGACTCGGAACACGACGTGTCGCTGACTTCATCACAATTATACAGGGAGCCTATGGTGTTGTCGTAGGCGGTGGACGGCCCGTTGTTTTCGTCCCAGAAGACAAAATCGCCGTTGCCCACGGACGCGTTGGACAACGTGAGGTAGTACGTGCCACCCCCCAAGCTGATACTGGGCAGAGTGAAATCCTCCGAGTAAACAGAGTAATAGCCACCAATGCCATAGGCGGAGCTAGGACTGAGCGCGCTGCCGCTCAGGCTGCCGGTTCCGGAACCGTCGCTCGTGTCGAATGGAGAGGTCCCGATCGACCAATCTACAGTAGCCGGTGTGTCGCCTGGATCCGTCCACAAGCCAATGTCCGCCACCCCCGTCAGAGTGGAAGCCCCCGACAAGGTGAAGGAGTCAGCAACCGAGTACCCCCCGCTAGCCGGACCGATAGTCCAACCTCCAACGGTTCCGTCTATCGGGCCGTTGCTATAGAGAGTTTGAGCCGATGCTGGAACGGCGAACATAGCCATCACGACGGCAAACAGGCCGATGGCGGCAAAACGTCCAAACGAGTAATTGCGAAAAACCATACTAAAGACCTCCGACAAGCAGAGTATTAACCGGTGTATGGAAGGGCAGTTTTCATGCCAAACTCGGCGTGTATGAAGTCAAACTAGCAGTCTCTCCCTTGGCGATGTAAGTCTTTGACAAGTAATATCTTAATTCTCGCTGACTAGCCTATGTCGATAAAACTCGGTGTAGTTTACGGGGAGACTTGAATTCGATCGCAATGAACGTGGCGGGATGATTTGTGTAAAGTTTTGCAACGCCAACTGCAACAGGCCAGCCGCGGCGGCCCATGTCGGGGCTCCGCGCCCCATGTGCTCGTGCCGCGCTTCTTGCTTCTCCGATTCTCCGCGAACCGTCCCTTGATCGCCTTTAACTCCAATGCGGGAGATGAGAAATATGCGGCGAACAAGGTCGGCAAAGGGAGGTAGGCGGTGGACAGGCCGGGCGTTAATCTCCCAAGGCGCCGTTTGAAGGCGAGTAGCCTTCTGGCGCGGGCGGGCTACGGCGGTGGCGAAAGCCGCTCAGGTTACGCCTGCCTCGCCCGCCGCAAGCGCGAACCGATTCGGTAGGTCCGCAGCCCTCAGAAATGGTTGGCACGAGGAGCCGCCCCGATGAATCGGGGCACTACCAGACTATGCTGGGTTCGCTCTCTGCGGATGGATGCAAATGCAACGGTCCCGGAAAGTGTCCTGCACCAGGGCGCGTCCTGCACAACTTTCGTATTAGGAGGATCAAACACCACAAGCATCTTGCTCCGCGGCACTGGATGCTGACCTAACACGTCGCCGAAAGGACAGCGACGCCAGGGAGAGCAGTCCAATACCAAGCAAGGTCAGAGTGCCGGGCTCTGGCACCGAAGGGCCATTGACGCCATAGACCTGAAAGGCCTCGGAACAAGTCCCGCCGGCGAAAGGGCCGTAGAAGTCGGCGCAATCGCTACTATAGCTGTGCAGGTTGTACTGGCCTGCAGGCTCCCCAGGGGGTTCCGAAAATGGGACGTCAATGTAGCCGACGGAGGGGCCGTTGTTTTCGTCCCAAAAGACCGGATCACCGTTGGCTACGGACGCGCCCGACAACGTGAGGTAGTACGTGCCAGGTCCCAAGGAGAGGCTGCCCACACCAAAACTCACACTGTCAATATCGTAACCACCATATTCATTGACGACATAAAGAAGCTTGTCGGTCAGACCGGCGCCAGAGGCGGTTCCGGACGCCAGGGTTGTAAACTGGGTGAATGGGTCGCCGGTACTGCTGGTCCCGATCGCCCAATCTAAACTTTCCAGTGAATCGCCTTTAAGCTCCCATGCGCCAAACTCCGCTCCGAACAAGGTGGAAGTCCTCGATAAGGTAAAGGAATCAGAAACAGCGACGCTGCCATAAGTGGAATAATCGGGATCGATGGAGATTTCCAAAGCGTCAACGCGCCCGTTTACCGGACCGTTGGTATAAAGAGTCTGAGCCCATGCTGGAATGGAGAGCATCGCCAGCATGACGGCAAACAGCATCGTCGTGCAGACACTTCTGAACAAAAACACCAAAGATCTCCCCTGAGAAGATCATTCACTGATGCAAGTAAATTGCACGTTACAGGCCAAAGCCGCCACGTTTGAAGCCACACTGGCAGTTGGCCCTTTCGTTATGTAAGCCTTTGACAAGACATGCCTTAGTATCAATTTATTGGCCTTTGTCGTGAAAACTTGGTGTGGTTCCCGTTTAGACCCAGCATCACCCACAGTGAAAGTTGTAGCCTGATTTATGTAAAGTTTTGCAACACCCACCCCAACCCATCTGCCCCGGCGTCCTCAGTTTGACGCTTCGTTTCGTACCGCACTGTGCTTTCTGCCGCGCGTTTTGCTTTTCCAATTCTCCTCGAACCGTCCTATAATCGCTCTTAACTCCAAGGGGCGGCATGACAAGTATGAAGCTGGTGGAATCGGCAAAACCGGGCAGGGAGTTGGGCACAGTTGCCGGACTTGGTGTTTCCCCCCCCGCCCTCTTCCCTGTAACCAGTTCCCTATTCTCTGCTCCCTTTCGCTGGGACTCGATGATTTACAATCTCCTGCTCGTCACTCGTCACTCGTCACTCGTCACTCCATCTCCCCGGGAGGCCACGTGAGCCTGCGCGTTTGCGTCCTAGGCAGTGGCAGCAAGGGCAATTCGACGCTGGTGGCAACGGAGAAGACGCGTCTGCTGGTTGACGCAGGCCTGAACCGCCGCGAAACCTACGCGCGCCTTGCCGCCGTGGGCGAGCGCACGGACGGGTTTGACGCCATCCTGGTGTCCCATGAACACTCGGACCACGTAAACGGCTTGCGGCTGCTGGGGATCGATTGGAAGGCGACGATCTATATCACCCGTCCCACGCACGAGGTGCTTGCGTGGGACCCCAAGCTAGGCGCTTTTGAGCTCTTCACCCCCGGCGAAAAGTTTACGGTCGGCGACATTGAAGTCACACCGTTTTCCATCCCCCACGACGCCGCCGACCCTGTGGCCTTCACCTTGGAATCGGAAGGCATTAAGATTGCTGTAGTCACCGATCTGGGTTATGTGCACGAAGTCGTGAAGCAACGGGTGAAAGGCTGCCAATGTCTCATTTTCGAGTCGAATCACGATTTGGATATGCTCAAGGTCGGTCCCTACCCGTGGCACGTCAAGCAGCGCGTGATGAGCCGCCATGGCCACCTCTCGAATATGGCGACGGCAGGATTCCTCACGGAAGACTTCGATGGCGCGGCCCAGGTGCTGGTGCTTGCGCATCTGAGCGAGACGAATAATCACCCGGAAATCGCCCGCCTCACCGCCGAACAGGCGCTGGAGCAGCGCACCCGAGGCGAGCGCACGGCATTGCACGTGGCCAGCCAGAGTTCACCGACCCAGGTGTTCCGCTTCTGATCCGCAGATTGCACAGATTGCGCAGATTATGCAGGTGCACCTTACGAGGCTCGCGTGGATGTGCATCGCGAAGTGGGTCGTGAGTTCCTTGAAGCCTTGTGTTAAGAGGCATGGGTTTACCCTTGAATTTTTGCTCGGAACCTATAGAGTATGAATAGTTGGCTTTTTCAATATCTGTGTAATCTGTGAAATCTGTGGATGACTTATGATCTCGCGCTACACGCGCCCGGAAATGGGCCGCATTTGGACGGATGAAAACAAGTTTCAGAAATGGCTGGACGTGGAAATCGCCACGGCGGAGGTCGAGGCCGAGGCCGGGCTGATCCCCAGGAGCGCCGCGCGCGCCATCCGCAAGAAGGCGCGGTTTGAAGTGGAGCGCATTCTTGAGATCGAGCGCCAGGTGAAGCACGACGTCATCGCCTTCACCACCAATGTGGCCGAGCATGTGGGCCGCGAGGGACGTTACCTCCACTATGGCCTGACTTCCAACGACGTGGTGGACACGGCGCAGGCGCTGCTGGTGCGCGAAGCCACAGCCCTGTTGATGGCGGGCCTCGACCGCCTGGGCGAAGTGCTGAAACAACGCGCCTTGGAGTTTCAGCATACGCCCATGGTTGGCCGCACCCACGGCATCCACGCCGAACCCATCACCTTCGGCTGCAAGCTTGCCATCTGGTACGCGGAAAACCAGCGCAACGCGGAGAGGCTGGCTTACGCCGCCGAGCAGATGCGCGTGGGCAAAATCTCCGGCGCCGTGGGCACTTATACCCATCTGCCGCCGGCGATTGAACGGAAGATCTGCGCGCGCCTGGGCTTGGAACCGGCGCCCGTGTCGTCCCAGGTCATCCAGCGCGACCGCCACGCTTTTTACCTCTCCACGCTGGCGGTGGCGGCGGCCACACTGGAGAAAATCGCGTTGGAAGTCCGGGGTTTGCAACGCACGGAAGTCCGCGAGGTGGAGGAATACTTTTCGCCCGAGCAAAAGGGCTCCTCCGCCATGCCGCACAAACGCAATCCCATTACCGCCGAACAGATTTGCGGCCTGGCGCGGGTGGTGCGCGCGAATGCCCAGGCGGCGCTGGAAAACGTGGCGCTCTGGCACGAACGTGATATCTCCCACTCGAGTGTCGAGCGCGTGATCCTTGCCGATTCCACCATTCTCCTCGATTACCTCCTCGCCAAGACCGCGAACCTGGTGGAGAGGATGTTCGTTTATCCCGAGCGCATGAAGGAGAATCTGGACCTGTTGAAGGGACTGATCTTCTCCGGACAGTTGTTGTTGGATCTGGTGGAAAAGGGAGTGCCGCGCGAGGACGCCTATCGCTGGGTACAGCGCAACGCCATGCAGGTTTGGGAGACGCGCGAGGACTTCCGCACGTTAGTGGAACGCGATGATGACATCCGCCAGTACCTCAAGCCCAGCGAAATCGCCGAGGTCTTCAACGTCGAGCGCTACCTCACCCATGTGGATGAAATCTTCGAGCGCGTGTTTGGAAATTAGGGAAGCTTCTGACCTCCCGTTTTGCCATGCCACCCCCCCCAGAACGATCACTCTGATGGGGAGTGAAAAAGGCTGAGCGCTGGGAGATCTCGCAAGGGGGGTAATCGAGGTATTTGGGATTGTGGGAGAAAAGAAGTGGACGCGGGGGCCTAATGGGGAAGCGACTCTTCTGTGTCGTAGCACAATCGGCGCGGCTGGGTTTTCATGCCCCAATACCCAACTCTTCCGTGGAGACTCTCCCGCGTCCAAGAGAATCCTACGCCCTCGGATTTATCAAAATCAAGTCCTATTTTCATGCTCAGGCTTGCAGAAGCGCACGGCATGCGCCCCGCTCCTGCCAGACGCCGGCTGCCTACAATCGATTCATCACGCTCCCGAGATATCCCGCCCCGAAGCCATTATCGATGTTGACCACACAAACGTTGGGTGAGCAACTGTTGAGCATGCCCAGCAACGCCGCGAGGCCGCGGAAGCTTGCGCCATATCCCACGCTGGAAGGCACCGCAATTACGGGCACGCCCACCATGCCTGCCACCACGCTGGGAAGCGCTCCTTCCATGCCCGCCACGCAAATGATGACGCGCGCTTCGCGCAGGTGATGGCTCTCACCCAACAGGCGATGAATTCCCGCCACTCCCACGTCGTAAAGCGACTGGGTGCGGTTTCCCATGATGTCCGCCGTCACCAGAGCTTCCTCCGCCACCGGAATATCTGACGTGCCCGCGCACACCACCAATATCTTTCCTTTGCCGCGAATCTTGCGCTCACGCCGAATGGAGATGGCGCCCGAGAGCGCGTGGAACTCCACCTTGGGGTCGAGGGGTCGCAGCAGCTCGTACAGATTGCGGTCACCCCGCGTTACCAGAATGTTGTGGTGGTTGCGCAGCATGTGGCGCACGATGCCCTCCACCTGGGCGGGGTCTTTGCCCCGCGCAAACACCACCTCAGGAAACCCTTGCCGTAACGAACGGTGATGATCGATTTTGGCGTAACCCAAGTCTTCGTAAGGCAGCGTCCGCAGGCGGTCCAGAGCATCTTCCACGGAAAGCTTGCCAGTCTTTACTTGCTTCAACATGATGGTGATTTCTTCGGGAGTCATTGCATTCCTCCATCGCGGTGGCGCGGCAGGCGTCGAACACTCAACGCCCCCCCACGAATTCAGGAGCGCCGGTTTCACTGAGTGCAGACTGCTGACCGCTGGTTCTTGCCCAGACTGGCAGTATACCAGTCTCCACTTCGAATCTCACTTCCTTGACTTCCCGGGGGACGCCTACTAACATCCCGTGCGATGGCCTTTTCCAAGGTGGCACGAAAGAAACGGATCATCCTGGGCGTTACCGGAGCCAGCGGAGCGGTTTTCGCGCGCCGCACCCTGCAAATGCTCGAGGCTGATCCGCGCGTGGAGAAGATTCACCTGGTGATTTCCGCCAGCGGGCTGAAGCTTCTGCGCGATGAACTCGATTTAGACATCGCCAAGCCCGTTCAAATCCCCTCAGCGTTAGCGGCACGGGCGACCCGCAAAACGGAGTACCTGCGGGATTCTGACATTGGCGCATCCATCGCCAGCGGTTCCTACGCGGTGGCGGGAATGGTGGTGATTCCGTGTACAACCGGCTGCCTGGCGCAGATTGCCGGGGGAATTTCCGACACCCTCATTGAGCGTGCCGCGGACGTTTGTCTGAAACAAGGCCACAGGCTCATCCTCGCGGTGCGCGACGCGCCTTTCAATCGCATCCACCTGGAAAACATGCTGCGGGCGCAGCTTGCCGGCGCGGTGATTTTTCCCATCATCCCCACCTTTTACGATCGGCCCAGAACTCTTGATGACCTTGTGACCCAGTTCTGCTGCCGGGTGCTGGCGCTCCTCGATCTCGAACAGACGGAGCAGTATCGCTGGGAGGGAGAAGAGAAGAGGCCGAGAAATTGAGTCATCGGGTCATCGAATCATTGACCGCTATGTCCATCGTTACTTGCTATTCCCGCGTTCGGAAGTTCGTCCCTTGCACCATATCCTGCCGAGGAGATTCAAATGAAAACTCATTCGTCTTTTTCGGTTCGTTTACTGCTGCTCGTATTATTTCTCTGCCCGACGCTCTCGCTGGGACAGGGACTTAAGCCCATCACGCTTCCGGCGCCGCAGACCGACGGCGGCAAGCCGCTCATGCAGGCTTTGAAGAACCGGCACTCAACGCGCGAGTTCGGTTCCGAGAAGCTTTCGCCGCAGGTCCTCTCCAATCTGCTCTGGGCCGCCTTCGGCATCAATCGGCCGGACACGGGAAAACGCACGGCGCCTTCGGCGATGAACTGGCAGGAAATTGACGTTTACGTTGCTCTTCCGGAGGGGCTGTTCGTATACGACGCCAAAGGGAACAAGCTTGATCCCATCCTGGCGGAGGATGTGCGCGGCGCGGCCGGCGTGCAGCCGTTCGTGAAGGACGCGCCTTTGAACTTGGTCTACGTCGCCGACCTCGCCAAGACGGGGAAAGGCTCTGAGGAGGATAAGAATTTCTACACTGCCGCGGACGCAGGGTTCATAGCTCAGAACGTTTATCTCTTCTGCGCATCGGAAGGACTTGCCGTGGTCGTGCGCGGCAGCGTGGACCGGACGCCGCTCGCGAAGGTGATGAAACTGCGTCCCGACCAGAAGATCCTGCTGGCGCAAACCGTGGGTTATCCGAAAAAGTAGCGGCGTGCGGGCATCTATTGAGTACGGCAAATTATAGTGACAAGACCCCCTCACCCCCGACCCCTCTCCCCCCAAGGAAGCGAGGGGAGTTGGTTGCATAGCTACATCACTCAACTCCCTCCTCGGTCGCCGCGGCGACAGAGGGGTCGGGAATGAGGGGGTGGAGTGCACCCCAAAACTGAGACACGGAAAACAGGTGACACTTTTCATTGAATGGGAGGTGTCCCTTGAAAGGTGGAAGCCTGGGAAGGAATTTCACGGCGGAGTTCAAA
>Ga0326727_10029056_pt1 | contig 10001 bp, 11 predicted proteins | sample MB2enrmetagenome_FD_207643 | JGI IMG/M metagenome (GOLD analysis project Ga0326727, IMG submission 207643) | Lab enriched peat soil microbial communities from McLean, Ithaca, NY, United States - MB29MY | ecosystem: Environmental > Terrestrial > Soil > Wetlands > Peat | place: USA: New York...
GGCGCGCCTGCTCGCGCCATTCCGGCGGCAAAAACGTGCGCAGGATTTCCCAGTTTTCCCACTCCGCCAGCTCGTGCTTCGAATCGCTCATGCCCCCAGATACCCTAACTCCTTCGAGAGGGGCAACTGCTTAGGTTAACGCTTGTGGGCCGTTGGCCTGGGCTTCGTTATTTCGCCCCTTTGGGGCTAGGAAGTCCTGTCCTCTATTTCGAAATCACTCCGTCAAATTATGACAATACCAAATCCCCAATCAAGTTCTCTCCAGCTCGCTTCAGGGGTATAATCACTCCGGGGCTACGGACCACGACATCTACAGAGGAGGCGATTCCATGCAGACTCGACTACGAGGGGCGATGGGTTTGGCGCTGTTGGCTCTAGCGAGCACGCTTACGGCGCAGGTTGCTCCGTTGCAGGTCGGCGACAAGGCGCCGGACTTCACTTTGCCGGATCAAAACGGCAACAAGGTGTCGCTCAGCCAGTATCTGGGAAAGAAGAATGTGGTGCTGGCGTTTTATGTGCTCGCCTTCACCGGAGGGTGAACCAAGGAGTTGAAGGCGTATCAGGCTGATATCGCCAAATTCGAGCAGACGGGAACGGTGGTATTGGGAATCAGCGTGGACAGCTCTCCTGCCAACCGTGCCTTCGCCAAGCAGGAAGGCATCAATTTTCCACTCCTCAGCGACTTCCAAAGGACCGTTTCAAAAGCCTACGGCATTTTGAACGAAGAGCATGGCTTCGCTAACCGCGCCACGTTTGTCGTGGATAAGGACGGGATCATTCAGCACATAGAGAAAGGCAGCGAGGCCCTCGACCCGAGCGGGGCCGGCGCGGCGTGTAGTTTATTGGAACACAAAAAGCCGTAGTCCGGAGGCGTAAGGCAGCATGAAGCAGAAGGAGGGCGGCAGGCCGGGCGTGCCGCCCTCCGGGTTCCTCAAGTGGGTGGTGAACGAAAAATCGCGCGCAGCTTCCTTCTGAGCATTTTCCTTATGCCCTTGTTTGCCGGCGCCGCGGATCTGAAAGTGGGCGATCGCGCCCCGGACTTTGCCTTGCCCGACCAAAACGGTAACGTCGTGAAGCTTGGGGATTTTCGCGGCAAGCAGTCCGTGGTGCTCGCCTTTTACATTCGTGCCTCGACGCCGGGTTGAACGAAAGAGATAAAGGCATATCAGGGTGATATCGCCAAGTTCCATGCTGCGGGCTCCCAGGTGCTGGGAATCAGTCTCGACAGTCAGGAAAGAAACCGCAAGTTCGCCGAAGAGACGGGGGCGAGCTTTCCTCTGTTAAGCGATACCGAAAAGAAAGTGGCCAAGGCTTATGGAGTCCTCAATTTCACCCGCCTCTTCGCCAACCGCGTAACCTTCGTGATCGACAAAGACGGCATCATCCGCCACATCGACCAAGGCTCCGACGCCATTGATCCCGCAGGCGCCGCTCAGGCATGCAGCCTGCCCGGAAAGTAGTAAGCAGCGGAAGTGTAGCGCGGGCGTCTCGCCCGTGCTCAGCCATGACCAGGATAGACGCGGCGGGAGCGGGACGCTCCCGAGACAGCGGGCGGGACGCCCGCGCTACGCCCACTTGTAGGGGCCAGCGGCGCTGGCCCTGGCCGAACGCCGTTCGGGGCCCTACAAGCTGGTGACCACCTTATCGTCTTTCGCGGCGGGGATTTCGATCACCATGGTCAGGCCGCCCAAGCGCGCGCGGTGCACCACTCCGGCGGCAAAGATGAGCACTCCGCCCTGGTCAAGCTTCAGGCGCTCAATGGGGGAGTCCGCGTCGTTGCGGTATTCCGCTTCCAGCGCGTACTCGGAAAAGTAGATTTCCAGATGATGCGGGTGATAATGGGCGTCCTGCGGGCCCTTTTCGTTGGCGAAGCAGAGCGCGAAGGGGCCTAGCGTTTCCTCTGCAAGTCCCACGGCAAATTCGCGAGATTCACACAGCGCATTAGGAGCGTCGCTCGCGGAGTGCCGCCATTCGACGCCCTGCACGGGTTGTTCGGGTTTCAGCAGTCTGCCCGCGGCTTTGAGCCTGGCAATTAATTCCCCCGCCAGAATTTCCGGCGCGACGATCTTCACATCCTGCCGGGTATTCTGCGCCAAGTGCTCGCGGACTTCCTCCAAAGGAATGGCCAGGACTTTTCTCATCCACTTCTCACGCGAACGCTGGATTCATCCAGGAGCGGATTTTCCTTGCCCATGGGGGACGAGCCGCGGACCTACAGAACAGGTCCGCGCTACACCCGTTTTCTGCCTACTGCCTACTTCTGTCCTGCTGCCAGCTTATTCAGCACTTCGCCGAGCTTTTTGATTTCGTCTCCGTACCCGGCCCAATCACCCTGGCGCTGGAGCTGGAGGGCGCGTTCGTAGTGCTGATTAGCCTCGTGGATAAGCGCCTGGGTGTCCGGGGCGGCCACGACAGGTTTGGAAGCGGGAGTCGCGGGGCCGGGCGCCGGCTGGCCGGGGGTCGTGGAGGGCCGAGCCTCCATGGTGCTTACCGTGCCGCCGAAAATCTTGGTCAGGGCCGCGTCCAGGGTGGGCTCCATCACCACGTGGTCCGAATAGGCCACCAGCACGCGCTGCAATTGCGGCAAAGCCCCGCCCGTGTCGGCGGCGAGGTAAAGGGGTTCGACGTAGAGCACGGAATTGAGCACGGGAGTCACCAGCAGCGTGCCGCGAATCACTTTCGAGCCGCCCTGTCCCCACAGGGTCAATTGTTGCGAGATTCCCGGGTCCTGATCGATCCGCGATTCAATCTGCTGGGGTCCATAGATGAGCTTTTGTTTGGGGAAAGTAAACACCAGAACCTTGCCGTAATTCGGATCGTCGCAGCGTGCCGCCATCCAGGCAATCATGTTGTCTTTGCGCGCGGGTGTGAACGGCGCCATGAGGATGAACTCCTCGCGCGTGCCTACTTCCGCCAGCTTCATGATGTTGTAGTAGGGGGTCATGGCCGTGCCCGGGCCTCCCGCCGCGCTCTGGGCGACCCGCCACAAATCCTCCTTGTTATAGAACACTTGCGGGTCGGTCATGTGGAACAAGGCATACATGTTCGCCTGCAGGGAAAAGATTTCCTCCGGGTAGCGGATGTGGGCGCGCAAATCCTTGGGCATGGCGGACAGCGGAAGGAAGACTCCCGAAAACAGGCGCGCGTAGGTTTGGATGAAGGGGTCGTCCGGATCGCTGATGTAAAACCTCACCTCGCCGGAATAGGCGTTGATGGTGGCCTTGACGGAGTTGCGGATGTAATTTTCCCCTTCGGGGGCAGGTTGGGAGTAGGGATAGCGCGTCGAGAGTGTATAGCCGTCCAGAATCCAGTAAAGCGCCCCATCTTCGGCGATGACCATGTAGGGGTCGTGGTCATAGTAAATGAACGGCGTCAGGCGTTGGGCGCGTTCCAGCACCCGGCGATAAATCATCAGGCGGCTGTCCGGTTGAATGTCGGTTGAAAACAGGATGTTCTTTTCACCAAAAGCCAGGGCAAACAGCAGGCGCCGCCAGAAGCTCTGGACGGGAATGCCCCCGGCGCCTTGGTAGCTGGTGTAAACGTCCTTGTCGCCTTGGGGGTAATCGAATTCCGGCGTGCGCGTTTTGACAAAACAATAATCGCTGCCCAGCTCGCCAAAGTAGATTTCCGGCCGGGTCACCTGCAAGGAAACACTGGAAGCGGGGGGAATATTCTTGATGAAAAGCACCGGCAGCCCTTCGCTGGTGAATTCATTCACCGGCCCCAGGCACAGTCCGTAGCCGTGGGTATAAGTAAGGTACTCGTTGATCCAATTCCGCCCGGGCAGGCTCGCCGGATTCAACTCGCGGGGCGAAAGCGAGACCTGGCGGTAGACCCCGTTGATCCGGTAGCGGTCATTGTCAATGTGCACGAAATCGTAATAGGTGCGGATCTCCTGCAATTGCGCAAAGGTAGTGAGCAGCGGTTTGTGATCCCACAGGCGAACGTTGCGGAAGGTAGCTTCGTTCTGGCGGATGTCGTCGAGCGTTAAGTCTTCGACGGCGGAAAAACTGCGCTCCTCGAAGCGATCCAGCCCGTAAGCCTTGCGGGTGAATTCGATGCAGTTGGCGATATAGGGTCGCTCCTTGTCGATCTCATTGGGGGTCACGCTGAAGCGTTGAACGATTTCCGGATAGAACGACCCGCCCACAATCCCCACCACCACCAGCGCACCGATCGCGTAAAGAGGGGTGCGGACATTCCCCTTCCAGGCGCGGAGAAAAAAAACGCCGGCGGTGATAACGCAGAGAGCCAGCAGCAATTTTAGAACCGGCAGGGTGGCGTGAACGTCCGTGTAGCCCGCCCCGAACACCACTCCGCGCGGCGAGTAGAGCAGATCATACATGCCCAAGCGGGCACGGTAAGCGATGAGAAGAAATAGCAGGCCGCCCAGCGCCATCAGGTGCGCCCGGGCCGGCCGCCCCACCACCGGCCCGCGCGGCGTGACCCACACGCCGCCTTCCACGAGGTAGAGAAAAGTGGCGCTCAACAGGCAGAAAATGAGGGTGACGAGCGCGAGATGATAAAGAAACCAGCGGTAGGGCAATAGAAACAGATAAAAGCCCAGGTCAATACCGAAGAGCGGGTCCGCCTGCCCCATCACGGGCACCTGCTTGGCCCGCAGGTAGTTCAGCCAATGACCCATGCCCCACTGGCTCACGATGTAAGCGGCAAAGAGCAGTCCCCCCCAGATCAGCCAGCGCAGGAGCGTGCTCATGCGGCTGAGCGCCGGGAACTCGATGTACTCGTCGTGAACGCGGTATCCCTGGCGCTCGGCCAGCGTGTGGGCGATGAGAAGGTTGAGCCCCGCCACCACCAGGAAGCTGATACCGGAGATGCCGCTCAGGGCAATCTGCGCTTCGAGGATGGTCAGGTAGATCACCCGGTAGCCTTCCTGCTTGAACCACAACCAGTCCACCAGTAGGTTCACACCGTTTGTCAAGAAGGGTAGGAAAACGAGGAAAAATAAGACAAGAGCCAGGACGATTCGAGGACCGCGGTTTTTTGCCATGGAGATACTCCCGCGCTATCTTCACACAGGCGCGGGAGGGAGTCAAAATAGTTCGGGGGGGAGCATCTTGATTTGACGCGATGATTTCGAAATTGAGGATTGTAGTTTCCAGCCCCCTTGGGGCTTCTTCACAAATTAGTCGGTCATGTCGCTTCGCGACACCCCGAAGCATGAAAATGGGCTCGAGATGGGCTTAAGATCGACACTGCCTGCGCGGGATGAAGGCCGATTGTCCTTGGAGCGGCGAGCCCGCAAATTAGTCTGGCCTGGACATCGCTCCGAACCCCGAATTGTCGCCCCGCTTCGGCGGGAGCACGCGGAGCAGATTGTTTTCCTTTTCGATGTCCTCCGGCGCAGGGAGAAAGGAGTCGATCATGGAAACTCTTATCGCTCGCTGTGCCGGCTTGGATGTGCACAAGGAGTCGGTCGAAGCCTGTGTGCGGCGGCAGGAGGCGAACGATCCACGGGGTAAGGAAACCCGCCACTGGGGGACGATGACCCGCGATATTCAGGCGATGGCCGACTGGATGGCGGCGCAAGGGGTCACCCATGTGGCGATGGAGTCGACCCGTGTGTACTGGAAGCCGATCTACAACATCCTGGAAGGCCGCTTCACGGTGTTGCTGGTGAATGCGCGGCATCTGAAGCAGGTCCCGGGACGCAAGAGTGACATTCGCGATTGCGAGTGGATCGCGCAACTGCTGCAACACGGATTGTTGAAGGGGAGCTTTATTCCTCCCCGCCCGCAACGCGAATTGCGCGACCAGACCCGGCACCGAACGCAGTTGGTGGAAGAAAAGGGCCGCACCATTAACCGTATTCAGAAGGTCCTGGAGGACGCCAATATCAAGTTGGCCTCGGTGGCGACCGACATCCTGGGAGCCTCGGGGCGTGCCATGCTGCAAGCCTTGATCGACGGCCAAGACGATCCCCGGAAGCTGGCGGATCTGGCACGGCGACAGTTGCGGGGCAAAATCCCCGAACTGGAAAAGGCCCTGCAAGGACACCTGACCGAGCATCATCACTTCCGGTTGCAACTGCTGTGGAAACAACTGGCTCAGCAGGAGGAACTCCTGGCCCAACTGGACACCCGCATCGCGGAGCAAACGCGCCCTTTGGCGGATCAGATCGAGCGCCTCGACGCGGTGCCGGGCGTGGACCGCCGGGTCATTGAGGGGTGGCTGGCAGAAGGGGGACCCGACATGAGCCCCTTTCCCACGGACCAAAACCTGGCCTCGTGGGCAGGCCTGTGTCCTGGAAACGAGGAGAGCGCCGGCAAGCGACGCCGCCGACGCATCACCCCGGGAAATCGCTGGCTGAAACGGATCCTGGCACAGGCCGCCTGGGCCGCCAGCCACGCCAAGAAAAGTTACTTGGCCTCTCAGTACCGGCGCTTGGCGGGTCGGCGCGGCAAGAAACGCGCGCTCATTGCCGTCGCACATTCGAGGCTGGTGATCTTCTACCATATGCTCAAAGAGGGCACAGCTTATGCCGACTTGGGGAGCAACTTCTTTGACACGCTGCAAACCCAACGCCTTACTCGCTACTACCTCAAGCGTCTAGAAGCACTCGGGCATAAGGTTATCCTCGAAACCTGCGTCGCCGCATGACCGAAATTTTCGGAGCAGGAAACTGCCCGCCGGGGGAGCGCAGGGCGGGCGAATGGCAGAAAGAAATCAAAAGGCGGGAAATGCAGGGAAAGTGCTTAATCCTCTAACAGTGCCGCGCCTGCGGCCCTAAATCAAACGTGTTCACTCCCCAGTTCTCATCGCAGATCTATCACAACTCAGCCCTGGGAAGGGAGCCGTATGACCGGGGTGACCTGCTGAATCATCTCATTACAGCCCTTGTTGAGGGGCGGCGCCCTAAGTGGTACTCGTCAGGCTAGTCGCCGCGCTAGAAAAAACCGTGCTGATGGCGCTGGCCACTGATTGCATGGAAACAACAACCCCAAGGCCGATTAGAGTCAAAAGTAAACCGTATTCGACCAGATCCTGGCCATCTTCTTCATGCCAGAGCCGACTCAAAAGAGTTCGCATGCAACATCTCCCCTGGGAGGATTAATGGCCCCCACCACTGCCCCATATTTTTTATATAATATAGCCAGTTTGGGCCAAAAAGTCTATGCGATTTTCCACCGTAGTGTCCTCCAAACTCGCGATGAGAAATCCGGGCTAATCTAACCGCCGCTCCTGAAGGAGAGGGAAGCAACTGGGCATGGGAAGTCTGCACTACGCCTGCCACCATCGCACATGACTGCAACACGACCGGGGTGCAATTCGGACAATTCGACCCTCAAACCCCCGCCCAAGCCACGAAATTACAGAAAACAAACGATTTGTAGTATGTGAGGCTACCCCATGCCACTAAATCCATGAAAAACAAGGGATTAGGTGCCGGTGGGGGGCCGAGCACGGGGCATCATGGGGTGAGATGTGAGGTTCACCTGCGGGGTGCTAGCTGCGCGGTCGAACGACTACGAGCCATTTGCCCACTCCCTTAATCCCAGATCCCGAATCCGCAATCTAAAATCCAATGAGGTCCTCAACCGGGAACCTCGGTCTGCCATGGCGCTATGCTATAGTCGCCTGGGGGGAGGTGGGCGAGGAACGATGCGTCGCCAATACGGTTGCCATCTTGCTTCTTACGCCATGCGCGTCGAGGAATCGCTGGGGCGGCGGTACGCGGAGCCCGCGCATCCCTACCGCAACGACTATGAGCGCGACCGCGACCGCATCATTCATTCCCGTGCCTTCCGGCGCCTCGAAAACAAGACCCAGGTCTTCACTCGCCGCTATTCCGATCACTTCCGCAACCGGCTGACCCATACGCTGGAAGTGGCGCAGATCGCGCGCACGGTCGCAAAGGCGCTGGGGCTGAACCAGGACCTCACGGAAGCGCTGGCGCTGGTGCATGACGTCGGTCATCCGCCCTTTGGCCACGCGGGCGAAGCCGAACTCGACCGGTTGATGCGCCAGCACCACGATGTCTTCGATCACAACCTGCACGCGGTGCGTATCGTCGAACACTTCGAGCAGAAGTACGCGGAGTTTCCCGGCCTCAATTTGACGTTCGAGGTGCGCGAGGGCATCATCAAGCATTCGCGCGATTACGACCCCGCCGATTATCCGGACCTTGGGGAGTACCGGTTGGACGAGCGCCCACCACTCGAGGCGCAGCTCATCGATGTCGCGGACGAAATCGCCTACAACTGCGCCGACCTCGACGACGGCTATGAAGCGAAGCTTCTGACCCTGCCCGTGATTCGCGAGGGGGTGCCCCTCTTCGACCGTCTCTACCGTCGCATGGAGCGGGAGTATCCCGCGGCGCAGGAAAGGCTGAAATTCAACGAAGCCCTCAAGCGGCTGCTCGACCGGCTGGTGACGGGCGTGGTCGACTCCACGCGGGCGCGTCTCGAGAAACAGCAGATCAGTTCGCTTGCCGAGGTTCGCGCCTACCACCGGCGCCTGGTGTCACTGGGGACACCCCTCGTGCGCGAGAATAAGCGGCTCAAGCAGTTTCTTTTCGCCCACCTTTACTCGCATCGGAACGTCAATAACGAGCGTCGCAAGCTGATGGGCTGCATTCGCGGACTCTTCGAGTATTACGCGGCCCACCCGCGGAGCCTTCCCGCCTTCTACTTCGCGCAGTCCCAAAAGGAACCCGTGCACCGCATCGTCTGCGATTACATCGCCGGCATGACTGACAACTTTCTCCTGACGCAATACGACAGGCTTCTCGGGGAATGACCCTTCTGCTCGCCGTTTGGGAGTGGTGCAGTTTGGAATCGGGCATGCGCGGAGCGCCTCCGTGTGGATTACAACCACCGCGTCGCCTGCGCCGTCACCCCTCCTAAACTTAGGATGGGAGCACTTTCCCGCGCCCATCGAGACACCCCTCCTGGTTCAGGAGGGTACCCGAAGGGCGGGTTGGTCTCACGCGATGCTGAAACTGCACCGCTACCCGCTACTCGAGGGCGTCCTTTCAGGAGGCTTGTCTATGCTAAGATACCGCCGCCGACCTAAGGATGGGGCCTCGGGCAGGTGGGACGACGCCAAAAGGATGCTGTGAACCTACGAAAGCAACTCGTCATCTCTTTGTTGCTGCTCTTCATCGTCGTGCTTTCCGCCGTATCCGGCTATATGTGGCTGGGAGGGCCGGAGGTCACGCTGCTCAATGCGTTGTACATGGCGGTTATCACGATTTCCACGGTGGGTTATGGCGAAGTGGTGGACACTCATGCGAACCCGCCGTTGCGCATCCTCAACATGGTCTACATCCTCTTCGGAATCGGAATCATGCTGTATGTCTTTTCCGTTTCCACCGCCTTCATCGTGCAGGGTGAACTCCAGGACATTTTTCGGAGACGCAGGATGCTAAAACAACTACAGGATATGCACGACCACTTGATCGTCTGCGGCGCGGGAGAGACCGGCAACTACTTGGTCCAGGAGCTTCTGAAAACCGGCAATCTCTTTGTGGTGATCGATCACGACCAGGAACGCCTGGCGAGAATCAGCCAGCACGGCGAGTTCCCCACTCTGAAAGGGGACGGCGCGGATGATGAAATCCTGACCACGGCGCGTATCCAACAGGCGCGCGGCCTCGCCATCGTCCTGCCTGAAGACAAGGACAATCTGCTGGCGACCGTGACGGCGCGGCAACTGAATCCTTCACTGCGCATTGTGGCGCGCTGCGCGGAAGCCCGCATGGTTGAAAAGCTGCTGCGCGCGGGGGCCAATGCCGCCATCTCTCCCAACATGATTGGCGGCCTGCGCCTGGCCTCGGAACTGATTCGGCCTTCCGTGGTTACTTTTCTGGATTTGATGATGAGGGACCCATCCGCGACCACGCGTGTAGAGGAAGTCGCGGTCGAAGGAGGCTCGCCCTGGATCGGAAAGAAGCTGCACGAAGTGGACCTGCACCGGCGCTTCGATCTCTTGGCTCTGGCGGTGCGCAAGCCGGACGGCAAACTGAAATTCAATCCCCA
>Ga0326727_10029057_pt1 | contig 10001 bp, 3 predicted proteins | sample MB2enrmetagenome_FD_207643 | JGI IMG/M metagenome (GOLD analysis project Ga0326727, IMG submission 207643) | Lab enriched peat soil microbial communities from McLean, Ithaca, NY, United States - MB29MY | ecosystem: Environmental > Terrestrial > Soil > Wetlands > Peat | place: USA: New York...
AGAAGTTGCTTAATGTTAAAAGGCTTTCCAACGAATCCTTTGGTCCTGCCTTCCAGGGTTTCCCGTGTCGCTCCGTCCGGAGAGAACCCACTGGCTATGAGCACCTTTGCTCCGGGATCAAGCCTCAGGATTTCTTCAAAACACTGACGCCCGTCCATCACAGGCATGATCAGGTCAAGGATTACCAGTGAAATCTGGTTTCTCTTCTCTCTGTAGACTTCGAGGGCTTCCCGACCATCCGTCGCTGTAATGACAGTGTAACCGGCCTTTTCCAGTATCCTTTGACCGAGTTGTCTGACATAAATCTCATCATCAGCAATAAGAATCGTTCCTGTGCCCAGGGCAGAAAACTCACCGGAAGCGCTTACGTCCGTTTCTCCTTCGCCATTGTAAGCCGGGAGATATATGCTGAATCTAGTTCCGCTGCCGGGCTCACTTTCACACTTGATGTGTCCGCCGTGGCTTTTCACTATTCCGTAAACCATTGCGAGCCCCAACCCGGTCCCCTGACCCGGTTTCTTGGTCGAATAAAACGGCTCGAATATGCGGTCTATTGAGGCTGCTTCAATTCCGATGCCAGTATCGCTGACCGTCAGGAGAACATGTGGTCCTGCCTTCGCTTCGATGTGGCATCGACAGTACGCCTCATCCAGTAAAACGGCCTTAGTCTCAATCATGAGGGTGCCGCCATCGGGCATGGCGTCTCTGGCATTCACAGCGAGATTTATCAGTACCTGATCTATTTGAGGAGGGTCGCCATTGACTATCGGAAGATCAGGGTCGAGATTCATTTTGACTTCAATCGTCCTTGCAATAAGCCTGGAAAGCATTTTTCGCAGTTGGTCCACTTGTTTGTTGAGGTCGAGCGGCCCCAGTGTCGTTTCCGTCTTACGACTGAAAGCAAGTATCTGCTGAACGATATCCGCTGCCGTTCGAGCAGCGGACTGTATCTTCTTTAGGTCCTCGCGGTCCTGGTCTTTCTCGCATTTCGCGGAAATCATGAGATCTGAGTATCCTGATATCACTGTCAGGAGGTTATTGAAATCGTGAGCGATTCCTCCGGCGAGGGTTCCGAGCGCCTCCATCTTCTGAGCCTGCAGCAATTGGGACCTGAGACGTTCCTGCTCCTGCTCAGCGGTTTTTCGCTCGGTAATATCTTGCGTCGTCCCAGTGAGGCGCAGAGGCTTCCCGTCAGTGTCGTAAGCTGTGATCTGGCCTTGACTCAGGACCCAGCGCCATTCCCCGGACTTGCACAGAAATCGACACTCAGCCTCGAAAGAAGGGCGTTTTCCTTCAAGATGTTGGTTCAAAGCTTCAGATACCTCCGGCCAATCTTCCGGGTGGATCAGTCGTTTCCATCCGCCAATAGTAAGCTCAATCTCGCCGGGTAAATATCCAAGCATTTCCACTGAACGTCGGTCCCAAATGGCTCGACCCGTCTTGAGATTCCAGTCATACAAGCCGAGATTTGCCCCTTTGAGGGCAAGCTCCAATCTTTCCTCAGTTCTTCCCAGTTTTTCCTCTGCACGCTTACGCTCGGTTATGTCTTCTACCATGCTCAGAAAACAGAGCAGTCGTCCGTCGCGGTCATGAATCGCAGAATTTGTAAGATTTGCCCACGCAATTTCTCCGCTTTTTTTTATGTAGCGCTTCTCCATCTTGTAGTATGAAGTCTCTCCTTTGACCAACCTCTGAATATTCTCCCACTCTTTCTGAATATCGTCCGGATGGGTGTTGTCAGCGAACGTCATCTCGATTAGCGCTGATTCCGTGTGATCCAGCATTTTGCAAAACGTATCATTGACCGCAACCCGCTTGTAATCCAAGCCTGAGATTGCCATCCCGAGCGGACCCTGTTCAAATACCATACGAAAGCGTTCCAAACTCTCTCTGAGTGCCTCCTCCGAGCGCTTCCGGTCAGTCACGTCTCGAATGATGCCCTGGTATCCAACGATGCTGCCATCGTCTCCAAACCGCAGAGACGTGGTGATGAGACAGTCTATCGCTCTTCCATCTTTCTTCCGAAACTTGGTCTCATAATCTTTCACGAACCCTTTTTTCTCTATCTCTTCCTGGAACTTTGTGCGGTCAGCAGGATCTACGTACAATTCACGAATGTCCTTCCCGATCGTCTCCTCTCTCGTATAGCCGAAAATTTCCAGAAAAGCCGGGTTCGCGTCGGTTATCTCTCCTTTTCGCAGAACAGCGTACACCCCGTCTCTCGATTCATCGAAGAGCGACCTGTACTTTTCTTCACTGCTGCGCAATGATGCTTCCATCGCCTTGTGTCGGGTCATGTCTTTAATCACTGAGAGTAGGAAGGTCCTTCCTCCAGTAACGATTGGGCCGGTACATACTTCAACATCCCGGATCTCTCCGTTGGCCAAGAGATGCTGAAAATCAAAGTACCTGCGTTGTTGAGCCTTAGCCATTTGCATTCGTTCCAGTACTTGTCCAGGGGGCAATGTGTTGATTTGGCTGATATTTTTGCTCTTCAGCTCTTCCCTGCTGTAACCGTAGAAGGTACAGGCTCTCGGACTCGCGTCTTCTATTCTTCCGGTCTCCGGATCAACGATGAGCATGACTACATGGTCATTTTCGAAGACAGACCTGAATCGCAGTTCACTTTCCCTCAGAGCCTCTTCAGAACGCTTACGATCAGCGATCTCCGCCAGCAATTGTTCATTCAATTTTCTCAAGTCTTCAGTGCGCTCATTGACACGTTTCTCAAGTGCTTCCTTGTACTTCATATCCCTTAGGATTTTCTTCTTCTCCAGTGAGAGATCTTCTATGAGAATCAGTAGAAACTTTTGGTCCCTTATCCTGATGGCTCTGAAGGTCAAGCGCGCCCACATGGTGTTGTCGTCGATTTTGAGTACCGCTTCCCAGACTGCCGTTCTTCTGCTGGAAAGAACGGTACTCACGAGAGACTCGCTCTGTAAGACGTCCGATGGATGGGCCAAGAGTTGCGAAAAAGGCTTGCCCACCCTCATCTCATATCCGGCACCAATTTTCCGGCACGCCTGGTTTGCGGCCAATACTTGGCGGGACTCGTCAATCAACAAGACCGGAATCGGCAGCGCTTGAAGCACCTTTCCAAAGGTAGTAGCCCAGATTTCGCTCCCGATATTGAAGCCGGCGGGGTCTGCAATCTCTTTTTCAATCAGAAGATTAAGATCTATGGTTTCTGTTGCCGCTCTTTCATGCTGCAAATAGTTCGGGGTGTTTCGTTCTGTATCCAAAGAATCAAAAGAAGGTAGCTCTTTTTGGTCCATGCCTACACTCCCGAGATGGAGTAAAACACCTTGTCATTTTCAAGATACTTTTGTCCAACGAAATTCTTGGCGCGCGTTGTCCTCTATAATCATTGGAAACTTCTGCGTCTGCCGATCCTGCCGTTGTCCGCATATATCAGTTGCCCAAAATAATGTCCGTTACCCCGTCATTCCTGCAGAGACAGGAATCCAGTCCCGCGTCTCGCGGGATGGATCCCGGATCCAGTCCGGGGTGACCCCGCGAGACGCGGGGTGGTTCCATTTAATGGGTCAAAAATTTTGGCAATCAGCATAATATCACTTGTACCAAGGTGCCTCGACTTTTTGTTGGATGCCGCTGCGTTCACCGCATTGCATCCCCAGTTCAATGCAGAAGGCGCATCAACGTTGAGCCTCCCTCTTCATTTCATTTGAAGTGCCGTAATGGATTTGGCTATTCACCACGTGTCACTGAATAGACAGCAGTTTTTGCACACGGCTTCCGAACAAATCCGTAATCAGAAATCGGAGGGCTGATTAGAGGACCTTGCACAATTTGTGCCAGTTTTCTGTATGCTAGAACCGAAATTGAAGCTGTTCGCGTGCCTGCCGCATTAACACGTATGCGCTTCCAAGGCACCAAAATTTGGGATTGGTTCAGTGGAAACGCTCCTTTCAAGAGGCGTTTTCCCGATCTTGCTTCAAAGAGAGCGTTCTTTTTGGGTCGGTTTCAATCCGGCCACGCCCTTCCACAAGTTCTCTCACAATTTCTAAAAGGTTTTGGACGAGGAAAGGTTTTTCCACTACTCGATCCACGCCAAATGCCAACAATTTCGCCTTATCGCGGAGCAAACCGCCCCACCCTGTGAGAAGAATGAAAGGGGCCTTCGGAATACCTCTTTCCAGAGAAATTTCCTTTAGGGCCTTTGCTACGTCCCACCCGTTTAGTCCCGGCATACCGAGATCACAAATGACGACGTCTACCTGTTGATTCTTAAAGATGTCGATGCCTTGTTGGCCGGACAGAGATGACAGGACTTGCTGTCCCTCTCGTGCGAGGCCGTTTTGAAGCACCCACACGCTGTCCTCTGAGTCGTCTATTACGAGAATACGACGGGCGAGCTGCTTATGGTGCTCTTGCTGCCGGTGTACCTTCTCAGTCTCCTTCTTTTCCAGGGGCAGTCTGACTGTGAACACTGTACGATGATCAGGAGTCCTCTCTGCGAAAATTTCACCCTCGTGGCGCCTGACGATTCCGTAACTGCTGGCAAGGCCCATGCCTGTCCCGTCGGCGCCCTTCGTGCTCCAAAAGGGTTCAAATATTATTTCCAGGTTTTCCTGATCTATTCCAACACCGTTGTCCTCAACGCTGAGATGAACGTAATCATTGTCCAAGTATGTTGATATCTGAATTTCTCCGCCCCCTGGGAGAGCTTCGACGGCATTTTTTACGAGGTTCACCACAACCTCGAACATTTCATTTTCTTTGCCTCTTACCAGGCAGTTCTTGCTCAAATCGCGCTTCAAGGAGATTTTTACTCCCTGTTTCTCTGGATTGGTTTTCCAGTAGGGCTTCAACATTTCTATGGTCTGTTCCACTGTGGAGGAGAGGTCAAAGACCTTGCCGCTGACCGCTGCTTCATGATTATGCTCCTGTGCGAAATCCTGAAGGCGTCTAACTGTCTCCGCACCAACCGCGGCGCTTTTGATAATTCTCTTGATCTTGGATTTGGCTTCAGAAATATCGTTGGACTCCAGGTCCGCGGAGACTTCGTACGCGACATTCATCATGATCTGTAGTAAGTTGTTGAAATTGTGAGCCACCCCGCTTGCCATGTCGCCAACAGCCTTGATCCGAGTGGTGTGCATCAGCAACTCATTAGTCTTCTTCTCCGCCGAAATGTCTCTGATATAGACGGCCACCGCAATGACGGCGCCTCTTGAATCCAGGACAGGATAGAAATTGTTGTCATAGAATTTCCCAAATTGTTCGGCTTCAAACCGGAGTGGCGTGGCAGAATGGATGGCCTGGTGGAATTGGCTTTTCTCGACCCCGGCAAGGCCGGCTGGGGCCAGGCCGAAAAGTGATTTACCAAGAAGACTGGAACCGGAAGTTTGAAACCATTTGGCAACTTGCTCGTTTACAGCCAGAAAAGTTCCATCAGACCCTAAGAGGAACGCCATGTCCGACGTGGCGTTCAGAAGCACCTCCACGGTTTCTTTGCTTCTCCGTAACCGTTCCTCTGCTTGTGTTCGCTCAATAATTTCTTTGTGCAGCCGTTCGGCGATGCGCTCCAATTTGGAGGTCCGTTCCTTGACCAGCTTCTCGAGATCTTCCTGGTGCTTCTGGTCCTGCAACCTTTGCTTTCTTTCCAGCGTCAGGTCTTCAATGAGAGCCAGGATCAGCCGTTCTACTCCCATCCGGATGGGCCGAAAAGTTATCCGGCCCCATATCTTGTTTCCTGCAATCTCCACCAAGGATTCGAGCACTTGTGGTTTTCTAGAAGTAAATACCGCCTCAACAACCGATAAAGCTCTAAGGGGATGAGAATAGCTAATAAAGAGTGTGCTTAAAGGCTCACCGTGGATTTTTTCATAACCAGGACTAATCTTTCGGCATGCCTGATTGGCGACGACTACGTTATAGGTGTCGTCAATCAGCAGGGCAGGAATTGGTAGCACCTGCATTAGCTTGCCGAAAGTGGTTGTCCAAATCCCTCCTCTAATATCGAAGCTTCCGGAAGCGGTGAGCCCTTTTGTAAATAGCGAATCAAGATCGATGGTCTCTGTTGCCGTCCACAATCCGGACTTCACGTTTTTCTCCTGATTAGGATACAAGTCCTTAAAATCTTTGTCACTCATGATCATTCTCGATTCGAGTGCCTGATCGTGTGCGGCGACTCGACATGTTTGTCAATAAGGGGGTACGCCGGCATGTAAGCTTTCGCTCACGTGGAGGAAAAGACTGTCATTGCGGTCCCGCGAGACCAAGCAATCTTTGCTTTAGCTATTTGAGTTGCCTTCCCCCGAAACGCGGGATTTCTCTCCTCGCAGTGACAAATAACCGGCGATTCCCGCCCGCAAGTGAATGATTACCCTGGCGTCCACAAGCCTAGTGATATGGCTTCCGCACGGGCTCGCGTGACTGGCGGTCGTGCGCCTCGTCACGACAGGGGTAAGCTAACGGTAAACGTAGACCCCTTGCCGGGAGTACTGGAAACCCGGATGTTGCCGCAGTGTTGCTTTACAATGGCATAACTTGTGGATAGCTCCAGCCCTGTTCCCGTGCCCCAGGAAGACTCTGTGAAGAAGGGCTCAAAAACTTTGTCCAGATGCTCATCCGATATGCCACGACCGGTGTCCGAAATGATGACCAAAGCATGGGAGCCACTTTTTTCAACGCTGGTGCGGAGAGTTCCCCCATCGTCTTTCATGGCGGCGAATGCATTCATAAAAAGGTTTATCAGCGCCTGCATGAGAAGCGAGCTGTTGCCTTTAACTATCAAGGGTTCAGGGTGAAACGTGAAAACAAGTTGAGTTCCGTAACCATTCGGATGGTTAACGATGGCCTTCTTTGATTCACGCACCAATGACACCAGGTCCAAGGTGGACATGTCAAATTCCTCGAGAGGCCTCACCAGTGTCAACAAGTTTTCTATAATGACCGACGCGCGCTGGATCCCTGCCACAATCTTTTTTGCACAGTCTTTCCGAAAGTCCTCGGACACATCGTCATCCGCCAGAAGTTGCGCTGCCGAAGAAGATATTGCCAAAGGATTTCTTATTTCGTGGGCAATGCCTCCGGCCAGATTGCTGAGAGCCTCCATTTTCTTGGCATGCTGCCGAAGTTCTTGCGAAAGCTTCTGTTCGGTCACATCACGCACAATTCCCTGGTGCCCCAGAATGCTACCATCCTCTGCTCTGCGGACAGTTGCCGTTATAAGGCACTCCGCAACTGTGCCGTCTTTTCTGTGCAGTTGCATCTCACGATTTTTGATATAACCCTTTTCTTGTATTTCTCCACGAAACTGTTTCCACGTTGACAGGTCAATGAAGTCACGGGGAGTTCGCCCGACGACCTCTTCCCTTGGACAACCCAGCAATTCCAGGAACGACCCATTCACGTCAATGAGCCTACCCTGACCGTCCGTCATATAGATTGCGTCTCGAGATTCTTCGAACAAAGTCCGATATCTCTCTTCGCTCTCGACCAGTTGCTTCTGAACTTTCTTGCGTTCGTAAATTTCATTCTTCAGTTTCCCGTTGGCTGCTTCCAGAGCTTCAAGCTTGGCTCGCTCCGATTGAACCACTATGGCCAGATCGCGCGCGTAGCTTAGCATTTGTTCCGCGGAAAGGGCTTTATCGGGTAGCTGGCAGTCTTGCAGGAGCAATTCTTTATTATCACCCATAGACTGATTTTCACCCCTCATTTTTCTTTGGAATACGGCGACACGCTGTCCAACAACCAGCCACGCCTTCAGAGCGGCTAACTTATCTTCCCATATCGGCCCGCGTGCAACAGCATAAACTACCTTGATTATGCACCACTCGCTTGAAAGCGTATAGGCGAGACTCGGCTCAACTCATCCCCTTGATCGACTATTGTAGCACCAAAATATTATAAAGGCTCAGTCCCTGGCGGGCAAATCATTTCTCCGGAAGCTGAATGTTTCTCTCCGGTTTCTGTACGGTGAAACGGCCTCCCCCGCTACAATATCGCGTTGGCTCCTTCGATGGACCGCTTGACGGCACAGCCCCGCGCGGCCAGCCACGGCCCACTGCTTGCTTATGGGAGCCGCGGGAATCAGACCTCAAGGTCGAAGCCTTCCACGGTACCGAACCAAGATGCTCCGAATCGTGGCATAAATCATGCAAGAATCTTACCCATAACCAACCGGTGTTCGGTTCTCCTCGAATTGACCGCAGAACGTCGAGCTCGTCGCGTATTCAGATTGCGTCATGCGAGGAGCCCAAACCCCCTGTGGGGGGTAAAGCAAAGCCATGTGAGTAGCTACGTGGATAATGACCTGGTCGGTAGATTCTCGGCCAGTGCTTCAGCAGCCGCTTTCCAAGTTAAATGGGCTGCTGTGCGTCCTACAGGCACTATCCAAGCTGGGCAGACAGGAAATTACCCGGAGCAATAGCCTGAATGGGCATCTTTCTCGAAATAAAAGCGCTTTCCCGAAAGCCCCGCCTTTCTCATCTCCCCCTCTTCTTTGGCAGGGGCTTTATTTTTTCCGGGCACTGGAACAGCACCGTTGCCGGCCACTGGTGTGGAACGAAATCCGCAAGTGTGGAAGTGCCGCTATGGAATTGTTTCCATAGTCCACGAAATGAACAGTCCGGGACATGAGAATGAGCGCGTCAGTCGAATCCAAATTCTCAGCCAGAAAGCTGATTTGTGTGCCAATCATACACACGCAGGCCGACATGGGCGCGCTCAAGGAGCACGTGAAAAAGGAATCGCTCAGAAGGCTCGGCAGAACCGGATGGAAAAGAAAGGTTAATCTGGTAGACAAGTTTTGGACCGAAATCGAGAAAATAATTGATGAGTTATCGCTGCCGTTGAGTCGCCTTAGGATCTATCAAGATGGATTACCCGTTTGCGGGAGGGAGACTGAAATAGTTGCTGAACTGGCCAGGTCGGGTAGTCGCAATCATGCTTTACTTCTCCGACTTATTAACGGAGGCGCAAAAATAGAAGGCACTGAATCGCTTGAACTTCTCTTGGAGGAATACGACAATGTAAAGAAAATCCTCGGCGCAGAATCCTCTGGAATCCGAGATTCAGAGAACTCCCTGAGCGCTTCGATCTTAGCAAAGCGCGATGCCTTTATCGCCAAGCGTATAAATGCGACTCTGCTGCCGGAGGAAGTGGGCATAATCTTCCTTGGCATGTTGCACTCGGTGGAGCCGTGGTTAGACAAAGATATTCGACTGGTTTATCCGATTCATACACCCACAGGCGCGGTCGTGAGACCTGGCAAATCCTAAACTGTAGCTGATTCCTGGCACATTTTGTCGCTTAGACTGGAGAGGGAGTAATGTCAACAAGCGAGGCCCGCATTCTGATCGTTGACGATGAAAAAGACTTTTGCGAGATACTGTTCCACGTGATCAGGAAGGAGAGATTCGCACCACTGGTGGCTCACGACGGCGAGACAGCCCTTGAGATGGTCAGGCAGGGTATGCCCGACGCGTTGCTTTTGGACGTGAAAATGCCGGGCCTGGATGGGATGGAAGTCTTGAGGCAAGCCCGAAAAATCGATCCTGATCTTCCAATCCTCATGATTACAGCATACGGCGGCCTTCATGGAGCAGTACAAGCAATGAAAGAAGGCGCCGTAGATTACCTCGCTAAGCCGCTCAATAACCATGAATTGATCGACAAGCTTCGAAGAGCCATTGCGAACAGAAAACCCAGGCCAAAGAAATCAGGCTCAGGCGCCGGCACCGCACAGCCATTGACGCTTCATTTGGAAGAAATAATGGGACCGAGCGATGCCGTGCAAAAAATTGTCTCGGACGTAAGGCTTGTTGCGGCCTCCAATTTTACAGTCGTAATTCAGGGAGAGACCGGCACCGGTAAAGAACTGGTCGCACGAGCGATTCACACGGCAAGCACCAGGTGTGAGACGACACTCGTCCCGCTTGATTGCGGGGCAATTCCGGAAACGCTATTCGAAAGCGAGCTATTCGGTCATGAAAAGGGGGCTTTTACAGGAGCAACCGCACGCAGACCCGGCA
>Ga0326727_10029058_pt1 | contig 10000 bp, 8 predicted proteins | sample MB2enrmetagenome_FD_207643 | JGI IMG/M metagenome (GOLD analysis project Ga0326727, IMG submission 207643) | Lab enriched peat soil microbial communities from McLean, Ithaca, NY, United States - MB29MY | ecosystem: Environmental > Terrestrial > Soil > Wetlands > Peat | place: USA: New York...
TGCTCATTAATTCAGTGTTAACTGGTGATGCTACTACTGAGCCGCCTATCCGCACAACGATGCGCATATTACCCATTCCTTTACTCGTTTACAATATTACTTTAGAGTTAAAAATCTTTAATACACTTCAAGCAGCAGTAAAGACAACGCTTCAAGGATGAAACAAGATGATCTTTACCGAGACCTTCAAGATTGGAGCAGTGGCGCCTTTCAACTTTGATTTAACCGCTCAAATATTTAGCAGCGGCGACAAACAAATCCGAACCTACGCAAACGGTCAATTTACTCAAGTGCTTAAACTTAACGGCAAACTTACCATGGTCAAATTAGCCTCTACAGGAACTATTGAGCAACCGAAAATAACTGTTGAGTTAAAATCAAACAGCCCAATAGCACTGCAGGACAGGCAAAAAGCTGAGGATGCAGTCAAATTCATTTTCAACTTGGGCTTTGACCTAACCGCTTTTTATAGCGAAGTAAAAAACGAGCAGACGATGTACCAGATAACCAAGCAGTTATACGGATTAAAGAACCCGACAACACCAACGGTATTCGAAGCCTTGGTTGATTCTATCGTTGAGCAGCAAATCTCCATTAAAGTAGCGCACACACTGGAAGAAAGGTTAGTCAAGAAATTCGGCGAAACCCTCACTTTAGACGGCGAAAGTTTCTATGCGTATCCAACGCCGCAAAACATAGCTTGCGCCAGCCTTGAAGAAATACGCAACTGCGGGTTAAGCCAGCGGAAAGCTGAGTACATTCAAGAGGCAGCCAAACTGATAGCGAATGGTAAATTGGACCTTGAGCAGCTTAAACTCCAAAGAAGCCCAGAGGAAATCATCGCTGTACTCGATGAAATAAGAGGGATAGGGCTATGGACTGCTGAGTTAACTATGCTAAGGGGGATGCAGAAACTGGATGCTTTGCCGGCTGATGATTTTGGCATTAGACGTGTGATTTCAAGGTATTATTGCGGTGGAAAACCAATTAAGGCTGCTGAGGCGCGGGAAATCGCTAAGTCATGGGGGAAATGGAAAGGGTTAGCCGCTTTCTATCTTATAGTAGCAGAAATTAAGGACATAGCCGTTTAACATGTTAGCCTGTTAATCGTTTTTTCATAAGGTTAATGCTGACTATAAAGAAGAATACTCCAACTACTATTATCCATGCCAAGCTTATGAGCAGCATTGTTTGAGGGTTTAATCCGAGGATTGGTTCAACATGAGTCGTAACAAGCGCTCTACATATGTTAACTACATGAGTTAAAGGCAAAACCGCCATGGCTGCTACTTGTGCCGCATAAGGCAACGATGTCAACGGAAAGAACGTGCCGCTGAGAAAGAACATCGGCGTCAGAAACAAAAATGAGGGGAAATTAAAAAAGTCGATATTTGGTGCTGCGGCTGTAAAGCACATTGCGATGGAGCCAAACATTAATCCGCCAAAGAACGCGAGTGGCACAACCAACAGAAACAGCGGGCTTTTAATCAAGCCGAAAATTGCGATCACAGCCAACACGATGGTGGCGTTTATCGTTGAGCGGGTTGCTCCCCAAAGAAGTTCTCCTGCAACGACTTCTTCAACGCTTACAGGTGTGGCTACGATTGCGTCGAAGGTTTTTTGGTAGTACATGCGTACAAAAGAGCCGAAGGTGCACTCAAAAAATGCGCCATTCATAATGGCAATCGCCACCAATGCAGGCGCTATGAAATCGATGTAGGGTTGGCCTTGAATGCTTGGGATGAAACCGCCTAGGCCAAAGCCAAAAGCCAACAGGTACAGTATAGGTTCAAGAAGCGAAGGCAGAAAATTAACTTTAATAGTTTTTGTGAATACATCAAAGTTTCGCCGCCAAACCATCCAGACTCTATAAGTTAATTTTGGCATGGTGAAACGTGCGGGGGATTTGCGGAGGTTAGGATTACTCATTCCTCTCTAAGTCCCCTTCCCGTTAGCTTAAGGAAAACATCCTCCAAGTTAGCGGTGCGTATAGTCACGTTCTGCATCGGATGATCTTTTAGGAAGCCTTCAAAGACTCCATGTGGTTTATCCGTGAAGATTTGCAATCGGTCGCCTAACCTTTCAAAGTCAGCGTCTGGAAAAGCCTCTTTTAAAGTTGGGAGAAGTTTCTCGTCGTAATCAAGTTCAAGAACTTCTTCGCCGACGTGCTTTTTTACTAGTTCAGCGGGCTTGCCTTCCTCGATAATTTTTCCCCTGTCAATAATCAATATTCTGTCACATAGAAAAGCGGCTTCATCCATGTAATGCGTTGTTAAAATTATGGTAACCTGCTTCTTCTTTAAATTCCGCACTTCATCCCAAGCCAAATGCCGCGCCTGAGGATCTAAGCCGGTGGTAGGTTCATCTAAGAGGAGAATTTGCGGTTGATTAATCAGCGCCCTGGCAAAAATCAGCCGCCGCTTCATACCCGTTGACAATGCAGCTATGGGTACGTCTCTTTTTTCTTCCAACTGGAAAAATTTTAGTTGTTCATCAGCCCGTTTCAACGCTTCATCTTTGGGGATGTCGAAGTAGCGGGCGTAAACTGTGAGGTTTTTTATGGCTGTGAAGTCTGGGTCTAAATTGTCCTCTTGAGGTGCCACGCCAACGATGCTTTTTATTTCTCTGCACTGTGTGTTGACGCTTAATCCTGCAAGTTTTAATTCGCCTGAGGTTGGAAGCAGAAAGCAATACATCATCCGGACAGTGGTTGTTTTGCCTGCTCCGTTTGGTCCCAAGAAGCCTACACATTCGCCTTTATACACCTTGAAGTCTATGTGGTCTACTGCTGTGAAATCATCAAATTTCTTTGTTAATTGCTGCGCCTCGATTAGAACTTCTTGTGAACCCATAAAACCTCAAAAATATTGTCACAGCCACTAATTAAAACTAACTATTTAGGATGTATTTTTTACAATTCGCTTATGAATACTAAAATTAGAATAAGAAAGTCTTAGAAAAGTCTAAATTACAAGGACTTATAGGAGTCCGCCGAGTGCGCCAGCTACTATTGAAACTATAAAAAGCACAATAATGGCGATAACTAAGATTTTTTTAGTTGAAGACTTCGTTTGATTCTGTCTCCTTGAGGTCTCTTATCAAGATATACTCCGTATTTGAATTTGGGTTTTATGAATTTAGAATATAAGTTTTGGGGTTTTTCGAGGTTTTTGTGTGGGGTAATTATGGAAACTGCGTTTTTTTGATATGTTACGTTTTTGGAAGTATTGGTTTATATGCTTTTTTGCGGTTTTGCTTTTTTAAGATGAGAAGGGAGTGTGGAGAAGGGAAGGCTTCATTGCGAGAGGGGTTCGTTTGAAGTCAAAGCGTCGGAACGGCTTTGATATTACCCGAGATATTCTTCGAGTTTGCGTGCATGATGCAAATAAGACTCACATTGTTTATGCTGCTAATTTAAATAGTAAGCGGATTAACGGCTACCTCGAATTTTGTGTGCGCATGAAGTTGCTGACTAAGCATTTCAACGGAGGGAACTTTGTCTACCATACGACCCCCGAAGGTGTACGTTTACTTAAGAAATATTTCAGAGCTTTGAATGGCAATAATGTTGCCGCAAATTAGTTAATTTAACAAAATTCTACGGGTTTAGACCCTCAAGCATCGTAAAGGAATATTTTTTCTAGCAGATTTCTTTTATTTTACTCATTCATTTTTGAAATGGCGCCTGAAATTTTTCTTTATAGAACTCTCTTCTATACTTGCTAGTTCTTAGGGTTTTAAATATCAAATTGTTGAAAATTACGAATTTGAGAAAGGAAGCGGGCAAAAATACAAAGAAAATACAAAATCTTAGCCATAATTGCAGTTTGCTTCATGCCAATATCCACATTTGCAGTTGGGTTAACTACAGGAAAAAGCGCGAGCGGCAGAAAGGAGAATGCCCTTGAAGACTAATGTTGATACCGCAAGGCAAATTAATTGGCGTAGAAGACGCAAGCTCGTAGCTTTAGTTATATTAATGTTGTTTGTACTTGTTCTTCTTGGATTAGCACCTGTGCATGCATGCAGAGTCGGCCCCGAAAGAAATAGGTGCGCTCAGCGCAGGATGCCAAAAACGACGTCGAAAGATGTAGCACTGAGTTTCATTGGAGACGCAGCTGGATCTGTCAATAGTGTCTATTATAGCGTAAACGGTGGCAGTAGTTGGAATCTATTGTCAGGGGCAGGTGCTGGACCATATGACTTTGCAGTACCCGACTATACCTCTGTAATGATCTCAGCCACTGCTAATGCAGACCCATGGGGGTTGGCAACTCAAACAGTAACAGGCAGTTTCTACATTGGATACAGTACAAGTCCTGTACCTGAATCAATCTCAGTCAGCTACACCGACCAAGTCGAAATAATCCAGGAAGAACAAGGAAGTTGGCTGTAAAGTTAAGGTTGAAACTTAAAAAACCCTTGGCACGCGCGAGCGCGAGTGTTATACACACCGCACAAATGAGGAAAAATATGTGGTAATCAATATGGATCATAAAGAACCTAAAGCAGTTAAAGCTAAAGCAGTTAAAGTTAGTTTTCTTGGTAAAGCGAACAGCATGGGCGTTTTAAGAGAGACAGATATTTACTCACTTGGGCAAAAGAAACATCTAAAACCTGCTTACACTAACTCAAACAAAAATGTAACACATTGGGTAGACCATTATTTTCTATTTCCAGCAAGATACCTGATTTGTTACCGTGAAATAAGCAACGCTGGTAACCACACTTGCGGATGCGCAATAATTCAAGTCAGTGAAAAACCTGAATCAGAACGTTTCAATCTACAGGACACTGGAAAAATCACGTTAATTGAAGAAATTAAACGACCAAATTGGGTTAAACCGAAATGCAGATGTCAAACTCGCAGAGGGAAAGTTGCTTACCTAACTGCTATTGCAGCAGGCGCCAAACTTGAAAACAAATATCCCCTTGGTGAAATTAAGATAGGTTAGAAAATATGAATCTAAGTCACAATGAAGTTTTGGTTTGCAAAAAATGTAAACATTTCTGGAGAAATCCTAAAACAGGGAAGGTTCGTTGCCCAAAATGTAACAGCAGAGAAATCACTTTTTCAAAAAGACCTGATAAAGATTTAGAAAGAATAAAATTTAGAGATTGTTATGTGCGGTAAAGCGCGGCGCGCCATAAAATTATTCCAGCCTTCTTGATAGTAATTCTGAATCGGGGATTGGTAGAGCGCCAGAAACATCAGATAATTTGCCCATTAATTTTTGAACAGCTATAAGCGCGCTATCTACTTTACCCTTTTTTGGCAGTATGGACAAATGTTCAAGTCATCTCTAACAGTTCGTTTGCAATGTCGGCATACCGTTGTATAGGGTTGCTGTCGAATATTAGTTGCCTGCTGATTAATTTTTGAGGATTGATAGGATTGATAGGGTTGATTAATCTTTGAGGGTTGATAGGGTTGATTAATCCTCGAGGATTGATAGGGTTGATTAATCTTCGAGGGTTGATAAGGCTGGTAGGGCTGATTAATTTTTGAGGGCGCGGTAGACTTCATTGACAGAGTCGACGGGGTTGACGGTCTCGGCTCGTAACGTGAGGCTTCCTTATATGGTAACGGTTTTTGTCTGCTACGCTGTACGTATACGGCAGTCATAAAAATGGCGATTGCTATCACAATTGAGGTTAAGGTGATCGCTAGCGGTGACCAAAATCCGCCACTTGTTGTAACTGGAATACTTGTGGGACCTAAGACTCCAGGTGCCCCTGTAGATGACCCCGTGGATGTTCCTGTTGATCCGCCTGCGGGTGTTGTAGATGATGGTGTAGCTGCTGCTTGGGATGCTTGGGTGACGTCAAACGTCGCTGTCGCAGCCTCGCCTTCGGAACCCGTAACGGTAACAGTGTATTTGTCTAGAGCCACTGTCGGGACATAGAATATTGTACTTGCAGTAGTATACGAAGGACCTGTATATATTGTCCCAACGTTTGATGTGCCAAACGTGACGCTAAAAGTGTCGTCAGAAGATGGGTAGTTAGTAATTTCGACTATAACTTGCGTGCCAACAGGACCCTCTGAAGGAGTCAAGGTTACAGACATGCTTTGCGCCTTCGCAATTGGCATTATTAATGCTGCTAAAGTCAATATGCCTAGAAAAATTAGTACAAGCGTTACTTTGCTAAACCTTTTCTCCATAATAATAAAACCCTTTTGCAACAAATAGTACCTCTCCCATATGAGGTAGCCTTCCCGCAAATATAAGATTTGGCGTGTTTTTGGGATTAAATTTAGCCACGCGGTTAAAAATGGTTTAAAATCCACTTCTTAGGTTCGGGTCACTTTTCAAAGCATAGACTCCAGATGTTACTGTACTAGGGCTTCCAATAAGGTCAATCAAGAGTCATCCCCTTTTGCAGTCGCTTGCCAATTAAAGGTTTAAAGGCAAATTTGTTCTATGCTATAATTGGCGATTGCCTGTGAAGATCACTTTTTGGCTCCTAGACATTAACCCTAAAATAGAAGATGCGTCGGTTGAGTTGTGGCTTTGGGGAGTCGATGCGAACGGCAACCGAGTGCTCGTTATTGACAGAAACTTTACTGCTTATTTTTACGCTGTGGTCAAAGAAGGATTTGACCCGTCGAAGGTTGCACGGGAAATCATGAGGGCTTACCCGTCATCAATTGTGAATGCGGAAGTTGCTGAGCGCAAATTCTTCGGCAAACCGGTGCAGGCAATAAAGGTTTACTGTAAAGTTGCAACCGAAACAGAGAAGCTTGCAAAGCCGCTTCGAGGGCTCGAAGGGGTCAAAGAATGCCTCGAAGATGATATTCGTGTCTCAATGCGGTACTTAATCGACAATAACGTGGCTCCCTGTACGTGGCATGAAGTAGAAGTTGAGGAAGAAGAAAACAAATTAGGCGTAAGAGTGGACAAGCTTTATGCTGCAAAATCCATTCCGAAGCAGCTTGAGAGAGTTGACAGGCCCCAGCTCAAAACGCTCAGTTTCTCGATGATTAGTTATAGCCGCGAAGGCTCACCTAAACCAGACAGAAATCCCGTAGTAATAATATCCACTGTTACGAGCACTGGCGAAGAAAATCAGTTCCTGGCAGGCAACGATAGGAATGATAAGCCTGTTATTCAACAGTTTGTTACGTACGTTCGCCAGTTTGACCCTGACATCATCGTCAGCTTCGGCGCTAACGCTCGAGGTTGGGATTACCTGATAAAAAGAAGCAACAAGCTCGAAAAAACGTTCGATGTTGACCGAGGAAGAAAGGAGCCGCATACCAGCGTTTACGGTCACGTGTCATTTACGGGCATCGCTAACGTTGATCTTGCCGATTTTATGGATGTTTTTCCAGAAGTGAAGGTTAAGACACTTTCCAACTTGGCCAACTACTTAGGCATAATGAAAAACCAATCAGGCATTGATATTGAGGATGTTGAATTCGCCGATTACTGGGATGACCAGCAGAAAAGAGAAACACTTCAACTATTCAGCTTAAACAGCGCTCGCAAAATCCAAGGCTCGGCAAAGTTGCTGTTGGATTTCGCAATGCAACTCTCAAGCCTAGTCAGCCTGCCACTGGATCATGTTATGACTGCAGCAGTGGGATTTAGGGTTGAATGGTTTCTGATTAAGCAAACACGCAAAATCGGTGAACTCATACCCAGACGGATAGAGCAGCCCTATCGGACCTATGTCGGGGGGTTGGTGCTTAAGCCAAAACCTGGATTGCACGATAACATAGCGGTTTTAGATTTCAAATCGATGTACCCAAACATCATGATACGGTACAACCTCTCACCAGACACCTACATTGCACCCGGTGAACCTGAACCGCCAGCTGGAGTTTACGAAGCGCCCGAAGTAAAGCATCGATTCCGCAAAGCACCGCCTGGATTCTACAAGGAAGCATTAACCTACCTCATAGAAGTAAGAAGCAAAATACGCTTAGAAATGAAGACCTTAAAACCCAGTACCGTTGAGTACAGCATTTTAGATGCAAGGCAAAAAGCTGTAAAGATCATAACAAACGCAGCCTATGGGTACGCTGGCTGGGTTGGCGCAAGATGGTACATTAAACCAGTAGCCGAAGCAGCTTCCGCTTGGGGTAGACAAACCATTTTAAGTGCTACCCGTTTAGCTGAAGACAAAGGCTTAACGATTATTTACGGTGACACTGACAGCATCTTCTTAACCAACGACGAAAAGAAACTCCTTGAGCTCCAAGCTGAGATTAAAAAGAATTTAGGCTTAGAAGTAGAAGTCGGCGAAGTCTACAAACGCATTTTCTTCACAGAAGCAAAAAAACGGTACGCAGGACTAAGACTTGACGGCACCTTAGACATAGTCGGGTTAGAAGTGATCCGCGGAGACTGGGCTGAAGTAGCTAAAAAAGTGCAAGAACACGTTCTAGACATAATTCTGAAGGAACAATCGCCCCAAAAGGCAGTTGTCTACGTACACACCGTAATAGAAGAGCTAAAGCAAAGAAAAATCCCGTTCCATGACCTTATAATTTGGAAAACCCTTACAAAACCGCCGGACCAGTACGCTATTAAAGCTCCGCATGTGGAAGCAGCAAAAATGCTAAGAGAAAAGGGCTGGCGCCTAACAGGCGGCGACAAAGTAGGCTTTGTCATATTGGCAGGTAAAGGGCGATTATACAACCGCGTGAAACCTTACGTTTTCGCCAAATACGATGAAGTAGACGTTGACTACTACATAACCAATCAAGTGGTTCCTGCAGCGGCGAGAATACTAAGCTTTTTCGGAGTAGCGGAAAATGAACTGATAAGTGAAAAGAAAGAAAGTGAAGAAAGCAGAAGCCTGACTGATTACCTTTAGGCTTGAACGATTGCGTCTTGGAAAGTTATCAATTCAACGTTTAACGCTGGCTTTACCGCTTCTGAAATTCGCGAAGCAACTATGCGTCTAATGTTTTTCTCGCCTGCGATATCAACGATTCTCTGCGTGATGATGCCGTCAAAAACCACTGTGTCAACGCCGCTTACTTGCTGAAGTTTTTCTGCTAATTGGCTTACTGGCAAACGCTCAATTAACTCGAACTTGTCATTAAGCAAGACCGCTTCAAGTGTGCCCATCAATGCCTTTGCGGCGTGGCTTATGGGTTCTGGAACTTCAACTGTGACTTGCTGTGGTGGCTCAGGCTTTTTAGGAGGTTTAGAAGCCTCGCCGATTGGAACCTTTGCTTCTAGGGCTTCAGTGATTTCTTTGCAGTTGCATTCCTCGATTTCTTTGCCTCTTGGAGCGCGACCAACAAACTTGACACTTGTAACTTGCTGTAGCTCTTTCAGTATTAGGTCGCCGCCTCGGTCGCCGTCAAGCAGGGCAGTTGCTGTTTTCTCTTTAGTTAGCTTCTTTATTGATTCAGGAACTTTGGCGCCTTCAAGGGCAACAGTATTGAAAATTCCGCAGCGCATTAGATTGATTATGTCAGCGCGTCCTTCAACGACGATGATTTCTTTGGCGCTTTCTAATCCTGGACCAGCGGGCAAATCCTCTGGACCGTATTTTTCGACTTTACCGATTTTCATTGTATCAGAGATTTCTTTGTAAACTTCATCTATGCTTGGCATCGACTCAATAGTCCATTTATGCAGGATTTCTTTTGCTCGGTCAATGATTATTTTTCTACGTGCTTCGCGAATGTCTTCGATTTTATCCAAGCTAACTTTGGCTGAACATGGACCGACACGGTTGATGCTTTCAATACTTGCAGCAATCAGCGCTGTTGAAACCCTATCTAAACTAGTTGGAATAGTTATTGATCCAGTGGTTTTATCATTTTTTGAGTGCAGGTCGATTTCGATTCTTCCGATGCGGCCTGTTTTCTGCAGTTCTCTTAAGTCAAGTTCAGGTCCAAAAAGTCCCTCTGTTTGACCGAAAACTGCGCCTATAACATCGGGTTTTTCTACTACACCTTCAATTTCAAATCTAGCGGATATAACATACTTTATTGTAAATGTTTGGGATGCTCCCGTAAATATGCACTTCCTAT
>Ga0326727_10029059_pt1 | contig 10000 bp, 6 predicted proteins | sample MB2enrmetagenome_FD_207643 | JGI IMG/M metagenome (GOLD analysis project Ga0326727, IMG submission 207643) | Lab enriched peat soil microbial communities from McLean, Ithaca, NY, United States - MB29MY | ecosystem: Environmental > Terrestrial > Soil > Wetlands > Peat | place: USA: New York...
ACCGGAATGGCAAGATCTGGCCTACAAAGGGAAATGGTTACAATCCTATAAAGTACTCAGTTCTACCAATGACTTTCCGGAATTTACAGGGCGCGTTTGTCCTGCTCCTTGCGAGAAATCATGTGTGTTGAAATTGCATGAGCAGCCGGTGACAATTCGTGAAAACGAAGCTGCAGTTGCTGAACGTGTATTTTTGGAAGGGCTGATTTTGCCAACACCGCCTAAACACCGGACAGGGAAAAAAATTGCCGTGATCGGATCGGGTCCTGCCGGTATGGCTTGTGCCAACCGATTGAACCGCAAAGGACATTTGGTGACGGTATTCGAAAAAGATGAAACTGTCGGAGGGTTATTGCGCTTGGGTATTCCTGATTTCAAATTGCATAAACAAGTCATTGACCGCCGTGTGGAATTGATGAAAGCCGAAGGAGTCGAATTCAAAACCTCTGTAACCGTTGGTGTGGATATTACGGCTCAAGAGATTTTGCGCGATTACGATGCTGTTTGTGTTGCGATCGGATCGGGTGTGCCTCGTGATTTGAATGCGCCGGGACGAGATTTGAAAGGTATCTATTTCGCCTTACAATTCTTGCAACAACAAAACCGTGTTATAGCCGGAGGAGCTATTCCCGAAGCAGAACGGATTTCGGCAAAAGGCAAACATGTATTGGTAATCGGTGGTGGTGATACGGGATCTGACTGCGTAGGAACTTCTGTTCGCCAAAAGGCTGAAAAAATAACTCAAATCGAAATCATGCCGAAGCCTCCGGTTGGTTATAACCCCGAAACTCCTTGGCCTCTTTATCCGATGGTTTTGAAGACTTCATCATCTCACCAAGAAGGTTGCGAACGTCGTTGGAACTTGGATACATTACGATTTATCGGCGAAAACGGACAACTTGTAGGTGTTGAAGTTGAGGAAGTAGAATGGTTAAAAGATGAAACGGGACGTATGAATTTGAAGCGTACCGGTAAAATCGAAGTGATAAAAGCCGATTTGGTTTTTCTATCGATGGGTTTTGTTCATCCTCTCTATGAAGGTTTGCTTAAAGAGCTTGGAGTAGAGTTGACCGACCGAAAGAATGTTGCTATTGACGGGGCACATCAAACATCTGTTAATAAAATATTCGCTGCCGGAGATGCAGCCTTGGGGGCTTCTTTGGTTGTACGAGCTATTGCTTCCGGGCGTGATGCAGCCGCCAATATCGATGCTTTCCTGAAAGCTTGATTTGATAAATAGACCTTATTTTTCTAGTACGCAGATAGCAGGAAAGATCGATTGTTTCGATTGACTTCCTGCTACCTGCTTACTTTTTATATAACACTATCCTCTATGCAAAATAAGATTCTACCATCCAATTTTTATACTGAATACAAGTCTCGACTGTCGGATGTTCGTGCATATCTAAATCGTCCGTTGACATTGGCCGAAAAAATCTTGTATGTCCATCTTTTTAATGCGAAAGAGATAAAAGCGTTTGAACGTGGTGCTGATTATGCGTATTTCTCGCCCGATCGTGTTGCTATGCAAGACGCAACAGCACAAATGGCACTTTTACAGTTTATGAATGCCGGGAAAATCCGGACGGCTGTACCTTCCTCCGTGCATTGCGATCACCTGATTACTGCACGAACAGGTGCTTCTGTAGATCTTCAGCAGGCTAACGTAACCAATCAGGAGGTGTATGATTTTTTACTTTCCGTTTCTCAAAAATACGGTATTGATTTTTGGCAACCGGGGGCAGGTATTATTCATCAAGTGGTGTTGGAAAATTATGCTTATCCGGGCGGGATGATGATCGGGACTGATTCGCATACTCCTAATGCCGGGGGGTTGAGTATGATAGCTATTGGGGTGGGTGGTGCCGACGCTGTGGATGTAATGGTAGGAATGCCATGGGAATTGAAAATGCCGAAGCTGATAGGGGTGAAACTGACCGGAAGACTCAACGGATGGACTTCTCCCAAAGATGTGATACTGAAACTGGCAGGTATCTTGACTGTAAAAGGCGGTACAAACTCCATTATCGAATATTTCGGCGAAGGAGTTGCTTCAATTTCGGCAACGGGGAAAGCCACCATGTGTAACATGGGCGCCGAAGTGGGAGCTACTACCTCCATTTTTCCTTTTGATGAAAAAACGGCTGCTTATTTGCAATCGACCGGACGTGAAGATATCGCGATACAAGCTGCGGCAATAGACGCGGACTTACGTGCCGACGAAGCTGTTGCTCAGTCGCCGGAGAACTATTATGACCGTGTAATCGAAATTAATCTTGATACGCTGGAACCTTATATCAATGGACCCTTTACGCCCGATGCCGCTCATCCTATTTCTGAATTTATTAAGATAGTAAAAGAAAATAATTATCCGGAGACGGTAGAAGTCGGATTAATCGGTTCGTGTACTAATTCCTCTTACGAAGATTTGGCCCATGCAGCTTCTATTGCCCAGCAAGCGAATGCAAAGCAGATCAAAACCACTGCAAAATTCATTCTTTCGCCGGGTTCGGAGAAGGTACGTGCGACGGCGGAACGCGACGGATTGCTGGAGCCTTTCAAGCAACTTGGAGGCCTTATTATGGCTAATGCTTGCGGACCTTGTATCGGACAGTGGAAAAGAAATGCCGATGATCCTTTGGCATTGAATTCAATTGTCTCTTCTTTTAATCGCAACTTCGCCAAACGTGCCGACGGAAATCCCAATACGTATCATTTTGTTACCTCTCCTAATTTAGTGACTGCACTAACCTTAGCCGGAAGATTGACTTTCAATCCTTTGACCGATTCATTAATCAATGAAAACGGAGAAAAAGTGAAATTGGACGAACCTTTCGGAGACGAATTGCCTAAACAGGGTTTCGTGCAGGGAGCTACCGGTTGTTTGGTGCCGCCGGCAGACGGATCGACGATTGAAGTGAAAATCGCACTCGACTCACAACGTCTACAAAAGCTGATTCCTTTTACCCCTTGGAATGGAAAAGACTACACCGGATTGGCCCTGCTCATCAAAACGCAGGGAAAATGTACGACCGATCATATTTCGATGGCTGGTGAGTGGCTGCGATTCAGAGGACATCTTGAAAATATTTCGGATAATCTGTTGATGGGCGCCGTCAATGCCTTCAACCGGAAGACCAACGAAGTACTGAATCCATTGGATAAAAGTTATAGAAAAGTGTCGCAGGTGGCAAAGTCGTTGAAAGAGAGAGGAATCTCATCCATCGTGGTTGCCGAAGAAAATTATGGTGAAGGTTCTTCTCGCGAGCACGCGGCCATGGAGCCCCGTTTCTTGGGAGTAAAAGCCATTCTCAGTAAATCGTTTGCCCGTATTCACGAGACAAATCTAAAAAAACAGGGCATGTTGGCGTTGACATTTGCTAATGCCGCTGATTATGATAAAGTACATGAAGACGATCGTTTGGATATCGTGGGATTAACTGAATTTACTCCAGGCAAACCGCTCACCGTCAAAGTACATCATACTGATAATAGTGAAGAATGGTTTTTGGTGAACCATACCTATAATCAGGAGCAAATTAATTGGTTCAAGGCTGGTAGTGCTTTAAATATGATAGATACAAACATATGAAAATTACTTGTATAAATGGTCAATTGACTGTTCCCGATCAACCGACCATCCCTTTTATTGAAGGAGACGGTATCGGTGCTGAAATCACACAAGCAGCGCAAGCGGTTATGAATGCGGCTGTTGAAAAAGCGTATACCGGCAAACGGAACATCGAGTGGAGAGAGGTATTGGCTGGAGAGAAGGCTTTTAAGCAAACCGGATCATGGTTGCCGGATGAAACGTTAGCTGCTTTCCAAGAATATCTGGTGGGCATCAAGGGCCCGCTTACCACTCCGATCGGTGGTGGCATTCGCTCGTTAAACGTGGCATTACGCCAAACATTAGATCTTTTTGTCTGTCAGCGTCCTGTTCGTTGGTTTGCCGGAGTCCCTTCGCCGGTAAAACATCCGGAAAAGGTGAACATGGTGATCTTTCGTGAAAACACAGAAGATATTTATGCCGGTATCGAATACATGACAGGCGATGCCAATTGTGAAAAATTCCGTCGTTTTTTGATTGAAGAGATGGGAGTCACTAAAGTGCGATTTCCCGAAACTTCTTCATTTGGGGTAAAACCTGTTTCAAAAGAGGGTTCAGAACGATTGGTGCGTGCTGCCATTCAATATGCGGTTGATCGAAAATTGCCCTCCGTCACTTTAGTTCACAAGGGGAATATTATGAAATTTACCGAAGGGGCTTTCAAAAATTGGGGTTATCAATTGGCTGAGACGGAGTTCGGGAGTAAAGTTTTTACCTGGGCGGAATACCAGCAAATAAAAAAGAACGAAGGAAGAGGAGCTGCGGAGGCTGTCTATCAACAAGCCTTGAGCGAAGGTAAGATAATTATTAAGGATGTGATTACGGATGCATTTTTGCAAGAGTCCTTATTACACCCCGAAGAACATTCCGTAATTGCTACCATGAATCTGAACGGAGATTATATTTCCGACCAATTGGCGGCTTGTGTGGGAGGTATTGGTATTGCTCCGGGTGCTAATATTAATTACAATAGTGGACATGCTATTTTCGAGGCGACACACGGAACAGCGCCTGATATTGCCGGATCTGGGAAAGCTAATCCATCATCATTGTTACTTTCAGGAGCTATGCTGCTCGATTACATCGGGTGGGGAGAGGCTGCGGTGTTGATTGATAATGCTATTGAAAAGCTGATGGCAGCGCGTAAAATGACAGCCGATCTTTTTTCTCAGACCGAAAATGCGATACTGCTTACTACGCAACAATATGCCGAAGCATTAATAGAGCTGTTGTAAGAACAAACATTCAGAAATATTCCATATCTACGTGGTATCCCCACATGTTAAGTTTAATCGTTGATCTGAACTATAGAAATTTTGAACAACCCATGACTTCTTGAGTTTACATTGACTTAATTTTAGATTATTATGAGTACGGATGATATTATTAAAAAACTGACGGATTCTATCAAAGAAACCAGTCGTATTGACAATGAACTGTTTGTAAAATACAATGTAAAACGTGGTTTGAGAAACGAAGACCACTCGGGAGTATTGGTTGGCTTGACCACTATTGGAGATGTCGTCGGATATGAACGACAAGAGGGAGGTCCGTTGAAAGCGATTCCGGGTAAATTGATTTACAGGGGGATTGATGTGGAAGATATTGCTGCATCGTTGCAGGCTACACACCGTTTTGGATTTGAGGAAACTGTCTTTTTGTTGCTTTCGGGTTATTTGCCGTCAAAAGAAGAATTGGATTCGTTCAAAGAATTGATTGCCGAACAACGGCGTATTGAAGATATGTCGAAATTCAGTATCCTGCAATTGCAAGGTCACGACGTGATGAATATCCTTGCCCGTTCGGTTATGATTATGTACACGTTTGATGAAGATGCTGATGTTACTTCACGCGAAAACCTGATGAAACAGGCGGTTTCGCTTATTGCTAAATTTCCTACCATCATTGCCTATGCCTATCACAGTATGCGACACACTTATCAGGGACGTACCATGGCGATCCGCCATCCCAAGGATAATTTATCGATAGCCGAGAATTTTCTTTACATGCTGAAGGGTCCTGATAATTACACGGAGCTGGATGCTCGCGTTTTAGATATGGCGTTGGTACTTCATGCCGATCATGGTGGGGGGAATAACTCTACTTTTACCATCCGGGTTACCAGCTCTTCGGGAACGGATACTTATTCCTCGGTTACGGCTGCTATCGGCTCACTTAAAGGGCCTTTGCACGGAGGTGCAAACCTGAAGGTTATCGATATGTTCAACCATCTCAAAGTAAATATTTCCAATTGGGAAGACGAAAACGAAATAAAAGCCTATTTACTTAAGATGTTGAAAAAAGAAGTTTATAATCGTACCGGATTGATTTATGGTATTGGACATGCCGTTTATACGATTTCCGACCCTCGTGCCGAGATACTGAAAACAATGGCCCGTGATTTAGCTAAAGAAAAAAAGCTTGATAAAGAATTCGCTTTTCTTGAGTTGATCGAGAAATTGGCCGTCGAAACCTTTATGGAATTCAAAGGTAATAATGTCAATAAGCGTGTTTGTGCCAACGTTGACTTTTACTCTGGTTTCGTGTATGAAATGATTGGTTTACCCCAAGAAGTTTTCACTCCTATTTTTGCAATGGCTCGCATAGCTGGATGGATGGCTCATCGTATCGAAGAGTTGAACTTCGATAGCAAACGAATTATTCGTCCCGCCTACAAAAACGTGAGTGAACGGAAAGCTTATTTGCCGCTGGAAGAACGGACAAAATAGAAACCGTACAATAATTATTTAATGTCGGGCTACCTGCTGTTGCAGGGTAGCCCGATGCTTGTTTTGTGAACTACCGAAGGCGGTAACGAACCTTAGACTAACAATCAAAGGAAAGACAATATAAGTTAAAATGAATATCCTAAATAAATATATTTTATGACCATTGGAATAAATATTTTTCTAAAAAGGCGGTATTTTAGTTGACTTTAAAGTTTTATTTGCTTATCTTTGGAAAATAAATAGTGTCAATGTTAAACCCCTAACTAATTCTTTTCTGATTATGAATACAACTAACTTGAGGTATAATCATAGGGTGCTGAAGAATAGAAAAATAATATTGGAAGTATTGATAGGTGATTTCGATATTGAGGCTATGAGATCCAATAGAAGTCTTTTGTATTCAGATCGTGATTTTCACCCTTCTTTTAATATATTTCAGGATATAAGAGACGCCAACATGGATTTTACGTATGATGAACTTTTTGCTTATCTTCAACACCTTAATGAGAGTAAAGTCATGGCAGTCAGGAAAACAGCAATTTTAACTACCCCTGATTCTGTAGGTAAATTGTCTGAGTGGTTTGAGGCTTTAGATGAAGCTTTTCCTGTCAACTTCAAAGTTTTTGCTTCTTATGATGATTGTATAGCGTGGCTTAGTGGAGGTAATCCTGAACCCCTTAAAGAAGCGATTGAAGTTTTACGTCAATCTCCTTATTCACCTTATTTTAATGAACCTAATTCGTTTACAGGGTTCTGATTTTCATCGCTATGGCCTCTTACTACATAAATAAGCAACCGTTGCCTACAGGTGAACATGAAGTACATCGTTCTACCTGCGAGCATTTGCCTAATATTAAAAGCCTTTATTATCTTGGTGATTTGGATACTGTGGAAGAAGCTATGTTGGAGGCGGAAAAATATTTTATAAGAGTAAAGAGTTGCAATTTTTGCTGTGAAGATGTGACGTTTCAAAAATAAGCTCATATTAAGTGACGACAGGCTGAAAAACAGAATTTTGGGTGGGAGATACTTGCTGTCTCTCCGGATTCTAAATCAGAGGTGGCAGATGTTCGTCATAATCTAAAAATATTCTTCAAACTCAAGTGTAAATATATACTACTATCTTAAGTCCTACCTTTTGATCTTCTTGTGTCGAAACCACAACATAAATGATAGTGTCATACAAGGAATTCTTTTTGTATCATTCTCGTTTACGGATAGTAAAAATTCGCGTGTGACTTTTGTTTGATGGAATGCAAGAACTCTTCAATCCTATTGTCATTTATATTTGTCTATAATTTATTTTGGGTTGAATTTGCAAAAGTTCAAACCTTAAATGCGTTATCCCTTCAACTCAGCAAGAGGTTTACGCCAAAAAATCGTTATCTTTGCACTCTAAAGGATAAATGGTCATCTAAATTTGTAAATCCCTACTAATCAATGAGCGATGCGATAAAACACGAGTGCGGAATTGTACTGATGAGGTTGCTGAAACCAGCTGAATATTATCAAACTAAGTATGGAACTTCGCACTTTGGACTAAATAATCTCTATCTGTTGATGGAGAAACAGCATAACCGCGGACAGGAAGGTGCAGGCATTGCATGTGTCAACTTGAACGCAACTGCCGGTGAAGAATACATCTTCCGCGAGAGAGGAATGGGTAATGGTGCCATCACTGAAGTCTTCAATAGCGTCAATAATCAAATAACAGCCTATGAAAAGCTTCCTGCAAATGATAAATGTACGCGGGCTCCGTTTATGGGAGAACTTTATATCGGTCATTTGCGTTATAGTACCATCGGACGTTCGGGTATTGCCTATACACACCCTTTCCTGCGCCGGAATAACTGGCGCAGTCGGAATCTTTGTATAGCCGGAAACTTCAATCTGGCTAACGTAGATGAAATATTCGATCATATCGTGGCAGAAGGACAGCATCCCCGCCATAATGCAGATACATTTATTATTTTGGAACAACTCGGTAGTATGCTCGACTCCGAGGTGGAGCATCTCTACACCAAGTTTGCTTTGGAAGGAATGTCTGGAGCAGAACTGAATCAAGCCATCGAACAGCATCTCGATCTGGAAAGGATTATCAAGCGGGCAACTGCTATGTGGGACGGAGGATTTGTAATCTGTGGACTTACGGGAAGCGGTGATGCATTTGTATTCCGTGATAAATGGGGTATTCGTCCTGCATTTTATTTTGCAAACGAGGAGATGATCGTCGTTACGTCCGAACGTCCGGCTATGCAAACCGTACTTAATGTTCCGACGGAAGAGATAAAAGAGCTGAATGCAGGAGCTGGTCTGTTTATCAAACAAGACGGTTCTTACAAGGTAAGCCAGATACATAAAACGGAAAAAATAAGTCCATGTTCTTTCGAACGGATCTATTTCTCGCGAGGAAGCGATCGTGACATTTACCGGGAGCGCAAAACATTGGGAAGACTACTTACGCCGCAACTACTCGAAGCGGTCAATTATGATATTGATCATACAGTGCTTTCGTTTATTCCTAATACGGCAGAAGTGGCTTATTATGGAATGATGGAAGGATTTGAAGCATATTTGAATCAAAAAAAGACGGCTGCTATTTTGGATAAGAAAAAATCACTCTCGGAAACCGAAGTGGAGAAAATATTATCAAAGAGCATCCGAACGGAGAAGCTCACCATTAAAGATATTAAGCTGCGCACATTTATCACCGAAGATAACAGTCGCAATGACCTGGCGGCTCATGTCTACGATGTTACTTATGGCGTTATCAAAGAGCATGAAGATAATATTATTGTAATTGACGATAGCATTGTTCGAGGTACTACATTGAAACAGAGTATTATAAAAATATTAAGTCGATTGAAACCTAAGAAAATCGTTATTGTTTCTTCTTCTCCACAGATCCGTTATCCTGATTGCTACGGTATTGATATGTCACGTATGGGCGAATTCATTGCTTTCAATGCCGCCATCGAATTATTAAAAGAACGGGGCATGGAAAATGTGATTGATACTGTTTATCAAAAAAGCAAAGAACAACTCGGACAACCCAAAGAATGGATTATCAATCATGTAAAAGAAATTTATACTCCTTTTACCGATATGGAAATCGCCCAAAAGATCAGCCAGATGGTACGCCCCGAAGGATGCGAGGTAGAAGTGGAAATTATCTATCAAACAATTGAAAATTTGCATATTGCCTGTCCTAAACATAGCGGAGACTGGTATTTTTCAGGGAATTATCCTACGCCGGGAGGAAATCGTATTGTCAACCAGGCTTTTATCAACTATTACGAAAAAGTGGACAAACGACCGGCAAAGCAAACGACAAAAAAACAAGTAATTTGAAATTCCAATTCATAATATTGCAACTATGAAGTTCACAAAAATGCAAGGTGCCGGCAACGACTACGTTTACGTAAATGGGTTCGTGGAGCAGGTGGCAGATCCGGCACAATTAGCAATAGCCATCAGCGACCGTCATTTCGGCATTGGGTCGGACGGATTAGTCTTGATATTACCTTCGGAAATGTGTGATTTTCGGATGCGCATGTTTAATTCCGATGGGTCTGAATCGGAAATGTGCGGCAATGCTACCCGCTGTATTGCTAAATATGTGTATGAAAACGGATTAACGGATAAAACGGCCATTTCGCTT
>Ga0326727_10029061_pt1 | contig 9999 bp, 12 predicted proteins | sample MB2enrmetagenome_FD_207643 | JGI IMG/M metagenome (GOLD analysis project Ga0326727, IMG submission 207643) | Lab enriched peat soil microbial communities from McLean, Ithaca, NY, United States - MB29MY | ecosystem: Environmental > Terrestrial > Soil > Wetlands > Peat | place: USA: New York...
CCGGGGGTCGTGCACCTTCTATCACGATTGATTGGCGACACGAATGTGCGGTACTAGCTGCCGACATTCACAACGCAGAAGAGGTTGCCCTCCGTGTCGGCGAGCACCACGAAACTCGCGTCGTCTGGGTAGTGCCACTCGACCCTATGTGCACCGAGGTCAATGAGGCGTTCCACTTGCGCGACAAGCTCCTCCCCGCTGTCAACGTGGAGGTCCAGGTGCATCCGGTCATCCTCATCCAGCGTCATTCCTGGCCCATCGTTCGCGCTTGCGAGGAGCACGACGGACTCGTTCTCGGGGATGCTTCCGCCCCGAACCGCATAGCCGAGCGCCTTGCTCCAGAACTCCGCAGCTCTGCGACTATCTGAAACGTTGACGACAACAGTGCCTATTTTCATCATGAGTCCTAGCCTCCCACTGCGTCGCCTCGTGTCGCGGGTCTGGTGAGCGCGACCAGGATGACGGGGTGCACCCTTGCAAGGCGACCGGGGTCGTGCACCTTTGTCAATATCGCCGCGGGTCATTCGGCCCAGGAACCAAGCCATGTGCCCGGAGCACGTCTTCCCCGTCGCGATGAACCATGATGGACCCGTGAGCGACTTCCTCGTCACCTACCTGGAATCGGTTGACGAGCGGCTCCTGGAGTACCTCGATGAGGAAGACGAGCTGAAGCTCGATGCCGTCCAGCGCCTCAGGTTCTACACGAGCGCCCTGCTCGAAGGGTCCCTCAGCCCGAGGCACGTCGAGAAGGACTGGCTGGACTGGTTTGCGCTCGTCCCCGCCATTGTCGCCACCTATGGCTCCGATGAGCTGCGCTGTCTGGAGGACGAGGCGGAGTTCCTCCGAGTGATAGAGGACGGGGACGTGAACCTCACCGAGGCCGCCCGGACCTACCTCAAGGCACTAGAGGAGTGGCTCGGCATGTACCCCGAGGTGAGGAACCCCTAGAGGGGCTAGGCGCTCTCAGCCTGTCGAAACGGTCGAGATGGACCAGCTAGACAGCTTTCTCGTCGTCTGCTTGGATTCCATCGACAAAGCGTCTCCCGGAGTCACGCATCCAGGACGACGGGGTGCACGGCCCACGGCTTCCCTCGCAAGGCGACCGGGGTCGTGCGCCCTCTATGTCAATGTCGACCTGGACGCTCGGCCCTTGAACGCTCGCTTCCGATGCTGAGCAAGGCGTCTGTGACCGAGCCCGGTGGCTTAGCCATCGAGGCTGCCCGTGGGTCGTCATCCACCCCAGGGTTCACGCGACGCCTGGAAACATGACAGTAGGCTTCTGGCAGACGAAGTCCACGAGGGGGAAGCCATGCGTTACAAGGTCATTGCCGCACTTGTCGTGGTTGTAGCCCTGATAGGTGCGTCGGCAGGCGTTGCTCTGGCAACAAATACACCGAGCGGTACTGCTGCTACGACGGCGAGCATCCCCGCCGGAGGTCCCGTGAAGATCTTTGTGACGCCCAACAACGGTGCAGTTGCAGCGATTCTTGTCACCGGGGCGATTGGCGATTACGGCAAGACGCTTACGATCGACAAGAACGGCAAGACCGACTCGAATGGGAACTACATCAACGTCACGCTGCACAAGGGCACTTTCGAGATCAACTCGACGACGCTCGACGCGAAGGCGAACAGCTCACAGCCGACCTTCTACAAGGCGACCTGCTCGGCACTGGACTCTGTAACCGGTCCGGTGACACTGTTCAACGGCACCGGTCTCTACAAGGGAATCTCCGGGACGTTGAGCATCACCGAGACCTACGCCTTCATCAGCCCGCTCTCCACCAGTGGTGGGAACAAGGGCCAGTGCAACCTAAGCGCCCAGCCGATTAGCCAGTACTCCTCGATCACGGGCTCAGGTACCGTCTCCTTCTAGTAGATCAGCGGCAACATCTCGAGATATCCCGGTCCCTGGGGAGCCGAGCGTCTCCTGGAACCACACGTCCAGGATGACGGGGTGTACGACCCCTCGTTTCCCTCGCTAGGCGACAGGGGGTCGTGCGCCACCTATCAATATCGGCTTGGGTCATTCGCCCCTTGAACGTTATGGTGACCAGCGCGTGTGACGGCAGGTACGGCCCCGACCGGCGCCTCGACGCCCAAGACAGGTAGCTTCCCGAGCGCCTGAGGCTTAGGTCTCATTCAGAGCCGACGTGTTCCCGAGGGACACGCAGGGACACGAGCAGACGGTACGGGGCCTAGCGACCGTGCCGTCTGCATCGGTCCTTCTCCACGCGGGCGCACGCGGGAGGGCAACACTCCCGATCGCCGCAGGGAGTGACGCGGACACCTCGATCGACGACACAACCGCACTCGGCACATCTGATCTTCACGGCCGCCTCATTACTTCATTCCAAATATCCGCATAAACCGCCCCGTGGCGCCCATGCTCTTGCTGTAGGTCTTCCGCCGCACGACTCGCTTCGCGTAGGCACCTGGGCCACGTGAGGCGGCTCGCAGGTTGTTGCTGAGCCATGCGGCTCGGTAGAACTGCGATGTGAGCTGCGGCCCCGTGGACGAAGGGGCTTTCGCCCCTATCGCGAGCCGGAAGTGCCCCTTACGCTGCCCTCATGGGAAAGGGGGGCTGAGCAATGCGTTTCTTCCTTGAGGACTCCGTCGACGTTTCGCGTCCGTTCGAGGCGGTAGGGAGCGCTTTGTCAGTGACGGAACTTGGTTCGCGCCTCTCGCGAGCGCAGCCGAAGAGGACGGCGAAGCGCTTTACCTCCGCATGGGACCGTCGTGGGCGAGCGGGCGAGTGGCGCGTGAAATTCGGGTGACACTCGGTCCTCCTCGCGACCGTGGGATCGCGGTGGTCGTGCCCGTATCCTGGCAGTCGAGTGGGCTGCCTGCGCTCTTTCCTGTGCTCGATGGCGACGTGGAACTCCTCCCGCGAAACCCGGACTACTGCCGTGTCTCCCTCTTTGCTTCCTACGTACCCCCGTTCGGGCAGCTCGGAGGTCAGCTCAACCGCGCCTTGTTGCACCACGTCGCCCAGTCGACCGTACGTTCCTTCCTTGTCCGGATGGCCGAGAGCCTTGAGGATGAGAACCTTGACCGATGGCCTGCGACGTCGCGCTTCGAGAGAGATTGAGCCGGAGCGGCGATCCCGGCCACGAGCGGCTCGCGATGGTCGATTCCGCCGTGACCACTCCGTGACCAAATGGGCCAACTTGGCGGGACGGCGACTCGCTGACCAGGGAAACGGACGTGCCCAGAGCGGGACTTGAACTCCCGCCAGCCTCATCCTGCCCGGTCCAGCTAGTCCGCTAGAGTCCAGGTAGGAGGCTCATTCCAGTCGGCAAACGGGCGCTCCATCACGGGCTGTCCGGAAGAATCCGCAAGCGTCTGTGACCACCGTGTGACCCATCTGGTCGGCCGTGACAGCCCGTAACTCATGAGGTCATCGGGTGCGCGTCACCCCAGCCGTGATGACACGCGAACTTCGCCAACCGTTGCCGAGGTTCCCGGCGCCGGGAAGATTCGCTTCCCCCCCACAGGCACGAGCGGTCTCAGCCGTGAGCGAGCGCTCGCGATCCTCGGTCAGCTCGTGGGGGCGCTGAGGGAGCTGAGGCGTCTGCGACACCAGGCGAACAACCGCGAACAGGCGTAAAATTAGCCCGTGCCGCCCGTTGCCCATAGGGCCCCGACGCCGGCAAAGCATCTAGCAGTCGCAAAGCCGGCAAAGCAGCTAGCAGTTGTACCGCTGCCAGACCTTGCGCTAACTCTGATCGACCACACGAGCGCGTACAGGGGTCGTGACGGCGGCATCGTGACGGTTTGCGGATTCGATCTCCAATTCCGCAACGGAACGGATCTGACCCCGAGTGATTATGTTCCGGTCGCTAATCGGGTCTACTACTTCCGGGTCGCGGAGGTTAAGTACCATGAGATGGCTGCACAGTCGGACAGTTTCACGCCGCTATCGCAAGTCTCTCTTGTCCGCGACCCGTTGAATGCTCACGACCCGAACACGATCCAGGTGCTCGGCCGAGCCAGCGAATGCATCGGCTACGTGCCAAAGGGCGCCGCGGCAAAGATGTCTTCCCTCATGAAGCAGATCGGTACGACGGTCGCCACTGCGACGGTCATCAAGAGTCTCAGCACTAACGGGAAACGCACCGCCGTGGTGGTCCTGGCGGGAATCGAGCGCGACATCGAGATGGTCGGGACGCTGTACGTCGAAGCTGGTGCCGAGCCTCCCAGCGACGACCAGCGGACGCTCAAGGACTGAGGTACCACGTCGCAATCTTCGGCGCCTGAGTCGCGAAGCTCCTGGTCGCAGCTCATTTCTAAGCCGGTAGGAGGTGCGGGCCCACTTGAGCCTCCCTGTCTCGTGCTCCTGCTTCAGTTCCGCGGGATCCTGAGGTGGGTGCACGGCCCCCTGCTTCCTCGCAAGGCGACTGGGGGTCGTGCACCGCAGTCACTGTCGCCACGGATCATCAGGACCTTGAACGCAGCCGACGCGCCAGCGCCGAGGTGGACAACTGAACGACTTGCTCGTCGTCTTCTGGGTTCCATCGATAAGCGTCTCCTGGTGAATCGCGACCAGGACGACGGGGTGCACGGCCTCCTGGCTCCCTCGCAAGGCGACCGGGGTCGCGCACCCTCTATCTCAATGTCGACCTGGACGCTCGGCCCTTGAACGCAGCCGACATACCAGAGCCGAGACGGACCAGTGGACGGCTTTCCCGTCCTCGACTGGACCATCCAAGAGCGTCTCCTGGTGAATCGCGACCAGGACGACGAGGTGCACGACTCCCTGGCTTCCCTCACAAGGCGACCCAGGGGTCGTGCACTCGCCACCGCTACGGCATCCATCATTCCGTCCACAGAACACTGGTTGAGCTGCTAAGCAGCGCCCATGTGACTGTAGGTACTGCCCTTAAGGGTCCTCGATACCGCAGACACAAGACTTTTCCGGCGCGCAAGTTGTTCGCGATATGCCGTCACCTGCCAGTGAGTGTCCTCCAGAATCTGGGCCGAGTTCTTCAAGGTTGCCTATGCTGACGACAACAACGGTGCGAGGCTGCCAGTCAGGCTCGTCGCATCGCCTGCAGTGCTCGCTCTCCGCCCCCGGAAGCAGATCGACCGCACGGATGGCATCGGTGAGCACAACCACCTGGTAGACGCGTCCTCGTACAACTGATGCCACACACCGAAGGTGCCGTCGGCATCTGGTGTGTCAGTTCGTGGCGTTACCCGTGAGCTTGGGATCGTGGTGGAACTCCGGCCACGAGCCAGCTTCCGTCGCAAGTGCTCCGTCGGAGCCGGCAAGCTCCAAGTGCTCGACGACGGCCTGACCTTGTGACGTCGTGCCGCCGACCTTGTAGCCGGCAATGGTGATGCCGATCGTCCCGTTCGGGTCGTCTGTGACAAGGGGAGAGTCCTGCACGCCGACCACATGCTCGAGCACGTCGATGACGGCGCCCGTCTTGCCGTCGAGGATCTCGACACCGTGAAGGGTCGGTACCACGAGGTCTTGGTAGCCGCCGAGATCGACGCTTGTGATCCCGCCGCCGACTGCACCGAGCGCCTGGGTGCGCCACAGGACACGGCCGGTACGACCGTCGAGGAGGTAGACGGTGCCGTACCGGTTGTTGTCGTAGGACGTGCCTTCGGCCACCTGGTACAAGGTGTTGCCCTTCGCTTTGACGAGCGCGGGGCTGTCGCTCGTCGTGCCATCGAGCGCCGTGCTCCAGGCGAGCGCGCAGTAAGAGGTGACCGCGATGACTTTGTCGGTATCGGAGGCCCCGGGGAAGAACGTGCCGGTACCCGCGACGATGCCTTCGGCGCGTCCTGCGAGGAAGGGCCCGACCGCGGGTGAGCCTTGGACGACCTGGTTCGTGTTGTACTGGCAGTCGAGGCCACCGTTCGGCGTCTTTGCCCCGGCGTTGCCGGTCGCGGCTAGCACCCGGATGTGACCGCCGTTGCCGTAGGCGACGTTGAAGGCATGGCCTGCGGCCGAGTCCCCGCCCTCTATGACCTCGGTTTGGCCGTTGTCATAGAGGTCGGCGAGGGCCGCGGTGGTGAAGACCGGGGCGGCCTCGAACCAAGGAAATCCCGCAAGGGCCTGGCCCGAGCTTGCCCTGAGGGCGTCGAGGTACTGACCGAGCGAGCCGCCGACGACGGCGGTCGAACCCTGCAGATCGCCGACGGCAAGTCCCGCTTCGACACCACGGGTGCTTGCCATGCTCGGTGTGTAGCGGATCGTCTTGTGCCACAGCAGGGTGCCGTTTCCTCGGAAGGCGTAGTAGCCACCTGCGTCGGGATCGGCTGCGCTGCCCGCGCCGACATAGACCGTCGAGCCGTTCACCGAGGGCGACGACTGGATCGGGATGTTCCCAATCCGCACTGGCCAGTTGGGAATCTCCTCGCCATCGGCGAGGTTCAGCGCGTAGAGATAGCCGCGCAGGTCGCCAACGACGGCAACCGGTGTTCCTTCGAGGTCTGCGAGAACCGGCGAGGACATGGCGATCGGGGCGGCAACATCGACGTACTTCTGCCAGGTCGGCGTGAAAACGACGGTTGCGTCGTGAGGATGGCTGTGGCGCCCGACCGATGCCGCAAAGGACGAAGCCGTCGCGAAGGTGAGGGATCCGGTTGCTGCGAGCGCCCCGACGCCTGTAGCAAGAGCGGCGCGGCCACGCGTCCTCTTCTTGATCTCCGTCATGGGACTTTGCTCGGGTTGTGGCGCCCCGCGCGCTCGAGCCTGCGCACGGCTGACGATGGTGGGCACTCGCTCGGACGCTCTTGCCGGTCGAGCTGGTCAGGCGGGAGGTTCGGGGCATCGCCAGCACCATCCCGGGGAAGCCTCCTCCTGATTGGGTGGGGCACGCTGTCCGCAAGATCTAGTGCGCCCGCTATGCACTTTCTCCGGTAGGCATGGGTTCCGTTCGATGTTTTCATTCGCACGATTCTCCAGCGCCGCAAGGCACTCCGCTATCGCGTCCGGGCTTCTCGTCGGTCGATCCGTTCCGGCCCCCCAGACCACCTGTCACACGCCCCACGTTCGCCCACGTGGGTACGCACCTGGCAGAGGGTAGATCATCCGGGCCAGCGCGGCCGGTGCCGCCGTCAGGATCTCAGGACAGGGCTCACCGCCGCGGACCGGTCAATGCCACCACCAATGCGACAATGACGGGCACGGACCTGCGTAACCACGCTTCGTGTGCTTTGCTGACCACGTGAGCCGCGTACCCGGGGAAGAACGTCAGCAGCGAGTGCGCCGGCTGCGTGAGGTACAGCACACCAGCTACGATGGCGGCGACTCCGACGATGAGCAGGATTTATTGCTAGGACACGTCGCACGGGTCCATGTTACGCGTCTCCACCGCCAGCACGCAGGGCCGGGGGGCACGCACCCACGGATCGGCGCAGAGGCGCCCACGTTCGCCCACGTGGCGGCATAAGCGGGCGGCTAGTAGGTCCGTCCTGATGCGCTCAGCCCGGTCGGGGCCAACCGGCAAGGTGCGGCGAACGTCTGCTCGATACGGTGTCCGGGTGCCCGACCTCACGCCCGAGAAAGCTGAGGTCCTCCGACGCGCGATCGCCATGCTGCCGCCGAACCCGCTGCGCGAACTCAGTCGGGAGCGGGCGCTGACGATCCTCGGGCTGTCGACACCTCGACCTGGTGTTCACGTCTCGCCTAATCAACCCGACATCACGGGTTGTACGGCGGAACCGCCTCAGCGCGGCTCCCTGACCAGGCCCTTCACGGTTGAGCCGGCGAAGTCAGATCAGGGTCACGCCACCGACCAAGCCAGCGCCGTCGAGTAGCCTCATCGTGCGAGGCTGGCGACGTGGAAGAGCAGCGACAGCAAGCGCGTGCCGAAGATCGGAGGCGGCGGGTTGGTCGAAAAGAAGGGCTGGTCGACCATCTCCCAAATGCTGAACTCTGCGCGTCGACGACCGGATGGGGCCGGTGCAGCGATACCCGGAGAACCTGCGTGTGCGCCTGACCTGCGGGAGGAGCCGATCGCATCAGAGCTCAAGATCACGCCGCGGCATCCCTCGGCACCGAGGCCTGCGCCGCTCGAGGTAGAACGGGCGGACTGGGATGGGCACTATCTCGAAGTGTGGTCAGACGGTCCTCCGCCTGGTTACTTGGGTCAACTGGATCCAGAGTTTCAACGTCAGCTCGCAGATCGTTGGGCTGACCTGGGATTGGAGGACTGCTACTTCTATCACTGCGTGCGCCTTCGCGACGGCAGCTTCATCGATGGACCGTGGGACCTTCTAGACAACGAACTTGAGTATCTGGGAGGGATCGATGTCGCAGGGCGCAAGGTCCTCGAATTCGGTCCCGCCAACGGCTGGCTTACCCATTGGATGGCAGATCAGGGTGCTGACGTCGTGGTCTTGGACGTCGGCTGGAACTTGCTTCCCGACTTGGTTCCTTTGCGCGCCTTCGATATGGAGACGATGCGTGAGGAGCAGGCGTATTACTGTGCCAGCGTCGTCAACGCGTGGTGGTACCTGCGCCGAGACTGGGGTCACACCGCTCGCGCAGTTTATGCACCGATCTACGACTTGCCCCCGGACCTGGGGCGGTATGACATCGCCATATTCGGGTGCATTTTGCTCCACCTGCGCGACCCATTCAGGGCGTTGGAGCAAGCCGCGGTCTTCATTGACGACACAGTGGTCGTTGTCGAACCACTGAGCGTTCCGGTCGCAGATGTGGACCGACATGTCATGTACTGGAACCCAACTCGCAGCACCAATCCGAATGGCTGGTGGCAGATATCACCGGCGGTTGTCGTTGACATGCTCGAAGTACTGGGCTTTCCAAATGCAACCGTCACGTATAACCGTCAGCTCTACCGACCGGAGGGATCCGGTTCCGACCCCGTTGAAGTCACGATGTATACCGTCGTTGCGCGGCGAAGCTGATCGACGAAACCAGAAGTGCCGCTGGCCCAGGACGAGACGCCATCGAGGCGTTCGACCATGACGACCGAGGGAGCGAGCGATGGTCCGCGTCGAAGGGCTGGTCGAAGCCGGTGCACGAAATACTTAGCTCTTCGAAGTTTCTGATCCGGCGAATTGGTTCTTTGGCGAGTCCAATTCTCCCTGATTACGGCACCTTTTCCGCGCATGGTCAGGCAATCAAAGGCCTATCCGCGCGGTGAGGTAGGCCGCTGGTTCTGCCTTGCCGATAGGTCGGGACGGGCTCAGTCCCGCCGGGTTTCCCCGCCGGGTGCGTGTTCCGCCTCGCCATAGGTCCTGGCGCGGCGCGCCGTCGAGCGTGGCGGCCTGGCCCGCGCTCGGCGCGGCGAGCCCGACAAGCAGCCGCAGCAGCGTGGTCTTGCCGGCGCCGCTCGGCCCGACGAGCGCGGATATCCGGCCCTCGGGAACGCTGATCGTGCAGTCGCTCAGCGCGGTGACCCGGCGGTATCGCTTGGTCAGCCCGCTGGTCTCGAGCACAGCCGTCATGCGATGTCCTCCTCGGCCTCCGCCTGCAGCGTCATCCTCAGCAGTGACTCGATCGCCTCGTCGTCGAGCCCGGCGGCGCGCGCCTCGCTCACCCACGCCGCGAGCTTGCGGCCGAGCCGCGAGTGCGTGTCAGGCGGAGGACCTGGCGGCAGAGCCCGAACGAACGTGCCATGCCCGGTACGCGCCTCGACCAGGCCCTCGCGCTCCAGGTCGCGATAGGCCTTCAGCACCGTATTCGGATTGATCGCCGTCGCCGCGACGACCTCGCGTACGCTCGGGAGCTGGTCGCCCACGGCGAGCAGCCCCATCCGCAGCGCCTGTCGTACCTGCTGCACGATCTGCTGGTAGGGCGGCACTCCGGACCGCCCGTCCACCCGGAATCTGATCATACCAACGCTCCAGTGTCCTAGGACTCCGCGTCCTATGATACTAAGACACTGTCGCGCCCCGCGTCAAGCGATCGGTGGTCCGGGGGTGCGGTTATTTGAGCGACCCCCACAGATCGGATTATCTGGGCGCTCGCCTACGGATAGTGGGACGATCGCGGAGAGCACGTAACGACGG
>Ga0326727_10029062_pt1 | contig 9999 bp, 9 predicted proteins | sample MB2enrmetagenome_FD_207643 | JGI IMG/M metagenome (GOLD analysis project Ga0326727, IMG submission 207643) | Lab enriched peat soil microbial communities from McLean, Ithaca, NY, United States - MB29MY | ecosystem: Environmental > Terrestrial > Soil > Wetlands > Peat | place: USA: New York...
ACGATGATCACTTCGCCGTCCTGCACCACGTATTGCTGGTCGCGCAGGAACAGGGTGTGCGCCTTCAGGGCCGCCATCATGTGGTGCATCAGGGTGATATTGGTGGCCGAATACAGGCTGTCGCCCTCTTTCAGCATCCCCATGCTGCCCAGGATTTCTTCACAGCGCTCATGCCCCGATTCGGACAGCATCACCGTGTTGGCCTTTTCGTCGACCCAGTAGTCGCCTTCGCCTTCTTCGGTTTCCTGGCGGCGCAGCTGAGCCGGTACGGCGTCCATGCGCACGTACAGGTCAACGTTGTCTTCGGCGGGGCCGGAAATGATCAGCGGGGTGCGGGCTTCGTCGATCAGGATCGAGTCGACTTCATCGACAACCGCGAAGGACAGCTTGCGCTGCACCTTTTCGGCCATGCTGAACACCATGTTGTCACGCAGGTAGTCGAAGCCGAATTCGTTGTTGGTCCCGTAGGTGATATCGGAACCGTAAGCGTCCTGCTTGGCGGTGTGATCCATCTGGCTGAGGTTGATGCCCACCGTCAGCCCGAGGAAGTTGTACAACCGCCCCATGGTGCGCGCGTCGCGACTGGCCAGGTAATCGTTGACGGTCACCACATGCACGCCGTTGCCGGTCAATGCATTGAGATACACCGGCAAGGTTGCCACCAGGGTTTTACCTTCGCCGGTGCGCATTTCGGCAATCTTGCCGTCGTTGAGCACCATGCCGCCGATCATCTGCACGTCGAAGTGACGCATGCCCAGCACGCGCACGGAGGCTTCGCGGCACACGGCGAACGCTTCGGGCAGCAGCGAATCCAGCGTTTCGCCGTTTGCCAGGCGTTGCCGGAATTCTACGGTCTTGCCCGCGAGCGCCTCGTCGGACAGCGCCCGCATGCCTTCTTCCAAGGCATTGATACGTACCACCACCTGGCGGTAATCCTTCAGCAGCCGATCGTTGCGGCTGCCGAACACTTTCTTGAGGAGCGAGGAAATCATCTATCGAATCCAGAGGGCCAGCGGGCCAAAATGGGGTAAAGTTTAGCACATCCAGGGCGTAGGGTATGGGGGCGCGGTTGCGTTGCGTCAAGTGCAGAGGGCGTAATTCCCTGTTGTCATGCCCGCCAGTCCGGTTAATTCCGGCTTCTGGACCTGCCTGAATTCAACTACTATACAGCGTTGCTCCGACCAGATTTCCCAAATGAGAATCCGCACGATCGCCGGTGTGACCCGGCAGGACAGCACTTTGTCGCGCCTGACGGCGCAGGCGAACGCACTGATCAAGATGGACAGGCAATTCAAGAAAATGTTGCCTGAAGTCGTGGCGGCGAGTTGCCAGGCGGTGCGCATCGAAGATGGCGAACTGTTGATTTTTGCCGACAACGGGCTGATTGCCGCCCGTCTGCGCATGATCGCGCCCGGATTATTGCCTCAATTGTCGGCGCTGGGCTATCCGGCCAGCCGGGTCAAGGTTCGGGTAAGGGTCCACGTCAAACCGCCTGTTCGGGAACGGCGCCTCAATATAGGCGAAAGCGCGCTCGACGGCATCGAACAGGCCGCGGAGCAGTGCATCAGCAATCCGATGGTGCGCGAGGCGCTGGCGAAGCTGATTGCGCATCACCGGAAGTAAGAAGGTGGAATCCGCTGCAATCCTAGAGGCGGGAATCCGCTGCGCTCATAAAGGCGGGTATCCGCTGCGCGGATGTTGATTTTCATTGCCGGTTCCGCCCGGCGGACGGGTCACTTTCGTTTGCGTTGCCAAACGAAAGTAACCAAAGAAAAGGCAACCCACGTTCCGCTTGAATCCGCCCGCCAAGGCCCGGTCGGGGCGCCGCAGAACTCGCGCCCCGCTAACGTCGGGTCGCTCAAACATGCTGCGGCTTAAAACCCCGACCGGACCTCGTCGGACGGCGCGGCCCGATGGGACCCGGAAAACCCGGCAGTCACCGCTAACCATAGAACAGCACCTTCGTGCACCACCTATCAACCTGTCATCCTCGCGAACGCGGGGATCCAGGCGATTGGCGAAAGCGATGACTGGGACGAGGACTCCCGTCAGGCGCTGGTTTCGAGCGAATGCGGGTCGCCTTTCTGTTGGTTACTTATCTTTGGCGAAGCAAAGATAAGTAACCCGTCCTCCGGGCGGAACCGGCGATGCAAATCAACATCCGCGTAGCGGATACCCACCCGAAATCAACGCGAACCACGCTCCCTTGATGCCCCGACTGCAGCGGCGCATCCCCCACTCAAATCACGTAATCCGGCGCCCCGGGAAACACCGCCAGCTTGCGCGGCGTGACGTACACCAGATCGTCCGGCGCCAACCCCAGCTCCCGGTAACGCTCGCGCGTCAGCGCCACCTCGATCGCCGCCCCCTCGTCGCGCAACAACTCCAGCCGAACCAGCGGCCCGGCCGCATGAATATGCGCCACCCTCCCCTGCGCCAACGCCCCCTCGGCCACCCGCGTCACCTCCAGATCGTGCGGCCGCACATAGGCCACCGCACTGTCACTGTCCGCCACATCCTGCAAGGCATGGTCATAGGGCCCGATCGACAGCCGCCCCTGCTCGATACGCCCGTGGAACAGATTCACGTCGCCGAGGAACTGCGTCACAAACGCCGTGGACGGCTGCTCGTAGATTTCGTGCGGAGAACCGGTCTGCTCGATGCGGCCGCGGTTCATCACCACGACCGTGTCCGACACCTCCAGCGCCTCTTCCTGATCGTGCGTCACAAACACGCTGGTCAGATGAATTTCGTCGTGCAGATCGCGCAGCCAGCGGCGCAGGTCCTTGCGCACCCGGGCATCCAGCGCGCCAAAGGGTTCGTCCAGAAGCAGGACTTTGGGCTCGACCGCCAACGAGCGTGCCAACGCGATGCGTTGCCGCTGCCCACCCGACAATTGCGACGGAAAGGCATTGGCCTGCCAATCGAGCCGCACCAGCTTCAACAAGGCCATGACCCGCTCGCGGATCTCGTCCTTGCCGGGCCGGCTGGCGCGCGGCTTGACCGACAGGCCGAACGCGACGTTGTCGAACACGGTCATGTGGCGAAACAGCGCATAGTGCTGGAACACAAAACCGACCTGCCGGTCGCGGACGTCGCGCGCGGTCGCGTCTTCTCCGGCGAACAGCACCTGCCCCGAATCGGGACGTTCCAGACCGGCGATCAGTCGCAGCAGGGTGGTCTTGCCGCACCCGGAAGGGCCAAGCAGCGCCAGCAATGCCCCCGAAGACACCTGGAGATCCACCCCGTCCAGCGCGACAAAGTCGCCAAATTTTTTGCACAGCTTGCGTACTTCGATACTCATTGCAGGCTCCCGACTTTCTGTTGAAGGCTTGCGCCCGGAGACGTCCGCACGGGCGACACGTGCGCGGCCACATCGACCGGACGATTCTGGCGCCATTCAACCAGCGAACGCGCCAGTAAGGTCAGTAGCGCCAGCAAGGTCAGAATCGAAGCGCAGGCAAAAGCGCCGACCATGTCGTAATCGTTGTAAAGCAACTCGACATGCAGCGGCAGCGTCATGGTCAAGCCACTGATATGCCCCGACACCACACTGACCGCGCCAAACTCGCCCATGGCGCGCGCATTGGTCAAAATCACGCCATACAACAGACCCCAGCGGATGTTCGGCAGCGTCACGCGCCGGAAGGTCTGCCAGCCAGAAGCGCCCAGAACCAGTGCGGCCTGCTCCTCATCCGCCCCCTGAGACTGCATCAGCGGGATCAGTTCGCGCGCCACAAACGGAAAGGTCACAAACGCCGAAGCCAGCACGATGCCGGGCAAGGCATAGATCACCTGAAAACCGTGCGTGGCGAGCCAGCCGCCCACCGGTGCATGAATGCCGAACAGCAATACCATCATCAGACCCGCCACCACCGGAGAAACCGAAAACGGCAGATCGATCAGCGTGGTCAACAGGCTTTTGCCACGGAATTCGAAACGCGCGATGCACCAGGCGGCCGCGATCCCGAATGCCACATTCAGCGGAACCGTGATCAACACCACCAATAAGGTCAACCCGATGGCGTTCAGGGCATCGTCGTCCGACAACGCGGTCGCGTAGGCCGTCCAGCCCTGGCTGAAAGCCTGCTGGAATACGCCGCCGATGGGCAGCAACAAGAACAGGCCGAGAAACAGCAGCACCACGGAGATCAGTACGCGCCGCACCCAGGCCGGTTCTCTGGCTGAAAAGACTGAAACAGACATGACACGACTCCTTAACGCGTTGCGCCGCCACGGCGCGCAAAGTGCCACTGAACGACGTTGATCAACATCAGCGAGAAAAAGGCAACCAGCAGCATCACCACCGCGACCGCGGTCGCGCCATGCCGATCGTAGGCACCCAATCGCGACACAATGATCAGCGGGGCGATTTCCGAGACACGCGGAATATTGCCCGCGATAAAGATCACCGATCCGTATTCGCCGGCGGCACGGGAAAACGCCAGGCCGACACCGGTCAGCAACGCAGGCAGCAATGCTGGCATGATCACCCGCCCCACGATCTGGATGCGCGACGCGCCCAGGCACCCTGCCGCTTCCTCCACCTCGCGCTCCAGCCCCTCCAGCACGGGCTGAAGCGTGCGAACCACAAACGGCAGGCCGATAAACGTCAGCGCCACCACGATGCCGAGCGGCGTAAACGCCACGGTCACCCCCAGCGGCACCAGCCATCTGCCCAGAAAGCCGGACGGCGCATACAGGGTCGCCAGTGCGATCCCCGCCACCGCGGTCGGCAGCGCAAACGGCAGATCGATCATGGCGTCCAGCAAACGCCGGCCGGGAAAGGCATAGCGCACCAGCACCCAGGCAGCGAGCGAGCCAAAGACCGCATTGATCAAGGCCGCATACAAGGCCGTCACAAATGACAGCCGGATTGAATCAAGCACCCTGGCCGTCGATATCGCATGCCAGAAGGCTTCCCAGCCCATCCCGGCGGTAAAAACGATCAAGGTCGCAAACGGCAAGAGCACAATCAGCCCCAGCCAGAACAGACTGATGCCAAAGGCCAGGTTAAACCCAGGTAGTACGTTGTATTGTCTTTCGATCAGCCGCATATTCATTAGACATATACCGAAGGGATTCAATGGGTTTAACCACTATACCTGCCCCCTTTTATTGCCATAAAGAATATATAGATAAATAAATAGATCGTTCTGGACTATAGAACAAGACACGTGTGCTTTAACGGCTCGCAGGCCACTTTTTAAATCAAAAGATTGAAGAAGAGGCCGTTGAATTAAACACGAAATAAAACGGTAACCATCCTGCAACACTGCATTTTTATACTCCCCTGCATCGAAAGCCTCTGAGCAGGCAGCGATCAACCCTGGAGTCAATATCATGCCGTTGGACAGTTCGGGCCATGTGATGGCGGAAACACATGTGGCCGGTCATTTGCTGCAAACACCTGAAACGGTCACTGCGGAAAACACCAATTACGATATTCTCGAGCGCTTCACTCAGCAAAGCGAGCTGGGGAATATCCCGGTGGTCGAGAATAAAAAACCGGTCGGCATCATCAACCGCAATACCTTCATGAGCACCCTGGCCAAACCCTTTCACCGGGAAATCTTCGGCCGCCGCTCCTGCACTGCTTTCATGAATTCGGCGCCGCTGATCGTCGACTACCACACCCCGCTGACCGAGTTGTCCTATCAGGCGCTCAGCGGCGGCGAACAGGTTCTGGCGGACGGTTTTCTGATCACGGTCGAGGGCGAATACGCCGGCATGGGTCTGGGCGTATCGCTGATGCAGGCACTGGCCGACCAGCAGGCCGAAAAGCACCGTCAGATGATGGAAAGCATTCATTACGCATCGGTGATTCAGCAGTCGTTTCTGCAAAGTTCGCGTCGCGACATGTCGGCCGCGCTGTCGGACTACTTCATGCACTGGGATCCGCGCGATGTGGTCGGTGGCGATTACTACTACTTCGTTAAACACAAAGACGGATTCTTCGTTGCCGTCATCGACTGCACCGGTCATGGCGTACCCGGCGCATTCATGACCCTGATCATGGCCTCTGCGCTCAAGCAGGTCTTGAGTACGCACGACCTGCATCAACCCGCCGAATTACTCTCGGCGATCAACCGTCAGGTCAAGCAGTCGCTGGGACAGCTTTCCGAGAAAGACGCGGGCCTGAGCGAACCGCTGGAAGTGCGTTCCGACGACGGCATGGACTGCGCCTTCTGCTGGTACGACAAAGACACGCGCACGCTGTCTTACGCCGGTGCAAAAACGCCGATCTATCTGATCGAACCCGGCAGCGATGAGGTGACACTGGTCGACGGGAACAAAAAGGGCGTCGGTTATATCGCCACCCCGCTCGACTATCAGTGGGACACCCGGAAGATCACGCTGGCGCCCGGCACGCGCTTGTACATCAGTACCGACGGCATCATCGACCAGATCGGTGGCCACAAGCGCATCTGCTACGGGAAAAAACGTTTCCGTGAACATCTGTTGAAGCACCGTCATCTGCCGATGGCGAAGCAACAGCACAAACTCGTGGAACATTTCAAAGAATGGCAAGGCGAGAACAGCCGCCGCGACGATGTCACCCTGTTTGGAGTCTGTCTGGAATGAACACTGCCTCCCCCTCTCTGGAAAGCCTGTCTTCTTTCCATCGTTTCCAGGAACTGGCCCACGCCGAAAACGTGGTCTTTTATTACACCGGCTACTTTACCCAGACCATGGTCACCGCCATGGGTGAGGCCTTGCGCCAGCGCATCAGCTATGTGGATGCGAGCAATGTGACGCGCCGCCGCCTGTTCTCGGTCTTCGTCGAGCTGGCGCAAAACGTCGTGCACTACTCCGCGGAAGCGTTAAGCGACGTCAAGATGACGGACCATGAAATCCGTCGTGGCGCATTGTGGATCGGCGAAAAAGAGGGCCGCTTCTATGTGGTCTGCGCCAATCCGGTTCTGCGCGAATCGGTTGAACGCATCCGCCAAAAGCTTGAACCGCTGCGCGTCATGTCTGTCGACGAAATCAAAAACCAGTACAAGGAAAAATTGCGCACTGAAAACGAAGCGACCAGCAAGGGCGCAGGTCTGGGGTTTCTGACCGTGGCACGCGACGCCTCTGCACCGATCGAATTCGATTTCGTCGATGAGTTCGGCAGCAATAACCCGACGACCTTGTTCTATCTGAAAGCAACGATCTGATCATCATGAACAATCTTTATATCCCCGCGACCTCCGCCACCCCGGAAATCAGTTTCCAGTTCGACACGCACCAACTCTCGCTGCGCGGCGAAAGTTACCCGGAAAACGCCACGGCATTTTACGGGCCGGTGGTCGATGCGGTCAGAACCTACCTGACGGGTCTGAACGGCGCCACGATTACCCTGGACGTGCAACTGGCTTACTTCAACAGTTCCAGCACAAAAATCCTGCTGGAACTGTTCGATACCTTCAACCAGGCGGCAGTCGCCGGCAACTATGTCACCCTGAACTGGCACCACGACCCGGACGACGACACCATCCTGGAATTCGGCCAGGAAATCGCCGATGACTGCCCTTCTCTGACCATTCAGACGCTGGAACTGGCCTGACAGGAGAAAAGAAGGGGAAACAAGAAACAGGCTGGCATGCGCTGCATGCTGGCCTATTGTTATTTTAAAGCCCGTGTTTCAATAAGCGTGGTCATTCCAGCGTCACGACCCTCCGGGAACGCCTATGCGCCGCCTGCTTGCCGTGCTGACCTGTATCTGCAGCTGGAGCATCGCCAGCGCCGCTCCGCTGCTTATTCGCTTTCCGCCCGCCACCTCGCCCCAGGATGTGCGTTATGCCTATACCATCGACCTGCTGCATCTGGCGCTGGATCTGACCGGTGGCAACTACCGCATGGAGCCGGCGCGGCTGCCGATGGACAACGACAGGATCATCCGCGAACTGAGCACGCCCGGAGGCCTGATCAATGTCGCCTGGATACAGACGACGCGCGAACGGGAACAACAGCTGCTGCCCGTGCGTTTTCCGATCTATCGCGGACTGCTGGGTTGGCGCCTGCTGCTGATTCGCAGCGAGGATCAACCGCTGTTCGACCGGATCGACAAGCTCGACGCGCTGCGCAGATTTTCGGTCGGTCTGCAAAAAGGCTGGCCGGACGTCGATATCATGGAGTCCGAACATATTCCGGTCACACTGTCACAATCCTACGACAGCCTGTTTACCATGCTGCAAAAAGACCGCTTCGACTATATGTCGCGCAGCATCCTGGAAATCGCCCTTGAATCAGAGCAGCACAAGGGCGAAGGTCTGGCCATCGAGCACGGGCTGATGCTGCACTATTCCGGCGATCTTTATTTCTTCTTCAGCCCCACGAATCACGCGCTGGCCGAGCGGGTCAATGCCGGACTGCTCAAGGCCTGGCACAATGGTGCCTTTGCCGCGCTGTTTCAGCGGCACTGGGGCAAGATCATCCGCGCCGCCCATGTCGAACAGCGCCGGATTCTGCCGCTGAACAACCCGCTGTTTCCCGACACCCCACCCGAAGTTCCATTCCTGCCCTTGCCCCGGCACTGAACGTTGAATCGCCTTACAGCCATTGCCCGCCACATGCGCTCGGGTTACGCTCTGTACCACAGAGATCAGGAAACATTGCGGGACATAAAATGAACGTCAAAGAATATATGCAAAACGTGGGGCGCGCCGCGCGCGCCGCCAGCCGGCTCGTCGCCCGGGCGGATACCGCCCACAAGAACCAGGCCCTGCTCGCGATGGCGGACGCCATCGAGCGCGATCGCGCCAAAATCGCCGCCGCCAACCTGCAGGATGTCAAAGCCGCCGAAGCCGCCGGGCTTGACCCGGCCCTGCTCGACCGACTGACCTTGAGCGACAAGGCCATCGGCGGCATGGCCGAAGGGCTGCGTCAAGTCGCCACGCTACCGGATCCGGTCGGCGAAATGAGCGAATTCGCCTACCGCCCGTCCGGTATTCAGCTGGGCAAAATGCGCGTTCCGCTGGGCGTCATCGCCATCATTTATGAGTCCCGGCCCAACGTCACCGCCGATGCGGCGGCCCTGTGCCTGAAGTCCGGCAATGCCGCGATTCTTCGCGGCGGCTCGGAAGCGTTTCACAGCAACCAGGCGATTGCCGCCTGCGTGCAGGAAGGTCTGGTCCATGCCGGCTTGCCGGCCAGCGCCGTGCAGGTTCTGGAAACCACCGACCGTGAAGCGGTCGGCGAAATGATCACCATGACCGATTATGTCGACGTGGTCGTACCGCGTGGCGGAAAAGGCCTGATCGCGCGCATCAGCAGAGACGCGCGCGTCCCGGTCATCAAGCATCTGGACGGCAATTGCCACGTCTATATCGACGACAAAGCCGACACCGACAAAGCCGTCGCCATCGCCATCAACGCCAAAACCCAGCGCTATGGCACCTGCAACACCATGGAATCCCTGCTGGTACACGAGGGCATCGCCGCGGCCATCCTGCCGTTGCTGGCAAGGCTATACCGCGAAAAAGGGGTGGAAATGCGCGGCTGCGAGCGTACCCGCGCCCTGCTGGGCAATGACATTGTCGCCGCCACGGAAGACGACTGGTTTACCGAATACCTGGCACCGGTACTGGCCATCAAGATCGTCAACGATCTTGACGAGGCGATTGCCCATATCAATCATTACGGCAGCCACCATACCGACGCCATTGTCAGCGAAGACTACAGCCGCACGCGCCGCTTTCTGCGCGAGGTCGACTCTTCGAGTGTCATGGTCAACGCCAGCACCCGCTTTGCCGACGGTTTCGAGTATGGCCTGGGTGCGGAAATCGGCATCTCGACCGACAAAATCCACGCACGCGGCCCGGTCGGGCTGAACGGACTCACCAGCCAGAAATGGATCGTCTTCGGCGAAGGCCAGGTCAGGTGACAGGGATCAGGGATCAGGGATCAGGGATCAGGGATCAGGGATCAGGGATCAGGGATCAGGGATCAGGGATCAGGGATCAGGGATCAGGGATCAGGGATCAGGGATCAGGGATCAGGATTCTGCTC
>Ga0326727_10029063_pt1 | contig 9999 bp, 10 predicted proteins | sample MB2enrmetagenome_FD_207643 | JGI IMG/M metagenome (GOLD analysis project Ga0326727, IMG submission 207643) | Lab enriched peat soil microbial communities from McLean, Ithaca, NY, United States - MB29MY | ecosystem: Environmental > Terrestrial > Soil > Wetlands > Peat | place: USA: New York...
GGGCGGGTTCTAAGGGCTCGCCCTTAGCGGGGATCCAAGGGGCAGCGCCCCTTGGCGGGGTCTGGGGCGGAGCCCCGGCCTTCCTTTCACGGCCTTCCTGTCGTGGTCAGTGCACGCGGCCGGGTTGGTGGGGGCTATCGAGGCTGAAGGCGGGGATGGCGACGTCGAAGTTTTCGCCGGAGGTTGGCACGACCATGTGGTAGGCGCCGACCATGAAGCCTGAGGGCGTATCGAGTGGTGTGCCGGAGGTGTATTCGAAGCTTTCGCCTGGTTCGAGCATCGGTTGTTCGCCGACCACGCCGGCGCCGTGGACGTGTTGGGTGCGGCCGCGTGCGTCGGTGATTTGCCAGGTGCGGCGCAGGAGCTGGACTGCCTCGCGGCCGCGGTTTTCGATACGCACCCGGTATGCCCACACGAAGTGGCTTTCGTCGGGGCGGGATTGGTCGGCGAGGAAGAAAGAGCGTACCGAGACGCAGACGTCGCGGGTGGTTTGCGCGTAGTCGGCGCGCGCGCCGGTGCCGGCGTCGCGGGCGCGTCCGCTGACGCGCTCAGCGGCGCGTTCGCTGGTTGCGGAACGCGGTGGCGGACGTTTGCCACTGCGTGGTTTCGGGTCGTCTTCCTGCATGACGCGCGGCGCCTTGCTACCTGTCGCCGCGATTCAACGCCGAAGGTTCATGCTTGTCCAGCTACTCCGCGGCGCGCGCGGCCATTTGACCGAGGCCGCCGAGCGCCTGTGCGATATCGTCCTTGAGATCTTCCGGGTCTTCGAGGCCAACCGACAGGCGGATGACGCCGTCGGTGATGCCCAGCCTGGCGCGCTCTTCGGCGCCGATGCGCATGTGTGTTGTGGTGGCCGGGTGGGTTGCGAGCGATTTGGAATCGCCAAGATTGTTGGAGATCGCGATCAGACGGAATCGATTCATGATGGCGAATGCTGCATCTTTTCCACCGTGCACTTCGAACGTGACGACGGTGCCACCACCGCTCATTTGCGCGCGCGCCAGTGCCGATTGCGGATGATCGGCGCGCAGCGGGTACCACACGCGGGCCACGCCGGGGCGGGTGGCGAGGAAATCGGCTATTGCGGCAGCGGAACGACAGCTTGCATCGACCCGTAACGGCAACGTTTCCAGGCCTTTCAGCAGCAGCCACGCATTGAATGCGGAGAGGGTTGGCCCGGTGTTGCGGATGAACGGCTGCAGCGTGTCGTTGATCCACTTTTTGGTGCCCAGCACGGCGCCGCCGAGCACGCGGCCCTGGCCGTCGATGTGCTTGGTGCACGAATACACCACCACGTCGGCGCCGAACTTCAGCGGCTGTTGCAACAACGGTGTGGCGAATACGTTGTCGACCACGACGATGGCGCCGGCCTCATGCGCCAGTTCCGCAACGACCCGCAGGTCGACGATGTCCAGCATGGGGTTGGACGGCGTTTCCAGCAGCACGAGCTGGGCGGGACGCGACAGGGCCTCGCGCCACTGGCCGAGATCGCCGCCGTCGACGAACTCGGCGATGATGCCGTAGCGCGGCAGCAGGGTCGAAACGATCCAGTGGCAGGAGCCGAACAGCGCGCGCGACGCCACCACGCGGTCGCCGGTTTTCAGGTGCGACAGCAGCGCGGCGTGCACGGCGGCCATGCCGGTTGCGGTGGTGCGGCAGGCTTCGGCGCCCTCGATCAGCGCGAGGCGTTCCTCCAGCATGCTGATGGTTGGGTTGGCGAAGCGGGAATACTGGTAGTGCTCGACGGTGCCGGCGAAGGTCCCCTCGGCCTGTTCGGCGCTGTCGTAGACATAGCCGGAGGTCAGGTAGAGTGCCTCGGCGGTTTCGCCATGGCCGGAACGATGCACGCCGCCATGAACCAGGCGGGTGGCGGGCCGGAGCGAGCCGGCGTCGGAAATCCGTTGATCGGTGGTCATGTGTCTGGGCCCCTGTAAAACATGGCCCGACCGTGGAGCAGCCCCGGCCCGAGGGAAGCATTGCTGGACCGAACGCTGGCCTCTTTAGCGCGCTTGTTTCACCTCGCCGCAATCCGGCCGGACAAATCACGAGGGGCAACCCGGAGCTTTCTGGGTCGCCGGAGCGGACCCTAGTCCGGGCTGGATTGCGCCGTCAACCCGGGTTTCTTATAACGGCGCCGCCGCGGGTGTAGTTCAATGGTAGAACGGCAGCTTCCCAAGCTGCATACGAGGGTTCGATTCCCTTCACCCGCTCCAGGCGTCCCGCTGTGGCCGCTTCGCCGCTTGGCTTGTCTATTTGCGTCGCAGCAGGAACAATCCTTGTTCGCCAAACAGGTTGGCCAGGCGCGGGAAGCGGCGCCACGGCGCGCGCCGGCCGGCGTCGTCCGCGGCGAGCCAGCGTTCCACGACATAGCCTTCCTGCGCGCACAGATCGAAGAAGTCGCGGATCGTGCATGGGTGGATGTTCGGCGTTTCATACCACATCCGGTCCCAGGTCGCCGTCATCGGCATCCGACCGCTGCTCAGCAGTTGCAGCCGCAACTGCCAGTGGCCGAAATTCGGAAAACTGACCACCGCGCGCGCGCCGATGCGCAGCATCTGCCGCAGCACCTCGCGCGGCTGCTCCACCGCCTGGAGGGTGCGCGAGAGCACGACGTAGTCGAATGCGCCGTCGGGATAATGCTGCAGGTCGCTGTCGGCATCGCCGTGCATCACCGGCAGCCCGTAGGCGACCGAGCGGATCACCTCCACCATGTCGATCTCGATACCGCGCGCGTCGCAGCCCTTGGTGCGGAACAGGTGTTCGATGAGCGAGCCGTCGCCGCTGCCGATGTCGAGCACGCGCGTGCCGGGCGCGATCATCTCCGAGATGAGCCGCAGGTCGACCCGCATGTTCTTGGCGACGAAACGAATCGGGTCGTGGGTGCTCATGCCGGGATGCCGGGGAATTCACGGGAGAACGTTTCGGAGGCATGTGGGCTGCGCAGGACTGTTTGCGCGACGCGCCATTGGCGTGCTTCCTCTGCGCATGCCCTCGGGCGCTTGACCCGGGGGATCTCTGCGTTCTCTGCGCTCTCTGTGTTGATGCGATAGAGAAGACCGCACGCGCGTCCGATCGTGAACCCCAAGGCATGCGTGTAACGGCGGTGTGCGATATGTGACCGCAAGAAAAAAGCATTAACACAGAGACCGCAGAGAACGCAGAGGCCGCAGAGAAGGATAGATAATGGCGCTTCGCGCGGGAACGTGCCGGCCGCCTGCCTCACCGGTCCAATCCTGCGTGCTCGGCGCAACCGGCCAGGAACCCGGCCACCGTGCGGTGGAAGTCCGGCTCGTCCAGCAGGAACGCGTCGTGGCCTTTGTCCGACGGGATCTCCACGAAGCTGACATTCGCGCCGGCGCGATTCAGTGCCCGCGCGATGGCGCGGCTCTCGGCGGTGGGGAACAGCCAGTCGGAGGTGAACGAGACCAGAAGGAATCGCGTCTTGGTGCCGCGGAAGGCGTTGGCGAGATCGTCCTTGTGGTCGGCAGCCAGGTCGAAATAGTCCATCGCGCGGGTGATGGTCAGATACGAGTTGGCATCGAACCGGTGAACGAACGTGCTGCCCTGGTGGTGCAGGTAGCTCTCCACCTCGAACATGTCGCCGAACAGCGTTATGGCCTCGCTGGGGTCCTTTGGTGCGTTCTGCAGGCGGCGGCCGAACTTGCGGGTCAGTGCCTGCTCGGACAGGTAGGTGATGTGGGCGCACATGCGCGCCACGGCCAGACCACGCGCCGGCACGGTGCCGGACTGCCAGTAACGGCCGCCGTGCCAGTCGGGATCGGCGAAGATCGCTTGGCGACCGACCTCGTGGAAGGCGATGTTCTGTGCCGAGTGGTAGGACGCGCAGGCAATCGGCAATGCGGCGAACACCGCATCGGGGTACAGCGCAGCCCATTGCAGCGCTTGCATGCCGCCCATCGAGCCGCCGAGCACGGCGAACAGCCGGGTGATGCCCAGGTGCTCGATCAGCCGCTTCTGGGCGCGGACCATGTCGCGGATGGTGACCGGGGGGAAATCGGTGCCCCACGGGTCGTCGCCACCGTCCGCGTCGCGCCGGGTTTGCGGCCCGGTCGAGCCCATGCAGCCGCCCAGCACGTTGGTGCAGATCACGAAGAACCGGTCGGTGTCGACCGCACGTCCGGGTCCCACCACGAGATCCCACCAACCGGGCTTGCCGGTGAGCGGGTGCGGCTCGGCGACATACTGATCGCCGGTCAGCGCATGGCAGACCAGCACGGCGTTGGTGCGCGCGGCGTTCAAGGTGCCGTAGGTGCGATACGCGACATCGAGCCGGGGCAACATCGCCCCGCACTCCAGCGCCATCCCATCCGCGAACGTGACGGTCTGGTGGGCGAGTGTTGCGTGTGTTTGTGGCTGGTCCATCCCGGAGGTTGCATAAGCCGACCAAGGCAGTGGCTGCAACCGGTGCGTTGTCGGTGGGTTGGGCCGGGTCAGCCGAACGGGTTTCCAGGTTGGGCCGCATCGGCTATCTGATCCGGCTTCGCTGAAACCCCGTCACAGCCCGAGCGCGCACCCGTATGTCCAGCCTCCCCGACGCCACTGACGCCATCGCCCCGCAGGAGGCGGCGGGCGATGAAGCCGCCACGCCGGACGGTTGGCGGGACGGCGGGTCACGTACGCTCGCCGCGCTGCGGGCGGAACTGGATCGTATCGACGACGCGCTGCACGACCTTCTCATCCAGCGCGCCGGCGTGGTGGAGCAGGTGGCGCAGGCCGGCAAGCGCGGCGCGCTGCGCCCGGGGCGCGAGGCCGCGATCATCCGCCGGCTGCTGGCGCGCCATCGTGGTGGCCTGCCGGCGCCGACGCTGGTGCGGCTGTGGCGCGAGCTGCTGGCGGGCACCACGGCCATGCAGGGCGGCTTCAGCGTCGCGGTGTGCGCGCCGCAGGCTGATGGCCAGGATGGCGCTGCCTTTGTCCACCTCGCGCGCGAGCATTTCGGCGCGCTGACACCGTTGCGCACCCATCGCAGCCCGGCGCAGGCGATCGGCGAGGTCAGCGCCGGCTCGGCCGCCGTCGCCGTGCTGCCGCTGCCCTCGGGCACCGAGGCGCCACGCGACGCCTGGTGGACGGCGCTGCTGCACAAGGACGAGCCGCGCATCCACATCATCGGCCGCCTGCCGTTCTGGCGCCCGCGGCCGGAGGGCGCGCCCGACGTGCAGGCGCTGGTGATTGCCGCGGTGGAGGCCGATGCCTCGGGCGCGGATCGATCGTTGCTCGGGCTGGAACTGCCGCTCGATGTCAGCCACGCCCGCCTGACCGCCGCCCTGGCCGCGGCCGGGTTCGAATGCGGCCAGATCATCCTGCGCCGCGACCCCGGGGCGACGGCGGCCGACGCGCTGGCCGACGTGGACGGGTTCGTTGCCGATGACGATCCACGGCTGGGCAATCTCGCCACCGTGCTGCGCCGCCCCGTGGTGCTGGGCGCGTATGCCACTCAAGTTGACGGAACCGTTGCATGACCAGTCCAAGCCCGCGCCCGGAAATCCTCGGGATCTCGCCCTATGTCGGCGGCGAGGCGACGCTGGAAGGCGTCAATCGCGTCTACAAGCTGTCGTCGAATGAGGGCGCGTTCGGCGTGCCGCCGGGCGCGCAGGCGGCGTATCGCAAGCTGGCCGATGAGCTGCATCGCTACCCTGATGGCGGTGCGCTGGAGCTGCGGCGTGCGATCGGCGCGCGCTTCAAGCTGGACCCGGAACGTATCGTCTGCGGCGCGGGGTCGGACGACCTGATCTACCAGCTTTGCCTGGCCTATGGCGGGCCGGGCCGCGACATCCTGATGACCGAGCACGGGTTCTCGATCTACCACATCGCGGGCACCTACGCGGGCTCGCGCGTGATCAAGACCAAGGAGCGCAACCTGACCGCCGATGTCGATGCGATCCTGGCGGCCGTTTCGCCATCGACCCGGTTGTGTTTCCTGGCAAATCCGAACAATCCCACCGGGTCGATGCTGCCGTATGAGGAGGTCGCGCGGCTGCGTGCCGGCCTGCCGCAGGAGGTGCTGCTGGTGTTGGATGCCGCGTATGCGGAGTATGTCGAGCGGCCGGACTACGACCCCGGGGTCCGGCTGGTCAATGCCACCGACAACACGGTGATGACGCGGACGTTCTCCAAGATCTTCGGGCTCGGTGGAATGCGGATCGGCTGGGCGTATGCGCCGCCGGCGGTGATCGACGTGTTCAACCGGGTGCGTGCGCCGTTCAATGTCGGCCTGGCGTCACAGGCGGCGGCGATCGCGGCGCTGGCCGAGCCGGGCTGGGTCGAGAAAGGTCGTGCGCACAACAGCGAATATCGCCCGAAGCTGGCCGCGGGGCTGACCGCGGCGGGGATCAAGGTGTGGCCGAGCGAGGGCAATTTCGTGCTGGCGGATTTCGGCACCAAGGCGCGCGCCGAGGCGGCGGATGCGCATCTGCGCCGCCGCGGCGTGATCGCCCGGCCGGTGGGCGGTTACGGGCTGCCGCATTGCCTGCGTATCACCGTCGGCACCGCGGAGGAGGTGCAGGTGGTGATCGATGCGCTCGGCGAATTCATGTCGGGTCGGCATGCCTGAACCGAGCGCTTGCAAGCCGCTGTTTCGGCGTCTGGCGCTGGTCGGCATTGGGCTGATCGGCAGCTCGGTCGCGCGGATCGCCAAGGCGCGCGGCGATCTGGCGGGCGAGGTGGTGGTCACCGCGCGGACGCAGAAGACGCTTGATCGGGTGCGGGAACTAGGCTTCGCCGATCGTATCGAGAGCGATCCGGCACGCGCCGTCGAGGGTGCGGATTGCGTGATGCTGTGCGCGCCGGTTGGGGCGTTTGCCGATATCGCGACCGCCATCGCGCCGCATCTTGCGCCGGGTGCGGTGCTGACCGATGTCGGGTCGACCAAGCAGTCGGTGATCCGCGATGTGGGGCCGCTGGTGCCGGCAGGGGTGCATTTCGTGCCCGCGCATCCGGTGGCGGGGACGGAATATTCCGGCCCTGATTCGGGGTTTACCACGTTGTTCGAAGGGCGGTGGACGCTGCTGACGCCGCCGCCTGGGACGGACCCGGACTCGGTTGAGCGTATCGCCGAGCTCTGGCGGCGCTGTGGGTCCATGGTCGAGGTGATGGAGCCGGCGCATCACGACCGGGTGCTCGGGATCGTTTCGCACCTGCCGCATCTGATCGCCTTCACAATCTGCGGCACCGCCGACGACCTGGCCGACGAGAGCCGCCAGGAGGTGCTGCGCTTCGCCGCCTCGGGCTTCCGCGATTTCACCCGCATCGCGGCGAGCGATCCGGTGATGTGGCGCGATATCTTCCTGAACAACCGCGAGGCGCTGCTGGAGATGCTGGCGCGGTTCATGGAGGACGCGCAGGCCATGTCGCGCGCGGTGCGGTGGGGGGATGCGGCGTATATCGAGGATAAGGTCGAGCGCGGCCGGAAGATCCGGCGGAGCCTGATCGAGTTGAATCAGGCGTAAGGCGGGGATTGCCCGGCGCTGATGGACTGATACCAGGAAGCGGAAAGATTGACGTACTGCGCGAAACATCCGAGTCATCCGTCGGTTCTCATTTTGGCCGAGCCGGGCTTTCCCCTCGCCGTCATGGCCGGGCTTGACCCGGCCATGACGGTCAAGAGTCAATCCTTCCACCACCTGGTACTACCTGACCGAAATGTGCGGCCGTTACGCCTCGTTCATTCCCGCTGACCGGTTGCACCGGCTGTTCCGCACGGTCAATCCGGTACCGAACCTGCAGCCGACCTGGAACATGGCGCCGACGCGCGATGCGCCGGTGGTGCGGTTGCATCCGGAGACGAAACAACGCCATCTGGATCTGCTGCGTTGGGGACTGGTGCCGCACTGGGTGAAGGACCTGAAGGCCACGCGGCAGCCGATCAATGCACGGTCCGAGACGTTGGCCTCGGCGCCGATGTTCCGCGATGCGCTGGCGCGCCGGCGCTGCCTGGTGCCGGCGGATGCGTTCTACGAATGGCAGGCGAGCGAGGGCAGCAAGCCGCCGGTTAAGCTCCCCTGGGCGATCGCGCGGGCGGACGGGGCGCCGCTGGTGTTCGCCGGATTGTGGGAGGGCTGGCGCGGCCCCGACGGGACGGTGCTGCGGACGTTCACCATCGTTACGACGGCGGCGAATGAGACGCTGCGGCCGTTGCATGAACGGATGCCCGTGGTTCTGGAGGAGGATGCTTGGCCGCTATGGCTGGGCGAGACGGAGGGTGAGGCGGCCGATCTGCTGCGTCCGTCCGCGGCCGCGTTCCGCGTCTGGCGCGTTGGCACCGAGGTGAACAACGTGCGGAACGATCGGGCGGAGCTGTTGGCGCCGTTGGCAGCGTAACGAAGGCGACGGCGGTGGCGGAGCAGGGCAGGGAAGCGTCATCCGCCAATCACACCAGCGTCGCCAGCCGTTCCCACGCCAGCACGCCCAGCACCGTGGCGTTGACCAGCAGCACCACCGGGGCGAACGCCGTTACGCCGCGATGGAATGTCCGCCCGGCCGCATGCCCGGCGAGGCCGACCGCGACGAGGCTTGGCACCGTCCCGAGACCGAAACAAACCATGGCCGCCGCACCGGTCAGTGGACCGGCGGTTGCGGCCGCCGCGGCAAGCGCCGCATAGAGGAACCCGCACGGCAGGAACCCCAGCGTCAGTCCCAGCAGCAGCCCGCCGATTGGCCGGGTGCGATCGACACGCGACGACGCAAGCCGGATCAGCCGGACCCAGCCGCCAGGCGCTCGATCCGAACCCGGCACGATCCTGCCGAGGTATGGGGCGAGCGACGGCGCCAGCCGCCGCAGCGCGTGGGCCAGGAACAGCAGCGCGGCCACCGCCAGCAGCGCGCCCGACAGCCAGCCGAACCAGGCCAGCCGACCGAGTGTTGCGCCGGCCTCGCCGGCCAGCGCGCCCAGCGCCGCGTAGGTGATCAGCCGCCCGACATGGTAGGGCAACAACAATGCGCTGCCGAATCGTTGGCGCTCGCACAGCATCGCGCCCGGCATGCGCGCCAGCCGGTCGGACACCTGGCCGAGCACGAATGGGCCGCACATCGGCACGCAGTGGACGACGCTTCCCGCGGCGCCGACCAGCAACAGCCCAACATACAGGCCACCGGAGAGCAGCGCGCCCGTGTGCCATGGCGCGGCGTCACCCGCGCCAAGCGGGCCGCACCACGCTGACAACAGGTCCAGCACATTCCCCATGCGGTCCCCAATGCCTCAGGCCGATGTTGGTGGTGTTGATCTGGATCAATGTCGCATCGCGGCACGCCCGGCAGTTTCGCCGTGGGCCGCCGCGAAGGCGCCCGGGGCTGAACCTGTGCGGAGCATGAGATGGATATCGAGCCAAGCGACCTGATCGTCGGACTGATGATGCTGGTGTTCGGCGTGGTCGGGCTGATCCTGGCAGCCGGCGCGGTCGATGATGAGATCTATATCTTCGGCCTGTCGCTGTTCGGATTCGCCTGTGCGTTCGTGTTCGGGTTGGTGCGCCACCATTTCGATCGCCGGGAGGCGGTGCGCGCGCTTGCCCGGGCGAAAGGCGGCGACCATGTCTGACGCGGCCATGCCCGCCTTCGTCATACCGGCCGTTGTTGCCCGCGCGCCGGCGCGGGTTCTGGCGCCGGTGATCTACAACGAGGCGATCGTCAAGAAATCCGTCATCGCGGCGATGTTCTGGGCGGTGATCGCGATGACGGTGGGCGTCTATATCGCCACCGAATTGGCTTGGCCGCAGTTCAACTTCGGCCTGTCGTTCCTCAGTTTCGGCCGGTTGCGCCCGGTGCATACCTCCGCCGCGATCTTCGCCTTCGGCGGTTCGGCACTGATCGGCACCTCCTTTCATGTCGTGCAGCGCACCTGCCGCGCGCGGCTGTTCGGCGGCGACGCGCTGGCCAACTTTGTGTTCTGGGGCTACCAGTTCTTCATCGTCATGGCGGCGCTATCCTATGTCATGGGGTTCTCCCAGGGCATGGAATACGCCGAGCCAGAATGGCACCTCGACA
>Ga0326727_10029065_pt1 | contig 9998 bp, 13 predicted proteins | sample MB2enrmetagenome_FD_207643 | JGI IMG/M metagenome (GOLD analysis project Ga0326727, IMG submission 207643) | Lab enriched peat soil microbial communities from McLean, Ithaca, NY, United States - MB29MY | ecosystem: Environmental > Terrestrial > Soil > Wetlands > Peat | place: USA: New York...
AAAGCAAAACTCACTATCAGAAAAGCGTACGGTTTCAAATCCATCGAATGCCTGAAAATTGCTTTATATCATACACTTGGCAAGTTGCCGGAACCACAATGCCACAACAGATTTTGCTGACGAGCCGAAAAGACAATGATGGTTACCGACGCATTGGCCGGCCCTTTGACCGGAAGTCCCGCTATGTCGATCACCTGGCGTTCTTCAGCGGCAAATGCCGTGGCCCAATTACCGGTAATTTGAATTAGAAACGTTAATGACAAAATGAATATCAATATTTTCTTCATTATTGTTCTCCATTGAATATTTCTTTTTAGTGCAGCTTTAGCAGGTGCCGAATATTCTTTTCCGTTTCGGCGTAATTGCCTTCGCCAAAATGCGTATAGACGACACGACCCTGCTGGTCGATGAGGTAATGCGCGGGCCAATAAAGGTTGTTAAACGCCGTCCATGTGTCGAGATGGTTGTCGAGAGCCACCGGATATTCAATCTGATGCGTGGCCAGAGCGGCCTCTACATTGCTCTTATTCTTCTCGAATTCAAACTCCGGTGCATGTATGCCGATCACTACAAGCCCTTTGTCACGGTAGGTACGATCCCATTTAGTGACATAAGGCAACGTATGGACGCAATTAATGCAGGAATAAGTCCAGAAATCGATCAGCACAACCTTGCCCCTCAGCGAAGACATTGTCAGCGGCTGAGAATTAAGCCATGCCGTGATACCAGTGAATTCCGGTGCGGGGTATGGATTAGGCAGCGCGTCAATGAGCATCGCAGGGTGCGCAACTTCTGCAACTGGTTTCTTTGCAAACAAGGATAGAGAATCGGCACCGGAAGCAGTAGAGCCCACGGCAAGTAGGATGATGACGCCGAAAACTTTACGCATGGCTTCAGTATGGGTCGTAAAGAAGCAGAGTCGGGACATAAGTTTCCTTCCAGTTATTGAAATGATGAGCATTGGCAAACCTGCACCTAAGGCAAAAGCTGCCACCGTGAACAAGGCTTGAATATCGGATTGCTGACGAATGACCTGCACCATAACGGCTGCGAGGATTGGCTCCGCGCAAGGCGTCCATACGAGGCCAATCATCGTGCCGATCAGAATGCCACTGCCGAAGCCGTCTTTGGCATTGACGGATAGGCTGTTTCCGGCATTGGCAAAGCGCTGCGTCAAAAGACTGAATTTGGCCGATAGTTTTTCGGACAGCAGAACAATGCCGAATAGCGCAAGGAAAACCAGTGAGCCGTGTTTGATGAGATCAATATCTGTCCCCAGGGCCAACACCAGTTTGCTCGACAGCATTGTGAAGGCGGTAAAGGCCATGACGAAGCCGAGAATGATACCAAAGGGCCGCTTGCGACCGCCTTCGACTGAGGCACCCAGCACCAGCGGTAGTACCGGCAGGATGCAAGGGCTGGCTATCAAAGCCACGCCTTCCATAAAGGACAGTCCGATTTCGAAAGGATTCATGGCGTTACTCTTTGTAAAGTGCATGATAAGTACTTTTAAATTTTGACAGCTTGGGTGCATCGTTGATCAAAATGTATGGATCCAGCGGATGCTTCTCAGCGTAATGCTGGTGATAATCTTCAGCCGGAAAAAAGCCCTTCAATGGTTCCAGAGTGGTGACGATTGGTTTGGCAAATACATGATGCGCAGTTAATTCGGTTATTTTAGCTTGCAGTGCTTTCCGTTGTTCCGGCGTGGCATAAAAGACGGTGGAGCGGTATTGCATACCGTGATCGGGGCCTTGGTAATTCAATTCAGTTGGGTTGTGCGCCACGGTGAAGTAAATATCAAGCAACTGTGACAGCGACACCTTCTGGGGGTCGAATGTGACTTTCACGGACTCCGCATGGCCGGTATCGCCGCCACTGACCATGTTGTAATTCGCCGAATCCGACCGCCCGCCCGCATAACCGGCGACAGCTTCGATCACGCCCTTGGTGTGATCAAACACGGATTCCATGCCCCAGAAACAGCCGCCTGCCAGTACGATGGACTCGGTCGTTGACCGCGCATATAAGGGGCTTATCAAGCAAACCATCAGCGCGAAATTGGCGAATATGGCGAGCTGGATCATCTTTTTCATATATTCACGCATCTTACGCCTCCTTAGGGATAAATTTCAGTGCTGCGCCGTTGTTGCAGTAGCGTAGTCCTGTCGGCGCAGGCCCATCCTTGAACACATGGCCATGATGGCCACCGCAGCGAGCGCAGTGATATTCGGTGCGGGGCGCTATAAGCTTGTAATCCTTTTTGGTTTCAAGGTGTCCGGGCAACGCGTCGAAAAAGCTTGGCCAGCCCGTGCCGGAGTCAAATTTGAATTTCGAGGGAAACAGCACCAAATCACAAGCCACGCAGGCAAAAACACCTTCTCGATGTTCGTTCAGCAGGGCACTGGTGAAAGGACGCTCAGTACCTTCCTCACGCAGAATATGGTACTGCTCAGGGGTAAGCCGCTTTTTCCAGATATCATTGGAGAGCGCCAGCCTGTCGATGATTTTGGCGGCAAATGCCTTGCCTGCTTGCAGATATGGTGCGATTACCACCACACCAAGACCGCTGATAGCAAATTTGATAAAGTCTCTGCGTTTCATAGTCACTTAACCTCTTAGCTAGAGTTTCCAGGCGCGCCGTATGTAGTGACAGGTGTAGCCGTTCGGATTGCGGCGCAAATAATCCTGATGGTAATTCTCAGCAGCGTAGAAAATTCCCGCCGGTACGATTTCAGTAACAATGGTCCCCGGCCACTTCTGCGAAGCGGACATTTCGGCGATTAACTGTTCGGCCTCTTTTTTCTGTGCATCGTTGAGGTAAAAGATTGCCGAGCGATAGGACGGACCAATATCGTTTCCCTGCCGGTTCTTGGTGGTAGGGTCGTGTATCTGGAACATGAATTCCAGTAATTCGCGATAAGACAGCTTTGACGGATCAAAGATCACTTCCACGGCTTCGGCATGGCCCGTGATTTTTGACTTCATGTCGCTGTATGTTGGATTAGGTAAACTGCCACCAGTATAGTCAACCGTCGTGTCGATCACGCCGGGCAGATGGCGGATCAGTTCCTCCATGCCCCAGAAGCAGCCACCGACCAGAATTGCGCGTTCCTGTGTCATGACTTGGTCCTCCAGAGTTTTTCGTACTCGCCATACCCTTCTTCAGCAAGGCGCTCTCTGGGAATGAACCGCAACGCCGCCGAATTGATGCAGTAGCGCAAGTCCGTGGCACCGGGGCCGTCATTGAAGACATGGCCGAGATGCGAGTCGGCGTTCTTCGAGCGCACTTCGGTACGGGTCATGCCGTGGCTCGTATCCATCTTTTCGACGATGTTGTTTTCTTCCACAGGGCGGGCGAAACTGGGCCAGCCGCAACCAGAGTCGAATTTATCAAGTGAGGTGAACAAGGGTTCGCCTGATACAATATCGACATAAAGGCCCTGACGCTTGTTGTCCCAGAATTGATTTTGAAACGGCGGTTCAGTTCCGCAAGCCTGCGTGACATCAAATTGGATTTTGCTCAAGCGGGCAATACAACTTGCATCTTTGCGGTAGGTATTGGCGGTGGATCGGGTTTTCATGAGATAGCTCCTTTATTGGGATCTATCTCTCAATACGCAGCATCTCCGGAAAGGTTACAGGTTTACCAGCGTAAAAAATGCGGAAATGTCAAACGCGAAACAATATAAAGAGTTAATTGCGGTATACCATAAGCAACTACGATAAAAGTCGGGCTGTCGATGGGGCAATGGATCGAATATCCCAAGGCGCTTATGCAGGCTGAAGCAAGCCCGATGAGTCCTGCGGTACTCTCATAATGCAAGGGTGCGCTATTCTTGATCATAAAGAAGATGGGAATGCTGACGAATGACCCGTAAAGCGTCACATAGACTAAACAGCTTTTGAAATTAGGCAGCAAGAACAAGTTGGCAATCTGGGCAACCGGTGTCGTCATCCATTCATAGACCAATGAGGCACAGAGAAATACCGCCAGAAAAACGGCGAAGTGTTTGAGCGTGAATTTGCCTAGAGGGACGGACGACGTTTTGAGAGCATGAAGACTGACAAGGACAAGTGAACTGAGGATCAGCGTTTTAAAACAAAATGACATGGTAATGGTCATGGCATCCAGTTCAGGACGCAGTCCCAGCCAGAGTTTGGTGATGAGGCCGCACACGGCAATCAAACAGGTCGCCAATGTTCCGAGTGTCATGATCGGCTTTTTCGGTTCTGATTGCGATAGGATATTGATAAGTTCTTCGGTTTTCATGGCGTTTGCAGCCTTTCTTCCATAACCAGCCTGGAAAGCTTGGCGAGGCCGCGATGAACTATAGTTTTGATGTTGCTTTCGCTCAGTTTAAATTTGCGCGCCAGTTCAGCCACGCTCATACCCTCAACCTTCAACATATATATAATGTCACCTGCTGGTGGTTTCAGACGTTTGAGTAGAACATCAAGATCGCGAGCCGTCGTTGCGTCCTGCTTGCTCGACGCATCTTCCAGTACAATGCTGTTTTCTTCGTCTAGAGATACCATCTTCGTGCGATTTTTCCGCAAGAAATCTATAATCTTATGCCGTATGACGGCACGCAACCATGGAATGAATGGGTATTTATCGTCATAAGTATGGAGTTTCTGATGAATGGCCAGCAAAACCTCTTGTGTCATATCCTCGACAAAGGCCTGCTGCCTGAAACGCAATAAATGAAACTTGGTGCTTTGCCTGATCATGGGTAAGCACTCTTCCAAAAGTTGACGATAGGCAAGGCTATCCCCTTCCCTTGTTTTAATAATGAGGCCAACCAGTTTTTCTTCCAACTCGTTATTCACTGCCTATACCATTTACGAAGATGAACGGCGAAGGGTTACAAGGATAATAATCCGGACTAAAAAGAAAAATAAAGCGTGTTCCTGAATTCTTGCATTTAGAGTGTATTGCCACGCTCAGTAAACTGGCATGATATTGTTTGCTGTCCGCTCAACCCAAGATATTCCCGAAAGTAGTGTACGGGCGTTATAAATAAAAGGCTGAGTTGGCGGCAAACCTCTACTGAAAAAAGATTGTCTTGATCAATCTCAGCAAGGTGAACACCATTAGGAGGAAGCATACCAAAGAAGCCTTGACTCGTCCAGAAACATTTACCTTTCCTGAGAAAGCCAAGCTTTGATCAGTCTGTGAGCACAACAGATGCCAATTATGCTAACTCTATCACTGACTTACTGACGGAAACTTTTGTACGAACTTGACGGGTTTGTAAGAAGTTAATACTGACAATTAAGTAGTGAAGACATCTGGCTGACTCTATGAGACCGAAAATCTCAGCCAGGAATTCAGAAGGGAATACCAACCGCCTCTTCAGTATAAACCGAAATTCTGAAGAGAAGAACAGAATCTTGAGGGGGTATTGTTTGGGGGTAGTTTGTAATTTCAGGCTAATTTATCCCAGTTATTACGGAATGTTACAAGAACAGAGAGATGCCTATATAATAAATCGAATGGTGCCAGGCAATTGCATGACCCCCTGATTTTTGGTGCCGAAGAGGTGAATCTGAACACCATTTATATTGTATTGTAATATCAGCTAGTTATATAAATGAGCTTGAATATTTGTGTAGCAAATGTGGAACAAAAAATATTTACCTTATGGTATAAAGTTTCCCACTCCATTTAAGCCGCCAGCAGCCTTTCAACTTTCATCTCTTTACGTTTTTTCTCGGCCTGCCATTAAAAGTGATGTATCCTGATGACAACGGACTCTCACTTGGTAAACTACCAAGAGGGAGGATGACAATGAAAAAGCAACAACGTTACACGCCGGAGTTTCGAGCCGAGGCGGTCAAGCTGGTCTCAGAGCAGGGTCTATCCCAAGAGACAGCAGCAAAACGGTTGGCGATCCCCAAGGGGACGGTTGCGAACTGGGTGGCGGCCTCTAAGGCTTCCACCGGCCCTTCGGCACCCGGGGCGCGTTCAGCAGCGGAACTGGCGGCCGAGAATGCCCGGTTACGCAAGGATCTGGCTGAGGCCCGCATGGAGCGCGACATCTTAAAAAAGCGACGGCGTACTTTGCCAGGGAGTCGCTGCCCGGTACGCGTTCATGAAGCAATGGCGACTCCATTTTCCCGTCAAAATAATGAGCCGGGTGTTACGTGTATCGCGTAGCGGCTTTTACACCTGGCTGGAGCGAAAACCCTCCCGACGTGCCCATGAGGATGAACGCCTCAAGGTGGCGATCAAAGCCGCCCACAAGCGCACTCGCGAAGATGGTTTTGTCGCCGGCCGTGACCACATTGCCCGGTTACGCCGGGAACTGGGAATTCGCTGTCGGCAGAAGCGCAAATTCAAGGCGACGACGAATTCAAACCGCAATTTACCGGTTGCAGAAAACTTGTTGGATCAAACCTTTACGGCCAGCGCACCTAACGAGGTCTGGGTTACTGACATTACCTACGTCGCCACCGGTGAGGGCTGGCTATACCTAGCAGGGATTAAGGACCTGTTTACCTGTGAAATCGTTGGCTACGCCATGTCAGAGCGCATGACCCAGGAGTTGACGGCTCGGGCGCTATTCCGGGCGGTACAACAGAAACGTCCGACCGCTGGACTGATCCATCATTCGGATCGTGGTAGTCAATACTGCGCTCGCGACTACCGTAAGCTTCTTGAGCAGTTCGGAATGCAGGCGTCGATGTCGCGCAGGGGTAACTGCTATGATAACGCACCGATGGAGAGCTTCTGGGGAAGCCTTAAAAATGAACTGGTGCATCATGGCCGTTACGCGACCCGGGCCGAAGCTGAGGCCTCCATCAGAGAGTTCATTGAAATATTCTACAACCGTCAACGGCGCCATTCGCGCCTTGGCTATATAGCGCCGGCCGTGTTCGCACAAAATTTCAGCAAAATGGCAGCGGCCGCTTGAGATGCGAGTGTCTACTGTTGACAGGACACCTCATACTCCATGAAACTGGATTTAAAGGACGTTGATTGCGAAGGAAGAAGGAAGGCCGGAGATTTCTCTCCGGCCTTCCTTTGTTCAGTTTGTGACCGGTCGAGGGGTGCTATCCCCATTGGGAGGGAGAATCGGGTAGTCCACCTTCGGCTGCCTGCCGGTGAGGGCCTTTAGGAAGGCAACTATCGTTTCGGTTTCGCTGTCGGTGATTTTGATGCCGAGTTGGGCTGATCCCATGACGGCCACTGCCTCTTTCAGCTTCCAGACCTTGCCGGAATGAAAGTATGGAGGGGTCAGGGCCACATTGCGCAACGACGGAGAACGGAAGACGTAGTTGTCACTCGAAGTGTTGGTCACTTTGAAGCGTCCAGTATCCGCCGGAGGACGGATCTCGGCCGAAGGAGCCTCGACGACTCCGAAGGGGAAGTAGCCGGAGCCACCGACGTTAATACCTCCATGGCAGGCGGCACATCCCTTGTCCATGAAGAGGGCAAGCCCTTCTGCTTCCCTTTCATTCAGAGCCTTCCGGTTCCCCTTCAGGTAGCGGTCGAAGGGAGAGTCAGGAGTTAGAAGTGTCGCTTCGAAGACCTCGATCGCCTTAGCCATGTTATCGAAGGTAACCGGCTCCTTCTCGCCGGGAAAAGCCTTCTGGAAGAGTGGCTCATAGCCGGGGATGCTCTTCAGGGTCGCCATGACCCGATTTGGTTTGTTGTTCATCTCCACTGATGCCTGGACCGGCCCCTTGGCCTGCGCTTTCAGGTCATCGGCCCTACCGTCCCAGAACTGTGCGACGTTAAAGACCGCATTGAAGACAGTCGGGGCGTTGCGCGGCCCCTTCTGCCAGCCATGGCCGATGGAGGTCTCCTGGAGGTCCACACCGCCGAGCCCCATGTTATGGCAGGCGTTGCAGCTGATGAGGAAGGAAGCCGAAAGGCGCGGATCGAAGTAGAGCTTCTTCCCCAGATCTACCTTCGCCGGGGTAGCAGGGTTTCCCTTTAGCGCCGGCGCCTTTGCCGGGATCGGCTTGAATAGTGCCTTGGCATGCTCCATGGTGCCGTCCCCACCCCAGGCAATTCCCGCGGAAAGGGAAATGATTAGTGTCAGCGCAATGGTTTGTCGTTTCATACGTATCCTTCTTGCATATTACAAAGAATTGCTGTTTCCGTTAACCGATATTCCATTTATTTCTCATGCCGTCACCAGTTTTCCCCCAGGATCTCGAAGTGGTTCCTAGGGTGGGCACAGGCGGCGCACTGTCCAGGTGCCTCCTTGCCAGTGTGGAGGTAGCCGCAGTTGCGGCAGCGCCAGACAACATCCTCCTCCCGTTTGAAAACGCGGTCGTTCTCGATGTTGGCCAGAAGCTCCCTGTAGCGCTTCTCGTGCTGCTTCTCCGCAACCGAGACAGCCCTCCAGAGGGCCGCTATGACTGGGAATCCCTCTTCCTTCGCTACCCTGGCGAACTCCGGGTAAAGCATGGTGTGCTCCTCCTGCTCCCCCATGGCGGCAGCCAGCAGGTTTTCAGCCGTGGTGCCTACCCTGCCGGCCGGAAAGCAAGCTGTTATCTCCAGGTCTTTCCCTTCAAGGAAACTGAAGAAACGCTTGGCATGCTCCTTTTCCTGGTTGGCGGTTTCCTCGAATATGTCGGCAATTTGCACAAACCCTTCCTTGCGGGCATCAGAGGCGAAAAAGCTATAGCGGTTGCGGGCCAGGCTCTCGCCCGCGAATGACTTGAGAAGATTCTGCTCGGTTTTGGTCCCTTTCAAGCTGCTCATAAAATTCCTCCTTGTTCGATTGAAATTAGAGGGCGCCTCACAATGAACGCCTACTATCCCATAAAGAACTACTCCGCAGCAAGCTGCGAGGTGTCACGGCGTAATTGTTATTCTCTCCACTAAGCAAGCTTCGAGGAATTAACCCAGATTAGATTGAAACGACATTTCAGGGTCGTAACAATCCTTTATGGTTACCCCCAAATTAGTAAAAGGATCAGGGCAGGCATTAAACCTGCCCTGGTGCCAGTTGTTACGGTTCTTCCAGTAAAGAGCTGAAAAAATCGTGGTGCTCCTCTTCCTCCGCGAGAATCTGGCAGAACAATCGGTTGGTGGTTTCGTCCTCCTCTTTCCGGGTAAGGGCTATTATCTCTCGATAGAGTTTGATCGCCCCCTCTTCATCCCTCACATCCTGCGCGATCATCTCCTGCAGGGTATTGCCTACAGTGATCGGCTCGGGTTTGGTGGTCGGCCGCTCACCCAAGTAGTTGAGACGCTCGGCGATCTGTTCGGCGTGTTTCATCTCAATAATGGCAATTTTCTTGAACTCATCCTTGACCGCAAACCCTTTGGTCCCGCTCCACAAGACATGCTGCCACATGTACTGCACCGAAACCTGCAACTCCCGGGCAATAGCCCTGTTCAATAGAACCTTCAACTCCTTCGACGTTTTAGTTTTTGGCATCTGTGTAATCCTCCGTTTGTGATTTGCAATCTTTCTTAATTTTGATGTTCCGCAGCCTCAGCAGCATCTGCTTCGGCCTTCGTCTTGTGCACTGTGCCGTCGGGATGATTAGGAGGAGAATTAACCGTGTATAGCTTTAGCGGTTTGGTTGCGGACGTGTTATTAACGTTGTGAAATGTCCCTGCGGGCACAACAACGGCATCACCATCACCGACAAAATGTTCCTCCTTGTCATTGAAGACGAATCTGGCATTTCCCTCTTCGACACGGAAGAACTGATCGACGTTGGAGTGTACTTCGTTGCCGATCTCCCCATTTGGCTGTAAACACATCACCACAAGCTGGCTGTGTTTGCCGGTGAATAACGCTTGACGGAAGAAGTCGTTATTTATACATAGCGTCATAATTATTTGCGTATTAATCGCGAATATGTTATCATCGGGGCATGAAAAAGCTAACAATAGCCGATGCCGACATGATGATTCTTGGCCTCCAAGACGAGATTCGCCGGTCTCAGGATTCTCGGTATGACCACCGACTCCATGCGGTGCTTCTCGTCGCACAAGGGATGAGTTGCCCCGAAGTCGGGCGGTT
>Ga0326727_10029066_pt1 | contig 9998 bp, 11 predicted proteins | sample MB2enrmetagenome_FD_207643 | JGI IMG/M metagenome (GOLD analysis project Ga0326727, IMG submission 207643) | Lab enriched peat soil microbial communities from McLean, Ithaca, NY, United States - MB29MY | ecosystem: Environmental > Terrestrial > Soil > Wetlands > Peat | place: USA: New York...
CATGCCTGGGTCGATCGAGAGGTCGTTGTTTTCGACGTCGATCTCTGTCTCCATCGTCCTTGTTTCGAAGTTCACATCACGGGTAAAGCGCGCGATCTTCCCCGTAAACGTGCGACCAATGGCATCGACGCGAACCAGCATCGGGTCGCCGATATGCACATACTGCACATCGTTCTCCGGAATCGGCATACGCAGGCGCAATAGGCCGCTCTGCGAAAGCCTGACAATCGGAATGTCTTGCTCGTTTGAATTCGTCCCGCTCTGGATCAGCGCGCCGGTGTCGGCATAACGCCAGACGACTACGCCGTCCAGCGGCGCCTCCACATTGGTGTAATTCTGAAGCGCTTGCACCCGGTCGTTGTCGCTGTGTGCCACCTCGGTATGCTGCTCGGCGGCTGCTGCGGCAGCTTTGGCCGCATCCACCTGCGACGCCGATGACAGGTCTTTGCTCTCCGCATCGTCCAGTTCCTGCTGTGCAATCAGGCCTGGCTGCGCCTTAGAGGTTTCGAGCAGCCGCTGATAGTCGGCGTGAAGCGCTGAGTGAACGGCCTCTGCTCGCTTGATCTCATGCTGCGCGCGCAACAGATCGTCCTTGGCGCGCTGCACCTCGTAGACTGTGCCCTTCAACTGCGCAGTCAACTCTGGAACTTCCAGCACCGCCAGAGTCTGGCCTTTGCGCACCCTGTCGCCTATATCCACGTTGATCTTCACCATGAAGCCGCTGACCTTGGGATGAACGTCCACCACCTGGTAAGGCTGAAACTGCCCGGCCAGGCTCAAGGTACGCGAAATGTTTCCCCGCATTGCCGCGGCCACCTTCGCCGATGGCGTCTCGGCTGCACGCGCGTTCGGGTGTTGATTCATGACAATGTACGCAACGATGCCGGCCAACACAAGGAACGTGATTCCCGCGGCGACGATCAAGGAGGTTCGCTTTCGCATAGCTCGCATGCACCCCTATATGAAGTTGTTGATTGCTGAGTTCACGACGACAGGACACATTCTCCGATGGAGAACATAGCCTCCTGCACCCGACCACATATCTTGATCGAATGCATCGGAAATGGCGATGAAGGGAGTGTCTAGGCGAGAACGGGAGGGGGACGAACGAAGAGGGTGTTTAAGACAGCGCGGTGTAGATGCAATAACCTATTAGCCCGCTTCTCCACTCTTCTTGACACTGGAGGGTTCAACACTCTGATGGCCAGCAGCAGAATCAAGAAAACAGCTGTAGGCGCTGTGTAAATCACATTTGTGAATGTTTTAGATCGAATAACCAGCGGGTGTTCCGCGGTGCTCGATTGCTCGTCTCTGGATAGAAGCTTGGCCTTAGGAATCTGGTGGGAAGCAGTCTGAGGTGGATCGTAAAGGGACAGTTTGTACTGCAAGCCCCAAGCAAATACGCAAAAGGCCAATCCCAGGAGCGCAAGCATCCCCAAGAGATTGAATGGCCGACTTTTGCTCAAACGATTCACATTCACCGCAACCGAAACTGAATTCTGGGCAATCATTCGTCGCAACACAGGAGTGCACGCGGTTCTTAAGAAGCCCTTTAACCATTAGACAACACAATCGTGCCGAAAGGTTGCAAGGATATTTCTTATTAGCCATAAGAAAAACTTTTCGCAATGGTTCCGCACTGGAACATGGACGAGTTGGAAGCCGTCAGGGTCGAATACGCTGGATCGCAGCCTCAATTTACGAGCCCGGGCTACATAGCCTTGACGCGGCAGAAACAGATCAGTGGGGCGGTTTCCCAAGGGCATCCCGCGGAAAGATCTGCATGAGTCAACGATCACATAAGTTATTCATAAACAGATACTTATCCGCAGAACGAAGCATCTTGATGACCCAGGACACAGCGAGCGATCCTGGATCAAATGGGTTAAACTCACTTCGGAGGAGCCTTATGAAGATTGGTTTGGTTGGGCGATCAAGGATCGCCGTTTAATCGTATTCGCTTTTCTTTCTTCCTCAGCGCAGGTCCGAGCGCAGTTTGCGCAGATTCCTGCGGGAAGCGCGTTTTCCATTCCAGAGGCTCAGTTGCTGAAGCCGGAGGCACTGGTCCAACTGCTGCAAACGACAAACAAAGACAAGCCCCTGATCTTGCAAGTTGGTTCACATATGCTATTCGCCCAAGCGCATATACCCGGATCGGAATACGCAGGGCAGGGATCACAGCCAGCAGGAATCGAGCAACTGCAGAATCGGATGAATTCGCTTCCGCGAAAAAAGCTCATTGTACTTTATTGCGGCTGCTGTCCCTGGAATCGTTGTCCGAACCTTGGGCCGGCGTTCGCAAAATTGCGCGACATGGGTTTTACCAATGTGAAGGTTCTCTATCTCGCCAACAACTTCGGCGTGGACTGGGCCGGCAAGGGGTATCCGGTTGAACAAGGCAACTAACGAAGTATGGCGGCGAGGCGTGTCAGGCATTCCGAAGGCCATTGGGATTAGGCCGCGCACTCTCCGCCGTTCATTTATAGTAAAGCTGCTTTTGTGCCTCTGTGTCGGGGTGGGCACGGCACAGGCTCCGGTAATGGCAACTTCGCTACTTCACAAAGAGGCGCCGGAGTTCGTGCGCACCGACCTGAATCACCGAAAGCTAGATCTCCGCGCCTATCGGGGCAAGTTTGTGCTGGTCAACTTCTGGGCCACCTGGTGCGGCCCCTGCCGCCTGGAAATGCCCGACCTGAATGACTTCTACTCGCGTATTAAGTCCCAGGGTCTGGTGGTCCTTTCCATCACCGGTGAAGAGAGTTCGAAGGTCAGCTCATTTGTGAATGAGAGTGGCTATCGGGCGCCCGTTCTGCTCGATCCAGACTCCCAGGCCGCAAAGCGGTTCCACGTCGAGAACCTTCCCAGAAGCTTCGTCTTCAACCGGAAGAGCAAGCTGGTGGCGTCGGCCGTCGACCAGAGGTCACACGCCGCCAATTCCTCCAGATGCTCGCCGCGGCCGGCATACATTCCTGATCCGGTTCATATGCAGGTTTCTCGCGGCTCTCCTTACGCATTTCAAAGGCTTGGGCTGAACGATCTGAAGATGCTTGCCGAGGCGCGGGAGGCGACGAACTGGCCATTGTTCGTTCATATAGATGATTGGCGAGTCCAATCTTGTCGTATTCTTATTAGACAGCCAAATGCGGGTACCGGGCCAACTGTCACAAGGACCTGGGTCTGTTTACTGCCGGCCTGAGAAGGACCTCACGGGCCTCGCTTACAAAGCGAGTCATGGATTGTGAAAGGTGTTCCAGCATTGCTGCCCATTCCTTCAGGTGCCGCTCGCCTTGCTTTGTGATCTTGTATACCCTGCGCGCTGGACCTGCCTTGTTCGTCTCCCATTCGGACTTGACATTTCCGTTTGTCTCTAACTGCCGTAGAGTCCTGTAGAGAGCTGCCTTCTCGATCGTGGCATCGGTAAGAGCATGATCCTTCAACTGCGCGCAGAGGTCATAACCGTAGGAATGACCCTTCTGTTTCAGCTGCAGCAAGACAAGCGGCTCCACAAAGCGGTAAAGATTTCCCATTCCGCATGAACAAGGATAATCCCGGCCATGACGAGCACAAACCTTTTGGGTCACTTCCGTCCTCCTGACCGCCCGGCATCAAGGCAGGCCGACGGCTTTACCCTATCACAGGATGCAAATAGATGTGAAATGCACCTGAAAGTGCTTACAGCTTTATGCCTAATGCGGGCATCCCGCTCCTATAGGTGTACAATACACCTATAAGAAGAAACTTTTTGGATTGAGTGGATTTAACGGCCTTTCGGAAAGGGATTTCGACCATGACGCCGGCTTTGCTTGATTCTGCGCACATCTTGCCACGCATGAATAACCAGCTTGCTGATGAAAGGAAATGCACACATGAAAATCGCCATTCCCATCACCGGGGAGATCTTGAATTCACACTTTGGACATTGTGAGAAGTTCGCCATTATTGACGTTGAACCTAAAACCAGAGAGGTAATTGCTACAACAGAAACTCCAGCCCAGGAACACCAACCGGGACTGTTGCCGGTTTGGCTCAAGGAGCGCGGCGTGACCGTCGTCATCGCCGGCGGCATGGGAGCGCGTGCTCTGTCACTCTTTCAAGAGGCTTCGGTTGAAGTCATCACGGGCGCGCCAGCTGAGAGCGTCGCGACTCTTGTCCGCAAATATTTGGATGGATCGCTGGTGTCGGTCGAGCACCTCTGCGAGCACATCTGTACTCACTGAGTCTGTCGATTTAGCATAGGGTTCAGGGAGCGAGCATGGCGAAGAAGCGTGTGGTAATCGTTGGGGGAGTGGCCGGTGGGGCAACCTGCGCGGCACGTCTTCGGAGGCTTGACGAGGAAGCTGAGATCGTTATCTTGGAACGGGGGCCCTACGTCTCCTTTGCCAATTGCGGCTTACCGTACTATGTCGGCAATGTGATTCAGGAAGAGTCCAAGCTCTTGCTGGCCTCGCCAGCGTTGTTTCGCGATCGATTCAACATCGAGGTGCGCACGCGGAACGACGTACTCGCGATTGACCGGGCCGCGTCAACTGTCTTGGTCCATGATCTGGAGACAGGGCGCGAGTACAACGAGACCTATGATGCACTGGTTTTGTCTCCAGGTGCGGCGCCAATCCGACCGCCTTGGCCGGGGATCGATCTGCCAGGAATCTTCACACTGCGCACAGTTCCCGATAGCAAAGGGATCCGGAACTGGATTGAGGAGAAGAAACCCCATAACGCGGTTGTCGTGGGCGGCGGATTCATCGGCCTTGAAATGGCGGAAAACCTTGTCCATCGTGGAATCGCGGTGACGATCGTCGAGTTGGCCAATCAGGTGATGCCTCCACTAGATCTTGAAATGGCCGAGTATGCCAGGCAGCGAATGGAGTCACGCGGAGTAACGCTTGCGCTGGCCGATGCAGTGTCCGAATTTGGGCAAGGCAATAGCTGTAGTCTGATAGTGCAGACGAAAAGAGGAAAGATTTATGAGACTGACCTTGTAGTGCTGGCCATCGGAGTCCGTCCAGAGACGTCGCTTGCTCGCGACGCTGGTCTAGAGTTGGGTGAACGGGGCGGAATCCGAGTGGATAGTCAAATGCGCACCAGAGATCCACGTATCTGGGCTGTCGGTGATGCTGTTGAAGTCAGGAATAGAGTCACTGGCCAGTGGGAACTGATTCCTTTGGCAGGGCCGGCCAATCGCCAGGGGCGCGTAGCCGCCGATGAGATCTGCGGGCGCGATACGCATTTCGATGACGTTCAGGCAACAGCCGTTTGCGGCTTCTTCGGTCTGACCGTTGCGCTGACAGGCGCGACAGAAAAGTCTCTGCGCCGTGCCGGGTTGGAGGACTTCGAGAGTATCTATCTGCACCCCGGCCATCACGTGGGCTATTATCCGGGCGCTCAGACGATTCACCTGAAATTGATCTTTTGTAAATCGGATGGTCTGGTGCTAGGCGCGCAGGCCGTGGGTGAAGAAGGCGTCGCACGCCGTATTGACGTGATTGCTACTTCAATACAAATGAAAGCGACTGTATTCGATCTCGAAGAAGCCGAACTCTGCTACGCGCCGCAGTACGGCGCGGCGAAAGATCCAGTAAACATGGCGGGAATGATCGCGGCCAATGTAGTGCGCGGCGATACGCAGATTGCGCCTTGGGATAAATTGGACTCAACGGAAGCTTTCCTTCTAGACGTGCGCCAGCCTAGCGAGTTTGACGCAGGATCGATTCCGGGTTCTGTCAATATTCCGCTGGGGCAGCTTCGATCACGCATGAGCGAGCTTCCAACAGACAGAGAGATTTGGATCAACTGCGGCGTTGGACAGCGCGCCTACTACGCTTGCCGTATCCTGTCTCAGCATGGCTTGCATACGCGCAATTTATCGGGAGGCTATAGCACCTATCGTGTCTTGCATACGTAGACGCGCGTGACTATCCATTGGATTCGAAGCATCTCTATAGGGCCGGAGTGGCTGAACTGCGTTCGGGCGTATTCGTTGTGAATTGACGATGGAGGATTGATAAAATGATTTGGATCAAAGTTGACACAATGAGTTGGGTCATGGCTTTGGCGGTAGTGGCAATTGCTGGAGGTGTGCTCTTGCGCGGCCAATCCTTTCAAATCTCACTGGAGGCCGCGCAGGAGTATCTCAAGAAAGGAGCTTTAGTGATCGATGTGCGCACTTCCGCCGAATTCATCGCGGGCCATCTGCCGAATGCAATGAACATTCCGCTTGCGCAGATTGAATCCGGATCGCCTCTCCCCTTGAAGGACAAGAATCAGGTGTTGCTGCTGCATTGCCAGGGCGGGATGCGAAGCGCCAAGGCTAAAAAATTGCTGTATGGCCTGGGTTACACCCATGTCTTTGATCTTGGGGCATACAGCAGAGCGGCACAGATCGTGGCCGGCAAGTAAGAAGATTTCAACTTCCAGTTTTGTCGAACCGCTGATTGGCAGATCGCCTATCAGCGGTTCGTGCTAATGTTCGGCGGGAGGTCGTTCTGTGCTTGTCATCCCCACTAGCCGCATATATTCCTTGGTTAGGATGCTACGTAGACGGAGAGAAACGGCTGGATCGCACGGAACTGTCAGCGAGCGGCATTGATCGATAGCCATGCGCAACTTCCGAAGGAACGCAATGCAAGTTGGACACGCCTCGATATGCCCGCGCATTGCCTCGCAGGTTCTGGGCTCAACTCGACCATCCAGATACTCAGAGATATTCGAAAACAGTTCGCGGCACTCCGCGGAGCGTTGCTCACTATAAGCTAGGATGTTCATGGACTCTTTCTTCACTCGATTGCGGCTATCCGCCTTTTTAGAGGCAACCTCCAGAAGCTTGTTCATCTCTTTGCGTACAGAGAGACGCGCGCGATGCAGCCGGACCCGAACGGTCCCCGGTTGAAGGTTGAGAATCTGCGCAACCTGTTCGGTTGTCAGTTCCTCCATGTCGCAAAGGACAAGAACAATGCGCAATAGCGCAGGAATACGCAAGACCGCCTGGTGTAACTGGTGATCTCGCTCGGCATGAAGCAGACGATCTTCCGGGCTCTCGGCTGTATCTTGCAACAATCGTCCTAGTTCCGCTTCGTCTGGCATCAATTCATCCAGGGAAAGCAGATGCCTGGAAGCATGGGAAGGTTTTCGACGCATGCGCCAACAGCGGTTCTTGGTTACGGTATAGAGCCAGACAGCGAGGGCCTGCGGATCATGGATATTGGCCAGGTGATCCAGCGAGCGGTAGAGAACCTCTTGCGTTGTATCCTCTGCGTCTTCTGGATGCCCGCAGACCTTCATGCTGAAAGAATAGACCGTGTTCTGCAGCAAGCCAATCGCTTCTCCGATAGCTTCAGGAGTGTTGCGGCGCATGAGATCGGCGGCTTGAGTCAGTTCGGGGCGCATGGATTCAGTCTTTCGAGTTCTAGATCAGTATATTCTTTCCATGTATATTTCCAGTCAGGAATATCCGTTTGAGGATGTGCTTCTGGCAGGGCTGTTGATCATCGACATAATCACTCGATATTCATAGAATACATCGCTTATCGGTGTCGCCGACATTCATCGTTTCCTCAATCATCTGGATGCAGATAGGACAGATTTTCAACAGCCACTCGCGTGATTGTGGCACTTCAGCTTCGGAGCCAGAAGCGATCCAGGCACGCAGCAAGGCAACCGCGAGGGCCGCTTCAGCTCCTGGTCTGCTTGCTTCCAATCGGTACATCTGCCGATAGACTTCATCTTTGAGACGCTCGCTCCACTTTAATGGAGAACTAGTGGCCTTGGCGGTGCTCTTGCGCGGAGTCATTGCTCGCTCTCTCCATGAATGTTTCCCTGAACGAGCCAGGAGTATCTCCCAATATTGCACTGATTGACATTGATGAAACCAGCGGATTGCAAGGAGTCCGCGGCATCTGAAGCACTGAGGCGATGATGGAGTGGAGGCCCATGCTCGGGTTCCACATCCTGTCGCCAATCGAGAACGGCGATTCGTCCCATGTCCTTCAGAATGCGTTTTGCCTCCAGCAGGACAGCGGATCGGTCCTCAAACTCATGCCACACATTTGCCATGAAAACCAGATCGCAAGATGCGCTTGGCAACCCAGTAGAATCCGCATCTGCATTGATCACGCGGATGTTGGATATGCCTCCTGCATCCAGTTTGATCTGTAGGTGCCCAAGCATTTCAGCCTGACAATCGACCGCATATACCAAGCCAGGAGGTCCTGCTGCTGTTGCCAGTGGCAGAGAGAAGTATCCAGTTCCAGCGCCAATATCTGCAATCGAGTTACCGGACTGGACTGACAAGCCACCAAGCACCATTGCTGGCGGAAGCCAGAGCAAACGCTCCGGATCATCGAGCCCGCCTGCCAGTGATGCATTCATTAGCCGATCATTCATGTCAATCTCACTTCCCGCGGAAGCCGTCCGCATCTTTCATTCCCAAGGCGCGAAAGATCGACATGGCGGGGCACCAGTCGGTGAAAGCTGACTGCAACAGGTTCAATCCAGCGAACGCCGTCAGCCAGAACCAGCTGGGCGAAATGAAGTGAGCGAGTGCCAACGATAGAAGAATTACCAGTCCAGCCATGAGTCGTAAAGCGCGTTCAATGGTCATAGGCGGTCTCCTTGATTGGTTTCGGAATCGGTTTCAGTTTGCGGGATGGGCACAGCGTGGCGCCCGATGTGAACCATGTAGTAAAGCACCGGGATGGTGGGCCACGAGAGGAAAGTCGATGCGACCGCTCCGGCAATCAGCGACAAGGCAAGCCCCTGAAAGATGGGGTCGGTTAGAATCACGCTAGCGCCGACAACCACTGCGGCTGCGGTCAGCAGCATGGGGCGGAAGCGCGTCGCTCCTGCGTCAATCACAGCTTCGGCCAAGGGCATTCCCTGTCGTATCCGCAGTTCGATGAAGTCAACGAGAATGATCGAATTGCGCACGATGATGCCGGCCCCGGCTATAAAGCCAATCATTGAAGTTGCCGTGAAGAATGCGCCCAATAGGGCATGGGCCGGCATGATGCCCACCAGCGTAAGCGGAATCGGCGCCATGATAATCAGCGGCACGATGAAGGATCGGAACCAGCCAACCACAAGAACGTAGATGAGAATGAGCACCGCGGCGAATGCCAGTCCCATGTCTCGAAAGACTTCGATGGTGATGTGCCATTCGCCATCCCACTTCATCGAGTAATGGTTCGTGGACTCCGGCATCGACGCATTATAGCGGGTCAGCGTGTATCCGGCCGGCAACGTAAGGTGATTGAGGTCCTTGTTCATCTTCATGATGGCGTAGACCGGGCTTTCTTCCGCCCCTGCAACATCGCCTGTTACATAGACCACGCGATGCAGATTCTTGTGATAGATGCTGCGCTCGATCGTCTTGTGTTCGACGATCACCAGTTCACGCAGAGAGACCGTAGCGCCATCCGCACCGGGCAAGCGAATGCTTTCCAGCCCCTGCTCGGAGGAACGATCCGCACGGTCAAATTCGACTATCGCGGGCACAGGCTCGCGCGCTGCCTGATCGTGGAGCAAACCGACTTGAGTCCCCGAGAGAGCAAGTGCCAGCGCATGGGCTACGTCGGATACCGCTATGCCATGCTGTGCGGCCTTGACCTCATCCACGCGCATCACCAGCCTCGGCTCAGGGTCTTCGACGTACCAGTCGGTGTCGACAACACCCGGAGTGTGCTGGAAGATCGACTTGATCTGTTGGGCGACCTGAGTCTGGCCATCCAGATCGGGACCGTAGACCTCAGCTACCAGCGTTTGCACTACAGGCGGTCCAGGTGGAACCTCGCTCACCTGAATGCGCGCGCCGTACTCGTTGCCAATCGCGTCCAACAGCGGACGAAGCCGCTTGGCGATGGCATGGCTTTGCACGCTGCGCTGCTTGGCGGGCAGCAGGTTCACTTGAATGTCGGCTTGATTCGGCTGGCTGCGCATATAGTAGTGGCGCACCAGCCCGTTGAAGTTATAGGGGCCGGATGTTCCGGCATAGACTTGGTAGTTGA
>Ga0326727_10029067_pt1 | contig 9998 bp, 9 predicted proteins | sample MB2enrmetagenome_FD_207643 | JGI IMG/M metagenome (GOLD analysis project Ga0326727, IMG submission 207643) | Lab enriched peat soil microbial communities from McLean, Ithaca, NY, United States - MB29MY | ecosystem: Environmental > Terrestrial > Soil > Wetlands > Peat | place: USA: New York...
ATCGCACTCTCACCGAGGCCGGCGCCGCCAAGGCACGGCACGCTTTGTTTCCTTCATCCTCAGACTTAATTCCGCCGATACCCCACATTAGGGGGGAGAGGGAGCGGCACTGGGGGGCACACTTCCCTGCTGCATTTATCGGCAGTTTGGAGTGACAAGTTGAGGGAATTATTTCCAGGTCTACAGCAGCAGATGCCGGTCTCATGCTCGGTCCAAAACTTCTCGTCCACCCTGCAGCGCGGTTTCTTTCATGCTCAGACTTAATTCCGCCGATACCCCACATTAGGGGGGAGGGGGTGCGGCTGTGCGCGACACACCTCCCCGCTGGGCTTATCGGCAGTCTATCCCAAACGCTTGAGCCCAATTTCCAACTCGAGTAATACGGCGCTGTTCTGAGGTGGAGGTTCCGTAGCACCAGGGCTGGAGCAAGGTTGTCCAAATTACCATCCGGCCGTTGAGGAGCGATCTGCGGCCTCGCCCCTGGCTGTCATGAAAATACCCCTACGACTCGTAGGGGCAGGCCTTGTGCATTCCCTCGTTGCAGATCGCCACCAACCCGGACGTTGAGAATGGTTTTTCCCTCTTGAGGGCAAGGGGGGCTCCGTTGCCGGTAGTGGGCCAATTTGTCTCTTGACAAAAGGAGCCGATAACTATAGGCTATAAAAGCGACGGAAGTCCGGCGCAACGCCGCACCCAGGAAAACCTCGCACACCGACAAACGCGCTCTCCAAACCCCTCCACACAAAAAAATGTTAAAAATGCAGAATGCTCTGGATGAGTCATTGAAAACAAAGGGGCAAAAAAAGTGCTCTGGATGAGTCGATGAAAGTAAAGGAGTTATCGAGTTTTCTGGATTAGTATATGACGGATAAGGAGTTAGCGGCGATTTCTATCCTCCCCTACAGCGCCCATGAGCGCTTATGCGGGGATGTGGAAGTTCATTTGATCGGGCCGGGACAGCGTCGATTGGACTCGCACCCTCGAAGACGGGAGCATTCAAGCCAGGCATCTCGAGGCGGTCCTTGCCCGGGACAGCCGCGGCCGGATTTACCGCGAACGCCGCTCCTTCGTTCCCGCCAATTCGGGTCAGCAAGCCCCGCTGAATTACATCGTCCTTTACGACCCCGCCGCCCACACGCGAACATCCTGCATGGTTGCGTCCCACCTCTGCACGGTCACGGGCTATTTCTCATCGACGTCCTACACACCGATGCCGGAGGGCCCATTTGACGGCGGGAAACGCTTCCTCACTCGCGAGAGCCTGGGGTATGACTCGATCGATGGTCTCGACGTCGTGGGCACGCGCGAGACGATTACCCTTGACGCTGGCGTGGTGGGGAATCGTAACGACTGCGGTGATTGGCCCCGCCGCAATGGTGCTACAATCCCCCCTACGGGTGGCGCTATGAAGAGGTTCTTGCCTACTGCCTTGCTCGTAGTGGTCCTGCTTGGCGTGATCGCCGTCCGCATCCATCATCACAACCATTCGCAAGGCTTGTCAGTCGGCATTGTCACAACCGAGTGTGATCTCAAGACCGAGACGATCACAAACCGTAAGATTCGGCTGCTGATTCATAACGACGGGAGTCTCTTCATCAATCGGGCTCCTGTTTCCCGGAGGGAACTCGGATGTTCCTTATATCCCATCTACGAAACTCGGAACGAGAGGATACTATTCCTCGACGCTAGCGATGCGGCTTCGTACCAGCAGGCCGTTGAAGTGATTGACATTGCTCAATCCGCTGTGCCGGACCTTAGAGTATTAATGATAACCCCGAGCACCCGGGGGAAATGCCTGTTTGACCTGGAGCACTTTTCACCATGGCCGGGGGAAGAAGAGCCACGGCACTGCAATTGAGCTTTAACATTATCCTGGAAACTAAGCGGGGACCTGTTCTCTAGTGGCCGCGGCTTCTGCCATGGAAGTCAGGAGCGAGGACGATGGGCGCGCAGCAAATGCCTTTGGACGTACTCCTGGAAGGCCGCCTCAAGTTCGCGCGTGACTTTCCCCGGTGCAGGATAATTCCACTTGGGCTGGATGCTTCCCACGCCGGCGACTTCGCGCGTGGTGGAGCTAATGAAGACCTCGTCCGCCGAATCCAGGTCCGCAGGAATGAGGTCCTGTTCCCGTAGTGTGTAACCTGCCGCGGGAATAATCTCAAGGAGAGCCTCGCGGGTTATTCCCGGCAGGCACCCGGAAGTCAAAGGTGGCGTCAGAATCTCGCGGCCGCGCACCAGGAAAACATTCGCTGAGGTGCATTCTGCCAGATGGCCATGCTCATTGAGCAGCAGCGCGTCATCATAGCCCTGGCTGTGGACGCGTTCGAGGGTGCCGGCGTTCTGCACCCAGGAAAGCATCTTGGCCCCCGCCAGTTTTCCATGGGAAAAGATTCCATCAGGAACCAGCAGAAGCTTGTGGGAAGCGGGCCACGCGGCCAGTTCGCGCGTAAAGATCAGCAGGTCGGTGGGGGGGCTTTCGGGCGCGTCAGCCCACATGCCGCCTTGGTTCTTAATAAAGGAAAGCCGCGCCGCGCATTCCAGCCGCTGGTTCGCGGCGGCTAACTTCACAATCGCTTCCCACACGCGTTCCCGTTGGTAATCGAGCGCAATGCCCAGGCGTTCCGCGTCGTGCGCCATCCGTTCCCAATGCCGATCGAAGGCAAAGGGAACTCCCTGATAGATGCGCAGGGTGGTGAAGACCCCCCAGCCCATCAGCAGGCCCATCTGTCCGGGAGAAAGGCGCGCCTCAGTGAGGGGAACAATCCGGTCGTTATGATAAATGAGGGAATCCACGTGAGTAAGCCACCTTTAAATTGAAAATGGTGAATAATGGTGAATGGTGAATTGACAATTACCAGCTTTGCGGTCGTGCCGGGTACCATGCGTTTCCCTTTATTTTTACTATTCACTATTTACCATTTACTATTTCAAATTGCCCGCTGTCTTGACGCTCCCAAAGCCGCGAAGAGCGGTTGAGCCTTGAGCATGACCTCAGCGTATTCGGCGGCAGCGTCCGAATCGTAAACAATCCCGCCGCCCACGTTGAACGATGCCTTTGCTTGCGCGATGCTCATGGTGCGAATCGCGACGTTAAAATCCATTCTACAGCGGTCTTGACCCCCCGCGGTGCGGATAATTCCGATGGCGCCCATGGAGATCCCGCGCGGCGCCTGCTCGATCTCGGAAAGGATTTCCATGGCGCGGATTTTGGGCGCGCCGGTGATGGAGCCGCAGGGGAAAAGTGCGCGGAGGATTTCCACAATTCCCGCCCCGGGGCGGAGTGTTCCCTCCACGTGCGAGACCAGGTGAATCAACTGGGGAAGGACTTCGGTCTCCCACAAGCGTGTCCGGATGCTGGCGTAGTCACAAATGCGCCCCAGGTCGTTGCGCAGCAGGTCCACGATCATCAGATTTTCAGCGCGATCTTTCTCGCTGGAGAGCAACGCCGACCGTGATCGCCCCGGGTCGAGCCGGTCGCGCGCGATGGTGCCCTTGATGGGGCTGGCAAGAATACGATTTCCTGCCACCCGGAAGAAGCGCTCGGGGGAATCGCTGAGGAGGGTGCGCTCCGGAGTTTTTAGGAAGGCCCGGAAGGGAGCGCCGCTGCACCTCATGCGGCGATAAACGGATTCGGGAGATTCATCGCCCAGTTCGGCACAGAAGGGGACGGTCAGGTTCGCCTGGTAAATGTCCCCCGCCGCAATGTAGGAGCGAATTCTCTCCACGGCCTGGCAATACCTGTTGAAATCCACTGGGGAGTGAACCGGCGCGGCGCCACGCGACCTGGGTGTGCGGGACTCCCCCGCGCGCCAGCTCTCAACTTTCGGGTAGTAGGCAAAAGAAATGTCGGGCAGGGAACGATAAGTGGGGAGCGGCAGGGGTTCGAACTGACGGGCGAGTTCGTATGACAGAAACCCGATCGCCGCGCCATGCGGATATTTTTGGGCTAACCGATCAAACCATGGCGCTAGTTCAAGCAGCGCGTCGCCGGAACCTTCCAGCACACTGGCCGGCTCGGAAGCCCCGCAGCACTCGTCCGGGGCTTGATCCAGCCACCGGCCTTCCAGCACTGCCGGCCGCGCTTCCGCCGGCCGCGATAATATTTCTTCCAGCCTGTCGCCTACCAAGGGATGTGGACGGTGAGGGGATAATTCAGTCGCAGGCGGCATTGGGTGTCGGGAGGCATATTCACTTCGCGCCCGCGCCGCCAAAGGGCTTCGTAGCTGATCAGGGCGGCTCCGCCCAAAGGAAGGGCAATGGTCGCGCCGGCTGAGCCCACGGCCGCGATTTTCAACACGCCAAACGCGCCAATCGCTCCGAACCCTCCGGCCAGCGCTTTCCACGGCACTGTCCGGTTGCTCGTCAGGTGGCCTTCTTGGTCAAGGTGAATATTGAGCATCTCGGGATGCTCCAGGGCAGCCAAAACGGCGGCCACAGGTTCTTCCTGCCCGTCCGGAAGGGTAATGTGATCGAATCGCATGCCCAATTCCGCCGAGCGGTGCATATGGCCGGCATTGCGAATCATGGTGATGTGCCCGTCCAGCAAACTTCCCGGCGGCAGGGCGAGCTTGCCCTCTACGAAAACCGGCTTCAAGACTTCGGCGACGACGGGGTCGTTGACGTGGTTGATCTGCGTATGAATTCCCGACAGGACCTGCACTTTGACTTCGGTTTCGGCGGGAACGGTCACGTTGGCGCGCTCGGCGGCACGGGCGCCTTCCCCTGCCATCATGCGGTGGGACAAGGGTCCGGCGAGGTTGGTATCCCGCGCCATGGCCGCGAAGGCAAAGACCAGCATGCAGACCGCGGCTCCACGAAAATTCATCATCACGATTTCCTCCCCCTGGCCCCAGCCGGTACGCCCGGGTTTCGCCACGCCGGAGGACACCTGACCCTTCCGCGTATTGAAAGCGTGAACTTACCCCGAATTAATCGGACTCACGTATTGTCGCGCTTGGGAAGTTGAAAATCAAGGGAAAGCGCGGAGCGCCTGGAATCGGACCTCGAGTGGGAAACGATTCAATCTCTCAACCCGTTGAAAATAAAAGGCCCAACCACGAGGATTGGGCCAGGAAATGGAGAAGCGGATGCTCGTTAGGCGAGCTTTGTGACCTTGTCGGCTTGCGGTCCCTTTTGCCCTTGGACGATCTCGAACTCCACCGTGTCGCCTTCTTGCAAGGTCTTGAATCCTTCACCCTGGATGGCCGAGTAATGGACGAAGACATCAGCTCCGCCGTCCTGGCCGATAAACCCATACCCCTTGCTGTTATTGAACCACTTTACTTTTCCTTGAAGTCTTGCCACTTGCGCCCTCCTTGATTTTGCTTTGGGGGTGCGGCTCCCTGGGAAGCGTCTAAAAAGAAAAAAGCCGAAGATCTATAAGATCCCCGGCCGTCTACCCCTATGAGCACTTTCCCAACGAGTACACTTTCCCAACTCCCTCTTCAATAGAATTACATTTCCAAGTGCATTTTGTCAAGAAAATTGTTGCTAAACACCGCCTCGAAGAGGAGGTTTTATCGTACTGAAAGTTAACTTGAGGAAGATTAGCGTGGGGCCAATTCACCTCCGTAGAGCAGGAGAATTCCCACCAGGGTTTTCGCATCGCGAATCTTTTTACGGCGAATCATCTCGATGACCTCGCCCACGCTGAAAAACCCGACTTCGATCCGTTCGTCGGCATCCGGCACTCCCTTGGCGGGGATGAGGTCCCACGCCTCAACCAGATGCATCTTCTCACTCAGAATACCCGGGCTTGGGTAGAATTCCAGGAGGGGCTTGACGGTGCGGGCATAGTGCCCGGTCTCTTCCCGCAACTCTCGGCGCGCGCTCTGGCGGGGGGTCTCACCCTGTTCCATGCCCCCGGCCACGAGCTCCCATAAGGTTTCCTGCACGGCGTGCCGGTATTGGCGGACCAGGATCAGACGGCCGTCGGGAAGATGGGGAATGACCACCACGGATCCCGGGTGGCAAACCACCTCGCGCGTCGTCTCCACGCCTCCCGGTTCCACCACGCGTTCCACTTTCAATTCCACCATTCTTCCCCGATAGATGGTTTTGCTTTTCAGGATGCGGGCGCGCTTCTGCACAGGTTTTGACCTCATGAGAATGAACAATGCCGCTGAAGGCGGACGCGTCCAGTATAACATCGTCGCTGCGTAGCGCCATTTTCCCCCGGCCTTTCGTCAGCTATAATGGTGCGCCAGGGGAGTCGTCGCGCCTGGGTGGCCCGCGCCTCGGCCCACAGAAGGGATTCATACAGCATGAAAATCACGGCGTTGATTGTGGATGATGAACAGCCGGCTCGCGACGAGTTGGCGTTCCTGCTGAAGAGCTTTTCTGACGTGGAAGTGGTCGGGCAGGGCAAAAACGGCGTGGAGGCCGTCAGCCTGGTGCGCGAACTGAATCCTCAGATGGTCTTCCTGGATGTGCAAATGCCCGGACTTGACGGCTTTGGCGTGATCAAGCGCCTGCTGGAGAAGAAAACCCCCCTGCCCTTCTTTGTTTTTGCCACCGCTTTTGACCAGTATGCCGTGCAAGCCTTCGAAGTGAATGCCATCGATTACCTCTTGAAACCCGTCTCCAAGCCGCGCCTCGAAAAAGCCATCCTGCGGGTGCGTCGCCTCCTCGAGACTTCCGATACCACCAGCCAGAAGCTTGACCGCCTGGTGCAGATGGTGGAGCAACGCCCGGCAGCACGAAAAGGCAAGCTGGTGGTAAGAAGCAGCAACCGGCACTTTCTGGTCGATTCCGACGACGTCATCTATGCCAGCATTGAAGATGGCGTCATCACCATCGTGACCCGCGAACTGGAGGGCCAGTCCAACTTTCGCACCGTGGAGGAACTCCAGGCCAATCTTGATCCCAACGTCTTCTGGCGCGTGCACCGCTCCTACCTGGTCAATGTGAACCACATCAAGGAAGTGGTTCCCTGGTTCAAGAGCTCCTACCAATTGAAAATGGAAGATCGCAAACAGACGGAAATTCCCGTCAGCCGGGCGCAAACCCGTAAACTGCGCGAGTTGCTGAATCTGTAACGGCCGGAATTCGAAAATCGAAATTCGAAAATCATCCGAACCGCGGTATTCATCTTTGGGGATCAAGCGGGAGAAGTGTGCCAGCTGCCCAGGAGGCGGGGCCGATCATTCCGCAGACTTAGGGTGGGTTTGGCGGCTCGTAAGAAGTTTCTTCCTCAACTCCGCATGCACTTCTGCCGCTGGGCGGCCTTCGCCCTTTTCTGCAAGAGCCTCGTTGACTGCCTCGGTCGTTTCGGTTCGATCATCCTCGAAATACTCTGCAATTCCACGCACCAGCCCTGCCATCGTTGATTCCCGCGCTTCGAGGGTTACGGTAAGGCCGAGCTTGCGGAGGGTTTGCGAGGTGATGGGGCCGATCGAGGCGATGGCAACGCCGCGCAAGGTTTCTGCAAGCCGGTTCTCGCCCACAAGTTTTGCGAAATTCGTGGCCGTGGATGAACTGGTGAACGTAATTGCATCGGGCGGCGGGGTGAGCAGGCGGGTGAGATCGTCCGGTGAAATTTCCGGCGTGACGGTCTGGTAAGCCTCCACCACTTCCACGCGTGCTCCCCGCTCCTCAAGCACCTGCGGCACAACATCCCGCGCTACCCTGGCGCGTGGAATCAGGAACGATTTATCCCGCACATCGCGGTCACCCAGCGCCGCGAGCAGCCCTTCGGCCACATATTCCGTGGGCAACAGATCCACTTTCACTCCCGTGCGCGCGAATTCGGCGGCGGTGGCCGGGCCGATGGCGCCAATCGTCAATCCGTGTAAGGCGCGCACATCACGCCCCGACGCGGCGAGGCGGTCGAGAAAATTCCGCACTCCATTGGCTGACGTCACCAGCAGGTAGTGAAACTCTTCCAGCCGGCGAATGGCGGCGTCAAGCGGTTCCCACGAAGCCGGCGGACGGATTTCGATGGTGGGTATCTCGATGACCTCCGCGCCGAGGCCCGCCAACTCCTCGCGCAGCACGCCGGCCTGCTCCCGGGCGCGGGTTATGGCGATGCGTTTGCCAAACAGCGGCAGATGTTCAAACCAGTTCAGCCGCTCCCGCAAGCTCACTACGTCACCAATAACCGTGATGGCGGGGGTCATGATGGCGGAGGCTTTGACGGCGATGTCCGCCAGCGTCCCCTCCACCACCTTTTGATCCGGAAGACTGCCCCACTGGATGACGGCGGCCGGTGTGGCGGGTGAGCGCCCGTGGTCGATCAGCGCCCGGGTGATGCGGGGGAGGTTTCGCACGGCCATGAAGAAAACCAGCGTGCCCGGGCAGGTTCCCAGTTGCTCCCAATCCAGGCGCGAGGATTCCTTCTCCGGGTCCTCGTGACCGGCGATGAAGGTTACGGTGGAGGTGATGTCGCGGTGGGTAACGGGGATTCCTGCATAGGCGGGAACAGCGTGACCGGCTGAGACACCTGGCACAACCTCATACGCGATGCCGGCACGGGCGAGCGCTTGAGCTTCCTCACCTCCCCGCCCGAATACAAACGGATCGCCGCCCTTCAAACGGCACACTAACTTGCCCGCGCGGGCGCGCGCCACCAGGAGATCGTTGATTTCGCTTTGCCGCAGGCGATGGGTTTCGCCGCGCCGGCCCACACTGATCTTTTCGGCCTCCGCACGCGCCAGGCGCAGCAATTCCTTGTTCACCAAAAAGTCGTGAATGACGCAGTCGGCGCGCTCAAGAATCTGTTTCCCCTTGAGCGTCAACAGTCCCGGGTCGCCAGGTCCTGCGCCAACGAGATAGACTTTGCCGGAATTCATAGGCTTGCTCTTAGGCAATCGCGCCAAGTATCTCCCGCGCCCCCTGACGCAGCAGATCTTCCGCCACCGCCGCCCCCAGCGCCTCCGGATGGGAGGCTGAACCTTCTGCCTGCGCGCGGATCACGCGAGTTCCATCAAGATTGGCCACTAGCCCCCACAGCCGCAGACAGCCATCCTCCGCCCGGGCGTGGGCACCAATCGGCACCTGGCAACCTCCCCCCAGGCGGCGGAGCACGGCACGCTCAGCGCGGACCGCCTGGTGCGTCGTCGGATGATCGAGCGGCGCCACGGCCTCCCGCGCGTGCGGATCCTGGGCGCGGATCTCGATCCCGAGCGCCCCTTGCCCCACCGCCGGGCACATCTGCTCGAAGCTGAAGTAATGAGTAATCCGCTCCGCGAGGCCGAGGCGGTGCACGCCGGCGGCGGCCAGCACCAGCGCCTCGCCATCACCGCGCTCCAGTTTGCGCAGGCGCGTGTCCAAATTCCCCCGCATGGCGATATAGACAAGATCCGGCCGCATGGCGCGCAATTGCGTCTGGCGCCGTAAACTGCTGGTGGCAATACGAGCGCCGGGCGGCAATTTCTCCAGGGGTTGACCGTCGCGGGCGATGAACACATCGCGTGCATCCTCGCGCACCGGCACCGCGCCGAGTGCCAGTCCCGGGGGCTGCTCGGTGGGCAGGTCCTTCAAACTGTGCACCGCCACATCGATTTCCCCCGCCAGCAGGGCTTCTTCAATTTCCTTGATGAACAGGCCTTTGCTCCCTGCCTCGGCGACGGTTTGCGCCATGGAAGCGGGCAACGGTTCGCCGGGCGCGATCGCCTGGAGCTTGTCGCCTGTCGTCTTGATGATGCGGATTTCCACTTCCGCGCCCCCTGCGGCAAGCCGGTCACGAACCCAGTGGGCCTGCCACAAAGCGAGCTTGGAACCGCGTGAGCCGATGATCAGTTTCATAGAGTGTAAAATGCCAGCGGGTTAGAAAGGGTGAAGTGTAAAGGTTAAAGGATAAAGGTTGAATACGGCTCTTCCCCTGTGATGCGGGCATGTTTACCCTTTACCCTTTATCCTTTACCCTTATTTCAACTCCCCAGCCCGAAAATCTTGTGAATCAGCCTTACCAGCGCCACATTTTCGGGCTCGCCGGCCCCGCTCTTTAGTTCGGTAATGGGTCCATGGAGGATTTTGTTCATGATGCCGCGCGTCAGGGC
>Ga0326727_10029068_pt1 | contig 9998 bp, 6 predicted proteins | sample MB2enrmetagenome_FD_207643 | JGI IMG/M metagenome (GOLD analysis project Ga0326727, IMG submission 207643) | Lab enriched peat soil microbial communities from McLean, Ithaca, NY, United States - MB29MY | ecosystem: Environmental > Terrestrial > Soil > Wetlands > Peat | place: USA: New York...
CTCGACCGTCAAGGAGCTGCCGTCAAGAACGATGGTCACTGTGTCCTCTTTCCCTGTCTGGGCATCTACTCAGGTCAGCGCCTCTGCGAGCAGCACTCATCAATTAGACGATAGGCCTGACAAGGCTCCCGGTACACACGGGGGCGCGGTCTCACTGCGGCGGCGCACCGGCTTCTGCGTACCTCGGAAACCTTTTCGAGCGCTCTCGTGCAGGCCGTCCGGCTCGGCCACAAGTCGTGAGTGAACTGAACTCCCTGAAGTTTCGCCAGGGCCGGGTGTCATATGGGCTGTCGGAGGTTGGCGGTGGTTCGGCGGACGTGCAATGCGCTACGACTTCGGCTGGTTCAAGCAGGCATCTGAGCCAGCACCTCGGCGACGGGACCCGGACGTGCAATCCCATAGCCCTGAGCACGGTCAACACCCAGCTGCCTGAGGAGTTCTACCGTTGCGTCGTCCTCAGCTCCTTCTCCGACTGTCTGCATGGCGAATGCCTTGGCGAGGCTCACAACTGCCGACACGACGTGGCGGCTGGAGGTTTCCTGGACTAGATCACGCACGAACTCACGCTCGATCTTGAGGTACGAGACGGGAAGCTTCTTCAGATGTGCAAAACCGCTGTAACCGGAGCCGAAGTCGTCGAAAGCGACCTTGCAGCCGATTTCGTTGAGGCCGTGGACGAATGCCTCCGCGGCAGTGGCGTCGCGCAGCAGTGCCGTCTCGGTGATCTCGCACACCACCGATTCGGGCGGTGCACCATGGGCTTCGAGGGCGTTTCTCACGATCGCGAGCATGTTCGGGTTCACCACCGACTTGGCCGACAAGTTGAAGGCGAGTCGATGGCCCCGGGCTGCTAGCCGCGCTGTCTCGTTGACCACCCAGCGGTCGATATCGGAGATCAGTCCGAACTCCTCAGCAGTAGGCAGGAACCTATCGGGAAGCACGATCTCACCGTCGAGGCTCACCATCCTGATCAGCAGCTCGTGCTGGACGACCTCATTCGTCTCGAGGTCGATTATCGGCTGCGCGTAAAGTACAAAACGGTCCTGGTCAAGAGCATCGCGAATACGACCGACCCAGTTGAGCTTCTCAAGCTCGCGCTCGACCCGCAACCGTTCGGCAGCCCGCTCGGTGATGTCGTCGAAGACCATCACTGAGCCGCCGCCCTGGTCCGTGTGCGAAGGAGAGACGCTGTAAGAGACGGGAACAAGCGATCCGTCCCGGCGGACGAACGTGTCATGGTCGACATGAAGCGTCTCGCCACTTCGCCAAGCCGCTGTTATGGGACACTGCTCAATCGGGCATGGCGAACCGTCGGACCGCTGGAAGTGGAAGGTGCTGTGGGCGGATCTGCCGAGCACTTCATCCCCCTTCCATCCAAGCAGCCTCTCGGCAGCCGCGTTGATAAAGGTCACCAGGCCATCGTTGTCAGTGGCGATCATCCCCTCGGCCATGTTGTCGGTGATGGCCGACAGGAACCGCCGGGAGTGCTCGATCTCCTGTTCCACTGCCTTTTGCTCGGTTACGTCGACGAACACCGCCCCGACCCCGATGATCTCGTCGTGCACCCGTACCGGGTAGAGGCTCTCCAGCCAGAAGTGGAGCCGGCCCGGGTCCTCTGCGGTCTCGGAGGCCACCTCGACGTTCAAGATGGGCTCGCCCCGGTCGAGCACGGCGGTGTAGGAGGGCTCGAGCTGGGGCCAGAACTGGGGGATGACCTCGGCCATCGTGCGGCCGAGATGGTCCTTCACGGCGATGCCGTTTATGGCGGCGGCCTTCTCGTTGACGCGTACGAAGCGGAACTCGCAGTCGACGAACGAGAAGCCCACAGGGGCACTGGACTGGAGCGTGTCGAGGATGGAGAGGGACTCGGCGGCCTCCTTTTCCGCCTGGTGCATCGCCTCTGCGAGGAGAAATGTCTCGGTGCGGTCGTGCACGATGGACGAGACGCCGACGACCGAGCCGTCCGGCGCTAGCACCGGGGAGACGGTCAGGGTCACCTGCACCGTGGTGCCGTCTTTCCTCAGGCGCTCCGATTCGAAACGTTGCACTGTGAGCCCCCGGCGCACCGGGTCCAAAAGGCCGGACCACTCCTCGGTCCGCTCCTTTGGGAACAGCACCTGCAAGCTCCGCCCGATCATCTCGGCCGCGCTGTAGCCGTAGAGGCGCTCGGCCCCGGCGTTCCAGGACAGGACCACCCCCTCCAGGGTCTCGCCGATTATGGCGTCGTCCGCCGAGGCGACCAGCGCCGCCAGGAACTGTTCGGGCTGAAGACCATGTCCTTGCTTGATGACAAGAACTTAACCCGCGGCGAAAGCAATCCGTCGATGGCCCGGCTCGTCTCGAGCCCAACGACGTGGATTCGTGCGAAACGCCTCGCGGCGGATGCTCGTGTCGGGTTCTTCAAGTGTTCGCATTGCCGAAATCGTGCGTTCACACTTGATGCTTATCGTGAGGCCATGTTTCGCTATGTCGTCGTCCGACTGTGGCTCGCGGACCGACCAGGATCGCTGGGCCAGATCGCCACGCGGATCGGGGAACTCGGGGGGGACCTTGTCGGTATCGACATCCTCGAGCGAGACGGCGCCCGGGCCGTGGACGAGCTGACGGTCGAGATTCCTGACGGCCATAGCCCGGAAGCTCTCGCCGACGCCCTGTCCGAGCTTGCCGGCGTCGAGGTGGAGGACCTGCGACATCGAGTCTCCGAAGTGCCTTATGCGGGACGCGACCCACTGGACACGGCTGCAGTGCTCGCCGAGTCGATCGGTCCAACGGAGCTTTCGAACGCGCTTGCTCAGGGCGTTTGCAATGCCTTCGCCTGTGACTGGTGCACGGTCTTGGACACAAGCGACGGCCGGGCGATCGTGCTCGCCGAAGCCGGAGACCCACCGGGTGCTGCCTGGCTGGGAGCCTTCGCCGCCGGCGCGCGGGCAGGCCTGTCCCTCTCCGCGGGGGGTGCAGGACCCGTTGGTCCTCGGGACGTCGCCTGGTCGCCACTTGACCTATCGGGTCTCGTGGTCGTGGCGGGTCGGGACGGTCCGCCGTTCCGGAGCCGAGAACGCCACCAGCTCCAACAGGTGTGCCGAGTCGCCGACGCCAGGTGGAGCGAGTTGGTTCGCGCAGCTTCCCGAACAGCCATGTCAGGCACCGGCCAGTCGCGGAACCAACGCCTTGCGGCCTCGTGAGCAACATGTCCAGGGACTCCCGGCCGCGAGACGTTTCTCGCCACCGACCAACGACGGCACACGCGCTGAACAGGGAAATGGCGACCGCCAGGAGCCTCGAGCGCGAGCCGGAGCGCCGTCCCCAACTGCGCAGGTTCTGACAACGGCAGTTACGAGGCCCGCCCGGCCACCTTCAAGACCAGTCCGTCTATCCAGTCCGGAGCCTTAGGACTCTTCCTCACGAGGGTGACAAGCCGACGCTCGCCAGCACCTCGGCAACAGGGCCCGGGCGTGCGATCACGTAACCCTGCGCACGATCAACACCGAGCTGGGCAAGCAGCTCGACGGTGGTGTCGTCCTCCGCGCCTTCTCCGACAGTCCGCATTGAGAACGCCTTGGCCAAGTTCACAACTGCCGACACGACGTGGCGGCTGGAGGCCTCCTGCGCCAGATCACGGACGAATTCCATGTCGATCTTGAGAAACGAGACAGGGAGCCGTTTCAAATAGGCGAAACCGCCGTACCCAGAGCCGAAGTCGTCCAGGGCGACCTTGCACCCGATTTGGTTGAGCCCCTGGACGAACGCCTCCGCGGCCGCGGTGTCTCGCAGGAGGGCCGTCTCGGTGATCTCGCACACCACCGACTCGGGAGAGGCACCATGGACCTCGAAGGCGTTGCGCACGATCGTGAGCATGTTCGGGTCCACCACCGACTTGGCCGAAAGATTGAACTCCACGGGATGGCCCTGTGCTGCCAAGCGGATCGTCTCGTTCACAACCCACCGGTCGATCTCGGAGATCAATCCGAACTCTTCCGCAGTCGGAAGGAAACGATCGGGAAGCACGATCTCACCAGTGGGACTTACCATCCTGATGAGCAGCTCGTGCTGCACGACAGCCTTCGTCTTGAGATCAACTATCGGCTGCGCGTAAAGGACGAATCGCCCTTGGTCCAGCGCATCGCGGATGCGCCCCACCCAGGTGAGCTTCTCGAGCTCACGCTCGACGCGGAGCCGCTCGGCTGCTCGCTCGGTTATGTCGTCGAAGACGACTACCGAGCCGCTTATCTGGTCGCCCTGTAGCGGAGAGGCGCTGTAGGAGACGGGGAACATCGTCCCGTCGCGACGGATGAAGGTGTCGTGGTCGACAAGAAGTCTCTCGCCCCGCTCCCAAACCTCGGTGAACGGGCAATCTCGCTCCAGGTAGGGTGACCCATCAGGCCACTGGAAGTGGTAGCTGTCATGGGCGGACCTGCCAAGTAGGTCGGCGGCCTTCCATCCGAGGAGCCTTTCGGCCGCCGCGTTCACAAAGGTGACCCGACCGGCGTTGTCAGTTGCAATCATCCCTTCGGCCATGTTGTCGGTTATGGCCGACAGGAACCTCCGGGAGTGCTCGATCTCCTGTTCCACAGCTTTCTGCCCGGTTATGTCTTGACACGTGCCGACTAGGCGCACAGCTCTCTCGTCGGCGCCACCGACCGCCTCTGTACGCGTGCGGACGAAACGGACTTCCCCATCGGGTCTGACGATGCTGTGCTCGACCTCGGCACTGCCGCGTTTCAAGGAGCTGTCAATGGCCTGTCTCACCGCCTGGCGCTCATTTTCCGCCACAAGTCCGAAGAACGACTCCTGAGTCCCGTCCCAGTCTCGGGCGGTGATCCCATAGATCGCGAACATCTCGTCCGCCATGAAATCGACTCGCCCAGTTGCGAGGTCCCATTCCCAGTGCCCCACGTGAGCAATGCGTTCGGCCTCTCTCAACAGTCCCTCGTTGTGAGCAAGACGGGCAGCGTCGCGCAGCCGTCCAATGCCATAGGCCAGGTCTTGAGCGAGATCAAGCAACAGTTCGACCTCGTCTGGCCCGAACGTGCCCGGCTCGCCCGCGTAGATCATGAGCGCCCCGATCGTGGTGTCATCGACAACAAGCGGCAACGCGCAGGAGGTGCGGAAGCCGCATGCGTCGGCCGAGGTCCGCCACCGCGCGAACTTCTTTGACCGGTGCATGTCCTTCAGCACTTGGACGGTCCGGGTCCGGATGGCTGTTCCAGTCGGCCCACGCCCGGCCTCATCGTCGCCCCAACCGACTCGGAGGCCGTTCAAGTACTCGGTGCGTCCCGCAGAGGCAACAGCCCTCACCGTGCTCGCCTCATCGTGCTCGACGTATCCGACCCACGCCATCAGGTACTCACCCGAAGCGACGATGGTCCTGCAGGTGTCAGCGAGCAGTGCAGCTTCTTCGGTGGCACGCACCAGGACCTGGTTGCCCTGGCCCAAGGTGCGCAGCGCCCGAGACAGGTTCGTCTGTTCGGTGACGTCGTGGGCGTTTATCACCATTCCCTTGATGGCAGGATCGTTCAGGCGGTTGGTAGCCGTTGCCTCGACGGTCCTCCATTCGCCTGCGGCCGTCCTGAATCGGAACACCGCAGATCGAGAATCGCCTGACCGGCGGGTCGCCGCGAGGAACCTCGCCGCTATCTCGCCGAGGTCGTCAGGATGGACCAGCTCGAACAGGCTCCGGCCGAGCTGCTCATCAGGAACGTAGCCAAGTACGCGCTCAGCAGCTTGGTTCGCGTAGAGCACCCTCGCCTGGTCATCGACCACGGCTATCAGATCACTCGAATGAGCCAGCAACGCGGCAAGCCACTGCTCGCGTTCCCCCGGTGCTTGGGGAGAGTCCTGCCGCGAAGTCTTATGGGAGCCGACGCGCCCATTGCCAAGGGCGCCGTCACGCGTCATGAGTCTCTCGCGCGTTCCATTGCTCTCCGACCCGTCGGAGCGCTCTCGCGGAACGAGAGCATGAGGCAACTCGTCCTGAGCCCTCCGGTTCGAGAGCACTTCGGCCATTTTCATTGTATCGGCAGAATGCCGAATTGGATGAGACGCGGCTAGCGCCTCTCGCTCGCACAACAAGTCGGCAAAGGTGCTGATCGGCGGACCGACGCTGCGCGCTGTCCACCGCTAGTGCGCATGGCTGGCTGCCATGCTCTTGGCCTCCCTCGAGAGGCTGCGGTCGAAGCCGGCGGTCGTGTTGGAGCTGCCCGTGTCTCGTGCCGTTAGGGGCGGCGCAGCCATCAAGTCCCAGCTACGAAGGTGCCCAGCCTCGTGCAAGCGGGTCGAGAACGTCCTTCAGCGTCGGCGAGCCGGTCTCGCTCAGCTGGTAGGTGACCCGCCTCGAGGGGTGGCCGAGGTCGACAAGGCGCCCGAGGTCCATGGGGGTGCCGATGACGACGACGTCGCACGCGGCTGCGCGGACAGTGGCGGCGAGCTCGGCGAGCTGCTCGTCCCCGTAGCCCATGGCCGGCAGCACCGCGCCCATGTTCGGGTAGCGGACGTACGTCCCGGCAATCGAGCCGACAGCGTACGGACGCGGGTCGATGATCTCGGCGGCGCCCTCGCGCCGGGCGGCGACGGTGCCAGCGCCGAAGGGCATGCCACCGTGGGTGATGGTGGGGCCGTCCTCGATGACAAGGACGCGTTTGCCGGAAAGACTCGGGCCCTCCCCCAAAGTGACCGGAGAGGCCGCCTGGACGACGCGAGCGCGCGGGTTGAGCCTCTCCACATTCGCGAGGACCTGGGCGAGGTCGGCGGGAGCGGCCGAGTCGATCTTGTTCACGACTACGACGTCTGCTCTAAGAAGGCAGGTCTCGCCCGGGTAGTAGGCAAGCTCGTGTCCGGGACGCAACGGGTCCACAACGGTGATCTGCAGGTCGGGGACGAAAAACGGGAAGTCGTTGTTGCCGCCGTCCCAGACGACGACGTCGCATTCCGCCTCCGCGCGACGCAGGATCTGCTCGTAGTCGACACCGGCGTACATGACCATGCCCATGCGGACAGGCTCCTCGTACTCCTCCCTCTCCTCGAGAGAGGGGTGGGAGGCGTCGATCTCGGCCACCGAGGCGAAGCGCTGCACTCGCATCGCCTCGAGGTCCCCGTAAGGCATCGGGTGGCGCACGAGGGCGACGCGCAGACCTGCGGAAAGAAGGATCTGTCCCACCCGGCGGGTGGTCTGGCTCTTGCCGCATCCCGTCCTCACGGCACAGACGGCCACGACTGGCTTGAGGCTTCGCAGCATCGTCGCGCTCGGACCCAAGAGGCGGAAGTCCGCGCCCGCCGCGAGAACGGCGGACGCCTTGTGCATCACCTCGACATGGGACAGGTCCGAGTAGGCGAGAACAACTTCGTCGATACCCTCGCGGGCGATCAGGCCGGCCAGCTCGTTCTCGGCCACGATGGGAATGCCGTCTGGGTAAAGCGCCCCGGCAAGCGAGGCCGGGTACGAGCGGTCCTCGATGCCCGGGATCTGGGCAGCGGTGAAGGCCACGACCCTCGTCGAGTCATCGTGACGGAACACGGTGTTGAAGTTGTGGAAGTCGCGCCCGCCGGCTCCCGCGATTACTACACGACGCTTTTTATCAGCCATCCCGCCATCTTGCCCCAGGCGACCTCATGGCGGGTAGGGCCGTAAGACCTTGGCAGGCTCGGTGCCGCCGGTCGGGCTCCAGCCTGCCAAGCAGGTCGAAGTGGCCGACCCGACAGGCCGCGACGCTTGGAGATGACGTCCCGCCCCGGCGTCAAGCCGCCTGTAATGAGTAAAGGATGGTCCGAGCGACCGTGCCGCTGCCGGTCAAGCCAATCGACACAAGGACCGGCTTCTCCCGCCCCGGCAAGGTCACGCTGAGCGGAAGGACGCTGTAATCAGGTGTGCTGGACGGGCACACGCTGAGACCGCCGATATGCAGCAAGCGCCTCCCGGCGAAAAGGACCCGGTGGGAATTTGCCTTCCGGTGTCGACCCGTACGCCGCCCGATGGCGGGACCGGGACTGCTAGCGGAGCCGGACAGGGCAGAGCCAGGAACTTCCTATCGGTATCGAGGGTCACGACCTGCGCGATCGCGACCTGAACCGGCCCGCACAGGTTCCACGTCCCTGTTCGCTCGACAGGCCAGTCAGCCGGGACCGAGAAACGCGGCCCTGTGAAAGACACCGACTGCCATGATGCCGGAACCGAAGGCGCGATGGCGGATGCGAGAGCTCTTGCACGAGGCGAAGGCATCAACGTGTTGATGATGCGCTGGGCCATGGCACCCTCGGCGGTGACCTCGACACCTAGAGAGGGTGCGTAGTAGGTGTAGCTCGCAAGCAGCTTGTCGAAGGGGCCGAGGTAGATCGTCACGCCGTTCAAGGCGATGGGCTTGGCTCTCGCGTACCTCGGCGGAACCTGTCGCGTCGCGATGACGCTCACCAGTGTCCTGTGAGCCCCGGTCGGACAACTGGAACCTCGCTCGATCACGGGCGTCGGCGCCACATAGAGCACCCCCGGAAGGGACCCCGGCGCACACAGGGCGCTCCCACTCGGGTACAAGACGGCGAACGAGCTGGATATCGAGACCTGGGCATCGCCATAGGCCACCGGTACCCACGGCGTCGCCACGGCCGAAAGGTCCGCCACCGGCAGCGGTCCGGTGGCGATGGCGGACTCGGAGCCGGCGCATGCGCCAAAGCCGAGCGCCAGCACGCCAAAACCAAAAGGACCCGTCTTAGTGCGGTCATGCACCATGAAGTTGCGACCCGGTCGCTTCGCCTACCCGCGCCAGACGGACCATGGAGCACGGTCCAAGGTCGCAGGAAGTTGTGTCACGCGGTCTGACGGCGAAACTTTCGCGCCACCAAAGCGTCACGGTCGAGGAGGGACCCTGTCGAGGCACGCTCCGTCTCTCAGCCCGGCAGCTGTTCGAGTGCCCACGTGTGGCCCCCGTTGGTCGTGTGCCAGAGCTGAGAGGAGCCGTCGATGGCCCAACCACTCATGGTGTTGACGAAGGCGAGCGACCCTGGCATGGACGGGCCGCTGAAGTCGAGAGTTGTGGGAACGCTCGACCAGCTGAAACCGCCATTGATGCTGAGGTACAGCTTGGTGCCCGCCGCCATGACCCAAGTGGTGGCTGAGACGACGTCCACCGGACCGGGCGTGGACGACGGCAGTCGACGCTCGACCCAGGTCCTGCCGCTGTTCGAGGTCGAATAAAAGGCTGCCACGCTTCCGCGAGGGGTCCCACGCCAGGCGACAAGAGATCCTCTCGAGTCAGTGGAGAACACCGGAGACCACGCTTCTCCGCCCCAGCCCCTGGAAGGATCCACGAGACCACCGCTTGTCCAGCGCTTGCCACCGTCGGTCGAACGGTAGACGCACGGTGCGAAGTTGCTCGCCCCCGTGAGCCAGAGCACGGGCGCATGAGAGGCGCCTGAAGTACTGAGGCCCGTGTCCCCACAGTTTCCCGGGTTGTCTGGGGTCCCCGGCCTGCCGGTGAGCGACATGCTGCGCGAGACGACCGACCAGTGCGCTCCCGCGCTGGTCGTCTCGTAGACGGTCACCGACGAACTCCCGCCTGCCGCGCCGTTGCCGACCGCCACCCAGCCCCTGCGGTCGTTCAGGAAGGTGACCCACGCTTGGCCCGCGCCGTCTGGGAAGGACCCGATCCGCACCCAGCGCCGTCCGCCATCTGTGCTGTGGAACAGGTACTGGGGAACGAGGTGACCCAAGCTCGAGTCATACACGCTCACGAAGAAGTCTGACCGGCTGAGAAACGACCCGCCCGACAACCCGCTGGCCAGGGCCCAGCCGTGCCGAAGCAACAAAGGGGGTGACACGTCGCGCCAACGGCTGCCTCCGTCGGTCGTCATGACCATCCGCGTGTCGTTGTCCTCGGTGGCCCAGCCCACGTCCGGCGTGAGGAAGTGAACCCCGTCAACGTCCTGACTTACCCGTCGGGTGGACGACCCCTGCGCCGAAGCGGCCGAGCCTTTGCCTACCCAGATGGCTGAGCTCGCAGCCACCAACAGGC
>Ga0326727_10029069_pt1 | contig 9998 bp, 7 predicted proteins | sample MB2enrmetagenome_FD_207643 | JGI IMG/M metagenome (GOLD analysis project Ga0326727, IMG submission 207643) | Lab enriched peat soil microbial communities from McLean, Ithaca, NY, United States - MB29MY | ecosystem: Environmental > Terrestrial > Soil > Wetlands > Peat | place: USA: New York...
CACTTGGCGGCAATTCCAATGGCCTCGGGATAGGTGGAAATCCTGTCGCCCGGTGGAATCACGCTGAAGATGCCGACTGATCGCACATCTAAGGCAGCGGCTAAATGTTGAAAGGAACTGTCTGGACCGACGAGCATGGCGCTGTGCTTAATGATTGCTGCCGCTTGGCCGATAGTGGTCTGACCGCTGAGATTGACGACTCCCGGAATGTCGAGATCTAACCGAGTCTTGTCCAGCAGGATTACCGTCCAGCCGCCTTGTGCGATGCTTTTCGCAAACTGAGTGATATTATACCACGACCAACATCTGGTTGGCGAGTTTGCTGACGCTTGAAGAACGAGCGATCGGTCGTCCGCAACTTTGTTGATTGACATGACGTCTTTCGCCCAGAGATCGTCTTTTTCGGAGACAAAGAAATCCGGTGTGGATTTCTCAAGGGTTACCCCGGCGATCTCTGCCATGTGCGGGATGGCGGGGCCGTGCCATGCTTCGATAACGCCTCGGTAATCGATCACTCGATCTGCGGACAAAATGTGATGGACGCAGATAGACGGTGTGTTCCAGTTCAAGACCGATGAGACGAACGGGTTTCCTGCAATCGCCTCAGGAGTCCGCGTTACGTAAAGAATCCTGGTGCACGGGTATTTATCTCTAAGCGCACGGATGATCGGTGTTGTCATGAGGACATCACCGAGTTCCCCGCCTCTGATAATCACGATTGAGCCGTCAGCCTGAATTTTTCCCTGCGCCTTTGCCTTGATCAACTCCTCGATCTCCGACAGATGATACCAGCGATCGCGCTCGTCCAGGGGAGTATCCACAATCGGGACGTTTTCCGGAGGTGGGGTCGTCCTTGCAGGTTTGACTGAGATGAACGCCCAAATCAGGTAAGCCAATACGATTGCAAGTGCGACAAGCGTTCTCCCCGAGCCAACATATGCAATGCCGACGATTGCAGGCATCGCTTCTCGAAACACGAACTTGCCGTTTCCATCCAGAAAGATCAGTTTCATGGCAAGTGGAAGCAATCGAGAAGGAGCAACCGTGATGCCGCCGGATCTTAATGCGCTACCAAGGAGCCTGCTCTGCGTCACAATCGGCGCAAGCAATGTCCCAAGGATAATGGCCCATGCTACCGGGAGAAAGTATGGCTGCGAAAGAGTCGCTTGGCACAACTTTAAGATCAGGACGTATAGTGCCGCAGTAAGACCTGGAAACAGCGCTTGGGTCAGGGCGGCCAATCGTTTCTCGGTCATCGTTTACCTCTGCACACTTCGATCAGTGCGTCGTGAATCTTTCCGGCAATGGTTTTCCAGGTATAGTTATGCATGACATGTTCGTAACCTCGCTTTGCGAGGTCTGATCTAAGTTCCGCGCTATCCATGAGGAGAACGATCTTGTCCTTTAGGTCGGAGGGGTCACACTCCCTCGCCACCAGACCGGCGTCTCCAATCGTTCTCGGAAGCTCGGCGGAGTCTGAGACGATCACCGGAACCCGGCAGATCATCGCTTCGACCGGCACCCTCCCGAACTGCTCCTTCCAGTCTTTGGTTGTTCGAGACGGAACGGCGACTACATCCATCGCCTGCAAGTACCTGTGAACCAGCCGATTTTCGACGCTCTGAACCCAGACTATCCTGTCCATGATGCCAAGGTCAACGGCGTGTTTTCGTAATATCGCTTCTTCGCGTCCACTGCCCACGAAAAGCACCTGGTATGGCCTGTCCTTGATCATCGCCAAGGCGTCGAAAAGGTCCGTAACGCCTTTTTCGACAGCGGGTCGGCCGACAAATCCTATCGTGAACTCCGTCAGTCCCAGCTCATTGCGAATCTGCGACGAATCGATGATCGGAAAATCTTCGGGCGCCTGGCCCAGGGGAGCGATGGCGATAGGGCCGGAGAATCCTCGCTCCAGCAGCACATCTTTCACTTCCTGCACGCCGGCTATCGCCAAGTCCGAATGCCTGAAGACATATCTTTCAATCAGCTTTTGCTTGAGGGAATATCGGCAGTTGATATTCTGCCAAGTATAGAAAGCGAACCTGGCCTTCGGGCAATTCCTTTGCTTTAGAAACAGCAGTTGGCCTGCTGAATAGGAATAAGGCTCTTCGTAAGCAAGAATCACGTCCGGTCGCACTTGATTGAGAATCCTGCCGGCGTTTTTGAAATAGTACTTTAGCCCCTTGAATGGATTCTTGACGTCATCGATTATGACCTTGAAGTTGCTGTTCGGCGGCAACTCTGCATCCACTATAGTGGTTGATTCGTCCCAGCGCTGAGGGATGAGCAGATGTAGATCAAGGTCCGAAAAGTCTGCCAACGCCTTGACGAGCTTCTGGTTTCCGGCCGTCACCGCGGCGTGCCACACAAAGAGCAAGCGAATTTTAGTGTTTTCGGTTGCCAAGTTTTGATCCCATTTTACGCCGGTGGCTGTGTTGTTGTGTTCCCGGGAACAAGTATCGATCCGGTCGCTTCTAAAAGCGACTCGAGATGCTCTTCTTCATCCAAGGCCTGGAGCTGATTATTGAGAAGCCGGTTGTATGCCCTTAATAGCACATCGGCGGTACATTCGGTGTTTAGATTCTTTCTGACGAAAGCTGCTCCTTCGCGGTTAGGAGGCTTAGTGAGAGCCGCCTCGATCTGTTCTCTGATGTGATCGGCGCTGTAGGGGTTGCAATACAGAGAATAATCACCCAAATATTCTTTCAATCCTCCGATGGTTGATGCGACGTTTACGCATTCATGCGCCACTGCTTCCAGATTGGCCCTCCCGGGTGTCTCGAAGAAGCTTGGGAGCGCGTGCACGTGCGCTGCCTTATAAACGCTGTATAAGTCTTCCCTGGATAAGTGATCCAGGAAGAAAACGTTCTTCTTCCTGGCAGCCAGTCTCTTAACCGAATCGAAATACGCCTTCTCCTCATCTCCGCCCGCGAATACCAGCGGCGTATCCATATCCAGCATAGCTTTTGCCAGCATGTATTGGTTCTTTCTCCTGCCGATCCCGCCACTGCACATTACGAATTTCTCATCGGGCAGATTGCGCTCGGCATAATCGGAAACAACGTCCAGGGTCTTGAGGTCAACATCGTTCCGGACGACCTCGAATGCGGGTTTGTCTATGCAGAAAAAGGAGCGGATCATCCACATCTCCTCATAAGAACTCGGGGTGAATAGGTCGAACTTGTTGATGATCGCCTGTTTTCTTGCGTGGCAGACGACATGGTCGTAGTGAAGGCCGCTGCAGGCTCTGGTTATCCTTCCGGCTTGCAGACCGGTCACGCGTCTGAGGAAGTACCTTAGCCTATCTGCAAGCTCCAGGCCGCCGGGTCTGGGCCATTCTTCGTATAAATCCGCAAACAGGAACAGCGAGTTGCCGCATGGGAAAATGGGCGTCAGAGCCTTGGGTATGCCTTTCAATTCTTTGAATTCGGATTCTTCGCACGCTTCCAGGTTGAAATAGTGAATGATGTCGTAATCGGAGAGTTTGTCAGGTAGCCGGTCACCCATCCCAATTTTGACTCCCTTGCGTGACAGGCAGTCACTCATGTTCTCAAGATGTACCAGTTCGCCGCCTCGACTCGAAAACAGGGCGCTCTTGTATTTTATGAACACACGTAAATCGCCGGCCATGCTCTATACCTCATTGTGTTTGGGCTTGGAGGCAAATTCTTTGGCGAGGCTTTCCTGCGCCGCCTTGAAATAGTGAAAACTGACCAATATTCGTGCACTCAGTAAAGATAACCCGCTCAGGTTGCGTTCTCCAACATGGCTGACCGCCATTTCAAAAATCGGTTTTCCGATTTTGAGAATCTCATTCCATGCAAATCGAGCCTTGAACAGACCGGTGGACATCCTGGTCCTTAGGACAGGGCGCTTTCGCAGATAGATCACAGCGCTTCTGCCGCTCGATTCCGCCTGTTTGCACAGGCGTGGGAGATCGGTGCCCTTCCACTTCTTCTTGAAATGGAAGACAATCGCTTTGGGGTTAAACTTCCTTACCAGTCCCATATTTCTCAGTCTGTGACCGAGTTCCAGATCTTCCCAACCATACTCGGTGAAGTCTTCATCAAAAAGTCCGGCTTCAATCAGGTGCTCCCGACGCACGGATACATTGCTCGTCCAAAAGAAGGAGGTCGAAATGTCAGCGGCCTTGAACTTCGGTTTGTAATTCTCCTGCAGGCGGTCGATATGATTCACCCATCCCATGATCACGAGTTTGTCGTCCGGCTGATGAGAAGCCCAGTGTTCTTTAAGCAGATTCGGCTCCGGGAAGGTATCATCGTCGATGAAGAGAAGCACTTCTCCTTCGGCCTGATTGATCGCCATGTTTCGAGCCTTGGCGATTCCCACATGCTCGGTATAGATGTACCTTACCTTGCATGGCGCGCGCATACTTCGCACCATATCGCCCATGCCGTCGGTGCTCCCGTCGTCCACCAGCACTACCTCATAATCGGTGGTAGGGAAGTCCACCCGGTACAATGACTCCAGGCATCGCTTCAGTAGGTCTTTTCGGTTGTAGCTGCACATCAGCACGCTGATCTTCATGGTTCTTGGGGAAGGGTTCCAGGGTTCTAAGGTTTTAGGGTTTTAGGTGAAGGATTTATCTTTCATATTTGATCTCTTGTTCCGATTGGCACAATTTGTCTTGTAAAATATAAATCATTCCCCTTATAACCTTATAACCCTAAAAACTTAATGCCTTCCCTTCCTCTCTCGCTATTCTCCCGGGTTCTTCTCACCAGAGTGGAACTGCATCTCATAGAGCCGGTTGTAAAGCCCGTCTTTCTGGAGAAGCTGGGCGTGACTTCCCACTTCTTCGATCCGGCCCTGATTCAACACGACGATGCGAGTGGCCCGCTGAATCGTACTGAGGCGGTGGGCGATGACGAACGTTGTTCGGCTCTCCATGAGTCGTTCCAGAGCCTGTTGAACCAGGTGCTCGCTCCCCGTATCCAGGGCGCTGGTCGCTTCATCTAGGATCAGGATGCGCGGGTTCTTGAGCAGGGCGCGCGCAATCGCCACGCGTTGTCTCTGGCCTCCTGAAAGTCTCGTTCCTCGCTCGCCTACAACCGTGTCGAGACCTTCGGGCATCTCCTGTATGAACTCCATCGCATTCGCCGCTTTCGCCGCTTCCACGATGTCATCCTCGGTTGCCGCAAGTCTGCCGTAGCGAATGTTGTCCCTGATCGTTCCGCTAAACAGCATCGTCTCCTGTGGCACGATCCCGACCTGTTCTCTAAGTGAGGCCAGGGTGACATCCTGTAGATCATGTCCATCCACCAGCAATTTCCCGGCGGTCGGCTCGTAAAACCGCGGCAGGAGGTTCACCAGGGTGGTCTTGCCTGCGCCACTCGGTCCGACCAGGGCGATCACTTCGCCGGGTGAAACCTCGAGATCGATATCTGACAGCACATCGCGTCCTTCGGTATATTGGAAGCTTAGGTTCGCAAATCTGACATGGCCGTTGACCGGCGGGAGTGGATCGGCATTTGGGGCATCCCTGATTGTGGGCTGCGTATCGAGAAGTTCGAAGACCCTTTCGCCGGCGCCGTTTACTTTTTGCCTGAGCTGATTCATTCTTGCCAGGCGGGTAAACTTGTTGCCTGCCGTGTTGGCCATAAAGAAAAAGAGCATGAACGGCATGACCTTCATGTGCCCATTAAGAACAAGCATTCCGCCGATAACGACACCGATGACCATGCCGAATACGCCGATAAACTCCACTCCCGGTGCTACCGTCTCAGCTACCAGTATCTGCCTCATGGAATCCTGGTAATAGCGCTGGTTAAGTTTAAAGACTCGTTCAAGCTCATAAGGTTCGAGGGTAAATGACTGGATCACCCTGATCCCGGCCAGGAGTTCGGTGAGATGGGCGTTCAAGTCCCCCAGGCGGCCTTGAATGGAGACGACAAGCCGCTTGATGACGCGCCCTACTCCCGCAATTAAGGCCGCGATAAGCGGCGCCAGGCACAGCGCTATCAGCGCAAGCTTCCACGAACAGAGAAACATGAGCGCGACGGCCTGAACGATCGCCAGCGCCGAACCGATAATCTCGGATATCGGCGGTCCCAGAGATTCCTGCAGGACGGCAACATCCCATGTCATTCTGGAAAGCAGGTTTCCGCTGGTATCCTTTTCAAACTGAGAAGGCGACAGGCTCATAACGTGTTTGAAAAGCATCTGCCTTAGATCGACTGACGTTCTGTAGGCAAACTTGTTCATCAGGTAGCTTTGACGCGCATAGCTTGCGCATTTTATCAACACAACGAGAAGCAGAATCAACGAAAACTTGATCAGAAGCGCAACCGATCCGCCGGAACCCGCGAAATGATGAAGAATTTCCGCAAGGTTGACGTGGAGGAAGTTGAGCTGAAGCGAGAAGCCTTTCGTGATCGATGAGTCGTTAAACTGCTGAGAACCGATGATCAGGTAGAGAAGCGCCATGAATAGCACAGGCGTAACCGAGGTCTCAAGCGTTGTAGAAACAAAGAGGAAGATGAGTCCGCCGTAGAAATAGAGGCGATAAGGTTTTGCGATCCGGTACAAACGCTGGAAGACGCCCATAGTAGAAGTAGCTCCTCAGCTATTATAGCCTAACCGGTCTTTCGAGAGCAAATAAGGGGAAATGATGAACGATGAATGATGAATGGGTAGGGGCATTGGGTCATACTAATTGTCCCGAAATGCCCCAATACCTGAATACTTGAACACCCTGGGCCGCTATGCCCCTATGCCCCGAACGCTTCTATCAGGAACTGCGCAACCCTGGAGGATGCGCCTGGAGACCCCATGCGTTCCATTCCGATGGCGGCCCGTCTGGCCCGCTCCTTCTCATTTGAGAGAAGGATTGCCACCTCTGCTGCGACGGAGTTCGGGAACTTGCCGATGTATCGCACCGAGCCGCCCAGCATGCGCTCCTGGTCGGTCATGCGCTTTTCGGTCGTCTGCGGCCCGCAGCCGAGGAACGAAACCGTTGGTTTGCCCAGTCCGACTGCCTGCTCGTTTGCAGTTCCTGCCAACCCGATTACCACCTCTGCCTCAGAAATCACATCCTCAAAAGCCCCTTTAACCAGGCGAATCCGCTTTCTCCCCTTATGAAGGATGCCATCCGTACAAGTCCAACCCTCCTCGGAGGCTATCGCGGCCATCTTGTCCGTATCCAAGGAAGAGGATAGGGCGCAGGCGCACTCCGCATCGCCGAGCAGATCAACCACCTTCAGTATTTTGGAGAAATTGGGATACGCATCATCTTTGCTGCCTGGAAGAATGCCGATGAGTCTCTCGGAACCAAGGTCGATCCCCTTGGGAGTCAGATCGTCCATGATCGGGTTTCCAAGATAGAGCGCATTCACTCCATGTTTTCCCAGCATCTCAGCGGTCAAAGCGTCACGCGTGAGGACCTTCGCCACATAGCGCCTGAATATCATCTCTTCGATGCGAAAATGAGGGTGATTGTAGTTGGATTTTGGCAAAGAGAAGTGAACGGTCTTCTTTTTTAGCGCAAAGTGGCCGAGCAGTAATAGGAAGATGTCGCCGACTACCACCAGGCCGTCAATCTGGTCGCGCATGCTCCGGAGCTTGCGGAAATACCGCACGTGCCTGTGCGTGTAAGGCAGATCTTGAAGAAAGCCCTTGGCGCTCATAGTGGGAAACCCGCCGGACGGCGGGATAACTCCCGTGGTGACTATTTCGATGCCGCGACTGGTGTAGTCCAACCCCTCCGTCAGGAGCGGCGCGCCGATGACTTGGCAGTCCGGACGCCTATTCTTCAGCTCCTTCGCCATCAGAGCGGCAGACCTATCCTCACCATAGCCGTTACTCAGAAAACAGATTCGCAACTAGCCCAACCTTGCCAAAATAGTGTCAATAATTCGTCAACCCCAATGATACCACAAATCCAAGATTGGAGGGCAGAATGAGGTGAAAACAGGTATAATTGAGCATGGGGTGAATGCCTGGGTTTTAGAGGGCTTCGGCTGCGACGTCCGCCCGCGCACTCGCTTGGGCGGACTTTGCGACCGAAGCATCGACCGCATGGGTCCCTATAACACGATGCTTCGGTCGCAAAGCGAAGCGGCGCTGCCGAAGCTCCCCTGTGGCTTATAGTTTGGGGACCGCAGCATGTGAGCTTCGGGCAGTGGCTCCCTCCCTGTTAAGGGAGGGTTAGGGAGGGTTCTGGTCTCGGCTTCAGCATAGGATTGCGGGCGCGAGGGGGTCCCGGAACCCCCCCTTGCCCCCCTTAGCAGGAGGGGAATTCTGGCCGGCAGTTGGGTGATTATACAAATATCAAGGGAGAAAACATGAGATGAAGCAAGCCATCCTCACGGTGATATTAGTGCTCGCGTTTCTTCTCGCAATCGTCTTTGGCGGGGTCTGGATCGGCATTCGCCGGTGGCGTCGGAGCCAGATCGTGCCTTTTCAGGAGGGCCTCGAGAAATCCAGCGAGCAGTTGGTAATTGGGCCGGAATCCGTGCGTTTCAGGATTGATGGGCAACTCTCGGCCATGGAACTGCCGGGCCTGATCGCGCTGACCGCGACCCGATTGGTTATCCGGCCGCTGGCAGGCGCCGACAAGGAAATCCTCATCGATCAAATTGCCGATGTTGCCACGAATAATTGGTTTCACGGCAACTATCGATCGGGCATGACCTGGCTGATCGTCAAGCGATCCGATGGAAGTGAGATCGGCCTGATCGTTCATAACTCGGACCTCTGGGTCTCTGAACTCAAGTCAAGAATGCCCTCTTCTCGATGAAGGAACGTCTTTCTTGTCTGCCAAAACTGCCATGTCGGATTGTTGGGAATAAACATGTTGCTTTTGTGACGGGTGTGATGCAACGAGAGCGATGCGCGAGCGGATTTGGCGCTGGTGCAGCCCGTGGAGGGTTGAATGGCCCAGACGAATAGTTCTTCCAATACTGATAAGTCGCTGAGACTTACCAACAGATATCCCTGGTGGGTGGGATATGTGGTCGTAATCATGCTTGGGGCTGCAATTACAAGCATGCTGGTGCTTATCAACAAACTGATTCCTCTCGGTGGGTATCCGATATTCTTCACCATCGCCATCGGGTTTGCCGCGTATTTCTTCGGTGATGGCCCGGCCATATTTGCATTTATTCTCGGTTTGCTCACGTTTGACTATTTTTTCATTCCTCCGGTTCATGAGTTTGTCATCGCCACCACCCCGAGCGGTATTGCAAGTCTTATCGCCTATTTCGTAGGATCGCTCATTGTCGGCCCTTCGATGTCGTTCCTGAGAAAGTCCGGAGAAAAACTACGGGAAGGCCGGGCGCGTCTTGAGGCCGCTATGGACAGCATGACGGATGCAGTGTTCATATCCGACGCGCAGGGGCGATTCACGGATTTTAACGAAGCATTCGCGAAGTTCCAGCGATCCAGCACGAAGGAGGAGGTGGCTAACTCTGTTTCTAAAGCTTCCCAGATAATCGAGGAGTTCTTTCCGGACGGCACTCCCTGCCCGGTTGACATGTGGGCGGTTCCTAGAGCGCTACGGGGCCAGACAGCTACGGATGTTGAATACATAGTGCGCCGCAAGGACACGGGGGAAACCTGGGTCGGGAGTTACAATTTTGCGCCCATCCGCGACCGGGACGGCAGGATCGTTGGCTCCGTTGTGGTGGCGAGAGATATTACTGAGCAGAAGCGGACTCAGGAAGAATTGAAAAAGCAGGCCGCAACTCTGCAGGAACAGGCGCAGATAGTGGATTTGGGACGATTCATGATCCTTGACACCGAGGGCAGGATCAAGCTCTGGACCTCCGGTGATGAGCAGCTATATGGATATTCGAAGGATGAAGCAATAGGCCGTATTTCGCATGACTTGCTGAAAGCAATCTATCCGGAGCCATTGGCAGAGATCGAGAAGACGGTACAGAGGACCGGTCAATGGAGCGGTGAATTGACTCACACCCGACACGATGGCGTAAAGATCGCTGTTAACAGCCGTTGGGTTCTATACCGGGATGCCGAGG